>Ga0315287_10004965_pt1 | contig 13037 bp, 10 predicted proteins | sample YL17G11_0_MG_FD_205037 | JGI IMG/M metagenome (GOLD analysis project Ga0315287, IMG submission 205037) | Sediment microbial communities from Yellowstone Lake, YNP, Wyoming, USA - YL17G11_0 | ecosystem: Environmental > Aquatic > Freshwater > Lake > Sediment | place: USA: Wyoming | collected...
GTAGCCCTTCGCGCTGGTGCCGCTGACCCAGTCCGGCGGGGTGAATCCCATGGCGATCATCTCGTTGGTCTGCACTTTGCGGCGCAGCTTGATCAGGTCGGGCAGCGCGCTGAGAGGCACGTTGGTCTCCACGCTCTTCTCGAGGGCGGCCGCGATCTTCGGGAATCTGAGCGTCAGTCTGGACACCCCGTTCTGGTAGAGCATGGCCATGATGACGCAGCGCTGCCGCCCCATGCGTGTGTAGTCGCTGCTGTCCGAACGGTCGCGGGCGTAGGCCAGGGCTTCGAGCCCGTCGAGGTGGTTGACGCCCACGTTGAAGGTGTACGACTTCTTCGGTTCACCCGCAGCGAGCGGAGCATAGGTGATGTGAAGCGCCTTGTTGAGATTGACGTCGATCCCGCCCAAGGCATCGACCATGTCGACGAGGCCCAGCATGTTCACGACCGCGTAGTAGTCGATGGGGATGCCGAGGATGAGACTCGCCGTCTCCATGACCGCCTCCGCCCCGGGGTTGCCTCCATCCGGCGCGATCTCCGGATGCTTGGCCGCCACCGGGTAGAGAGCGTTGAGCATCTCCGGAAACGTCTTCATGCCCAAGGCCGCGGCTGTCTTCTTGCCGAGAGGGGTGTCGCCGATGTTGCGCGGGAGACCGAAGATGGCCACGTCGCCTGTCTCCAGGTCGATGCTCGCCACGTTCATGGAGTCGGACCGCGCCCCGCTGCGCCCATACCCCTCGTCTGTGCCGATGAGCAGTATGGTCATGCGGCCGTCACTCCCCCAGTCAAGAGGCAGAGTGGTCGTGGTGATCTCGCTGGTCGTGGTGGTCTTGCTGGTCGCTATGGTCGCGGCGCCGGACGAACCGGTAGAGGCAGGCGAGCCCCCGGAGGTGCTGGTCGAGCGATGGGTGGTCGTGGTCGAGGCCTTCGAACCGTCGCCATTGTCGCTCGCAAAGACCGTGGTAAGGAGATTGCGGGAGACGACGGTGTAGTAGCCGGCGACAGCGTGAGGAGTGACGGTGAACAGGAGGATCAGGACCAAGCCGACCCCAGTCATCAAGATGCCCGGCCCCGAGGGGCGAAGGGGTTTCAGGGTGCCGACCTTCGCGGTCATCCAGGCGTCGAGGACGGCGAATACCCGCACGAGCATGATGATGATATCGACCACCAGCAGAGCCAGGAGCACCCTGGGTTGGACCGCCCAGGCAATGATGGCGTCGACGCCCCGCGTGAGGATGATGACGCCTGCGAGGGACACGAGAAGGAATATGGCGAGCAGCACGAAGCCGCGGCGCCTGAAGCCCGCCACGAGCTGGCCGACGCCTGGGATTATGGCCGAATAGAGCGCCCTCAGCAGGCGAGCGGGGTAACTATCCCGGGGACGGCTGGTGTACACGGTGCGGCTCATCATCCAATCACTGAGACAGATTCTTGAGATAAGCCGGTTCCCCTGCGAACCGTGGGTGTGGAATCGCAGGAGACACAGCCCGCCCGCGGGGCTATGGATAGACAGTCGCGGCCTAGAAGCGCATCCTAGGGAGGCGGGCGCAGAAGTATTCGGGGGGGATGATGGCAACAGACACGATCGTCAAGACAACATGCCAATTGTGGTGCGGCGCGGGCTGCGGACTCCTCGTCCATCTGCGCGACGGCCGGCCGGTCAAGATCGAGGGCGATCCCGATCATCCTGTGAACCGGGGCGCGCTGTGCATCAATGGACAGGCGGCTCTCGAGTACCTGAACAGCCCCTACCGTCTCCAGCATCCGCTCAAGCGGGTGGGCCCGAGGGGCAGTGGGCAATGGGCACGCGTGAGCTGGGACGAGGCCCTGGACGCCGTGGCGGCCGGCCTCGCCAAGGCGAGGGACGTGTACTCCGTCGACTCCGTCGCTTTCATGCAGGGGTGTGCCAAGGGATACGGCGACAGCTATCTCTCGCGCCTGGCGAACGCGTTCGGCACCGCGAACATCGCGTCCATGTCGTCCATCTGCTTCCATCCCCGGCTTCGCGGGATGCTCGCCACCTATGGCTTCATGTCGCACCCGGACATCGACCACCCGCCCCGGACTATCGTGGTGTGGGGAGCGAACCTCACCGCCACCTCCGCGCCCGAGGGGGCTCGCATCCTGGGCGCCAAGGAGCAGGGCTCCACACTCGTCGTGATAGATCCGGCCCCGACTCCGCTGACCGCCCGGGCGGATATCTGGATCAAGCCGCGGCCGGCGTCCGATCTGGCGCTGGCCCTGGCCATGATCAACGTCATCATTCGCGAGGAGTCCTACGACAAGGACTTCGTGGCCACGCACACCACCGGCTTCGAAGAGCTGGCGCGTCATGTCCGGCAATATGATCCGGAGACTGTGGCGGAGATCACCTGGGTCCCCGCCGAGCAGATCATCGCCACCGCCAGAGTGCTGGCGGCCGGCAGTCCGGTCGTCATCTACTCGGGCAACGGCCAGGACAACAACATCAACAACTACCAGTTCAACCGCGCGGCCTCGATACTGCGGGCCATCACCGGCAGCCTCGACGTGCCCGGCGGCGAGATCGACTGGTCTCCCCCCGCCGTGGAGCCCGGAGGCTCGGCGGCGCTGCACCTGCGCGACCTGGTGCCTCTCGAGAAGCGCTACACCCGGGTGGGCGCCGAGGAGAATCTCCTTCCCAACTACTTCTCGGCCCTGCCCCAGAAGCTGGTCAAGGCCATGCTCACCGGCGACCCCTACCCCGTGCGCGCCGCCTTCATCCAGGGCGGCAGCTTCCTTCACACCTACAGCAACTCCCACGAGGTGAGAGCGGCCCTCGAGAGCCTCGACTTCCTGGCGGTCAGCGACTACTTCATGACCCCCACGGCGGCACTGGCCGACATCGTCCTGCCCGTCTCGATGTTCCTGGAGATGGACAGCGTGTGCGTCGCTGAGAACGAGCCGGTGGCGAGCGTAGTCCAGAAGGTGGCCCAGGTGGGTGAGTGCCGCTCCGACCTGGCCATCATCAACGATCTGGGACACAGGCTGGGGCTGGGAGAGCACTTCTGGGCCGGCGAGAGCGAGGTCCTCGATCTTCTGCTGGCGCCCTCCGGGCTGACCTTCGAGGAGTTCCGAGAGGTGGGGATGCTCTCGGGCGACAGGGACTACGGCTCGTATCTGCGCTCCGGGTTCCCCACTGCTTCGGGGAAGGTGGAACTCTATTCCGAGCAGCTGGAGGAATGGGGTTTCGATCCCCTGCCGGTCTACCGGGAACCACCGGAATCCCCCTACAGCGACCCGGAGTTGGCCGCGGGATTCCCCCTGGTGCTCACCAACGTCAAGATCCCCGGATATGTCCACTCGGGCGGCCGGCAGATCCCGAGTATCCGCCAGACCCATCCCGAGCCGCTGGTGACCATCAACGCCGGGACCGCCGCCCGGTATGGGATCGCGGGGGGCGACTGGGTGGCCATCAGCACGAAGAGGGGCAGCATCCGCCAGCGAGCGGTCCTGTCCGATGACGTCGATGCCCGGGTGGTCATCGCCGAGCACGGCTGGTACTTCCCCGAGCAAGAGGACGATCTGCATGGCTGGGCCACGGCCAACTTGAACGTCCTCACCAACAACGATCCGCCCTACGGCCGGGAGTTGGGCTCCGTGACGTTGAGGGGCATCCTCTGCCAGATAGCCAAGGACGAGCGGGCCTAGCCGGTCGGAGCGGGTGACTGCCCTCCTCCGGGGAATCCGGTCGGGCCGCCGGCGCCCCCGCCCGGCGGGCCCCCGCCCGGCGGGCCGCCGCCCATAAAGCCTAGGCCCTTGCTGCCCCCGTTGCCGCTACCGTCTGCGCTCGCAGCCGGCTGCTGCCCGCTGAGCTGGGCCCGGATCGAGGCGTCCCGGCCCTCGACGAACGTGAGCAGGCCGATGGAACTGGCTCCCATCATCCGCAACTGGGCGGTGCTCGAAGTCAGGTCGTCGGTGAGCGCCTGCTCGAAATCCCCCGAGGTGAAGAACTTGAGATCGTCTTTCTCCACGTATGGGCGTATCAGTGCGGCGATCTTGTCGATCCGCGCCTTCATGCGCTCGACGGAGAAGGGGCCGTCGATGATCTCCTGGAGGTACTTGTGATAGGTCTCCAGGTACTCTGGCTTGGAGACCAATTGGGCGACCAGCGGATACTGAACGGGCTTCCCGGACGTGGGCTCGTCGATGTAGAAGTCGATCAGGTGTTCCCGGCTGAGGCCGCCGGCAAAGCCCCCGAAGCTCATGTTCAAGTCCCAGGGGATCAGCCAGAACTTGCCGCCGTCCTCGTAGAGGTAGTAGTTGTGCCCCATCCCCATGTAGTTGTCCAGGTGGACGAGAGCCACCGAAACGGCTAAGAACCGCAGGCACTCGTCCACCTGCAGGACGCGTTCGAGGTCCTGTGCGGAAGTGCCGGCCGGATCCTTGTTTATCGTCGCCAGTAGCTCGTACAGCCCCGAATAGTCAGGGGAGTTCTCGTTCGTCTTGAGACCGACGGCGGCCAGGTAGTCGGACGGTCCGAACATGCCGCCCGGGAAGCCGCCGCCGGGAAGGCCGCCACCGAAGCCACCCCCGGGAAGCCCGGCCCCTTGCTGCCCGGCGGTCGTGGTAGTCGTGCGTCCTGGGATCCACCCCGCGTCGTCTCCCAGCCTGGAGATGATCTCCCCCAGATCTCCGCCCCCGATGTTTATGGAGTCAGTCGTGGAAGTGGTCCCGTTCTCCGATCCCGAGACTGCCGTCCCACTCGCCTGCGCCGGGGCCTTCGAGGTTGCGACGTCCTCCTCGGTCCATTCGAGCGTGCCGGCGAAGATCTCCGGCTTGTAGAGGTTCCCGTTTGGATCCTCGAAATTCTCCGTGAGGAAGCGGGCGTCCACCTGTTCCACCTGGGTGTAAAGGCCCAGGTGGGTGTCGTTCACCCAGAGGTCCACGAAGCAAGCGCGGGGAGTGGGTATCCCCATCTCGGCCATGAGTTCGTAGCCGAGGAATTCCTTCATGAAGGTGGGGTCGCTGAAGCCGTTGTTGTAGTTGAGCTTCTTGACGCCGTGGTAGGAGCGGGCCGAGTTGAAGAAGTTCATGTCCACTTTGAGACCCACCCGCGTACTCCGGGACATCACCACCTGCCGCAGAGAGCTATTGCCCTTCGGCCGGACGGCGACGTCCGGAACCCGCTCCCCGTCGATCCAGATGTCCGCGCGGTAATACTGTTCCTGGACGGCGGACGCCTTCAGCGCTTCCCAGTCCTTGTCCTTCATGACGATGCGGACGGTCTGCACGCGATCGTCGGGGAACATGCGGTCGTACCTTCCGGCCAAGGCCTCAACGGAGGCCTGGCCGGGCGGGGCGGCCGCCGGCGAGGCATTGCCGCAGCCGGCGAACAGCGTCACCGAGGCAAGCAGGCCGGCGGCGAGCACCCCCCGGAGGACGAATCTATGGCGGATGAGCCTCATCTGTGTTCGATCATGAGTACCACGTCGTCAAGATACCGCAAGCGGCCTGGCTCGATCGCACAGGAACCAGGCATCGTTCTGAGCCCGTCAGACAATAACTGGAGCGGGACCGTCGAATCGGATTCCGCCGCGAGGGACCGTACCGAGGAGGGAAGCCATGAGGCGACTGCGACCCATCTCTATTGGGCTACGGCTCGGATCTCTACTCCTCCCACCATTTGTGCTGGCATCGCTCCTCCTTCTCGCGTCGTGCGCTGCCGGCCCCGGCGACGGCAAGGACACCACGACGACCACCGGCAGCGAGACCACGAGCACCACCGGCAACGCGTCGCACGACGACGTCCTCCTGGCCGCGTCCGACCTGTCCCGGGTCTCGGCCTCGGCTCCTCGAGCCGACATCCTCTCCGCGTCCGCGGCCATTGACGCCTTTGGCGCCGATCTGTACGCGGTCCTGGCCAAAACCGCGGGTGATGGAAACCTCGTCTTCTCCCCCGCGAGTATCGAGACGGCGCTGGCCATGACCTACGCCGGCGCGGCCGGAGCGACCGCCGACGAGATGGCGACGACTCTCCGCTTCGGACTCCAGGGAGACGCCCTGCATCAGGCCTTCAACTCGCTCGACTCCCTCCTCGAATCGCGGAGTTGGCAGGGTAAGGACCCAGAAGGCAGGGACCAGGGCGTGCTCGTCAAGACCGCCAACAGCCTGTGGGCGCAGAAGGACCTCCCGTTCGAGACGCTCTTCCTCGATACCCTCGCCGCCGACTACGGGGCCGGGGTACGCCTGGTCGACTACAAGACGGCTGCAGAAGACGCGCGCAAGACCATCAACGAGTGGGTGGCCGGGCAGACAGAGGATAAGATCAAGGACCTGATACCTCAGGGTGCGCTCGACGAACTGACCCGGCTGGTACTGGTCAACGCGGTCTACCTCGACGCCACCTGGGCGTCTCAGTTCGACAAGGCCATGACCGTGGACGGGCAGTTCAACACACTCGCCGGCTCCGCGGTGACCACTCCGATGATGAACCAATCGGCCGGATTCCCCTACGCGAAGGGGAACGGCTGGCAGGCCGTCGAGTTGCCGTACGCGCGGGACGAACTCGCCATGCTGCTGGTCGTCCCCGATCAGGGCCGCTTTGCTGAGGTCGAGGGAGAGCTCCAGGGCGGGCTGATCCACCAGGCAGCCAGCGCTCTGGCGACGGGCGCCGAAGTCGAGCTGACCATGCCGAAGTTCGAGTTCCGCACCCAGGCCGGCCTCGCCGACGCGCTGAAAGCTATGGGGATGGAAAAGGCGTTCGACCCTCAAGCGGCGGACTTCTCGGGCATGACGAGGCAGGAAGCTCTGTACATAAGCGATGTCATCCACGAGGCCTACATAGCGGTCGACGAAGAGGGCACTGAAGCTGCTGCGGCCACCGCGGTCATCATGCGGGCCACGGCAGCGCCGATGGCCATGGTGCAGCTGAAGGTCGACCGGCCTTTCCTGTTTGCCCTGCGCGATCGCGACACCGGCGCCGTCCTGTTCCTCGGCAGGGTGACCGACCCGACGGCGTAGCGGCCCAGCCCCGGCGGTGATCGCGGGGCGGCGCCCGACCAGGTAGCGGCGCCCGACCAGGTAGCGGCGCCCGAACGGCTGATGGCGTCGCGCAGTTAGGCGCGCCAGCATGGCCACCCGCCCCGCTGCCCTGTCCGGGGCTGACAACCATCGGGCTTCTGTGCCATCCTGATAGAGGACATATCTCGCTCTTCGGCTTTTGTGAAAGGAGACCTGGGGCATGAAGATGAGGGGTTCCCAGACCGAGCAGAACCTGCTCAAGGCGTTCGCGGGCGAAAGCCAGGCGCGCAATCGGTACACCTATTTCGCAAGCAAGGCGAAGAAGGAGGGCTTCGAGCAGATATCGGCCATCTTCGCGGAGACGGCGGACAACGAGAAGGAGCATGCCCAGATCTTCTTCGATTACCTAGAGGGCGGACCAACGGAGATCACCGCTACCTATCCGGCCGGCAAGACGAACAGCACGGCCGAGAACCTCCTGGCCGCGGCCGAGGGTGAGAAGGAAGAGTGGGGCGCGCTCTACCCCGGTTTCGCTGATGTCGCCGACGCCGAAGGCTTCAAGGATGTCGCTACCTCCTGGAGGGAGATAGCCGAGGTCGAGGAGCAGCACGAACTCCGCTACCGAAAGCTGCTGGCCAACGTGGAGAACGGCCGGGTCTTCAAGCGCGACACCGCAGTCAAGTGGCACTGCCGGAACTGCGGCTACATCCACGAGGGCACCGAGGCTCCCGACGAGTGCCCGGCGTGCCAGCACGCGCAGGCTTACTACGAACTCTGGGTCGAGGCATACTGATGAGATTCAAGAATGCAGCCGGGCAGAACATGCCCTCGATGCACAGGCTCCCCGCGGGCACGCACTACTGGTGCCAGTGCGGCGAGACCAAGAACGTGCCGTTCTGCGACGGCTCCCACGAGGGCACCGGCGTGGAGCCTCTCGCGTTCGAGTCGGAGGGCAAGGGAACGACGTCGCTCTGCAATTGCGGGCTAAGCGAGCACGCTCCCCAGTGCGATGGGAAACACCAGAACTACCAATGAGCCGGTGATCGCCGAGCCGTGAGCGCGTACGAGGACATCAAGCTCGAAGGGCACATCATCGATTCGCTCCTGCTGCCGCGGGTGCTCGATGACATCCTGGAACGCGGTGGTGAGTACCGGATCCTCCGCTTCAAAATGGGCAGGGAGAAGGACGACCATTCGCTGGCGATCCTCCGGGTGACCGCGGCCGACGACGTCCAGTTGGACAGGATCCTGCGGGACCTGCAGCAACACGGCGTGGAACTGGTCGAACAACACGATGCCCGGCTCGAGCCGGCCCCGGCCGATGGCGTCTTCCCGGAGGATTTCTACTCCACCACCAACCTCGAGACGTTCATCCGCCTGGAAGGCCGGTGGATACCGGTCGATTGGCCCGAGATGGACTGCGGCATCCTGGTGGACCCGGAAGCAGGCGCCGCGCGCACCATACCGCTCATCCAGGTCCGAGCGGGCGACCGCCTCGTCGTGGGTAGCCGAGGCATGCGCGTGGTGCCACTCGGCCACGACCAGGCGTCCCGGGCCTTCGAGTTCATGGGGTCGGCGGTCTCCTCGGAGAAGCCCAAGCGGCTGGTGGTCGCGCGGGTCGCCAGGCTCATGCGGGAGAACCGCGCCGCGGGCAAGAAGATCGTCGCCGTGCTGGGACCCGCGATCGTCCATACCGGAGCTGCTCCTGCGTTCGCCCGGCTGGTCACCGGCGGATGGATCGACGTCGTCTTCGGCGGCAACGCGATCGCCGTGCACGACATCGAGTCCGCCTTCTTCGACACCTCGCTGGGCATCAACCTCACGGTCGGGGAGTCGGTCGAAGGAGGGCACGAGCATCACCTGCGCGCCATCAACCGCATCCGCGGGGCCGGAGGCATCCGGCAGGCGGTGGACCAGGGCGTGCTCACCAAAGGGCTGTTCTACGAGATCGTGCGGCGCGACATCCCCTACGTCCTGGCAGGGTCGATACGAGACGACGGACCCCTCCCCGACGTGATCACCGACTCCGTCGAGGCTCAGCAGCAGATGCGGGAGTACGTGCGCGGCGCCGGGCTTTGCCTCATGCTGTGCAGCATGCTGCACTCGATAGCCACGGGTAACCTGCTGGCGGCCTCCGTGCATACCGTGTGCGTCGACATCAACCCCGCGGCGGTGACGAAGCTGGCCGATCGCGGCAGCTTCCAGACGATCGGCATAGTGACCGACGTGGGCCTCTTCCTGGACGAACTGGTGTCCGAGTTGGAGGGCCGACATGAAAGAGGGAAGGAAGACAGAGGGTAGCGCGGCGCCACCGGGGCCGCGCCCCGCAACGCAAGGCCGATCGAGGGGCATCTACTGGATCTTGGGCGGCCTCGTGATCACCGGGATACTCGCCGGCTACAACTGGGTGCGATCGTTACCGCGAGACTGAGAGGTGTGATGATGAGCCGGAACCACGGAGCGACGAATCCCCGCTACGGCCGCCTGCCGGCGCGACTTGTCTTCAACCTATTTCTAGTCACCGTCGCCGTCGTGACCGCTGTCACGGTATTCGCCGCCGGCTGCGGTGGCAGCTCCGAGCCGCCGAAGACCTCCATGAAGGGCTGGGAGCTCTACAGCTGGCAGGAGGACGGCCAGTGGTATTTCTCCCTGCTGGAGGGTACCAACCGCGCCAAGACCATCGCCGAGGTGCATGCCGCCGATGCCCAACTCGAGGGGGTAGACGGCCTCAAGCCGGCACTCCAGGGCGTCGCGGCCGGGCAGTCGGTGACGTGGTGGGCGCCGTCGTGGGCAGAGGGTACCGTCAGCTTCCCGCCGGCGGAGACGGTGACGCAGGTGCAGCGCATATGCGAGGAGCAGGGACTGGACCTTCAGGTTGTGACCCAGGGACCGTAGCGGGACCCGGGCCGCGCGGCCCGCGGGCGGCAAGCGACGCCCCGGCCTGGCCGCGGCGCGGAGCCCTGCGCGCGGCGGTCGAAGGCGCACCCCGGCGGCCGGCCCTATCCCTCCTTGCGGACCTTCCAGATCTGCTCGCCCGGCCAGCGCCGGTACCATTCCCGGTCGGACTCGTCCCGGTAGCTGCTGGTCGCGTCGGGCGTTGGCCGCAGCTCGATCAGGTCGTCGATGATGAAGCCATGCGCGCGGAACAAGCGTATCCAGGCCCCGTACGGGAGCATGAACTCCACATAGCCCTCCCAGGGCAGAGACCACATCCCGAAGTAATCGATCAGCAACTGGTCGCCTGGGTGATCGCCCTCGTCCGGGTAGCACATCTCGATGAGGGGAGTAGCCCCGCAGAAGGCCAGAAGGCCGCCGGGCCGCAGCAAGCGGGCGGCCTCGGGGACGGTGGCGTATGGGTCGCCGAAGGTCATCGCCCCGTAGTCGCAGAAGACGATGTCGAAGCTCTCGTCGGGAAGAGGGACGGACTCCGCGCTGGCGTGGATGATCGGGAAGTCGACCCCGGCGGCATCCATCAGCTCGCGGGCGTGCTCCAGTTGCCTCTCAGAGAGGTCTACTCCCACCGGTCTCGCCCCGGCCTTGGCCAAGGCGATGGACCACTGCGCCGCGCCACACCCGAACTCGAGGATGTCGAGGCCTTTGACCTCCCCGAGAACCTGGAGGTGGCTCTCCGGCACCTGCCATACCCCCCATCCGGGACCACCCGGGGCGGCCAGTTGCCCCCCGTGGTCGGACTGGTAGGTATCGGCGTCGGTGTTCCAGCTTGCCCAGTTCGCCACCGCGTGATCGGGGAGCTTGTCTGGGTCCAGCCGCGGATCAGGCATGTTGGCCTCCGGTCTTGACGAACGTTCCATCATCGAGTTCGCGCCAGGCGATATCCAGTTCTTCCCGGGTGTTCATGACTATTGGCCCCCGCCAGGCTATCGGCTCGCGAAGAGGACGGCCGCCGGCGAGCAGGAAGCGGGCGCCCCTCCCTCCCGCCTGGGCGGAGACCGACCCCCCATCGCCGAACAGGACCAGCGTCCCCTGGCCGGCAGTCACGGAGTCCGAGGCGCCGCCGAAGCGCGCGTCTCCCTCGAACAGATAGGCGAAGTAGGTATGGCCCTGCGGGGTGGGGTGCGACCAGGTGACGTCCGGGCCGAGGATCACGTCGAGGAGTTCGGGGTCGATGGCGATGCCGTGCACCGGACCGCGCGTCTCTCCCGCGGTGCCGCAGACCACCCTGATCCGGGCTCCGTCGGATTCCACGACCGGCATCTCGCTCGCCTCGAAGCCCTGGTACCGCGGGTCGGTCATCTTCTGCGCCGCGGGCAGGTTCGCCCACAGCTGGAACCCGCCCATCCGGCCATGCTCGTCTCCCCGGGGCATCTCCTGGTGGATGATCCCGCTACCGGCCGTCATCCACTGCACGTCTCCCCCTCGGATGGCGCCCGAGTTCCCCAAAGAGTCGCCGTGGTCGACCTCGCCCTCGAGCATGTAGGTGATGGTCTCGATCCCACGATGGGGATGCCAGGGGAATCCCGCCCGGTAGAGGGAGGGATCGTCACCGCGAAAGTCGTCGAGCATCAGAAAGGGGTCGAAAAGGGTCTCCTGGCCGGAACCGAAGGCCCGGCGCAGATGTACGCCTGCGCCTTCTAGCGTCGGCCTGCCGGCCTGCACGCGCTGGATCTGCCGTACCGCGTTCATAGGGCAGCGATACCCCCTCTGCACTCGGCTCGGAACTTGACGCGAAACTCGGTGCCAATACTACCCCGCGCGGTCCAGGGGTGGGAGGACGGTGCCGGCTATGCGAATATAGACGCGCCCGGCTGTCGCTTACACCAGAAAGGCAGAACGCATGGAGGAGCAAGCGAACCCCCGAGTGGTGCTCAAGACGAGTCTCGGAGATATCACCCTCGAACTCGACGGAGCCAAGGCTCCGGTCACCACGGAAAACTTCCTGTCCTATATTTCGTCCGGCCACTTCAACGGCACCATCTTCCACCGAGTCATCCCCGCATTCATGATCCAAGGTGGAGGGTTCACCGAGGACATGAGGCAGAAGCCTACGGCCGCCTGCATCTCCAACGAGGCCGACAACGGCCTCAAGAACGGTCGGGGAACGGTCGCTATGGCCCGTACGTCCGAGCCCCACAGTGCGAGCAGCCAATTCTTCATCAACCTGAAGGACAACGGCTTTCTCAACCACACCGCCAAAACGCCCCAAGGGTGGGGCTACGCCGTCTTCGGCGAGGTCGTTGAGGGCATGGGCGTCGTGGATACCATCGCTCAGGTGAAGACCGGGACAAAAGGTCCTCACGGCGACGTCCCGGTGGACCCGGTCGTGATCACTGAGGCTTTCGTCGAGGAGTAGCGAAGACTGGTGCCGTGATAACGAGGGTGAGTACGAACCGGCTCGGGGTCGGGCTGCTGGTCATCGCGGCGCTCATCGCCGTGGCGATCGCGCTGCTCGCACCCTCAATAGCGCTTGCCTCCGGCCTGGACGACCCTATAGTCATCGCCCAGCCCTCTACGGGAGATAAGCCCGACGCTCCCCGCGTCACCGCCAAAGCGGCGGTCCTCGTGGACATGGAGACCGGGAAGATCCTCTATTCCCGGAACGCCGACAAGCAGCTGGAGATGGCGTCGACCACCAAGATCATGACGGCCATCCTCATCCTGGAATCTCTGCCACTCGACCAGAAAGTCAAGGTGCCCGCGGCGGCCGTCGGCGTGGCCGGCTCCGCGCTCGGGCTCCATCGCGGCGAGACCTTCACGGTGGAGCAGCTCCTCTACGCGATGCTCGTCCCCAGCGCCAACGACGCAGCCGTCACACTTGCGGTCGCCGAGGCGGGCAGTGTGAAGGCCTTCGTGGCGAAGATGAACGCCCGAGCGGAGAAAATGGGCCTCACCAACACTCACTTCGCCAACAACTGCGGGCTGCACGCGGCGAACCACTACTCCTCGGCGAATGACATGGCGAAGATCGCGAGCTTCGCGATGCGCGACCCTGTGTTCCGGCGCATCGTGTCGACCAGGCAATACACCCTCCCTCACGCGGGCGGCGTGGCCAACCGGGTGATCAAGACCAGTAACGAGTTGCTCCAGGACGTCGACTGGGTG
>Ga0315287_10004966_pt1 | contig 13036 bp, 12 predicted proteins | sample YL17G11_0_MG_FD_205037 | JGI IMG/M metagenome (GOLD analysis project Ga0315287, IMG submission 205037) | Sediment microbial communities from Yellowstone Lake, YNP, Wyoming, USA - YL17G11_0 | ecosystem: Environmental > Aquatic > Freshwater > Lake > Sediment | place: USA: Wyoming | collected...
TGGCAGTGCCGCCGATGGGCAGGAGGTAGAGGTGGCAAGGTTTCTGCATAGGATGTGGCGCGCCCCGGCGCGGCGGTGTACTCTAACACCCCCGTCCGGCCCACGACACGGCGCGGCGGAGAGGAGGCCCGAACTCATGAAGCGTTTCGTTGCGATCATCGCTGTCCTGCTCGTCGCGGCAGGGTTGGCATTGGCCCAGCAGCAGCCCCCCACGGCGGCGCCGGCTGACGACCAGGGGCCCAAGGCGAAGGCTGAGATCACCACCAAGGTGAAGGACTTCGGCACGGTGGCCAAGGGTCAGAAGCTGCTTGCTTCCTTCGAGGTGAAGAACCTCGGCACGGCACCGCTCGAGATCGTCGGCGTGCGCCCGACGTGCGGCTGCACGGTGGCGAGCTTCGACCGCACCATCGCTCCGGGCGGCTCGGGCAAGATCCAAGCCGAGGTCGATACGCGCGACTTCGCCGGCCCGATCGCCAAGGCGGTTCTCGTCTTCACCAACGACAAGCAGAACGCCCAGATCAACCTCATCATCAAGGCCGACGTGCGCAGCTACCTCGACGTACTGCCGCGGCCCCTGGTGCGCTTCAACGTGCTCCAGGGCGAGGCGACGAGCGAAAAGCTCACCGTCGTCGCCGCGGACGGGGCGGCGTTCAAGGTGCTCTCCAGCGAGAGCGACGGCACGTACGAGGTGGCGTTCCGGGAGTTACCCGAGAAGGAGCGCCTGGCGGACCATGCCGGCTCGCAGTGGGAGGTCACGATCACGGTGCCAGCCACGGCGGTGGAAGGCATGATCAACCACAAGGTCGTGCTCAAGACCGATGCCGCCAAGGCGCCGGAAGTGACGATCAACCTGACCGGCGTCGTGCGCCCGATCGTCCAGGTCGTGCCGGCCGAGATCAACTTCGGGACGGTGCCGTCCGACGCGCCGGTGGGTCGCAACGTCATCCTGGTCAACAACCGCCAGGGCGCCGAGCTTCAACTCACCAAGGTCGAGGTCGACAGCCCCGACTTCAAGACCGAGGTGGTCCCGCTCCAGGCGGGTCAGCGATTCCAGGTCGCGGTGAGCATGCCGGCCGGGCTCGCCAAGGGCACCCACAAGGCGACGTTGCGGATCGCCACCAACGACCCGTCCCGCAAGCTCGTTGAGATTCCGATCCAGGCCGTGGTTCAGTAGCACCTCGCGTCTCGCGATCCGATGCGCGCGCCGGGGCAACCCGGCGCGCTCTATTTTTCCCGCCGCCCCGGTTTGTGCGGCTTGTCCCGGCGCGGCCCGTGCGCTAGGGTGGTTCGACAACGAACCGGGGTGGTGCCGAGGGAAGCCGGTGAGAGTCCGGCGCGGCCCCCGCCACTGTAACCGGGGACGGGCTGCCCAGAGAGCCACTGGGGACGCGGGTCGGACGCCTGCGCCCTGGGAAGGCGGGTAGACCCGGATGAGCCGGGAGCCAGGAGACCTGCCACCCCTTTGCGGAACGGGAGGTTCCAATGCGCGCAGCCGTCGCGCTCGCGGCCGCCGTGATGACGGCGCCAGGGCTCACCGCTCAACAGCTGGCGACCTTCGCGGAAACCGTTGTGGTGACCGCAACCGGCGAGGAGCAGCCTGCCGGTGAGGTCGACGCCGCCACCACCGTGGTGACGGCCGAGCAACTGGATCGTCGCGGCTCGCCGAGTGTCGCCGACTCGCTCCGGGAGGTCCCCGGGACGGTGGTGCTCCGCTCCGGCCTCGACGGCGGTGTGACGTCACTCTTCGTTCGCGGGGCGAACTCGAACCAGACCCTGGTGCTGTTCGACGGCGTCCGGTTGAACTCGCCGTTCTTCGGCGGCTACGATTGGAGCCTGCCACTCGCCGCCGGTCTCACCCGGGTCGAGGTGGTGCGCGGCCCCTTCTCGGCCCTGTGGGGCGCCGACGCCCTCGGCGGGGTCGTCCAGGTCGTCCCGTCCCGCGCCGGCGGCAACGGGGCTCGTCTCCTCGCGGAAGCCGGGGCCGACGGGTGGCGCCGCGCCGAGGCCTCCGCCTCCGTCACCGCCGGCCGATTTGGCCTCGCCGCCACGGCCGCGACCCGGACCGGCTCGGGGTCTCTCGCCAACGACGATTTCTCCGCGCGAACGGTGATGACCAACGCGACGTGGTCGGCGGGCGAGCGCTCCCGCCTCGGCCTGCTCCTGCGCACGACCTCCTCGCGCAGCGAGGTTCCCTTCGTCGGGGCGACGCCGACACCGACACGCTTGACACGCGCTGAGGAAACCCTCGCCGCCCTCCCGTTGCGTTTCGCCGTCGGCCCTGTCAGCGACCTCGAGATCATCCTCTCGCACGTCACGCGCGACCTGGCGTTTCGCGACCCCGCCGACTCGTGGGGGTTCGTCGCAAGCGACACCGAGGCCGATTCCGATGGGCTCCGCTTCGCTCTGCATCACGGCGAGGCCGCCCATCGCCTCACCGTCGGCGGGGAGTGGCGCCGCGACGCGGTCAGCGACCGTTCCAATCTCGGCGTCAACCTCGACGGGCGCGAGATCTCGACCACCTCGGCCTTCCTCCAGGACCGGGTCGACCTCTGGGCGCGCGCGGGGCTACTCGTCGGCGTGCGCTGGGATCGCGCCGATCCCTGGGGCAGCGAGATCTCGCCACGAGTGACGTTGTCGTGGCGGGCGTCTTCCTGGCGGGCGTGGACTTCGTGGGGTCACGCCTTCCGCGCGCCCGGCCTCGGCGAGCTCTACTACCCGTTCGCGGGCAACCCAAGCCTCGAGCCGGAGCGCTCGAACGCGTCGGAGATCGGGCTCATCGTGATGCCGGAGGGACACGGGACGAGCCTGCAACTCGTCGCCTTCCACAGTCGGGTGCACAACCTCATCGACTTCGACTATGCCAGCTACCGCTACGCCAACGTCCTTGCAGCGCTCCAACAGGGCCTCGAAGGTGCGTGGGCGCTGCGAGTCGCCGCCACGACAGAGCTTCGCGTCGCGGCCACGTGGCTCGAGACCAGCGACGAGGAGGGTCGCGCGCTCCTGCGCCGGCCGACCTGGTCGGGGTCGGCGACGGTCTCGACAACGCTGGGAAAAGCCGTGGATGCCGAACTGGCGATCATCTGGGTCGGTCCCCGGCACGACCTCGACCCGGTCACCCTGACTCGCGTCGAGGCCGCGGGGTTTCTCACGGCGGCGCTTTCCGCCCGGGTGCCGGTGCGCAACCTCTTCGCCGTCCGGCTCCGCCTCGAGAACCTGGCGGACCGCAGCTACGCGGAGGTGCTGGGCTACCCGGCCCCGAGGCGGCGCGCCATGGTCGGAATCGAGACTGTGATAGAGTAAGAGTGCGACTTGAAGGGAGGAAATATGCGTCGTCTGTTGGTACTTTGTCTTCTTCTTGCGGCCACGTCCGCTCTGGCCGCGCAACTCACCGTCAACGAGATCCTCGCCGCCTATCGCGCCGGCGCGAGCAAGGAGGGCATGCTCGCCCTGGTCAACGGCGCCGAGTCGGTTGCGGCGCTATCCGCGGCGGACCTCGATGCGCTGCGTGGCGCTGGGGTCTCCGAGGAGGTCGTCCAGGCCTGGCTGGCGAGGACAGCCGTCCAGGCGCCGGTGGCTGCTGCTGCTGCCCCGCCTGTCGCGACCTCGATGCCCGACAACCCCAAGCTCGTCGAGCTCGTCACGCTGTATAAGAGCGGGATGTCCGAGGCTCTCTTGGCCGATGTGATCCGGGGTAACGGCGTGCTCCAGCGCCCCTCGGTCACGGACCTCATCTACCTCAAGCAGAACCAGATCCCCGACTCGATCATCTCGGCCCTGATGGAGGCTAAAGTCGTCGGTGCGCCGGTTGCACCGGTCGCCGCTGGCGCATACGCCGGAGTCCCCCAGGCCGGGACGATGTCGACGACCTCCGGGGAGACCATCTTCGAGGGTTTGGTCCTCAAGACCGGAACCTTCGCCAAGAACCGCAACGGCCGTCTGGTGCTGCTGGCCGAGAAGCTCGAGTGGCGCGACGGCATGGACCAGAGCAAGAACTTCGAGCTCTTCATCAAGGGCATCCAGCGAGTCACCATCCTTTGCCAGGCGGGTGCGGAGGAGAACTTCTGCTACTCCGTCAAGGTGGAGATGAACAAGGGTGAGGACTACGCCTTCGAGGACGCCAAGAAGGAGATGGGCGGCAACGAGGCGATCATGAACCTCCTTACCACCCTCAAGACCCAGTTCCCGCGGCTGGCGTACAACGAGAAGATCAAGAAGTAACTGACCTTGAGTTCCCGAGGGGCCGCCGGGGTGTCGCCCGGCGGCCCGTGTTGTCTGCGGTGTGCAAGCGAAGGCCGGCCGGTGACTTCGCCGTTGACCGTGTCGGTGGTGGTTTGCTACCGTACGCCTTCGCCGTTGGCGCCTCGCCGCTGCCTGCAGGCGCGGACCGCCGGGGGAGATCAGCGTGATCGCTCCGCCAAACGCCTCGCTGCTGCTGATCATGGCCTGCTTCTGGCTGGTCTACCTCGTGGTCCGCACGCAGCTGGTCAAGCCGCTCGGCGAGCTCCTCGACGAACGGAGCCGGCGCGTCCGCGAGGCGGCTGAGCTCCTCGCCGAGACCAGGGAGCAGGCGGCAGCAGGCCTGGATGCCTGTCAGCGGCGCCTCGCCGAGGCCGCTGCCGAAGCACAGCGTGAGAGGATCGCCGCCCGCGCCGCCGCCGACGCCACGCGCCGCAGCTCGCTCGAGGCCGCGAGGGGGCGCGGGCAGCAACGACTGGCCGAGCTTGCCCGCGAGCTCGACGTGGCGCGTGACGAGGCCCGCACGACGCTGCGCGAGCGCTCGCGGGAGCTCGCGGTGGCGCTGGCGGAGCGGCTGCTGGAGCGACGGGTGACCGCGTGAGAGTGCGTTTCTTCGTCCTCACGATGCTCCTCGCAGCCCCGACGCTGGCCGCCGAGGGCGCATCTGAGACGTTCCTCGGGCTCCCGCGTGTACTCTGGTACGCGACCAACCTCGTCGCGTTCCTGGGTCTGCTCGTCTACCTCCTGGCCAAGCCCCTGTCGCGCTTCTTCCGCTCGCGGCGACACGAGATCACGCACGGGCTCGAGGAGGCGACCAGCCAGAAGCTCGAGGCGGAACGGCTGCGCTCCGAGGTGGCGTCGCGCGTTGCCTCGTTGGAGAGCGAAATCAGCGCCTTACGTGAACGCCTCCGTCGCGACGGCGAGCGCGAGCGCGATGCGCTGGAGAAACTGGGCGAGCAGGAGTTGGCACGGCTCCTCGCCCAGGTCGACGCCGAGGCCAGCCGCCGTGTCGAGGAGACTCGCACGCGGCTCGCCAGCGAGGCCGCGGGCATCGCCGCCGAGCTCGCGTTGGAGCTCTTGGAAAAGGAGCTGACCGGGGCGGACCGTGAGCGCATCTTCTCGCGGACGCTGGAGCGCCTGCGGGGCATACCACCTGGAGGTGCGACGTGAGCCGGCGGATCGCGCGGCCCTACGCCGCCGCCCTCTTTCAGGTCGTGAGCAAGAGGAACCTCGCCGCGCTACGCGGCGCCGAGGAGCAACTCGGCACCGTTACGGAGCTCTTCCGCCTCCGGCCCGAGCTGCTCCGTGCCTTCGAGGTCCCCTCGATCGCGCCTGCCGTCAAGGCGAAGCTCCTCGCGGCCCTGTCCGACGCGGCGGGTCTTTCGGTCGAGGTCCGCCGCCTGCTCGCCGCGCTGGAGCAGCACTTCCGCCTGCGGGCGTTGCCGGAGGTGGTGGCGGCATTTCGCGATCTGGTGGACCGTCGCGAAGGCGTCAAGCGCGCCCGGGTGGAGCTTCCGGTGGCAGCCACGCCGACGCAGACCAAGGCCCTCGAGGAGGCGCTTGCCACCGCCTTGCAGGCTAGGGTCGAACTGGAAGCGGTCGTCACGCCCGAACTGCTTGCCGGGTTCGTGGTTCGCATCGGAAGCCAGGTGTTCGATGGTTCACTGCGGCGGCAGCTGGCACGCTTCGCTGCTCGCCGGGATTGACTGTAGGAGCTTGGAATGCAGATCAAGGTCGATGAGATCACAGAAATCCTCAGGCGCCAGATCGAGGGCCTCGACACCTCGGTGGAGATGGCCGAGGTCGGCACCGTCGTGTCGGTCGGCGACGGCATCGCGCGGGTCTTCGGCCTCGATCGGGCCATGGCGGGCGAGATGGTGGCTTTCCCCCACGACGTCTTCGGCCTCGCGCTCAACCTCGAGGAGGACAGCGTCGGGTGCGTCCTCATGGGCGAGACCTCCGCGATCAAGGAGGGCGACGAGGTAAGGCGCACTGGCAAGATCCTCTCGGTGCCGGTGGGACCTGCTTTGGTCGGACGCGTCGTCAGTCCCCTCGGCGTGCCAGTGGACGGAAAGGGTCCGATCGCCACGAACGAGCGCTACCCGATCGAGCGGGTCGCGCCGGGCGTCGTCCGCCGCCAGCCCGTGAAGGAGCCGGTGCAAACCGGAATCAAAGCCATCGACGGCATGATCCCGATCGGGCGTGGCCAGCGCGAGCTGCTCATCGGCGACCGCCAGACGGGCAAGACCTCCATCGCCGTAGACACCATCATCAACCAGAAGGGCAAGGGCCTGATCTGCATCTACGTCGCCATCGGTCAGAAGCGCTCCACGGTCGCCCAGGTGGTCAAGACGCTCGAGGACCACGGCGCCATGGGCCACACCATCGTCGTCGTCGCCTCCGCCTCCGAGCCTGCCCCCCTGCAGTACATCGCCCCCTACGCCGGTTGCGCCATGGGCGAGTACTTCCTCTACAACGGCCAGCACGCGCTGTGCATCTATGACGACCTCTCCAAGCACGCCGCCTCCTACCGCGAGATCTCGCTGCTGCTCCGCCGGCCACCCGGACGCGAGGCATACCCCGGGGACGTCTTCTACCTCCACTCGCGGCTGCTCGAACGCGCCGCCAAGATGCGCGAGGATCTCGGCGGCGGCTCTCTCACCGCCTTGCCGGTGATCGAGACCCAGGCCGGAGACGTGTCCGCCTACATCCCGACCAATGTCATCTCGATCACCGACGGCCAGATCTTCCTCGAGTCGGACCTCTTCTTCGCGGGTGTCCGGCCCGCGGTGAATGTCGGCATCTCGGTGTCCCGCGTCGGCGGCAACGCCCAGATCAAGGCGATGAAGAAGGTCGCCGGGACGCTGCGCCTCGACCTCGCCCAGTACCGCGAGCTCGCGGCGTTCGCCCAGTTCGGCTCCGACCTCGACAAGGCCACCCAGCGCCAGCTCGCTCGCGGCGAGCGGCTGGTGGAGCTGCTCAAGCAGGGCCTCCACGAGACCATCCCGGTGGAGCTCCAGGTCGCCTCGATCTTCGCCGGCACCCGCGGCTTCCTCGACAGGCTGAAGGTCGCCAGTGTGCGCCCGTTCGAGGCCTACCTCCACGACCACCTGCGCGCTCACCACGGCACCGTGCTCGAGACCCTGCTGGCGACTGGCAAGCTCGAGGGCGCCGCCGAAAGCGAGCTCGAAGCCGCCTGCCGCGCCGCCCAGGAGTCGTACCTGCGCGAGCACCCGGAGGCCGCGGTTGGCTAACACGCAGGCTTTGCGCCGCCGCATCCGCTCGGTCCGCTCGACCCAGCAGATCACCAAGGCGATGAAGATGGTCGCGGCGTCGAAGCTGCGCCGGGCCCAGGAGCGCATGCTCGAGGCGCGTCCCTACGGGCGGGCGCTCGAGGCGGTGCTGCGCTCGGTGGCGTCGCGGGTCGGCGAGCAGCGCCACCCGCTGCTCGACCAGCGCGAGGAGCGCTCTGTCACCCTCGTCGTCATCACCGGCGACAAGGGCCTGTGCGGCGCGTTCAACAGCAACGTGCTGCGCGAGGCGGAGGGGCTGCGCGCGAGCGGACGGTGGCAGCACGTCGAGCTCGTCCTGGTCGGCCGGCGGGCGGTGGAGTTCTACCGCCACCGTGGCGTGGAGCCACTTTCCGCACACAGGGAGCTGATGGGCAAGCTGACGCCCGCTGCGGCGGCTGTGCTGGCCCGATCCCTCGCGGATCGCTTCGCGGCGCGAGAGACCGACGCGGTGTACGGCCTTTTCAACCGCTTCGTCTCGATCCTGCAGCAGAAAGTCACGCTCGAACGGCTCTTCCCCGTCGAACGGCCCGACGCTTCAGCCGGCAGCGGGGCCGAGACCGGCTACATCTTCGAACCCGGACCGGGCGCCATCCTCAAGGAGTTGCTCCCGCGCTACGCCGAGTTCCAGGTGCTGCGGGCGCTGCTGGCCTCGCAGGCCGCCGAACAGGCGGCGCGCATGACCGCCATGGAGACCGCGACCAAGAACGCGGGCGAGATGATCGACCGGCTGACGCTGACCTACAATCGCGTCCGACAGGCCTCCATCACCAGGGAACTGATCGAGATCGTCTCCGGCGCCCAGGCGCTGGCCGAGAGGTAGGGGCAGGCAATGGCATCAACGACGCATGTGGAAGGCAAGATCGTCCAGGTCATCGGTCCGGTCGTGGACGTCGAGTTTCCCGAGGGGCACCTCCCGGCGATCTTCACCGCCGTCGAGATCTCCGACCGCTCGGAGGCTGGCGAGCTGCACGTCGTCACCGAGGTGATGCAGCACCTCGGCGAGAACCGGGTGCGCTGCGTGTCAATGCTGGCCACCGATGGCTTGGTGCGCGGCATGAGGGCGATCGACACCGGCGTCCCGATCACCGTGCCGGTCGGTCGCACGACGCTGGGCCGGGTGCTCAACGTCGTCGGCGAGCCTGTCGACGAGCTGGGGCCGGTGAGCAGCAAGGAACGCTGGCCGATCCATCGTGACGCCCCCTCGTTCGACGAGCAGTCGACGCAGGTCGAGATGTTCGAGACCGGGATCAAGGTCGTCGACCTGCTCGAGCCCTACACCAAGGGCGGCAAGACCGGCCTATTCGGCGGCGCCGGCGTCGGCAAGACCGTGATCATTCAGGAGCTCATCAACAACGTCGCTCTCCAGCACGGCGGCTTCTCGGTGTTCGCCGGCGTCGGCGAGCGTACCCGCGAGGGCAACGACCTCTGGCTCGAGATGCAGGAGTCGGGAGTCATCGACCCCAAGGACTGGCAGAAGTCCAAGGCTTCGTTGATCTATGGCCAGATGACCGAGCCGCCGGGAGCGCGTCTGCGCGTCGGGCTTTCCGCTCTCACGGTGGCCGAGTACTTCCGCGACGTCGAGGAGCAGGACGTGCTCCTCTTCATCGACAACATCTTCCGCTTCACCCAGGCGGGGTCCGAGGTGTCGGCGCTGCTCGGTCGCATGCCCTCCGCGGTCGGCTACCAGCCCAACCTAGCCACCGAGATGGGCGAGCTCCAGGAGCGCATCACCTCCACCAAGCGCGGCTCGATCACCTCGGTGCAGGCGATCTACGTCCCCGCCGACGACCTCACCGACCCGGCGCCGGCGACGGCGTTCGCCCACCTCGACGCCACCACCGTGCTCTCCCGTCAGATCGTCGACATGGGCATCTACCCGGCGGTGGATCCCCTCGCCTCGACCTCGCGCATCCTCAGCCCCGAGATCGTCGGCGCCGAGCACTACCGTGTCGCCCGTGAGATCCAGCGCATCCTGCAGAAGTATAAGGATCTCCAGGACATCATCGCGATCCTCGGCATCGACGAGCTGTCCGAGGATGACAAGCTTACCGTGGCGCGGGCGCGCAAGATCCAGCGCTTTCTCTCCCAGCCATTCCACGTCGCCGAGCAGTTCACCGGGCTCAAGGGCAAGTACGTCAAGATCGCCGAGACCATCCGCGGCTTCGACATGATCTGCAAGGGTGAACTCGACCACCTGCCCGAGCAGGCGTTCTACATGGTCGGGACGATCGACGAGGCGGTCGAGAAGGCCGAGCGGCTCAAGGCCGAGGCCGCCTGATGGCCGCGGGCCGACTCCGGCTCCGCGTCGTGACCCCGACACGGACGGTCGTCGACGCCGACGTCGACGAGGTCACGTTGCCCGGAGCTCTGGGGGCCTTGGGCATCCTTCCCGGCCATGCCCCGCTGCTCGCCTCCCTGCGCATCGGCGAGCTCAGCTACCGGGCGGCCAACCGCGAGCGCTGGCTCGCCCTGCAGTGGGGGTTTGCCGAGGTCGCCGGCGATGAGGTGACCGTCCTGGCCGATGTGGCCGAGCAACCGTCCGAGATCGATCTCGAGGCCGCGCGCAGCGACAAGGCGCAGGCCGAGGCGGCGCTGAAGACCGCGGCCGGCGGCGAGTTCGAGGGGCAGCGCGCCAAGCTCGAGGCCTCCGTCACCCGCATCACCGTCGCCGCCAGGCGCTGAACCACCGGGAGCGTCCTCCTCCCCTCGACCTCTGTCTCGGGCACCCGGCCGCGGCGAACCGAGGGGGCGCTCAGCTGCCGTCAGCCACGGGAACGGGAACGACCGTGCGGGCGTCGTTGGAGGCGCGGTCCACCACCGAGCCGATCACGGTGAGCGATCCGGAGACGGTCAGGCGGAAATCGAACAGCGCCGGAGCGAGGCAGACGGGCAGCATCGAGGGCGCGGGACCGACCAGCACCTGGCGGAAGCTGCGCGCAGGGACGGTGACGATGGCGGGCAACGCCACCTCGCGTCCGTTGAGCATCAGCGTCGGCACGCCGTTTCTGCCCGTGAGTTCGAGTACGAGCGTGGCGGGGCTGTCGCCGAAGTTCGTGAGGTTGAGGTAGGTCTCGAACAACGCCGGCCCGCACGAGTTCGGGTGCCAGACGAGGGTGGTCAGGAGATAAATACGCTCGCCGGCACCGGGCTCCGCGATGGCAACGCCGGGCACGTCCTGACCGACGCCGCGCAGCAGCAAACCGCCGTCGCCGCCGGTGGCGGTGCGCTCGTTGACGAGTCGCGAGCCGAGGGCGAAAACATCGTCGCTGCGGAAGACGAGGCCGCCGACGATGGGCTCGACGCACCCGAGCCCCTGGGAGATCTCCCTTGCCGGCCAGACGATCGAGCCCTGCGGTGGCACGTCGTGGCGGCCGATGAATGGCGCGGCGCAGGGATGCTCGGGCGGCGTGTAGGAGAGGACCCAATCGGCCAACTCGACGGTGATCGTCCTCTCGCCAGGGTTCGAGAGGTAGATCTCGCTGGTCCAGAGGTTTCCAACCTTGCCCCTGACATGGTAGGCGAAGGTCGGCAGGGCCCGCTCCTCGGCGGCGACGGCGGCGGCGCCGAGCAGGAGCAGCAGACACACGCCAGTGATTCGCGTTGACATACGTACCTCCACGACCATCATCCTAGCGTGCCGTCTTGTGCCGGTGTGCCCCGGGTCACATCCCCCAAAGACACCGTGCCGTGCGGCGACGGGCCTTCGCGCCGTGTGCCCGGCGCGGGGGTGGAGGGGAATCGATCGCCGGGCAGGGGCCTCGGCCAGGAGGTCAAGGCGCCGTGCACGAGGCATCGGGCATCGCCGTCATCGGGGGTGCGTGAAAGCCTCGGGGTGGTGCGCTCGTCTCCACCCGTCCCTGCGACATCGCCCAGCACTCGCGCGCCGTCTCGCAGTGGGTGCGCCTCCAGGGCGCAGCCGGCTTCGGCGGGGAGCCGATCGACCTCCGCGGATGGCGTGAATCGTGCCAGGGAAGCCGGGTCGTCATCCCCACGGCTGACGTCGCGCTCGCCGTCCTGTCCGATCACGCGGCGGGCCGGTACGACCGGCGGCGGACCGTGGTCCTTGACCGAAGCGACGTCGGCACCTACCGTGCGGGGCGTGCCATCGACAGGTAAACCGAGACAGGAGCCTACGATGTTTTCTGGGAGAGCACAGTCCTCGTCACGAGGCGCCGCGTGCCAGTCTTCGCGGGGAGTAGGCGTGGGACCGAGGTCATGAGCTCGACGGGAACGCCGGCACAACCGCGCAAGGCCTGGCTGGTGGTTCGTGCCCTGATCGGGGCGACGCTACTTGCCCTGCTCACGGCGCACGTCGACTGGATCGAGCTGGGCCGCGCGCTGGCGGGGATCGAGCTCGGGTGGGCCGCCGCCGGATCGTGCGCACTGCTGGGCATGCGCCTGGTCGCTGGACTCAAGTGGCATCTCCTCCTGCGCGGCCTCGGAACGGGCGCGAGGCTCGCGGATACGGTGCGCATGGTTTTCGTCAGCGACTTTCTCGGGCACTTCCTCCCCTACGGCGTTGGCGCGGACGCCACCCGCGTCGTCCAGCTCGCCCGCGCCGGCTCCGGCTGGTCCGCAAGCCTGTCATCGGTGATCATGGATCGCATCGTCGGCAGCTGGGTCCTACTCAGTCTCGGTGCTGCCGCCCTGCTCGCCAGTCCCGTCCGTCTCCCCAACCACACGATCCTGCTAGCGGCCGTGCTCGGCATGCTGGCGGTCTCGATCGCGGCGTTCATCGTGGCGGCCCACTTCCACGATCGGGCCGCGGCGCTCGCCGGCCGGATCCCCATCGTGGGTCCTCGGCTGAGCGCTTTCCTCGCCGGGATTCTCGGCTCCCTCGACGCCTACCGCACGAGCCGGCGCGTGCTGGCGGCCACCACCGCCCTCGGTTTCGCGATCCACCTCCTGCGCATCGTGATGAACGCGGCGTTCGCCGTCGCCCTCGGCTTCCCCCTGAGCCTTTGGGTGCACGCTGTCGCCGTGCCGATCATCTTCTCGGTGAGTCAGCTCCCGATCTCCATCGATGCGCTCGGCGTTCGGGAGGCGCTCTACCTGTACATCTACGGGCTGGCCGGGATGCCCGTCGCCATCGCTCTCGCCGTGGCGTTGATCATCCGGGGCTGCGGCTACCTCCTCTCCATCCCCGGCGCGGCGCTTTACGTGCGCCACGGCTTCGGCGGGCGCAAGGCCGGCGTCACAGACAGCGAGGACGGGCCGGACGGGGCGACGCGGCACCGTGTCTGACGAGCCCAGCACCCGCGGGCGGGTCGGTGCGGGAAGGACCCCGGGCGGCTGCCTCAGGAGGCGAGGGTGGCTGTGGCGGTGACAGATCTTCGTGCCGATGGAGCAAGGTCAAACAGGCGCGAGCTCCTGGTGTTGGCGGCGATCCTGCTCATGGCGTTGGCGCTGCGCCTCTACGGGCTCGACGCGGAGAGCCTGTGGCGAGACGAGGGGCACACCCTGCGCCGGGCCGTCGACGCCCATCTCCTCGGCGGTGGCCGGCCGCT
>Ga0315287_10004967_pt1 | contig 13036 bp, 12 predicted proteins | sample YL17G11_0_MG_FD_205037 | JGI IMG/M metagenome (GOLD analysis project Ga0315287, IMG submission 205037) | Sediment microbial communities from Yellowstone Lake, YNP, Wyoming, USA - YL17G11_0 | ecosystem: Environmental > Aquatic > Freshwater > Lake > Sediment | place: USA: Wyoming | collected...
TCATGGCCTTCGTCAGGAACGGGTCGCTGGCCTGCTTGACGGCGCCTTCCAGCGACACCAAACCGTCACGACGCGCCTGCTGCGCGAATTCCGCGATCTCTTCCGTCAGTTTGTCGAGATCCCGGCCCTTGTAAATGAACACGTTCTTCATGTCCTTGCAGGCGCGCAAGAACACCGGCAGCGGGAAGCTGATCATGGTGGCGCCGAAGGTGCCGCCCATCACGATCATGCCGGCGGTGACCTGGAGCAACGACGAAAGGTGGCCGCCTTCCATGGCGTTGCCACCCAAGATGCAGGCCAGTGCGATCGCCAGTCCGAGAATCGTCGCCAGATCCACGCGTCACTCCCCGTCGTCGTCGGCGGCGTCACCGTTGCGCTTCATGGGGACCGGCACTGCCGTACCGTGCGCCCGCGTGGGGTCGGTGCCGAATGCCGAGACCAGGGAACGCCGGAATTCGGTCACCCGCTTGATGATCTCGTCGATCGATTCGAGCACCACGATCGAGTCGCCGTTCGAGAGACGGACCACGGTGTCGGGCGTCGCATCGACGGTCACGATCAGGTCGGGGTTCAGTGCCACGACCTGTCCCTTCAACCGCGTCAGCGCGATCACGGTGGTCTCCGTTTCACTGGATGGCGAGCCGGCTACTCGGGCCGCTTCAGACCCAACAGGTCCAGCATGCGGTCCGCGATCGAACGTGTGATCTCCGCCGTCTCGTAGTACCCGCTCTTGATCTTTTGCCGGATCTCTTCCAGATACGCCGGGTCCAGGGCCGGTTCGGTCACGCCACCGGTTTTCTGCAGCGACACCGGCGCACGGTCCGTATGCGCGGCTTGCAGGCCGCGTGCCTCACCCGAGATCTCGATCCGGTCCGCAGCCGACGGGGTCTTCGCGGCGCCGTCGGTCCGGGCCCCGGCGGCCCGCCCTTGTTCGTCCAGGTTCGGCTGGACACGCTGCTTGCGAATGGAGCTGTCCCCGCTCGTGACTCTCATCGTCGAAACTCCCGAACTTGCGGCCCTTTAGCCCGTGGTGAACGAGCTCAGGACGCCCAACATTTGCTGCATCGATTGCTGCATCTGGGACGCCTGCTGAATCGCGCCGAACTGCCGTACCAACCGGTCCTTTTCCAACTCCTGCAATTGCACGAGGCGATCGATGCGCGCCGTGAGCAGCTTTTTCTGCGTCTCCGTCGATCCCGTGCTCGCTTGAATCGTGCCGTCTTCACGCGTGTACGCGTCGAGAACCTTGTCCAGACGGCCGGCGATTCCATCCGCCGCCGTGAACAGCTTTTCGAAATCCTCCAGGTTGCCGCTCAGCGCCTGGTCGAGCCGCGACGCGTTCTGAATCCCCAGCGCACCGGCACCGTTGGACGAGATCCCGACCTGCCCCAGGGCGAAGAATTCCTCGGCGGCGGACGAATCCACGGTGGCGGCCACCGCAGTCCGCATCTTTTGCACCAAGGACACGTACTGGTAGTCACCGCCCAGCGGTCCGCGCTCGAACGTGGTGCGGTCCAGCTTGGTCTTCGTCGCCAAGTATGTGTGCGTATCGTTGTATGCGTCGATGAATTTCTGGATCTTCTCACGAATTGACTTCGTATCGGTCTGTACGGACACATTCACGTCCGGATCCGTAGCCGTCTGCGCGGCCTTCAGCGTCAGCGTCAGGCCTGGCGACACGTCCGTGATCGTGTTGGTCGATCGGGTGATGTGAATCCCATCTACGGTGAGTTTGGCATCCAGTTCGTGATTGCCCAAATCGGCGTGGATGTAGCCGCCGGCGGTGTCGGTCGCCTGGCTGTTGTTCGTGAGCCCCAGCGTGGCGAGCAGGCCGTCGGGGTCGGTGATCGTCATCGAGTTCGCCGCACCAGTTGCGCCGGCAGTCAGCGACAGGCGCACCGTGCTGTCGGTGTCGGCCAAGCTCGCCGCGCGCGCCGCGGAACCCATGGTTTCGTTGATCGCCGCGGCGACTTTCTCGAGCAGCATGGCGTTCGTCTCGTCGCCGTCAATTTCGACCCGGACGACCTTGGTGGTGCTGCCCGTCTGGATGGTGAACGACCGGCCACCGGTGTAGATGTCCGCGAGGGAGGTCTCGGTCTTCGGCAGCCGGCTGGAAATGATGGAGTGCGCCTTCGCCAGTTGGTCCACGTGCACCGCGTGCGCCACTTTGGGGGCGCTCGCGCCGGCCGACGCCGACAAGATCGACTCGAGGCTCACACTCGCAGTGCGGTCGGCGAACGGGGAGGCCCCCTCGGAGGGGGAGAGTTCCCGCGCCGCCCGCTTCAAGTTGGTGAGCTTGGTGCGCAGATCCGAATACAGGCCTGCCCGGACGTCCAGCGCGTCGCGCGCGCTCTTGACCGCTTGCAGTTTCTGGTTCGAAGAGGCCATGAACAGGCTGAGGAACTGCGTCAGTTCCGCCGACTGGACCGTCTGCACACCAGAGACGCTCATGCTTCCGTCCACTCCCGGGTGACCGGTGCCACGCCTGCCCCCGCCACCGCCTCGACCCAGCTCTCACGCAGCTGTTCGAGGGTGCTTTGCGCTTCTTCGAACCGCCCAGCGCGAACCGCGTCGAGCAGGTACTCGTAGACGCGGAACAACGGGCCCGCGACATCCAGGTAGGTCAAATCCAGCGACGCGGACAGTTCCACGAGGCCGCGCTTGGCGTTCATCAGATCGCCACGCCGGCAACACCCGATGGTGTAGTCATACAAGATCACGATCAACTGCCCCGGCGACGCGTTCGCCACCTGGCTCGAAGCATAGGTGCCGATGGCTTCCCTCGCCGTCATGACCTGCTGCTCGCTCATCCCCGCTCCTTCAGGCGTAGCCCGGGGAGATCGCTCTCCCCGGGCCTACCGCCATGTCTCCGTGATTACTGCAGGATCAGTCTCATCACGCCTTGCGGCGCTGAGTTGGCCTGCGCGAGCATCGCCGTTGCCGCCTGCGACAGCAGCGAGTACTTCACGAGTTCCACCTGCTCGGCCGCCATGTCCGCATTCATGATGCGATTGTGCGACGCGAGTTGGTTGTTGATGGAGATCGAGATGTTGCTTTCCTTGATGCCGACGCGCAACTGCGTCGAACCCAAGGTCTGCAGGCTCGCGTTCACGGTGTCGATCGCAGCATTGACTGCCGCCAGCGCCGTCGACGCATTCGCCGACGTGTCGACCGCCAGATCCGCATCCTGGACGTTCAGGCCGTTCGCATCCACGCCCTGGGCGATGCCGAACGTCAGCGTGTCGCTGGAGCCCTGGCCGACCTGGAACTGCTTGCCGGTGAACGTGCCGTCGAGCAGCTTCTGGCCGCCCCACTGCGTGGTATCAACGATGTCGTCGATTTCGTTCGACAACTCGTCCAGCTGGCTCTCGACTGCGGCGCGCTCGTTGGCGCCCAGCGTGTCGTTCGCAGCCTGAAGGATTTTCTCCTTCATGGTGAGCAGAATCTCGTTGACGGACTGCATGCCACCTTCGGCGGTGGACACCAGGTTGCCGACGTCACCGATGTTGTCGCGAGCAACCATCAAACCGCGCGACCGCGACTCGAGGCTCTTCGCGAACACCAACCCCGCCGGGTCGTCGCCTGCCTGATTGATGCGCTTGCCAGTGGCCAAACGCAGCTGATGCACCGCCAGGTTGGAATTGGCATCGCGGAGCGCCTTGAGCGCATTCAATGCGCCAATGTTGGTATTGATCCGCGACAGATCCGGTCCAGCCATTTCGGTCCCCTTTCCCAATTTAGGGCATCGATCCAGCCAAGTGCGTGGAACCGCGCGTTGCGGAGTCCGCCGCGAAGCCTCCGTGCAATCCGGACAGGATCGTTACACTTGGCCTCGGGAACCTCATCGCAACTCGGAGCCGGAACTTGAGCTGGTTGTGACCGTCGATGCTGGGACGTCGGAGGAAACTCGTGGACTCGCAGCAACATTCGGGGTACGCAGCGGAGTCTCGGGAGTCCAGGCGCTGTCGCGATGGCGTTTGAACGGCGACACCCAGCCCTCGCTGCGCGGCCGCGCGTCGCTTCCAGGCGCCGCCGCGGGAATTTGCTGCAGCCCGGATTCAGGCCCAAAGGTCTGGAGCGGCGGCGGTTCCGGCATTTTGTCGGGTACCCACGCGTTCGTGACGCGTGTGAACGGTGGTGCCGGGATGGGTTCGACAACTGGAGCGGGCGCGCTCGGCGCCGTCATGGCCGGTTTCGGTGCCGGCGCCGGTTCGGCAACTGCCGGGTTCGGTGCCGGCGCGGGGCCCGCAACTCCCGCCGCGGGCGACGCCGGCAGCACGCACGTACCGCCGTCCAGAATGCGGAATCCTTCGTGGTCGATCAGATACTCTGCCACCCGGCCCGAGTGATCGCTGGCGGTATGCTTGGTGACCCGCAACTGCCGTTGCATTTCTTCACCGGTATTGGTGTTCGTGAGCCGCACGACGGTGCTGGCGATATAACTGTAATCCCGCGCATCACCACCATCGACGTCCGCAGAGCCCCGGATCTCGTTCAGCAAGATGGACGTCGTGCCGGCTGCCTGGAACAATGCCGCCAGCATCAGCACGTAGTCGCGTACCCGGTCCTCGTCCTTTACCGCCGTCCACAAGTCGTCGATGCTGTCGAGCACGAGGCGACAGGGGTGCGTCCGGCGGATGTCGCGCACGAGTTCGTCCATGACTTGCTCGACCAGCAGCGACACCGGATCATGGTAGTGAATACGCAAGCGCCCGGCCCGATAAGCCTCTTCCCAGTGCAAGCCCAGATAGCTCGTCTGCGCCAAGATTTCCTCGGGGGTGTTCTTCATGCTCAGCAAGAGCACCGTCTCCCCGGCACGCAACCCTTCATCCAGGAAGTAGTGCGCGACCACCGACTTGCCCGTGCCGGGCTGCCCCGCCACCAGGTTCAGCGATCCGTTCCACAGCCCGCCGCGCAGCATGTCGTCCACCCCTGGAATCCCGGTGGAGATGCGCTTGCGCTGCGGCTTGGCGACGTCGACGAACATCTTCTTCACGTCGGCCGGCCGCAGACGCGGGTAAACGACCACGCCTTCGGTAGTCAAGCGGAACGGATGGCGCCCCGACACGTGCGGCTGGCCACGCGTCTTGCGCACCTCGATTTGCCGGATGTTCTCGCCGCCGGTCGGCGATACGACGTTATGCAGCCGGATCGAGGCGTCGACGAGGTATTCCTCGAACGCAATGGCTTCGTCGTTGATCCGGTCCAGTTCCTTCACCAGAATGGACGTAATGCCGCGTATCTTGAGCGCATTCAAGATCTGGCCCAGCACCTCACGCAGCGCTTGCTCGTCGGTCGCCACGCGCCGGAAATGCGTGATGCTGTCGATGACGAGGCGGCGGGGCCCGATCTCGCCGATGATCTTGTCGATGAGGTCGATCTTGCCGGTAAAACTCTTCAGAATGCGCGCCGGTGGTGTCCACACCACGCGCAGCATGCCGGCAGCCTCCAGAGGCTTGAGATCGATGCCGAACTGCATCGCTTCCAAGTACAACTGACGTGGGAATTCCTCGAAGGTGATCATCAGCCCGGGCTCGTTGTACTGCGCGATTCCCTCGTACAATATGCGCATCGCCAGGCTGCTCTTACCGCTGCCCGGGGGCCCTTCGATCAGCATGCTGTTGCCGCGGACGAAGCCGCCGTCGAGCAAATGATCGAGTCCCGGGATTCCGGTCGGCATGCGCTCGAAGTGAGTGCTCTCGTCACTGCCGCCGCGAAGTCCAACGGCGTTGGAGTCGGCCGCGCCGCCCGCCCCCAATACGCCAGGTGTATCCATGGGGTTCATCATGCCTCGCATCCGCAGTAAGGACAGGCCTTCCAACCGGACTCATTTGGCGCATCGCATTGCTTGCAGTGCTTCTGCCGCCATTCGCGCGCGATCTCGTTGCCGCAATGCGCGCAGACCTCCCAGTTGGATTCGACGGGCTTCGTGCACGTCGGACAGTTTTCACGCAGCACGGTCGTGCAGTACGGGCAGACCGCGTATTCGATACTGACGATGCGCTCGCAACCCTTGCAAAGCTGCTCGTGCCCGTCTTCCGACAACACACAACGCTCGATCTCGGCGACCGTGGTCACGCCGGCAAGCACCGCGCGCTTGCCATATTCGCCCATGGTGATCATGCCGTCCCGGCGCGCGGCGTTGCGGATGGCGAACGAGGACGAGCGTTCGAGCACCAGCCGGTGGTATTTCTCGTCCATCCGGAAGTACTCGAAGATGGCGACCCGGCCGCGATACCCGGTGTGCCCGCACTCCCGGCAGCCGCGGCCGCGATGCAGCTGCGCCACCGCCGTGCCGAGAATGGCGATCTCGCCGGGCGTCGGCGCGTACGCTTCCTTGCACGACTTGCAAATGACGCGTACCAGCCGTTGCGCCAGAACGCCGCGCAACGTCGAGGTGATGAGATAGGGCACACAACCCATGTCGAGGAGCCGTGCGACTGCCTGAGTGGCGTCGGTCGTGTGCAACGTGCTGAACACCTTGTGGCCGGTCAGCGCCGCGCGGCAGGCGATTTCGACCGTATCGGAGCTGCGAATCTCGCCCACCAGAACCGTGTCCGGGTCTTGGCGCAGGATCGATTGCAGGCAACGCTCGAAGGTCAGCCCCGCGGCTTCGTTGATCTGGACCTGCGTGATGCCCTTGAGCGAGTACTCGATTGGATCCTCGAGCGTGACGACGTTCTGGGATTCGCGGTCGATTGCCGCTAGCGTCGCGTACAGCGTGGTGGTTTTGCCGCTGCCGGTGGGGCCGGTCACCAGGAAGAACCCGGCAGGGCTGTGAATCATGTCCTGGTGAAGTGCCCGGACTTCCGGCGGCATCTTGACGTTGTCCAGATTGAGCAACGTCATGTCTTTCTTCAGCAGGCGGACGACGATCTTTTCACCGAACTGCGACGGTAGACTGGAGACGCGCAGGTCCACCAACAACTCGCCCATTTGCATCGAGAAGCGCCCGTCCTGCGGCACTCGCCGCTCGGCGATATCCATCTGCGCGACGACCTTGAAACGCGAGGTGACCGCCGGCGTCAAGGTCTCCGGCAGGGTGGCGACGCGATGCAGAATGCCGTCGATGCGGAAACGCACCGTCAAGGCATGTTGGGATGGCTCCACGTGCACGTCGGTCGCGTCGGTGGTGCAGGCCGAGTGCATGATCTCGTCGACAATGGCGATCGCGCTCGAGCCCAGCACCAGCAGGCGTTCTTCGATTTCGAAGCGCTGCACCTCGGCCACGGTCCAATCGGCACGGTTCGCCGGCCGCGACGGATTCATGCTCACCGGCTCCGGACGCACCGCAGCCGCAGCCGTCGTTGCCGCCGGCCCGGCGGCCGGCACCGGCGCGTACGATGGCACGGGGATACCCGCCGCCGTCGCGCCGGCAGGCGTCCCGGCGGGCGCCCCCGGCGAGTCCGTCAAGGGCTCGGCAACCTCCCCGTAAAAGCTGTCGATGCGCTCGCGCAAGTCACCAGGTAGTGCCACCATGGCCCGCATGGGGCGCTGCAGCGCTTGCGTCACGGCGGCCACCGATTCCTCATCATCGGGATTGCCGAAGGCCACCACGACGGTTTCGCCTTGCACGCCTACGGCCATCGCCTGATGCCGCTTGGCGAGTCGCGCCGGCAACAGACCCACCAGGCGCGCGTCGAAAACCACCGTCGCAACATCGACGGCGGGACAGAAATAGAAATTTTCCAGCGCCTGCAGCAACTGGCGCCGGTTCATCGCATTTTCGCGTACCAGAACGTTTTCGAGAGACAGACCCTCGCGGGCTGCCATCTCGGCCCAGCGCTGCGCCCGGGCCTCGTCGAGGATCTTGCAATGCACCAGAACCGCGTCGAGCCGCGAGCCGGCACCCAGTTTCAATTCCGCCACAGCCCCCACGCCCTCCAGGAACACCGTTGCTCAACAGTCGCGCCTCAGCCCGCCAAAACCGTTTCGGCGGAAACCTCTCCAGCACGCTGCAGCCACTCGAGGTGGCGGTGCGCGCGGCCTTCATCTCCGAGCTTGCGGTACAGCCCCGCCAACTTGCGGTGTGCATCCACCGCCGTCGCGTCGAGGCGCAGTACGCTTTCGTAACTCTGCACCGCCGCTGCCAAATCCCGGGAGCGCAGGCGCAACATGCCCTGCATGCGGTACACCGCCGGATCTTCGACGCTTGCCGCCGCGTCATTGATCGCCGCGAGAGCGCCGGCCAATTCGCCGGCCTCCGCCAGGACTCGCACCAGTTCACACCAGCCGGCGGCGAGGCCTGGCTCCCATGCCGCAGCGCGCCGCAGACACTCGACCGCCTCGGCGTTGCGCCCCTGGGCCAGCGCGACCCGCGCCGCCAGCCGCTCGCCCGCCGCCCACTCGGGCCGCAGCGCGTGGATCTCCTGCACCGCTTGCACGGCCGCGTCGATCTGTTGCGCGCGCAACTGCCCCTCGCCGATCATGAGCCACGCCCGCGCGGCATCGGCCGCGAACCCCAGGCACCGCTTTTCGGAGGCGACCGCCGTCGTGCGTTTCAAGTAAGTGCCCGCGCTCCGGACACCGCCTTCGTAGTCTCCCATCCGAATCCGCGCCGCCGCCAAGTGCAGCCACGCCGGCAGCGTGTCCCGGTCCGTACGCAACGCGCGCAGCGCCTGCATAGCCGCCTCGCGTAAACACCCTTGCTGCAGCAAGACACTCGCCAGGTTCTGATGCGCAGCGGCGCGGTGCGCCCCATCCAAGCCGGCGCTGCGCAACGCCCGTTCGTACCAAAGCCTCGCCTCTTCGAACTTGCCAAGCTGCGTCCAAGTTTCGCCCAAGTGGAAGTGTAGAAACCCGTCGTCGGGCCGGTCGGCGTGGTCGAGCTGCAGCAGCTTCAGATTGCGCTCGAGCTTGGCTTTGCGGGTTCGCGCATCGATGTCGTACCCCGAATGCACGAGGACAATCCCACTCGTTTGCACCCGCGCCCCGGCGGCGTCTAGAGATCCACGCACCTGCTCGTGCACCCGCCCGGCGAACCGGATTGCGAGCCCGTTGCGGAACAAGCGCGGGAACTGGTGCTGAAACTCGAGCCCGGCTTGCGTGCCGCCCAGCTTGCTGCGTAAGAGCACATTCCAGGCATCCACGTCCCGGCGCGCCAAGCAAGCCGCGAGTACCGTCTTTTGCCCTGGGGCCAGTTCCTCGTCGGCGTCCAGCGACAGGATCCAGTCGCTTTTCGCCGCCCCGAGCGCGACATTGCGCGCCGCGGCAAAATCATCGGTCCAGGGCGTTTCCAGCACCCGCGCGCCGAGCGCGTGCGCCAGCGCCATGGTGTTGTCGCGCGAACCGGTGTCGACCACGATCACCTCGTGGGCGACGCCACGCACCGACTCGAGGGCCCGCGGCAGCCGCGCCGCCTCGTCGCGCGCGATCATGCAAACCGACAACGTCGCTCTGCGGGCCATCGAAGCTCCCTGCTTCAGGATCCTGCCTGCGGTCCCGGCATCGCATCCAGGACGCGGTACCGTGGGGACCAGCGGTCACCGGGCAACACCACTTGCCGGCCGCGCTGCCGTTGCGCGTTGATCAGGATCGGACCCTTCAAATTGGCGGTCATTTCTCCGGGGTCATCCGGGATCCCGACTGTGGCCAGAACGAGAACCCCGGAGTCGTCCCACCAATGCACCGCTGCCGCGTCCTCCGCCGACAGCTCCAGCGTGTAGTCCGGGCAAATCAAGAACGGCTCCAGCACCACAAACGCCAGCTCCGGCCGCTCCAGCGCCTGCAGGACGCGCAACGGCGACTTGGGGCCATGCTCCAGCAGGACCCAGCGGCGAACGTCCTCGAAACCGAACAGCCCGCGCTCGAACTCCAGGACATCCGCGTCGGAAACTTCCACTGCCCCATATCGCGTCGTTTGCACCCACATGGAATTGCAACGCCTCCTTCGAGCGTCTCTACTGCAGGAAGTTCGCGAGGCTCATTTGGAACATGCGCGACGTGGCACCGAGCGCGGCTTGATACGCATTCTGCTGCGCGGTCAGCTTCAGCATCACGTCCGGCAAGTCGGCATCCTGGACTTGCGACAAATGCGCCTTGAGTGCGAGCTCGTCCGTCTCCAGCATGATCCGCTGGCTTTCGAATGCGGCACTGCGGGCGCCCATGAGCCCGGTCTGGGCAGCGACGTGGGCGCTGGCATCGTCGATCGATTGCAGCAGTTGCCGGGTCCGCGGCATGTCGCCGCGGCGCAGAGCGTTCTTGAGATCGATGGCGATTTGAAACACATTGCCGCCGTCGGCGAACACTTGCGGCCCGGTCATATTGACCGCCTCGGTCCGTTCCGGCCCCAGTTGCCGGACGATGTCACCGGCAATCGGCGCTGCTGCGGTCACCGTATTCGGCCCGGTGGTCTTGTAGCTGACCCGGTAGTCGGTCGCGTTCGTGAGGGCCCCACCCACCAGAGCCTCGATCCGGCCGGTGCTGTAGTCGACGCGGTAGTCGACGCCTTCGCGGTAGGTCAATGAGCCCTGGGCATTCGTCAGCGCCACGCTGCCGCGTTCGAGCCCGGTTTGTGCCAGGTCGACCTCGGCGCCCAACGTGGCGCGGAAGGTCTCGCCGGTCACCGTGCTCGAAGCGGTGTACGGCGCGGTATTGGTGGCGAATCCCGCGAAGACGTAGCGTTCACCGTCGGTCGCATTGGCGTGCGAGATTATTTCCGTCAGCAACTGGTCGACGAAGGCCGCCAGCGTGTTATGGTCCTCTGCGGTGTCACTGCTGCCCCGCAGAGCCGTTTCCTTCAACTGTGTCAGCAACTCGCCGACCGAGGCCATCGGCGCCTCGGTGGCTGCCAGCCAGTGCAAGCCATCGTGAACGTTGTTCTGATAGGTGGCGTTCTGGTCGAGCATCGTTTGGAGCTTTTGGGCCTGGACGGTACTGCCTGGATCCTCGGACGCCTTCTGAAAACGGCGTCCCGTTGCGGCCTGTAGCTGATAGCGATCGAGGTGCACTAGCGAATTGGCGATGGCCCGGCCCATGTCGCGATGCATCTGCGCGTCGGTAACTCGCATGCGCCTCCTCCTTACATCTGCGAGATGAGGGTGTTGAGCATGTCGTCGATCGTGCTCGTCACCTTCACCATCGCTTGATAGGCGTGCTGTGCGGACATCATGTTGGTCATTTCCTCGTCCAGCGACACGCCGCTGATTTCGGCCCGCTGTGAATCGATCGTGGCGAGAATCGATTCTTGGGCGTCATGGAACGACGTTGCCTGTCCGGCTTCGAAGCCGATCTGGCCGACCAAGGTGCGATACGCGCCGGACAGCGTCTCGGTGCCACCGTGCAACAACCTGGCGGTGGCGAGTTGCGCCAGCGCGAGCGCCTGGCGGCCGTCGCCGCGATCGCCGCCCGAAGACGCCGCGATCCGCGATACTTCTTGCTCGATGCCCGCGTCCAGACTGATATCGCGCCCGGTGACGCCGTCGGCGCCGAAGAAGGCGTTGCCGGTGCTGCCATCCAACCCGGTGCCGGCCGTGTGCAGGCGGTTCGTCTCGGTCACCAGCGCCGCCGCCAACTCGTCCAGTGTCTTTCGATACGATTGAACGCGCGTGTCACGCGCCTCCAGCAGTCCCGCCAGGCGGCCACCCGAAATCGCCGGCTCGCGCCGCGTGTCGGTCCAGCGCAGCACGTGCTGGCCGCCATTCAAGCTGGGGTCGGCGACGAATTCGATATGGCGCGCCGTGCCGCCTTGCACCAGTATTTCCGAACCCAACGTCACCGCAACGGAACCATTGGGCCTCTCGTCGACCTGGGCGTCGGTGATCTCCGACAACTCGTCGAGCAACAGGTCGCGCTCGTCCAGCAGGCTGCTGGCTTCTTGACCGCGGCTGTCCGCCATGACAACGATGTCGTTGATCTGCGCCACCCGGCCCGCGATGTCGTTGATGCGGTCCGCTTTCTCACCGATGGCGTCGTTGACATCGCCCAACAGCGCATCCATGTGCTTGTCCAGCCGGTGGAACGTGTCCACCAGCGCGCGGCCCTTTTCCCGCACCGCAATCCGCGCTGCACGGCTTTCGGGCTGGTTCGCGAGGTCATTCCACGACCCGTAGAATTCCGTCAGCGACTTGCCCAGTCCACCGTCATCGTTGGCGGGAAATGCCGACTCGACACGCGCCAGTGTTTCCTGCATGGCGCCCCAGCGGCCCGAGGCGTTGGTGTGCTCGCGGTACAAGCCGTCGAGAGCGCGATCGCGCACCCGCGTCACGCCCATAACATCGACGCCGGTCCCCAAGAAACCGTCGCCGGTCATGATGTCGGCCCCCGGCGACAACTCGACTCGCCGGCGCGAGAAGCCCCGCGTCTCGACGTTGGCGATGTTGTTGCCCAGCACGCCGATCGTCAACTGTTGCGCCCGCAGCGCGCGGCGGGCGATTTCGAGCGTCGACTGTAGTCCGAACACGTGCGCCTCCTTCAGGCCGAGTGATCGACGATGGTGTCGATCTGCGCGCGCGCCAGCACGCCGGATTCTTGATACGTCGGTTTGGCGGGTGCGCGTCCGGCGTGCGCAGCCAGCATCGACTCCACGAAGTCCAGCGAGTCCTGGATCATGCGCCGGTTGTCGGCGTTGACGCGGCCGACGATGGCGAGCGCTTCTTTCCCATCGGTTGCGAGCGTTGCGAGCTCTTCGCCCAACGGGCCGCCGAGCGCGGCACCTAGTTGCCGCAGCGTCAACTTGCCGGTCTGCACCCCGAGCGCCGTTCCCAGCAAAGCCAGAACTTGCGTCCGTTCCGCGTCGGAACGGCGCAGCACATCCAAGCGCTGTGTTTGATCGGCGAGAGTAGCCAAGATGGTGTCCACGTCGCGTGCCGCGACCGCGGCCTGCTGCGCGCGCAAGACCGCCTCCAACTCGCGCAACTGCACCACCTGGCGGCTTACGAGCGCTCCGAGCTCACGCACCAAGGCTTCCGTGCGGGCGTCCGTCATGGTATCTCCTTGTGCAAGGTGTGATCGAGCGGGGCGTCGGGCGCGGAAACGTGCTCCTGCCGCTGACGCTGTAGCTCCAACTGGCCCGCGAGCAACGTCCCCAGGCCCATGC
>Ga0315287_10004968_pt1 | contig 13036 bp, 15 predicted proteins | sample YL17G11_0_MG_FD_205037 | JGI IMG/M metagenome (GOLD analysis project Ga0315287, IMG submission 205037) | Sediment microbial communities from Yellowstone Lake, YNP, Wyoming, USA - YL17G11_0 | ecosystem: Environmental > Aquatic > Freshwater > Lake > Sediment | place: USA: Wyoming | collected...
CCAAAAAAAAGAGGCCCGCTTGCGCGGGCCTCGGGGTGTTGGCTGGGGGACTAGGATTCGAACCTAGGTAAACGGAGTCAGAGTCCGTTGTCCTACCGCTAGACGATCCCCCATCAATGGGATCCCGGAGCGTGACCCGTCGCCGGATCAGCGCTTCGAGTACTGCGGACCGCGGCGAGCCTTGCGACGACCGACCTTCTTGCGTTCGACCTCGCGCGCATCGCGGGTGACGAAGCCGGCGACACGCAGCGGGCGACGCAGCGTCTCATCGAACTCGATGAGGGCGCGCGTGATGCCGTGGCGGATCGCGCCGGCCTGGCCGGTGATGCCGCCGCCGGCGACGGTGACGTCGACGTCGAAGCGGCCGACGAGCTGCGTGAGCTCGAGCGGCTGGCGGACGATCATGCGGCCGGTTTCACGGCCGAAAAACTGGTCGATCGAACGATCGTTGATCGTGATCTTGCCGGTGCCGGGCTTGAGGTAGACCCGGGCGGTGGAGGTCTTGCGACGGCCCGTGCCGTAATTAATGGCTGGCATCAGTGGTTACTCTCGAATCTGGGTACGCGGGAAAGGGGATCAGAACGCCAGCGGCTTGGGCTGCTGGGCCGTGTGGGGGTGCTTGCCACCCGCGAAAACATGCAACTTGCGGAACATCTTCCGGCCGAGGATCGTCTTCGGCAGCATGCCCTTCACGGCGATCTCGATCGCGCGCTCCGGGTGCTCCTTGAGCAGCTTGTCCAGCGCGATCGACTTGATGCCGCCGATGGCGCCGGTGTGGTGGTAGTAGATCTTGTCGCTGAGCTTGCGGCCCGTGACGCGGATCTTCTCGGCATTCACCACGACGATGTGATCGCCCATGTTCACGTGCGGGCTGTAGTCCGCCTTGTGCTTGCCCTTGAGGCGCAGCGCGATGTTCGAGCACAGACGGCCGAGCGTCTGCCCGTCGGCATCGATCAGGAACCAGTCGCCCTTCACCGTGTTGGCGTTGGGGAAGGAAGTCATTTCGGCGAGTACGGTCGTCATGTTGAATCTCCACCCGCGCCGCAGGCCAACAGGGGCCGCCGCGAGTCGTCGCAAAAAGGGCGCGGAAGTTTACTGAAGGCTCCCCGGCTTTGCAAAAAGCCACGAGCCCGGCCGCGCGGGGTCGACATCATGCCATGCAAATGTTTGATTTGCCGTCATTTTTTGGCCCGGCCCAGGGGCGCCTCCGGGCTGCCGCGGGGCTCTCTATAATGTATGGATGGAAGCGGATCGCCTGATCGACCCCGTGATCGTTACCCTCGACCGCGCCCTGCGGGCGGTGTTTGCCCCCGCCCGGGCGGCCCGGCCCGTTCCGGACGCCCCGTTCAGCGCCGCCGGTCGCCCGGCCAGCCGGCCGGGGGCCTCTATCCCGCCCGGGAAGGCGGTCCCTGCCGGGGCGGCCACGCCGTCCGACACGGCCGCACCAGACGATGACCCCGGCACCGCCGTGGTCCCGATGCGAGCGGGCGGTGCCAGCCCAGCCCCGTTGCCGACGTTGACCGACACCGAAAAGCGGGACGCCGCGGCGCTGATGCGCGTGAACCATGCCGGCGAGGTGGCGGCGCAGGCCCTCTATCACGGGCAGGCCGCGCTGGCCCGTAACCCCGCCACTCGCGAAATGCTGCTGCGGGCGGCACGCGAGGAAGCCGATCACCTCGGCTGGTGCCAGCAGCGCCTGCGTGAACTCGACTCGCGCCCCAGCGTGTTCGGCCCGCTCTGGTATGCCGGTTCGTTCGCGATCGGCGCGCTCGCGGCGGCGCTCGGCGATCGCATCAGCCTCGGTTTCGTCGCGGAAACGGAGCGCCAGGTCGAGGGTCACATCGACTCGCACCTGGAGCGCCTGCCCGCCGCCGATACCCGCAGTCGTGCGATCCTCGAGGCGATGCGTCACGACGAAATCGAGCACGGCGAAGCGGCGATTTCCGCCGGCGGCGCCGAACTGCCGGCGCCCGCGCGCGAGCTCATGCGCGGCACGGCGCGTGTGATGACGTTCACAAGTTATTGGGTCTGAAGCAGAAGTGGCTTGCACGTCACCCGGCTTATGTATAAAAAGCCACCACGGTTTGTTAAATACGCGCGTTCGGGGGACTTGTGGTGGATGACAACGTAAAGCCGCTCAGCGACATCCCGGCGATCAATCGCTTCCTGAGCTACTGCCGGATCCGCACGGTGCCATCGAAGACGGTGGTCATCCATGCAGGCGACCTTCCCGACGTCCTCTACTACATCATCTCCGGCTCGGTCGAAGTGATGATCGAGGACGAGGAAGGCAATGAGATGGTTCTCGCCTACCTCAACAAGGGCCAGTTCTTCGGTGAGATGGGCCTGTTCTATGAACAGCCGACGCGCACGGCCTGGGTCCGCACCCGCGGCCAGTGCGAACTCGCCGAGATGACCTATCCGCGCTTCCGGCAGATCGCCGCGGAAAGCCCGGGCCTCATTTTCGAGCTCGCGACCCAGCTCGCGACGCGCCTCGACCGTACCAACCGCAAACTCGGTGACCTCGCCTTCGTCGACGTCACCGGCCGGGTCGCGCACGCGATCATGGACCTCTGCGGCGAGCCCGACGCGATGACGCATCCGGAAGGCATGCAGATCAAGGTCTCGCGCCAGGAGCTCTCGCGCCTGGTCGGCTGCTCGCGCGAAATGGCGGGCCGCGTGCTGAAGGTACTGGAAGAACAGGGCCTGCTGCGCGCCACTGGCAAGACGATCGTCGTCTACAACGCGCGCCCCAAGATGAAGACCCGCCCGGTCATCGTGCCGGTCAAGACGGCAGCGGCGGCGGGCGGCGGCAAGGCCGCTGCGGCGGTCGCGCCGGTCGAAGACGAGGACGATGACTGGGATGAGGACGAAGAAGAGGAATAGCCTCGTCGACCAGGCAGCGCGACCCGCGCGACCTGGACCGCCCGCCACCTGCCACGCGCCGCGCTCACCTCGCGGCGCGTTGCGTTCGGGGCCTGCTCAGCGTCCGGCGCGTGCTGTCGCGATCTGCGCGCGAAGGTCGCGGATCGTGGCCGCGTAGTCGGCGCTGCCGAAAATCGCCGAGCCGGCCACGAAGGTATCCGCACCGGCGGCGGCCACCGCCCCGACGTTGTCGGGCTTGATGCCGCCGTCGACCTCGAGCCGGATCGCGCGGCCGCTGGCGGCGATGCGCGCGCGCACCTGGGCGATCTTGGGCAGGGTGCCGGGGATGAACTTCTGTCCGCCGAAACCCGGGTTCACCGACATCAGCAGGATCATGTCCAGCTTCTCGATCGTGTGGTCGAGCCAGTCGAGCGGCGTCGCGGGGTTGAAGACCAGGCCCGGGCGGCAACCCTGCTCGCGGATCAGCTCGATCGTGCGATCGACGTGCTCGCTCGCCTCGGGGTGGAAGGTGATGTAGGTGGCGCCGGCCCTGGCGAAGTCCGGCACGATGCGGTCGACGGGCCGCACCATCAGGTGCACGTCGATCGGCGCCTTCACGCCATGGCGGCGCAACGCCTCGCAGACCAGCGGGCCGATGGTCAGGTTCGGTACGTAGTGGTTGTCCATCACGTCGAAATGCACGAGGTCGGCGCCCGCCGTGAGCACCGCGTCGACGTCGGCGCCGAGCCGCGCGAAATCCGCCGACAGGATGGACGGCGCGATCCACGGCGCCGCGGTCGATGGGGTCATTGCAGTCCTCTCCGCTCGCGCACCAGATCCCAGGCCTCGATGATCTGCTGCGTGCGCCGCTTCGCGTGCTCGAGCATCGATTCGGGAAGGCCGTTCGCTTTCAGCTTATCAGGGTGGTGGCGCGACAACTGGCGGCGATAGGCCTTGGCGACCTCCTCGTCCGTGGCGCTGGCGGCGACTTCGAGCACCTCGTAGGCCTGCTCGAGCCGCACGCGCAGCGCTTCGCCGCGATCGCCCTGCGCTGGGCCCGCGCCGTTACCGTTACCGTTGCCGCCACGCGCGCCGGCCCAGCCGTGACGCAGGCGCAATACCGCCTCGAGATGCGCGAACTCGATGCCGCCGACGCCGAGCATCGCGGCGATCCGCGTCAGCAGCGGCCGCGCGGGGCCACGCAGGTCGCTGCCGGCGATCGAGGCGCGCATCTGGATCTCGAGAAACACGCGCAGCAGGTCGGGCCGGCCTGCGCAGGCGCGACGCAGCGCCATGATCGCGCCGCTGAGGTCGTAGCCCGGCTGCTTGCCCGCCGTGAAATGCGCGATCGCCGCGCCGACCTGGGCCTCGTTGAGGCTGAAATCCGCCATCACCGCACGCGCCGCCTGGATCTCCTGGCCGGAGACGCGGCCGTCGGCTTTGGCGACGTGGCCCATGACCTCGAACGTGCTGCGGAAGAAGCGGTCCGCGACCCGGGCGGCATCGCCGTGCGGCGAGGAGTTCTGGTACGCGGCAACGTTCGGGTCGCGATCGGCCGCGGTGCCGTTGCGGCGGCGGCCGCTGCCCGAGCGGCCGCCCGACTCGCCGCCGGACCGGGGGTCCGCGCCGTCGAGGCCATCGCGCGAGAGACGACCGGCCTCCTCGCCCGCGGTCTTTGCGTCGTAGAGGTGCCCGGCCAGCATGCCGAGCGCCGCGCCGACCGGACCGAAGGCCATGCCGAGGGCGCCACCGACGAGTTTTCCGGTCCACTTCATGCTGCAATACTAGCAACCCCGCCCCACGGCCGAACCGGAAGGTCCTCTCCCTTTGCAGAATCCAGCGGCTACCGTGCACCGCACGGCCCTGCGCCACCTGCGGCAGATCCATGCCGGCAAGGTGCGCGACATCTACGAAATCGATGCAGCGACGATGCTGATCGTGACCACCGACCGGCTATCCGCCTTCGACGTGGTGCTGCCCGACCCGATCCCGCACAAGGGCCGGGTGCTCACGGAGATCTCGAACTTCTGGTTCGCGCGCACCACGCCGATCGTCCCGAACCAGCTCACGGACCGCACCCTCGACACGCTGCCGCTCGACGCTGACGAGCGCGCCATGCTCGAGGGTCGGGCGATCATCGTCCGCCGACTCAAGGCCCTGCCGCTCGAGGCGGTGGTGCGCGGCTACCTGATCGGCTCGGGCTGGAAGGACTACCAGCGCGACGGCCGGGTCTGCGGCATCCCGCTGCCCGCCGGACTGCGCCTCGCCGAGCGGCTGCCGCAGCCGCTGTTCACGCCGGCCTCGAAGGCCGCGGCCGGCGAGCACGACGAGAACATCTCCTTCGACGCGGTCGTGACGCTGGTCGGCGCGGACCTTGCCGCACAGGTGCGCGACACCTCGCTGGCGCTCTACGCCTTCGCCGCCGCGCATGCGCGCGCCCGCGGCATCCTCGTCGCCGACACCAAGTTCGAGTTCGGCGTCGACGCGGCCGGGACGCTGACGCTGATCGACGAGGTCGTGACGCCCGACTCCTCGCGCTTCTGGCCGGCCGACACCTACCGCGTCGGCATCAGCCCACCGTCGTTCGACAAGCAGTTCGTGCGCGACTACCTCGAGACGCTCGACTGGAACAAGAAGGCGCCGGGCCCGTCGCTGCCGCCGGAAATCGTCGCGAAGACCAGCGAGAAGTATCGCGAGGCGCTGGCGCGCCTGACCGGGCCGGGCTCGACCTAGCGGCCGGGCGTCCGTTGCCGGGGCAATGCGAACCGACCGTCGCACGCGGCAGTGCTAAGGTAGGCACCCTTGCGGCACCTGCGCACCCCTGCATCCTGAGCCTGGAGTTCCCATGACCGACGACAAACAGCAGAAATTCACCGCCAAAGTCCGGCGCGGCCTGGTCTGGGTGAACACCCAGGCGAACGCTGAAATGGACCGTCTCAAGGCCAGCGCACCCGGCGCGAAGGTGCCGGGCTTCAACGCGGCCGAACTGGCCGACGTGGAAGCGGCCCTGCTCTGGATCCAGCAGAACATGGCCTCCTCCGCCGACTGAAAGGCGGGGTCATTCCCGGCGCTGCGAGGCCGGCGCGCACGCGCGCTGGCCCGCGCCGCCGGGTCACGCTTCGGTCAAGCGCTCGCGCAGCACCTCGCGCGCGCTACGATCGATGCCGAGCGCCGATTCGAGGTATCCGTCGACGCTGCCGTGCGAGCGTTCGACCGACTCGAAAGCGGCCCCGAGATAGCTGGCGTCGACGCTCAGCATCAGCTGCATCATTTCCGGGCGCAACTGCAGCAGCCACGTTCCGTGCCGGCCGCTCATCGCCGCCGCGACCTCGGGCCCCGGGCGGTAGTGCTCGTTCGACAGCAGGTAGTCCGCGACGATCGTCTCGCGCGGCACGCCGAGCGCGGCCAGCACCAGCGCCGCGCCGACCCCGGTGCGATCCTTGCCGGCCGAGCAGTTGAAGGCGAGCGGCGTCTCCCCGGCGAGCAGCGCGGCGAACAACGCACGGTAGGAATCCACGAACCGTTGCGGCAGCGTGTCGTAGAGCACGCGGAACGCGCCGCGCGCCTCGGACAATCCGGCGTCAGGCCGGGTCAGCACGGCCGCGAGCATGCTCAGGTCGAGTGCGTAGTCGCGCTCCAGCAGCCGCGGCGCGGCGCCCGAGGACCAGCGCACCGGCTCCCTCGCGCGTTCGTCCGTGGCGCGCAGGTCGCAGATCACCCTCAGGCCGAGTGCGTCGAGCCGCGCATGGTCGCGCGGCGTCAGCGAGCCCAGTGACGCGGAGCGGAACAGGTGTCGCCAGCGCACGCGCCGACCCGCCTGCGTGCGGTAGCCGCCGAGGTCGCGGAAGTTGCGCACGCCTTCCAGCGGCAGCAGGCGGGTCAGAGGTTCGCCTGCGGAGTCGGCAGTGGATGTCGGCATCATGTCGGTTCTTGAGCGGAGAAACCCGGACCGGCACGGCGTCCGGGATCGGCGGGAGCGCCGGCGGTGGAGGAGCGCGCGATCCTAGCCGAGCCGGGGTGTCAGGTACACCACGGTCCCGGTTAGAGTGACGGCGCATGCTCGAACCCCTCTGGAGACTGCTCGACCGACTGCTCTGGGGCACGCAGGCCGTCGGCGCCAACCCGCTCGCCGTGCTGATGCGCGTGCTGCGCTACCCGTTCGCCGTACTGCGCGACCTCTCACGCGGCCAGGTGAACCTGCGCGCGATGGGCCTGGTCTACACGACGCTGCTGTCGCTGATCCCGCTGCTGGCCTTCAGCTTCGCGATCATGAAGGTGTTCGGCATGCACCGCGACCTCGAGCCGATCGTCTACGAGTTCTTCAAGCCGGTGGGCCAGAGTGCAACCGAGCTGACGATGAGGGTGATGGAATTCGCCGACAATGTCTCGAGCGGCATCGTCGGCTCGGTCGGCCTCGCGCTGCTGCTCTGGACCCTGATCGGCACGATCCAGAAGGTCGAGGACAGCTTCAATTTCCTGTGGCGGGTCGACCAGCCGCGCAGCTTCGGGCGACGCATCGCCGAGTATCTCTCGCTGCTGATACTCGGGCCGCTGCTGCTGGTGGTGTTCCTCGGCATGGCGCACGCGGCGATCGACAGCAGCGCGGCGCAGAGCATCGCCTCGCTGCCGCTGATGGACCGCATGGTGCGCCTCGGCGTCGCGCTGGCGCCCTACGCGATGGTGACCACGATCTTCACCGGCCTCTACATGTTCGTGCCGAACACCAGCGTGAAGATCGTGCCGGCGCTGATCGGCGGCCTGGCCGCCGGCATGCTCTGGGCGGCGACCGGAAAGCTCTTCACCGAACTGGTCTTCTACACCACGCGGCTCACCGTGGCCTACGCCGGCTTCGCGATCATCGCCGCGGCGCTGCTGTGGACCTATCTCGGCTGGTTGATCCTGCTGATCGGCGTGCAGCTGACGTTCTACATCCAGAACCCGAGCTACCTGCGCCTCGGGCTGGTGGAGCTGCGGCTCTCGAGTGTCGAGCTCGAGGACCTGACGCTGAAAGTGATGTACCTGATCGCCGCCGCGCACACCCGGGGCGAGATGCGCTGGCGCGTCAACACGCTGGCCCGCGAACTCGGCATGCCCGGGATCGCGATGTCGCAGGTGGTCGGCGCACTCGAGCGCGCCGGCATGCTGACGGCGAACGACAAGGACCAGCTGCTGCCGGGGCGGGACATCGGCCACATCCGGCTGCGCGACATCCTCGAGGTCGCGCGCAACCAGCGCAGCGGCCATGCGAGCGCACGCGACCTCGCCGTGCCGCGCGTCGACGAGTTGCGCGCCTCGCTCGAGGACGCCTGGCAGCAGCGCTGCGGCGAGCGCACGCTGCGCGACCTGCTCGACGCGCCGGCCTGAGCGGCCGTGCGACGCTCAGCGCTCGGGACGCCGCTGTTCGATGTGCAAGCGCAGGAAGCTCATCGGCCCCTTCCAGGGCACGACCGGCTCGAACAGGCCGGGAAAGCGGGCTGCGATGCGCGTGCGCAGCGCGGCGGGTATCTCGCCGACGCTCATTCGCCGGCGATCGTCATCTGCTCGATCAGCATCGAGCCCATGCGGATGCCGCCGCGCAGGTCAATGTCGCCGCCGATCGCGACGACCTGGCGGTACATGTCCTTGAGGTTGCCGGCGATCGTGACTTCCTGCACCGGGTAGGCGAGTTCGCCGCCCTCGACCCAGAAGCCGGTTGCGCCACGCGAATAGTCGCCGGTGACGCCGTTGACACCCTGCCCCATCAGCTCGGTAACCAGCAGGCCGCGGCCCATCTGGCGCAGCAGCGCGCGCGCATCCGGCGCGCCCGGGCTCGGGTCGACGAGCAGGTTGTGCAGACCGCCGGCATTGCCGGTGGTGACCAGCCCGAGCTTGCGCGCCGAATAGCTCCCGAGCAGGTAACCGTCGACGATGCCGTCGTGCACGAGCTCGCGCTCGCGAGTGCGCACGCCTTCGCTGTCCCAGGCGCCGCTCGCGAGACCCTTCTCGATGAACGGCCGCTCGTGCATCTGCACCCACGACGGGAACACCGCGGTGCCAGCGGCGCCGAGCAGGAAGGTGGACTTGCGGTACTGCGCGCCACCGCGGATCGCGCCGACGAAGCTCCCGACCAGGCCGCGCGCGACCTCGGGCGCAAACAGCACCGGCGACTTCTGCGTGGGCAGGCGCCGCGCGCCGAGTCGCGCGATCGCGCGCTCACCGGCAATGCGACCTATGGTGACCGCGTCCTCGAGATCGGCCGGGTCGCGAGCGGTCGTATACCAGTAGTCGCGCTGCATGTCGTCGCCGACCTGCGCGATCAGCACGCAGCTCAGCGTGTGGCTCGAGCTGGAATGACCCGCGAGGAACCCGTGCGTATTGCCGTAGACGCGCACGCCGCGGCTGGTCGAGACCGTGGCGCCCTCGGAATTGGTCAGCCGCGGGTCGACCTCGCGACCGGCCGCCTCGCAGCGCTGCGCGAGCACGACCGCGGCGTCCGGCTCGATCGGCCAGTCGAAGTCGAGCTTGAGGTCCGGGAACTCGCGCGCCAGCTGTTCGGGGTCGGCGAGACCCGCGCAGTGGTCCTCGGCGGTGTAGCGGGCGATTGAACAGGCCTTGGCAACCGTCTCGCGCACCGCGGCGGGCGCGAGGTCCGCCGTGCTCGAGGAGCCCTTGCGATGGCCGAAATAGACTGTGATCCCGAGCCCGCGATCGCGCTGGTACTCGACCGTCTCGACCTCGCCGAGGCGCACGGTGGCATTGAGGCCCCGCTGCAGGCTGGCATCGGCCTCGGCCTGGGTGGCACCGAGCCGCCGCGCCTCCTGCAGCGCGAGCGACACGACGGCCTCGAGTTCAGGGATGCGGCTGGCGTCGACGGGTTGTGACATGCAAAGGGCCCCGGGCGCTTCCCGCGCCGCTGAGGCAGAATTGTACCAGTGGGCGGCTCTGCCCACGGGCGCCGCGCCGTGCGGCCCGCCCCGCATCCGAACGCGCCGGCCCGCGCCGACCCGAGCCCGAATATCCGCATGATCCGCGACCGCCGCCCTGCCGCCGATTCCGAGCCCGATCCCGACGCCTTCGATCCGGCCACCGCCCCGCCGAGCAAGGGCATGCGCAAACGTGCGGCTCACCGTGCCCAGGACCTGGGCGAGCGGCTGATCGGCCTGCGCGAATCCGAGCTCGAGGCCCTGCAGCTGCCCGAGACCCTGTACGACGCGATCCGCCTCGCGCAGCGGATCAACGCGCGCGGCGGTCTCGCCCGGCAGCGGCAGTACATCGGCAAGCTGATGCGCGACCTCGACACCGCGCCGATCGAGGCCGCCCTCGATGAGGCCGGCAAGGGCTTCGGCGCACGCGAATCGGAGCGCTTCCGCCGCATCGAGGCCTGGCGCGGGCGACTGGTGGCCGAGGGCGAGGTCGCGTTGCAGGAGCTGCTGGCCACGCAACCCGGCCTGAACCGCGATCGGCTCGAACCGCTGATGTCGCGCGCGCGCGGGGCCCGGGGCGACGCCGAGCGTGCCACAGCCGGCCGTGCACTGTTCCGCGAGTTGCGCGCGCAGTTCGCGGCGCTCGACCCGGCGCCGCCCACGGCCGACGCCTGAAGCGGCCGGATGCGCGCACGCCAATCTTCCCGCCGCGCGAAACCGGGAAACACTAGAATGCCGCGATGAACCCGCTCGTCGGCCTCATCATGGGCTCGCGCTCCGACTGGGACACGCTGCGTCCGGCGGCCGAGACGCTCGAGAAGCTCGGCATCCCGCACGAGGTGCGCGTGGTGTCGGCCCATCGCACCCCCGACCTGCTGTTCGAGTACGCGGGCAGCGCCGCGTCGCGTGGCTTGAAGGTCATCATCGCCGGCGCCGGCGGTGCGGCCCACCTGCCCGGCATGGCGGCCTCCAAGACGACGCTGCCGGTGCTCGGCGTGCCGGTGCAGACGAAGACGCTGAACGGTCTCGACTCGCTGCTCTCGATCGTGCAGATGCCGGCCGGCGTGCCGGTGGCGACGTTCGCGATCGGCGCCGCGGGCGCCACCAATGCCGCGCTGACCGCGGCCGCGATCCTCGCGCTGAGCGATCCGCGGCTCGATGCGGCGCTGAAGGACTTCCGCCGCCGCCAGACCGAATCGGTGCTCGAGAACCCAGACCCGCGCGTCGCGCCATGACGGTCGGCGTGGTCGGCGCGGGCCAGCTCGGACGGATGCTGGCGCTGGCGGGTTATCCGCTCGGCCTCGACTTCCTGTTCCTCGATCGCACGGCCGACACGCCTGCCGCCCAGGTTGCGCCGACGCTCTGCGGCGAGTTCACCGACCGCAAGCTGCTGCGCGAGCTCGCGCGCCGCAGCGAGGTGATCACCTTCGACTGGGAGAACGTCTCGCTCGAGAGCCTCGCCGCACTCGGCCGTCGCGTCCGCATCGCACCGCCGCTGCCGGCGCTCGCCGCCTCGCAGGACCGGCTCGCGGAAAAGCGCCTGTTCGAGAAGCTCGGCATCCCGACCACGCGCTACGCCGCCGTCTACTCGCGCGCGTCGCTGCTGCGCGCGGTGCGCCGCATCGGCCTGCCCGGCGTGCTGAAGACCCGCCGGCTCGGCTACGACGGCAAGGGGCAGGCCGTGCTGCGCCGTGCCGAGGATCTCGACGCAGGGCTCGCGGCGATGAACGGCGCGCCGGCGATCTACGAGGAATTCGTACCCTTCGACTTCGAGGTCTCGATCATCGGCGCGCGCAGCACGCGCGGCGAAATCGTCACCTGGCCACTCAACGGCAACGTGCATCGTGACGGCATCCTGCGGGTCACGCGGGCGCCCTTCGGCACGCCGACCCTGCAGCGGCGGGCCGCTGCACACCTGCGCCGCATGCTCGAGCACTTCGATTACGCGGGCGTGCTGAACATCGAGTTCTTCGTGCGCCGGGGCCGGCTGCTCGCCAACGAGACGGCGCCGCGGGTGCACAACTCGGGGCACTGGACGATCGAAGGCGCCGAGACCAGCCAGTTCGAGAACCACCTGCGCGCGATCCTCGGCCTGCCGCTCGGCCCGACGACCGCGCGCGGCCACTGCGCGATGCTCAACCTGATCGGCACGATGCCGGACCGCGACGCGCTGCTGGCGCTGCCCGGGGTGCACCTGCACGACTACGCCAAGGGGCCACGTCCGGGCCGCAAACTGGGCCACTGCACCCTGGTCGCGCCGGATGCCGCCGGCCGGGAGCGGGCCCTGAAACGGCTACTCGAGGTCGTCGAACCCGGAATTTGAACCCCTCAAATGTGGATCAGGTTCAAATACTTAACGTAATCTCTTGATGAGTGACCTCCGAGCATCGCATCATGGCGGCGCTGGAATCCCACCGGGGAGAATGGTCGCTTGTCATGTATCTAGATCTCTTCAAGCTCCACGAACTGCCGTTCCGGCTCAGCCCGGATCCGGAGTTCCTCTACCTCTCGAAGAACCATGCGCGCGCCAAGGCGTACATGGAATCGACGATCTGGTTCACCGATGGCTTCGTCATCATCACGGGCGAAATCGGCTGCGGCAAGACCACCCTGATCGAGACCTTCCTGAAGGAACTCGACCAGGATGTCGTCGTCGCGCAGATCAACCAGACGCAGGTCTCGGCGCTCGAGTTCCTGCAGACCCTGCTGGTGCAGTTCGGGTTCGAACCCTTCAAGATGAGGAAGGCGGAGATCCTCGCCACGCTGAACCAGTTCCTGATCGAGCAGTACGCCGCCAACCGCAAGGTGCTGGTGATCGTCGACGAGGCGCAGAACCTCTCGCCGCGCGTGCTCGAGGAAGTGCGCATGCTCTCCGGGGTGGAAACCACCAAGGACAAGGTGCTGCGCATCATCCTCGCGGGCCAGCCGGAGCTGAACCAGAAACTCGATGCGCCTGAGCTCGTGCAGCTGGTGCAGCGCGTGCGCCTGCGCTTCCACCTCAGCGCACTGACCCCCGAGGACCTCGAGGGCTATATCCGCCATCGTCTCGAAGTCGCCGGCGCCGGCGGCCGCGAGATCTTCGCGCCCGAGACCTTCGAGCTGATCTACCGCTACACCGGCGGCACGCCGCGACTGATCAACACGCTCTGCGACACCGCGATGATGGCCGCCTACAGCGGCGATCGCGACACGGTCACGGTCGAGGACGTGCAGGCGGCGATCTCCGAGCTGCAGTGGGTCGAATTCAGCCGGCGGCCGAAGGCTGCGGG
>Ga0315287_10004969_pt1 | contig 13031 bp, 6 predicted proteins | sample YL17G11_0_MG_FD_205037 | JGI IMG/M metagenome (GOLD analysis project Ga0315287, IMG submission 205037) | Sediment microbial communities from Yellowstone Lake, YNP, Wyoming, USA - YL17G11_0 | ecosystem: Environmental > Aquatic > Freshwater > Lake > Sediment | place: USA: Wyoming | collected...
GAGCTGATGTAGGCCTTGGGGATGGACACGGCAAATCCCAGGTCCACTGACACCCTCGGGATCTCCCCGATCGGCTCGTTCCTAAGCTGCCTGACCGCCTCTGCCAGAAGTTCGCAATACATCTGGTACCCGACCAATTGGATGTGCCCGGACTGCTCTGCACCCAGGATGTTGCCTGCGCCTCGGATCTCCAGGTCCCGCAAGGCGATCTTGAATCCTGCCCCCAATTGCGAATACTCCTCAATGGCCTTGAGCCTCCTGGATGCCACGGGTGAGATCGGACGCGAGCCGGACAGCAACAGATACGCGTACGCCCGATGCCGATACCGCCCTACCCTGCCCCGCAACTGATGCAACTCCGCCAGGCCGAACCGATCCGCGTCCTCGATGAAGATCGTGTTGGCGTTGGGGATGTCCAGGCCCGACTCGATGATCGTGGTACAGACCAACACGTCGGTACGGCCTTCCACGAACTCCACCATCGCCTCCTCCAGATCGGTCTTTCCCATCTGGCCGTGGGCGATGCGGACCCGGGCCTGGGTGTCATCCAGGAGCTTGGCTATCTCCCAGGCCCGCTTGTCGATGGTCTTGACGCGATTGTGCAGAAAAAAGACCTGGCCGCCGCGCATGATCTCCTGGAGGATGCCCTTACGAATCGTCTGAGGATTGGAGTGCGTCACGACCGTAACCACGCTCCTCCGGTCCAGCGGCGGCGTGGCCAACGAGCTGATGTCACGAAGCCCCAGCAAGGACATGTGCAGGGTGCGGGGGATCGGCGTGGCGGTCATAGTCAGGATGTCCACGTCGACCCGCATACGTTTGAGCCTCTCCTTGTGCGCCACACCAAACCGCTGCTCCTCGTCGATGATCAACAGACCAAGGTCCTTGAAACCCACGTCCCCACTGAGCAGCCGATGTGTCCCGATCAGGACGTCCACCTTGCCTTGCCTGGTCCGATCCATGATGTCCGCGGCCTCGCCGCCGGTCCTAAAACGGTTGAGCACCTCAACGTACACCGGAAAGTCCGCAAACCGATCGGTAAACGTCCGCCCGTGCTGGACGCTCAGCACCGTCGTGGGCACCAGGACCGCCACCTGCTTGCCGTTCTCCACCACCTTGAACGCCGCGCGCATGGCCAACTCGGTCTTGCCGTATCCCACGTCCCCGCACAGCAGCCGGTCCATGGCTGTCGGGCGCTGCATGTCCGCCTTGATCTCGCTTACGGCAGTGGTCTGATCGGGAGTCTCCGGATATGGGAAACATTCCTCGAACTCCTGCTGCCAGTGGGAGTCCGGACCGAAGGCCGTGCCGCCTGCGGCCTGACGCCTGGCGTGTGTGGCCAATAGCTCGGCAGCCAGGTCCTGGACCGAGGCTGCGACCTTCTCTTTCTGCCGTTGCCACCGCTTGGACCCGACCTTGCTGAGCCTGGGCCGCTTGGGACTGGTGCCTATGAACTTCTGGATCAGCGTGATGTTGCTGACCGCCACCTGGATCTTGACCTTGTCTGCGTATTCGACGGCCAGGTACTCGGCCCTGCCGCCTTTCTCCTCAAGGGTCTCGATCCCCAAAAACTTGCCGATCCCGTACGAGGCATGGACCACATAGTCCCCAGGCTGCAGGTCCGCCAGGGAATCGACCGAGATTACCTGCCTCATGGTCCGCTGCACGCGCCGCAGGGTGTATTGACCGAACAGTTCGTGGTGCGTCACCAGGATGGCATTCAATGACTCAATGGCAAATCCCTGGCTGACGTACCCCTGGACCACGTGGAATTCGCCAGGGATGGCGGCGTTGTCCTGGCTGATGACCTCGCGGACGCGGTCGGCCTCTGCTGCGCTATCGCAATACAGATAGACCTGCTTGCCGGCCTTGGCCTCGGTCATCAGTTGCTCCAGGGCGGCCTTGTGCCCCTCCCAGGAGGCCCTGGCCTGGTGCTGGTATTGCTGCACGCTGCGTACGTCCAGTCGCAGGCCTTCCTCTCCGGCCAGGCCGAAGCGAGCGATATACAGTTGCTGAAACCGTTCCAGGCCGTGGTAGATATCGCTCCAACCGTACAGCCGATCCGGGTGTTCCGACCGTTCGACAAAGACCTTGGCCACCTCCTCGCACTCGACCGGTTCCTCCAACACGACGACGGTCTGTTCAGGCAGGATGTCCAAGACAAGCCCTTGCTGGTCCTGTCCTGCGCCTGCCAATGCAGAGAGGATCTCCACTCGATCGACCGGCTCCGCGGAACGCTGTGTGTCCAGATCGATTCGCCGGATGCTCTCGATGGTATCACCGAAGAAATCGACCCGAATCGCCACACCCTGCTGGGTGGACCCGGTGAACGCCCACTCCCCAAGCACTACCGGAGCGAAGATGTCCACTATCCCGCCTCGCCTGGCGAACTGACCAGGCAGATCGATCCGGTCCACGCCCTCAAAACCATTATCCACGAGCCACTGGAGCAAGACATCCTGTGATAGGTCCTTGTTGACGGCCAATCCCAGAGAACCCGCCTTCACGGCATCGGGCTTAGGGGCAGGCTGACAGATCGCCTGGATCGACGTACACAAGACACCTTCGACCTGGCCGGATGCGGACCTGATCGCCAGGCGAAGGCGCTCGGCACGGATCTCATCCGTGGCGTCTGCAAGATCCTCCTGGCCTTCCCAGGCAGGCAGCAACTCTGCCTTCTTGGCCCCAAAGGTGTGCAGATCGTCCGAAGCCTTGAAGGCATCGTCGATATGGGGACGGACATACAAGATGGGCCTGGCCAGGCGATCTGATAGATGGGCCACCAGCAGCGGGACAAACGATCCCCACGTGCCCTCAGCCCTGAGAACACCCGGCCCGCCATCGGCCAAACGGTCTACGATCTGGGAGATGACCGGATGTCTGCCGAGGTCTATGTTGTGCATTCCACCCATTCGGGATTCTGCCTTCTGCATTCTGGATTCTGTCCTTTGCTATAACACACCGCACTTGAGGCGACAAGGGGCTTGTTCGCCAACGATCATCCATACCTGTCGAGGGTCCGCAATGCACCCATCGCAACTCACTCTATTGATCGGAACCAAAAATTCGGTAAGATATCCTTGAGTCTATCCGAATAACCCATCGTCGGCCCGAGCCCGAGCGAAAGGATCGAGGGCAAGGAGGTCGAAGCGGGCGATATTGAAGGTTATCGTCGATGGAGACCGACGCCGCCATCGGCCCTTGCAGCCGGGCGAAGCCAGAGGGATTATTCGGATAGGCTCTGAAGTGCCCTGGCACAGGCGTGTCTCGGAAGGCCGATTGGATGCAACCTGTCGTTGAGCTGGCTGGATTGAGTGTGCGTTTTGGGAAACGCGAGATCCTGAAGGATCTGAGCGTGGCCTTGTCCGGCCGTATCCTTGGGCTGCTCGGACCCAACGGGGCAGGGAAGTCTACCCTGATCCAGACGCTCATCGGCTTCTGCCCTGTGGCCGCAGGCACTGCCAAGGTCTTCGGACACGACATCCGACGCCAGATCAGCCTGATCCGCACCCTGGTCGGTTATATGCCGGAGAACGACGCCTTCATCGCAGATATGACGGCGGTGACCTTTGTCCGAATGATGGGCGAGCTTTCCGGGCTGCCAGCGGAGTCCGCACTCGAACGGGCGCACGAGGTCTTGTTCTACGTGGGGCTCGGCGAGGCCCGCTACCGCAAGCTCGGCACCTACTCCCTGGGCATGAAGCAGATGGCCAAGCTCGCCCAGGCCCTCGTGCATGGGCCTCGCCTGCTCATCCTCGACGAGCCGACCAACGGCCTCGATCCCTCGGCCCGCCAGCGGATGATCCGCCTGATCCGCGACATCCGGGACTCGGGCCAGATGCACATTCTGCTGTGCTCCCACCTGCTCCGCGACGTCGAAGAGACCTGTGAAGAGGTCTTGATCCTCAAGCAGGGACGGATCGTCCACTACTCGAATCTTGAGAAGGAGCGAAGGGCCAACAAGCGATTCGTCGAGATCGAGACCTCAGGCGATGAGTCCGGGTTCGCCGAGGCCCTGGCAGGTCTTGGATGCGAGTGCACAGCAGCCGGGGCCGGCAGATACAAGATGGTCCTGCCAGAGGGCTTCCAACTGCGGGAGATCTACCGCGTGGCTGCGGACCGCGACCTGCCCCTGCGGCGTCTGAGCTATCGGCGGGATACGCTCGAAGACATCTTTCTGAAGGCGATGGAGGTCTGACATGGCCATATACAAGCAGACCTACAGGGACTACAGCGGAAAGACCACGGCGACGGGATCGCGTTTTCTGATCCTGATGCGGTACTCCTACGCACGACTGTTCCAGTCCAAGTTCCTGGTCCTCTTCATGGCGGTCTGCCTGTTCTATGCCATCGCGTGTGCCAGTTTGATCTATCTCTCCCACAACAGCCTGGCCCTGGCGATGCTGAGCTTCAGGCCCGGTGCCCTGCCCGCGATCGACGGCCGATTCTTCTACATCTTCTGTGTGGTCCAGGGGGCCCTGGCCTTCATGCTCACGGCCATGGTGGGACCGAGCCTGATCTCTCCGGACCTGGCCAACGGCGGACTGGCCCTCTACCTGAGCCGTCCCTTCTCCAGGACCGAGTACGTGGCCGGGAAGATGACCGTCTTGTTCGTACTGCTGTCCCTGATCACCTGGGTCCCGGGCCTACTGCTCTACGGCATCCAGGCCAGTTGCACGGGATGGACCTGGGTCAGGCCCAACCTCTGGCTGGCCGGATCAATCTTTCTCGGACCCCTGATCTGGATCATCGTCCTGTCCCTGATCGCCCTGGCCCTCTCTGCCTGGATCAAGTGGCGGATCGCCGCAGGGGCGGGTTTGCTGGCCGTGTACTTCGTGGGTGCTGGTTTTGGTGCGGCCATCAACGGGGTCCTTCGGACTGACTACGGCTCCCTGATCAACCTCACGCAGGTGGTCCACACGATCTGGGCAGACCTCTTTCGATACGACTCCGGCACGGAGATGTCGGTGACGCAGGCCTGGGGCGTCCTGGCCCTGACCTGTGCCCTCTGCCTGAGACTGCTGGCCAAGCGAATCCGTGGCTTCGAGGTGGTCCGATGAGCGACGACCGGATCCTCCTCGACAACGTCTCGCGGTTCTACGGCGAGGTCCTGGGCGTCAACCGGGTGACCCTCTCCATCCCCCCGGGAATCACGAGCCTGGTCGGCCCCAACGGCTCGGGCAAGACGACCCTGATGAACCTGATGACCGGCCTGGTCCGGCCGAGCCGGGGCCGGATCAGCGTCCTGGGCGTGGATCCCTCCAAGCCGCAAAAGCTCTTCCATTTCGTGGGCTACTCCACCCAGTTCGACGCCTTTCCCAAGGGCCTGACCGGGTTCCAGTTCATCTACTCCTTCCTCCGCCTCTCCGGGTATTCCTCGGCGGAGTGCAAGAGGCTGACGACCCAGGCCATCGAGCAAGTTGGCCTGGGTGAGGCCGCGGACCGCAAGGTGGCCGCGTATAGCAAGGGGATGCGTCAGAGGATCCGGCTGGCCCAGGCCATTGCCCACGACCCGCGGGTCCTGGTCCTCGACGAGCCCCTCAACGGCCTGGATCCCCTGGTCCGCTCTGAGACGATCGCCCTCTTTCGCCGGTACGCGGCAGAAGGCCGTCACGTCGTGGTCTCCAGCCACGTCCTGCACGAGGTGGACATGATTTCAGACCAGGTCGTCCTGATGAGCGGCGGCTACGTCGTCGCAGAAGGCCAGATCCGGGGCGTGCGGAGCGAGATCCAGGAGGAGCGGCCCATGCAGTTCCTGATCCGATGCAGGCAGCCGGGCCTCCTGGCCTCCAAGGCCTTTGAGCATGACCACGTGGTCGAGGCCAAAATCCTCCCTGAAGGCGAGGGCGTGCTGGTCACGACCCGGGACGCGGATCGCTTCTGCCGTGCCCTCAACCACCTGGCCCTCGCCGGCATGGACATCGAGGGCGTGGTCCCTGCAGATGACAACGTCCGTTCCGTCTACGAATACCTCATCGGCTCAGAGGAGGCATCCAAGTGAAGAGGCTGGTGTGCGCACAGGTCCTGGCGATCATCCGCCTGGAGATGAGAAAGACCTTCTTCGCGAGAAGAGGCCTGTGGGTCTATCTTCTGGCCTTCGCCCCCGAGTTGCTCTTCATGGGCCACGTCGCCTTCGCACCTCACCAAAGGCGGCAGCTTGAGCGGATCGCCAGGGAGCATCCGGTCTCCAGCGAGGCCATGCAGGCCGTCCAGCCCGGCATGACCCTGGACCAGGTCCGGGAGAAGCTCGGCAAGCCCTATCATGGGTGGCGCGGACATGATCCCGATGACCGTGACGAGCAGAGCGGGTGGACTCACCTGAAGTACACGGATGGCAAGACCGACCTCCACCTCGTGTTCCAGAACGGCAACCTGGTCCAGATCCATAGAAACGAAATGGACACCCCGCCCCAGATCTCCCGCATCTTCGCTGGGGTCTTCCAGTCCTACTACCTCCGGCTGGCCATCTTCTTCGGATGCGTGGGGATCTTCGTCAACCTCTTCAGGGGGGAGATGCTCGACAAGAGCCTTCACTTCTACCTGCTCACGCCCGTCCGGAGAGAGGTCCTGTTGGCGGGCAAGTATGCAGCCGGCCTGTTGGCTACGGTCGTCATCTTCACGACGAGCACGGCCCTCCAATGGCTGACCCTCTTCTGGTGGCAGTCTGGCCGTGCCACCTTGGCAGGACCTGAGTGGGGTCAGTTTGGGTCCTATCTGGCAGTCACGGCCCTGGCCTGCGTGGGATACGGCAGCGTATTCCTGGCGGTGGGGCTGCTCTTCCGCAATCCCATCATCCCGACCGCCATCGTCCTGGTGTGGGAGGGCGTGAATCCCTTCCTGCCCGCCGTCCTCAAGAAGATCAGCATGATCTACTACCTCCAGTCCCTCTGCCCGGTGGCCGCCGCACCGGACCCGGACATGCCCCCCCTGATCCACCTCCTGATCTCCCCGGTCCAGCCCGCCACCGAGGTGACGGCAGTCCTGTCCATCGTGATCCTGACGGCCGTAGTCCTCGTGATCGCCGCCCGCCTCTCCAGGAAAATGGAGATCAACTATAGCACGGACTAAGAAAGGAAAGGGGGCCCATGCCTGTGGCATGGGCCCCATGAGGCATACATCGGCACCTCGGTACTCTCTAGATCTCCCGGAGCTCAGACTTGAGCATCCGGTCGATTCGAGACTTGCAGGCCTGCAGGTGCGCACGGGAGGCGAAGTCCATATCCTGATTGAGCCTGGCCTGGATCTGATTGGTCAGGTCGACCAGGTTCTGCACAACCATGGCGTGCAGGTCCGGGGGCAGCAGGCGCCCAGGCTGCGTGCGGACAAGCGGCTCCATCAGGCCCAGATACTCCCGCTGGAGGGACCGGCGTACATCCAAGATATTTCGACTCTCATCCTTCAGCGAGGGCCCCCAGCAGGCCCGCTGGATCCGCTGCAGATATTCGGCAGCCGTGACCTTGTCCGGGTCCGCGGTCTTCATCTCTGCATCATAGATCCGGATCAGGGTCTGTGGGAAGAGCCGGTCCGACAGATTCCACCACTGCAGAGTGGCAATGTACTCGTGCACGGGGAAGCTCACGGTCACGTAGTCCAGGTTGAACATGGTCCCCTCATGGTACCACCGCGGGGGGGCCATGTGATTGAGAAGCTCCGGTTTGAACTGGAAGAAGCGGTCTTCAAACAGGGTCTTCTCCACAAAATCCAGGGCCTTACGCTGCAACATAGGCTCGACTGCACTGAATGGGGCAGGCACATTGGGATCGGCCCGGTGACTGCGGCTGAAGTACTCGCCCCCTGCGTAACGACCCACGTAGTCCAGGACCCTAACCTTCTCGGCCAGCAGCCGAACGAAGACGTTCCGGGCGTGGTACCAGCTCTCGCCGTCCTTCACCGCCCAGTCGAGCAGAGTGTTCATTCGCTGATCGACCAGATCGAAGCGGCTCTGGGCCCATGTAAACGGATCAGACCCCATGTCAAAGCGGTTGGTCCTTGGATCAGGCGACTGGACTCCCACGGTATCCTCATCCGTGGCATACACCAACTCCGGCTCTGAGGCCCGGCTGGCGATGTCATAGAGCATGAGGGCCTCGCCCTGAAGTGAGGCCAGGTAGACGCCGCGCCCCTTGTCCTTGGCGTCCTTGCCTGCCTTGTACGGATCCTCGGGCTTGTCGGCCTTGGTCGCTTTGGCGGCCGACGGGTCGTAGGCCCGATACCCATACTCAATGGCCCAATAGTCATACGGCCCGATGGTGGGGGTGATGAAGTGGCCCTCCGTGGGCCTGTCCTTGAAGAAGAGCACGGGATTGTAGTCCATGATAGATCCGCACGTGGCTTCTTCTGTGCCTCGGCGACGCAGAATCTCGTCAAGGGTGTAGACGGAACTGCCTGCGAAGTTGTGGCGGAGGCCTAGGGTGTGTCCCACCTCGTGCGTGGCGACCTCCTTGACCACATCGTAGAGGAACCGCTCCAAGACCTCCTTGGGCTGTCCGGCCAGGACTGCGCCGGCCACGGCCATCTGGTGTTTCATGCCCTCCATATAGTCGCAGGCGCCCCAGCCCTGCCTTTGGCAGAGGCGATGTTGGAGGGTCTTACGCACAGCCAGGGTGTCGTCTTTGTCCAGGCGGGCCCAGTCTTGCTGGGGCCGCTGCCACTGGGGGAATTGCTCCAGGAACCGCTGCAGGATCGGCTCGTTGGTCTTCATGGCATACACGGCCTCCGGGGTCATCTGCCCGAGGTCCTGCTCATAGTAGCGAACCATAGAGTCATCGAAGATGATGTCCGCGTCGTAGATCTCGCCCGTAAACGGATTGGCCCGGTGTGGCCCCATGGCAAAGCCCTCTCCCGTGACGATCCATCGGAAGAAGCTGTATCGCATGTCCTCGGGATCGAGGTCCTTCCATTCATTGTCATCGGTCTGCTGGCGGACCTGGATGGCATTGTGCAGGCCGACCTTCTCATAGGCCTTGTTCCACTCCAGGATGCCATCCTGCACGGCCCTGCGGAAACGGATCGGCACGGTCTTCTCAACATAGAACACAATGGGCTGGACCGGCTCGCACAGCTCCAGCGAAGGGTCCCGCTTCTGGAGGTTCCACCGGTCGATGTAGCGATTGAAGATGTCCCGCTCAGCCGTGGGCTTGGACCAGTCCTGGTTGGCGGTCAGGAAATAGCCGACTCGGTCGTCCCCGGTACGCGGCCTATAATCGGTCTTCTGGAGCTCCCAGAGACTGTAGTGGACCAGGCGCTTTTCATAGGCCCCGGGCGGACTCGACTGGCTCACCGCTAGCTCTACGCAGATCTCGACGTTGTGGGGAAAGACCTTCTTCTTGGACCATCGGCTGAGTTGCGGATTGATACGACCTCCGCCGCCGCCGGACGAATCCGCGGTCCACGCGATGTCAGCGAAATCGCTCTTGAGCAGGGGGCCTAGATCGATGAGCGGATCGCCGCTGGGCGCCTTCGTCACGATCGGCACGGACGCCCGGATGCGATCCGGGTATGTACGCCGCACTACGTCGTTGACGGTACTCTTCTCGTTCAGTACGTAACGTGTCTCGGGCTGGACCAGGAGGAGCATCCGGTTGAATTCCTCCCACTGGACGGCCCGTTCATCCAGGGGGAAGCCCGTGTAGAGCCCGCCGCCCGCGACGCTGCTCGAGAGCATGAACTTCTGGCCCAGGAACCCCTTGGGGATCTGGCAGAGCAGCCTCTCGGAGTCCTTACCCTTGGCCCCTTCAGGATAGAACCAGAGGGTGAAGAGGCCATTGCGCTGCTCCATACCCTCGGTGACCTCTTTGAAGTCCGGATACTCGGGTTTCTCCTTGGATTTGGCCTCCTCAGCCTTGGCATCTCTGTCATCTTTGGCCTTGTCTTGTGGGCTCGGGCCTGGGGACTGGGCCAATACGGCCATGGAAATCCACACGGAACATACGATGACAAACCAGCTTCTTCGACACATAATAGGCTCCATTCAATATAGGGTCTCTAACTTGACGGTCCCCACCGAACTGTCGTGGTGACCACGCTGCGATGCGATGAAGGCCTGGGGAGGCGGGCAAATTATAAAGGCCATGGGATTCTTTTTGGATACACGGCAGGCGTCACCCCATTCCGTGAGGCCAGAGTCTCCCTCGAATGCAACTCGCGCGTTCACCGTTTACCTCTTACATAGGTCTGCAGGCGACAGCCATATCGGTGCCTCAAGCCGGCGATCCCTATAGCGACACCGTCTGCTATATCTTCATTAGACGCACAACCCTAGGTATTGTCAAATGATGATAGTACAATCTGGGATGAGCTGTGTTGACAACCCACGGGATATGAGCATATCCTATTCCTGGCGGCCAGGATGATCCGCCCGATACATGGCACGTGGATGGTCGCATGTGGCCCTTTTCTAACAGGGAGGTACAGACGATGGGAAATTCGCAGAACAGTCATGTGTGGCGGTTCTTCCGGGCCAGCGGGGTCGATCAGGTCCTGCTCCGCACTGGGGCCGACATTACAAATCTGGACCAACTCGACCAAAAGCTGTGGGTGGCCCTGGCCTGCCCAACGCGGGGGATCGAGTTCGACACCCGGACCCTCGACTACATCGATACTGACAAGGATGGACGTATCCGCGAGCCGGAGATCATCGCCGCAGTGAAGTGGGTCCAGGCCCAGTTCAAAGATCCTGGTGAGCTGTTCAAGGGAGGGGACTCGGTCTCCCTTGCCAATATCAAGGATGAGGCCGTCCGAGCAGGGGCCAAGACGGTGTTGGGCAATCTCGCAAAGAAGGATGCAGCCGCCATCTCCCTGGCCGATGTTGCCGATACGGCACGGATATTTGCTGCGACTTCTTTCAATGGGGATGGGGTCGTACCTGCGGACTCCGCAGCCAACGAGGCGGACAAGAAGGCGATTGCGGACATCCTCTCCACGGTCGGCGGCGTCCCGGACCGCAGTGGGAAGGTGGGTGTGAACCAAGGGAAGGTGGACACCTTCTTTGCCGAGGCCCAGGCCCTTTCCGATTGGCACGCCAAGGCCGAGGCCGACAAGTCTGTCCTGCCCCTTGGGCCGGATGCCACAGCAGCCGCAGCCGCAGCGGTGAGGGCCGTCAGGGCCAAGGTCGATGACTACCTCGCCCGATGCCGGCTCGCGGTCTTCGATGGCCGTGCCCTGACTGCCGTGAACCGGCAGGAGGCCGAGTATCTCGCCCTCGCCGCAAAGGACATGTCCATCTCGGTGCAGGAGATATCAGGCTTCCCCTTGGCCAAGGTCGAGCCAGGCAAACCGCTGCCTTTGATGCAGGGATTGAATCCGGCCTGGGCGGATGCCATGGCCACGTTCGTAGCCACAGCAGTGAGGCCCCTCATCGGGGCAGGCAAGACAGTCCTTTCTGAGGCAGACTGGGCCACCATGCAGGACAAGCTTGCTCCCTATGAGGCATGGCTGGCCGCCAAGCCGGCCACAGCAGTCGAGAATCTGGGACTGGCTCGGATTCGTGCCTTGCTGGCCAGCGAGGCCAAGGCCCACATCACGGACCTGATCCAACAGGACCTGGCCCTCGAAAAGGAGAACGCCCAGATTTCTACACTGGAGAAGCTCATCCTGTTCCAGCGGGACCTAGTCAGGCTACTCAACAACTTCGTCAGTTTCGCAGAGTTCTACGGACGCAAGGGGGCCATCTTCCAGGCCGGGACCTTGTATCTGGACAGCCGCGCCTGTGCCCTGTGCATTGAGGTCACGGACCCGGGCAAGCATGCGACAATGGCCGGACTGGCAGCCACCTATCTTGCCTATTGTGACTGCACACGCCCGGGTGGTGAAAAAAAGACTATTGTGGCCGCCTTTACAGATGGCGACTCGGACTACCTCATGGTAGGGCGCAACGGGATATTCTACGATCGTAAGGGCCGCGATTGGGACGCCACCATCACCAAGATCGTGTCCAATCCCATGAGCATCCGAGAGGCCTTCTGGTCACCGTACAAAAAACTCATTCGTATGATCGAGGAGCAGATCGCCAAGCGGGCTGCAGCAGCAGACGCGGCAGCCAACACTAAGCTCGCAGGTGCAGCCCAGACCGTAGCAGAGGCGGATAAGGCCAAACCTGCAGCAGCCAAGCCCGCCGAGCCCAAAAAGATGGACGTCGGCACGGTGGCCGCCATCGGCGTGGCCTTGGGCAGCATCAGTACCGTCCTGGTCATGTTGCTCAGCAAATTCATTGACCTCGGCGTTTGGATACCCTTGGGTATTGTGGCCCTGATCCTGGTCATATCAGGTCCCTCCATGCTCATGGCCTATCTCAAGCTCAGGCAGCGGAACCTCGGCCCTATCCTCGACGCCAGTGCCTGGGCCATCAACGGCCGGGCCCGTATCAATGTCCCATTCGGCCGTGCCCTCACGGCCATGGCCAAGCTCCAGGCCGGCGCAGAGGTCTCCCTGGATGATCCCTATGCAGAGAAAAAGCGACCCTGGAAGACCTACATCGTATTGATCGTGATCGCCGTGCTGGCTGTCCTGTGGTACATCGGCCGCCTCGATGGATTCCTGCCCACGTCGGTCAAGAGTACCTCCGTTTTGGGGACCAATGCCCCTGCTCATCAGACGCCCGTAGGGACCTCGGACGCCAATATCCCTGGGACTGTAAAATAGGACTGCCGCAGGCTTCTATATCAACTCTTTGAGAGCAGGGACTCATCCTTTACGATGTGGAGGTCTCGCTGCGGGAAGGGTATCGTGATGCCGTTGGCGTCCAAAGCCAGTTTGACCTTCTCGGTGATACCGAAATAGACAGCCCAGTAGTCGGTCGGCTTGACCCATGGTCGCACTGCCAGGTTCACGCTACTCTCGCCCAGTTCCTGAACTGCAACGAGGGGTTCGGGCTGACGGAGGACGAGGGGATCCTTGGTCATGACGTCCATGATGACGGATCTCGCCTTGCGAATATCATCCTTATACGAGATGCCGATGACCAGATCCACGCGGCGGGAACCGTTGGCCGTGAAATTGACAATATGGTTACCCGTGACATTCGAGTTAGCAAT
>Ga0315287_10004974_pt1 | contig 13023 bp, 11 predicted proteins | sample YL17G11_0_MG_FD_205037 | JGI IMG/M metagenome (GOLD analysis project Ga0315287, IMG submission 205037) | Sediment microbial communities from Yellowstone Lake, YNP, Wyoming, USA - YL17G11_0 | ecosystem: Environmental > Aquatic > Freshwater > Lake > Sediment | place: USA: Wyoming | collected...
TACGATCCGGTCCGTGTCCGGCTCGATGCTCAGGTTACGGGTGATGGGGGCACTGAGAACGGCGAACCCGTCCTGCCCGAACGTCGGGTCGACACGACCGTCCGCGTCGAGGCGCATCAGCACCTGCAGTCCGAGTGCTCGGTGGTATCCACTCACGATCAGCCGGCCGTCGCTCTGCAGCGCCATCCGCGCCGGGGCGATCGCGGCGCTCAGGTTACCGAGGTACCGGCCGTCGGCGGCGAACCGGTCGATTCGGTCGCTGGTCCAGTCCGAGATCGCCGCCAGGATCTCGCCGTCCGGCATCACGACCAGCGCGGAGTAGAACGGTTCGGTCCCCCCGGTCCCCGGCTCGCTGATTCCGCCTGAACCAAAGCTGAGATCCAGCGCTCCGTTGCGATCCATGCGCGCGACAAACGGCTGAAGGCCTTGGGCCCAATAGTTGCCTGCCATGACCACTTTGCCGTCCGGCTGCAGCGCAACCGCACTGATGGATGGGCGGTCCACCGGCAGAGCGACCAGCACCAGGCCGCCCTGCCCGAACGATGCGTCAGGCTCCCCGGAGACCAGGTAGCGATTCAACGCGACCTCTCGACCCGGGGCCGCACTGCCTTGGTTCGAGGTGGGCGCACCAATGACCAGGATGCGCCCGTCGGACAGCTCGAGGACGTTCGGACCCGCATTGCCGGCAACCTGCACCTGGCCGCCCACGCCAAACCGGGCGTCCAGATCGCCGACCCCCGCCGTTGCCGGCGCGACCGTGGCCAGCCACAGCGCCAGTATTGTCGCGCCGCGTTTTCCGAACATTCCGAGTGGGCGGGTATTCATGGCACTTCTTCCTCTTGTGATGGTGGCTACCGGCATTTGCCGATGACCAGGCAACGACGACTGACCGAGGCTGCAGCGTGCCCACGCCGACCTGCACAAGTCTTGAAGCGAACTGAATGCTCCTGAATCGTTCTGAATCCGGGCTCGCGTCCGTCGGCCGGCACCCCGTCCCTCCGGACGCACGACATTTCTCCCCATTTCCCGCCACATTCTCGACTGGACCCGGCCGGCCAAGCCGCCGCTGCGCTCCCCGGACTCGCAGCATTCACGGACGACCCCGCGAGTCGCACAAAGCCGATGATGCGCGTACGTTATGCGCATAACCGGCTGGACGGCGCCCGCCGGCCGGGGTACCCGCATGTCTGCCAGCAAGAGAGCCGTGAACCTGCGCGTGGATGCCGACTTGCTGCTGAAGGCAAGACCTACCTGCTGGTCACCCCGCAGCTGGCGGCATCGCCGCGAAGGAACTTGGGCCACCGATCGCCAACCTGTCGCACGACCGCCAGGCAATCATTGCCGCGTTGGACCTGTTGTACACCGGCATCTGAATTCCGCAATCCTCATGAACCCCGCCGACCGGACATCCATCGAGCACTTCGTCCGAGGCACGCTCGGCTGCAAGTGCCCCGACGAGGTTTTTCAGTCGATCACGATCCTGCGTGCACCCACGCCGACCGCCGCGATGCCGCACACCCGGCTCGTCATCGGCGGTCGACTGCTGATCGATGTCGTCGAGACGCAGAGGGTCGCGACCACAACCCACGCCGTGTCCAACGTCGCCAAGCAGGGCCTCGCGGAGCGGGACGCGAAGCATTACAACCGCTATCGCCTCGTCGTCGCCTCCGATTATCCGACCGAACTCCTGCGCGCAGCACGAACGGGCTTCGAAAACGTTGCCGGCACCGACCACCGTGCACACCTGCACATCCTCGCCACCGATCAACTGCCGGACGCGCTCCGCGTCGACACAACTGCCGAGACCGGCGACGCATAGATACAGAATTGCTCTCGGCTTTAAGCAAGGACGCCAGGTAAGACTGGATCTGCCGCGGCGCCGCTAGCGCCATCCCCGCGTCCACTGCGTGGCATCCATCAGTTCCCTCCACGGCATCACCCGAACCTTCTTCGAGTGCACCGCCTCGATCTCGATCGACACCACCGGCGACCCCGGCGGGTCCGGATCGACGATCCCGGTCACCAGGAAGTGCTTTTCCTTGTTCCGCGGATTCACGGCCGTCCACTTGGAGTGCAGCAGCTTCCTCGGATTCAGCGGCGTGGAATGGGATGACACGGCGACGACCTTAGCAGACTGCGGATAGACCGCCCAAGGTTGAGCGCACGATCGTCATCCGTTCACACGCCGGTCGCGCCGATCGGTATGATCAGCGCCCTTCGGCGCCGTTCGCGTCCCGGCCACGTGAACATCCCAGGCAGCGGCGCACCACTCCCCCCGCCATCAACTTGCACAGGCCCCGGCCTGCGCCCACGCACTCAATGAAGACCCCACCGGACCTGCAACCCCTGATCGACGACGGCGTGATCGACGAAGTCCTCCAGTCCCTGAAAAGCGGCAAGGAAGCGACCGTCTACGTCGTGCGCTCGGGTACTCAGACGCGCTGCGCCAAGGTCTATCGGAACATGGCGCAACGCAGCTTCCAGAAGCGCGCCCAGTACCAGGAAGGGAGGAAGGTCCGCGGCAGCCGGCAGGCCCGCGCGATCAGCAAGAGGACGTCCTTCGGTCGCAAGGAACAGGAGGCTGCCTGGAAGAACGCCGAGGTCGACGCGCTGTATCAGCTCGTGGCCGCCGGCGTACGCGTACCGAAGCCCCACGGCTATTTCGATGGCGTGCTGATCATGGAGCTGGTGACGGACGCAGTGGGCAACCCGGCCCCGCGCCTCGGCGAGGTGGAACTGTCGGCCGAGACGGCCCGCGAGTACCACCGCTTCCTGATACGCCAGATCGTCCGCATGCTGTGCATCGGGCTCATTCATGGCGACCTGTCCGAATTCAACGTGCTCGTCGCGCCCGACGGCCCCGTGATCATCGACCTTCCGCAGGCCGTCAACGCGGCCGGTAACAACGCGGCACGGGCGATGCTCGAGCGCGACGTGAACAACCTCCGCACCACGCTCGGCCGCTTTGCGCCCGAGCTGCTCGCTACCGAGTTCGCGAGGGAGATGTGGGCGCTGTTCGAGCAGGGCGAACTGCGGCCGGACAGCGAGCTCACGGGCCTCTTCGCGCTCGACGACACCGTCATCGATCCGGACAGCGTCCTGCTCGTCATCGACGATGCGCGCGAGGAAGAGATCGAGCGCCAGCTTCGTCTCGCCGGCTGATTCATCGCCAATCCCGACAAGCGCCTCACATCTTCAGCACGACCCGAAACCAGGCTTTGCTGCTCACCATCCGGTCCAACGCCTCGCCGAGCGGGGCCATCGGTTAGGTCTCGTCGAGCGAGCGCACCCCGCGCGAACACTGAACTCGCGCGTGTCGTGGGAATCGATTGCAGTCCCGGAATGCCAGCCCCGCACCGACGGATTTCCGCCGATCGCAACCTGCGCCGCGAGCAACGTCAACGCTACCAGGCCAATGCCTCGAAAATCAGCGACTCGTTGCCGCCCGCATCGAACGGCGTCAACCGACCGGCGTCCGCTCGAGACGACTTCGCCTGTGCTAGTAACGTGAGGTGTGGGCCTTCGGCGCGCGTCGCCGACTCCGGGCCAGCCATCTCGGTACGGACGAGCGACCCGGCCGCAAACGCATTACCCGGCCCGAGTGTGCAAAGCCCGCCATAGGTGTTCACTCCACCGTGGCCGCCGATCTGCCTGTCGGCAGATCCTGACATGATGTTGAACTCGTGCGGCCTCGGCGAACTCAGCGTCCACTCCGTAAGGCGCCACCGCGTGCCGGCGGCAAAAAGAGGCGGCAGGACGCACAGTCAGGGGGATCGACTGCGCACCCCGCCGCAACGGAAGGATCAATTGTTCGGCGCCCCGCTGTTGATCCAGGACTTGACCTTGTCGATGGTCGCCTGGTCGAGGAACGGTCCACCCTGCGGCATGCGGGACCCGGAGATGCCCGCGGCGCCTTCAAGTTTCCGCACGACGTAGCTGTTGGCCGAGTCGCCCGCTTTCACGCGCAGCACCGCGGGCTGCTCGAGGCTGGCGACGCCGACGAGGCTGGCATAAACGTGACCGCTGCGCAGGTCCTGCGAGCCGGGCAGCGCTCCGCCGGGCGCGTTGCTGCCGTCGTGACAACCCGAGCACTTCGGCGTGAACACCAGCGTCTGCAGTTCCGTCAGGGTCGTCGCCGCAACGGCATTGGCCACCGTCACCGACACCGCGGGCGACGTTCCGACGTTGCCGTCGACGTCCGTTGCCTTCGCCGACAGGCTCACCGCGCCGTCGGCCAGGGTGGTCGAGTCCCAGGAGACCGTGTACGGGGACGTTGTCGTCGAGCCGAGCGACGTGGCGCCGTTCAGGAAGAACTCCACCTTGGAAATGTTCACGGTTGCCGTCGCGGTGGCCGTCAGTGCCGTCATGCCCTTCACGGTGCCGGTCGGGGCGGTGACCGCTACCGTCGGCGGGGTGTTCAACGCCGGTGCCGCGCCGAGATCGATACGGCCAAGCTCGCCGTTCGCCTCGTCGTTGGTGCCCGCCGCGTAGAACAGCGTGTTGGTCGGCTGGTTGTTCGTACCATTGCCGAACGCAATGCCCCAGAGGCCCGGCACGGCAAAAGGTTGCCCCGTCGAATCCACGACGCTACCGACGTAAGCGCCGCTCGCCGGATCGTAGGCGTTGATCTTGCCGTCGCCGAAGTTGCCGACCAGCAGCGCGTTGCTCAGCGTGCCGGCATTCCCCGGTGCCAGCGCCATGCCCCAGGGTGCATTCAACTTGCCGCCGGCGACGACCAGGTGCTTCACCAGCGCGCCGTTCGCATCGAAGATGTTGACGAGGCCGAGACCGGCCCCGGCCGTCTCGTCGGCATTGCCCGGCGGAGCTTGTTTTGCATACGCGACGTAGATCTGCGTGGCGCCGCCGGCGCCGTTGGCGATCGCCTGGATGCCGAAGGGCGCATAGCCCGCGGGCAGCGTCGGGTCGGTGAACGCGAAGCTCGTCGCGGTCGGAGTCTGCTTCTGGAAGCTGGCGTTGAACACGTCGATCTTGTTGTTGTGGAAGTCGGCCGCGTACAGGAAGCTCGCCGTGCCGTTGCTGCCGATCGCGAGGCCCTTGTAAATGGCGCCACCCGTGTCGGTGTACATGATGACCGCATTGCCGAGGTCCACCGCGGACGACCAGCCGGCGATCATGCCGCCCTCGCCGTCGAAGATGAATCGGGCCGGGCCGGACTTGCCGCTTGCGGTCACGACAAGATCCGCACTGCCGTTGAACACGATCCCGGTGGGATCGAAATCGCCGCCGCCCGCGCTCTGCGGGAGGTGCGCGACCAGCGGCGAGGCATGCGGCTGCAGCTTGCCGTTGCCGTCATAGACCGTAGACGAGGCCGTGTGATTGTTCGCCACCCAGGCCGGCGAAGTCGGACCGAACGCGATGCCCCACGGATTGACGAGGTTCGGGTCGACCGAGACCGCGCTGGTGCCTACCGCGTCGGTCACGAGCGTGGTCTTGGCGAACCCGCTTGGCGCGTTGACCGTCACCGTCGTCGTGGCGGAACTTGTGCCGCTGTACCTCCCGCCGGTGCAGGCGAGCGTGTAGGTGGCGCTGCCCGCGGCCGTCGGCGTGACGCTCTCGCTGCCGGAGACGCCCTTCGCTCCACTCCAGCCGCTGCTCGCCGTGCAGGACGTACCGGTGCTCGACGACCAACTGAGCGTGCTCGACTGCCCGAGCGTGATCGTCGCCGGCGAGGCGGAAAACGTGACCGTCGGCTTTTTGTTCATGCCACCGCTGCCGCCATACCCTCCGCTGCAGGCAGCCAGCGCCGACAGTGCGATGAGGACGAGTGCGCGTCGCGGCGTGCCGCTGCGTATCGAAACCCGGTCGATCCCCTTCATGTCGTATCTCCTCCGTCGCTCGCGGCTGCGAGAAACGCACGTGTGGTTGGGCTGTCGTGAGTGCCCTGTCACGGCGCTGCGGTTCAATCGCAGCATCGTGTCGCCCGAATGAACCGCAGTGCGCGCGCGCGGCACTTACGCGGGTAGCCATTCACAACGGACACGCGTCATGCACTCACGACCGGCTTTGCGGCTGGCGACGGTTGCCACGGGGTTCGCGCTCGCGGCGTGTGCCGGCAACGGCCAGGGCCTCGACAGCAACGGCCGCCCGATCGGCGAAGGTTCCGGTGGCGGCGGCCCGCTGACAGCCGACTTCGCGTCGATCCAGGACAACGTCTTCACGCCGATCTGCACCGTCTGCCATGCGGGCGCGAATGCCCCGCAGGGACTGCGGCTCGACGCCGCCAACAGCTACGACCTGCTGGTCGGAGTGCGCAGCAACGAAGTGTCGTCGCTGCAGCGTGTCAAGCCGGGCGACCCCGACCACAGCTACGTCGTCCAGAAGCTCGAGGGTCACGCGGCGGTCGGGGCACGCATGCCTCTCGGCGGCCCGTATCTCGACCAGGCCACGATCGACGTGATTCGCCAGTGGATCACCGACGGGGCCCAGCGTTCACCGACGGCCTCGGCAAAGCCGGGCTTCAAGATGACCGCGCAGAGCCCGGCGGCCGGCGACATGCTCACCGCAGCGCCCGCGAGCCTGATCGTCGGCTTCACGCACGAACTCGATCGCACGCGTATCGACGGCTCGGCCCTGCAACTCGAGCAGCTGCCGGCCGACCCGGGCGGCACGGCGCGCGTGATCGATGCGATTTTCATGGTCGGCGACGCCAACCCGTCAGCTCTGGTCGTGACGCCTCTCGCCCCGCTCGAGCCGGGCCGCTACGTGCTGCAGGCACGCGAAGGCGCCATCACGGATCTTGCCGGCGTGGCGTTGCAGGCCGGGCCGTCGAACGGCACAGCCCTGATGGCTTTCCAGATCGGAGCGCAGCCATGAGAATCCGGACGTCCCGCTACGGCCTCGTACTGGGAGTCCTGCTCGTCGCGGGACTGTCGCGTGCTGCGCAGGCCGAGCCGTACCTCGCCGTGCAGCAGGGCTACAAGTGCTCGTCGTGCCACGTCAATCCGACCGGCGGCGGGCTGCGCAACGACTTCGGCATCGTATTTGCGGAGAACGTGATGCCCGCGTCGCCGCTGCCGCCAGGCGCTCCCGTGTGGACCGGCCGGGTCGGCGACTTCCTGCGCCTCGGCGGCGACGTTCGCGGCGCGTGGAGCAGCACGGACATCCCGCACCAGGACAAGCAGCAAGGCTGGGAACTCGAGCAGGCGCGCGTCTACGCGAGCATCGACGTGATCCCGGAGCGGCTCTCCTTGCTCGTCGACGAATCAGTGGCGCCCGGCAACGCAGAGACGCGCGAGGCGTATGTGCGCTATTCCGATCCCGACCGCGGCTGGTACCTGAAGGGCGGCCGCTTCTACCTGCCCTTCGGCTGGCGGCTGCAGGACAACACGGCGTTCGTCCGCCAGGTCACGGGCATCAACATGGCGACGCCCGACGAAGGACTGGAACTCGGTTTCGAGACCCCGTCGTGGTCGATGCAACTCGCTTACACGAACGGCGCCGCCAACACCGGCCTCGGCTCGGGCAACCAGTTCACGGGGCAGGTTGTGTGGGTGCAGCCGCGCGGACGCATCGGTGTCGCCGCTTCCTACACGCAATCGGATGCCGGCGATCGCAGCATGACCGGCGTGTTCGGCGGACTGCGCACCGGTCCGATCGCGTGGCTCGCGGAGGCCGACTACATCCGCGACGGAGGGTATCCCGAGGGCACGCGGACGCTGCTTGCGGGGCTCGCCGAAGCGAACTGGGCGATCCGCAAAGGGCACAACCTGAAGCTGACCGGCGAATACTTCGATCCCGACCGCCACGTCAGCGAGGACCAGAAGACGCGCTGGAGCTTCGTCTACGAGTACACGCCGCTGCCGTTCCTGCAGCTGCGCGCCGGATGGCGCCAGTACGACGGCATCCCACAGAACGATCTCGACAATCGGAGCCTGCTGTTCGTCGAGTTCCACGGCTTCTTCTAGCCGGGAGCAATGGTCTCAGTCGCCGGAGCGCGCCGCTTGCTGCAGATGACCTGGCTCGACCGGCCGCTCGGTCGCCGGCTCCGCCGCGCACGATCCCTGCCGCTGCAGCGCGACCAGCGCGGCACAGGCATTGACCAGGGCGTAGTCCCCGCCGGCCGTCATGACGTTCTGCGCCGTGGCCAACAGCAGGCGCTGCACGTCGGCGCCGTCCAGCTTGCGATGGCGCGCGATAAGCAGCGCGGTCACGGCCGAGACCTGCGCCGCAGCGAACGAACTGCCGGAAGCGAAATCGTAGTGCGCGCCTGGAACGAGCGTCAGCACGTCGTTGCCGGGTGCGGTCAGGGCGGCCGCCGTGCCGTCGCGACGGCCCGGCGCATCGACGGTGACGACGCCGCGCACATCACCCGGGAATCCCAGGTCCGCGCCGGCCGCAGGCGCGGCGCCGATGAAGACGATGCCGCGCTTCAGTCCCCGCTCGACAATGCGCGTCAGCAATGCGTCGGCGGGCCCGGCGAGACTGAGATTGACGATGTCCGCCCGCGCGTCGATGGCCGCCGCGAGCGCCTGCGCCAGCGTGAACGTATTGCAGACAGCCGGGTGATTGCCGCCACCGTCATTCCAGCAGGCCTTGTAGGCGAGCAACTGCACGCCGGGCGCGATGCCCGCGATACCGATGTGATTGTTCGCGACGGCCGCGATCACACCCGCCACGGCCGTTCCGTGCAGGTCCGCGTGAAATGCCGACGTGTCGGCGTCGACGAAGTTGCGCTCCTCGGCAATGCGGCCGCGCAGGTCGGGATGGCGCGAGTCGATGCCCGTGTCGATGACGGCGAGCCGCACGGCGTCGCCGCGCGACCATTGCTGCGCCTGGGCCACGCCCATCTGGCCGAGGCTCTTCTGCAGGCCCGCGTAAGGATCGTTGTAGGCCAACGACTGCGTGGCGAACGTGGCGAGCGGCTGCACGGATTCGACCCGGCGATCGTGCGCCATGCGCTGCAGCAGCATCGCGGGATCGTCGGCCGCGGACACCTCGTACACGATGCAGTGCACGCCGAGCAACGCGATCGGCCAGCTCGCCGTCTGCTGCAGCCGGTAGTCCGTCGCAATGGCACCAGCCAGCGCACGCGCGGAACTCGTGGCCGAGTACGGCGCCACGCTGTCATAGCCGCGCGCAGTGCCCGCCGCACGCTGGCCGCCACTCGTGGCATCGTTGCGTACGGTGACGACGAGGAAGCGGCCTGGCGACTGCCTCGCGGCATCCGGCAGGACGGTGCCCGCGGGCGGTTGCGTCGTGGTTGCGCAGGCCGCGAGGCCGAGCGCCATCAGCAGCAAGCAGCCCGCGAGGCAATTCATCTCGGCGGTCCGGCACCGGTGACGGGCTCGGCGAACACGACGTGCGGATCGGCTCGCAACCGGGCGAGACTCGCTTCGACCGAGACGGCCGCGGCCGCGTCCGGGCGCAGCGCGAGCGTGTAGGCGCCTGCCTCGGTCGGTCCAGCGACGATGTCTGCGCGCACGGCACCGAGCAGATCCGCCATGCCCCCGAGCGTCGTGTCCGGAGCAAAGACCACCCGCACTCGCGGCGCCGTGCCCAGGGATTCTTCGACAGAACTGAGCGTCACGTACTCAGCGCCGGCGTTGCGCCCGCCCGCGTGCTGCCAGAGCAGCGTGCCGAGCGTCCCGAGCCCGAGGGTCTGCAGTATGACGGCTGCGACGAGCCAGCGCGGCAGGCCCGTGCGCGCCGGCGGCGGTGCGAGCGCCGCCGCAGCCGGGACGACGGTCGACGCAGCGGGCGGCGCGATCTCGCGGTCGAGTTCGTCGATGCGCGACATCAGCTTCTGCAGCGACGGCTGCGGCGAGTATTCGATCTTCGCGTCGGCCTGCATGAACCCGTGCAACTGGCGCTGCGCCGCGAGATCGGCACGGCACGCCAGGCACGTGTCCACGTGCGCTGCGACGCGCGCGGCATCCTCGGCGTCGATGCGTCCGCTGGCGAACCAGGGCAGCAGCCGCGCGGCCTCGCTGTCGCAGACGTCCAGTTCGGTGAGCGAAGTCATCAGTCCTCCGGGAGGCCGGACAGTTCCGGCAGCAGCAGACGCAGCTTGCGGCGCGCGTGGAACATCCTTGTCTTCACCGTATTGACCGGGCAGTCCATGATCTCGGCAATGTCAGCGCAGCTGTGGCCGAGGTAGTAGGTTAATTCGAGGACGAGGCGCTGCTCGATCGGCAAGTGCGCGAGCGCGCGCCCGACGAGTTCGCGACGATCCTCGTGGTCCACCGCCGCCCAGGCGTCGCCGGGCCCCTCGATGGCTTCCACGTCGGCGGTCTGGATCTGCAGGCTCGCGCGCCGCAGCGTCTTGAGTGCGCGGCGATAGGCGATGCCCATGATCCACGTCGACACCTGCGACGAGCCGCGGAAGTCGCCCGCCCGCTCCCACACGACCCACATCGTGTCGTTGATGATCTCCTCCGCCACGTCGTAATGGCGGGTCATCCGGGTCAGGAACCGGGCCAGCCGGCGGTGATAGAGACAGTACAGCTCCTTGAAGGCGTCGCGGTCGCGCGCCGTCGTGCGGCGCAGCAATCCGAGCTCATGCTCGTTGCTCTGCGCTCTTGCAGCGGCTGTCTCGGCGCGTCGGTCCGCGAGCTCCAAGGCCGGCACTCCCGTGGGCGAGGCATTCGGACGAATTCCGTCGATGGTATGTACCTCTCCGCCGCCCCAAGGTTCAATGGCAGAAGGCGAGTTCCGCGCTAGAAGCGCCAGATCGCGGTCAGCGCCCAGCGGTCGGCAGCCATGTCCCGGCCAAACAGCTCCCGGGCCGTGCCGTCATTGGCGAACCGGGCCAGGTCCAGCTCCAGGCTGCCGAACGTCGCGGTGACCGTCGCGTTCCAGGACCAGTAGCTGTCGTGCAGCACGTTCGTGAGATCGTAATAGCCGACGCCTGCGGCCACGCCGAACCAGCGCCAGACGGGCTGTCGCAGCGAAAGCTCGTACGAGAGCGAGTTGCCGCGATGGTCCAGGCCGTCGTGGGTGGTTCGAACCATGTCCGGCGACCAGCCGATCGTCGCAAAAAAACGGTCCCGATACCCGGCGGTTCCACTCAGTTCGCCGTAATCGTAGTTTGCGCCCTGACTCGCCTCGGGATAGATGTACCGCACATAGGTGGCGCGGGCGGTCCAGTCCGACGTCGGCGCCCAGGCCCACCCCGCGTAGGCATTCAGCTCGGTGCCGCCGATGTACTCGGTCTCCGGATCGATATTCGATGCCCAGGCGCCGGCAAACCAGCCCGCTCCGCCGCGATAATGCAAGTCGCCCTGCAGCGCCGGATCGCCCCGGGTCTCCGACAGCCCCCGAAAGACGTAGTCGGTCGTGGCGACCAGCGATCCACCGAAGCCGGAATCCGCGGCCGCACAGCGCTCGCCGCCGAGCAGCACGGCGAGACAGGCCACGGTGATTGCGTGATGCAGCGGACCCGGCATCGCAGGCACCCTTGCTCCAGCTGGCGACTCGTCGGCCAGTATACGCAGGGACGGCGGGGCGACCGATGTCGACGATGCGATTGCCGCGCGCTGGTCTTGCAATTTCGGCGCGTGGATCGTCGGTCGCAGCATGTTCGGGCCCGTCCGCGGCCCGTGGCCCGACGACGCGGGACTATCTGGCTGTTGGTGTGTTGAGCCATACATTGCCCGCGAGGGCGAGGGGATTGTATGGCGAAGAACGACGCAGAGACTTTCGAAACCGCCGTGCGATGCTCGCTGCGGGGTCACCGGCGGCCGCGCGGCGCCGGAACGACCGTTTGAATCTCCTAACCCTTCCTGACTGACGATGTCCGCCATGGCAAGATACGGAGCGACAGAGGGAGGAGCACCGATCATGATCTTGCGCCGCATCGCCAGCCTGCTGATGGTTTCTGCGTTTGCCCTCGCTGCCTGCAGCAAGGCTTCAAAAGACGCCAACAACCACGGTGATGCTGATCTCATCATCATCGGAGGCCCCATCCTCACCATGGAAGGCGCCGAGCCCGCTACCGCCGAGGCCATCGTTGTCGACGACGGCAAGATCGTCTTCGTCGGTTCGAAAGCCGATGCCCTCAAGCGGAAGGGCGACGGAACCGTCGTCAAGGACCTGGCCGGCAAGACACTGATGCCCGGCTTCATCGACGGGCACGCCCATGCCATGCAGTTTGGCGCACAGGCCGTGGGCGCCAACCTGCTCGCTCCGCCAGACGGCAACGTCAACACCATCGACGACGTGGTCGAAAAGCTGAAGGCCTTCGCGCAGGGCCCCGATGTGAAGCGCACCGGCTGGATCTTCGGCGTCGGCTACGACGACGCGCTGCTCGGTCGCCACCCCACCCGCGAAGATCTCGACAAGGTCTCCACGACCGTGCCAGTCATGGCGACCCATATCTCGGGCCATTTCGCGGCGGTCAACACGCTGGGCCTGAAGTTGATCGGTTACGACGCCAGCACGCGCAACCCCGAGGGGGGCGTCATCCGCCGCGAGGCCGACGGCAAGACCCCGAACGGAGTTCTCGAAGAACTGGCCGCCATTCCCCACATGCTGACGGCGCTCACGCCCGCCACGCAGGAGCAGAAAGACTATTTCCTGCAGCGCGGCCTCGAGATGGCGAAGAGCTTCGGCTACACCACCGCCAACGAGGGCCGCATGTTCGGCCCCATGCACGCGATCATGGCGGACGCCGCCAGACGCGGGCTGGTCGACATCGATCTGATCGGCTGGATGGATTACACCGGCCGGGCTGAGCTCGACAAGGGGTTCAGCACCCGTTATTCGAATCACTATCGGCTCGGCGGCCTCAAGATCACGCTCGACGGTTCCCCGCAAGGCCGCACTGCCTGGCGCACCGTCCCATATCTGATCCCGCCCGATGGCCAGAAGCCCGGCTACATGGGCTATCCCGCGATCCCTGACACCAAGCAGGTCGAGGCCTACGTCGATGAAGCCTGTGCCAAGGGCTGGCCGGTCAAGGTCCACGCCAATGGCGATGCCGCCATCGATCAACTGTTCGCGGCGCTGCGCCCGGTGGTCGCAAAGTATGGCGTCAAGCCCGGGCAGACGATCCTGGTCCACGGC
>Ga0315287_10004975_pt1 | contig 13023 bp, 13 predicted proteins | sample YL17G11_0_MG_FD_205037 | JGI IMG/M metagenome (GOLD analysis project Ga0315287, IMG submission 205037) | Sediment microbial communities from Yellowstone Lake, YNP, Wyoming, USA - YL17G11_0 | ecosystem: Environmental > Aquatic > Freshwater > Lake > Sediment | place: USA: Wyoming | collected...
GCGCAACCCGTCAGTGAGAGTGCGGCGGCGAGCCACAGCGCGAACGCCAGCGACGCGCCTGGGCGCGCTGCGGGACGGCGCGACCCGGGCTGAGCGGCCCCTGGCCTGACCCGCCGCCCGGCGCTCGGCCTGGGCGCGAAGTCGTCGCTGGCGTTCAAGTGCCGCCTCAGCGCCCGCGTGCCGCGACCAGCCGGTCGCAGATCTCGCGCACCGCGCCGTGTCCGCCGCGCAGGCGCGTGACCACGTCGGCGGCGGACAGCGCGTCCTCGTGGGCGTCCGCGACCGCAAACGCCAGTCCCGCCGCGAGCATCACCGGCACGTCCGGGGTGTCGTCGCCGACGCAGGCGCATTGCGAGCGCGACAGGCCGAGCCGCGTGCGCAGCCGGTCGAAGGCGGCAAGCTTGTCTTCGATGCCCTGCAGCACGTGCGCGATGCCGAGGTCGCGCGCGCGGACCTCGACCGCGACGGACTTGCGGCCGGAGATGATCGCGAACTCGACCCCGAGCCGACCGAGGGCGCGGATGCCGTAGCCGTCGCGCACGTGGAACACTTTCAGTGTTTCGCCGCGTTCCCCGTAGTGCAGGCGGCCGTCGGTCAGCACGCCGTCGACGTCGAGCACCAGCAGGCGAACGCCGGCCGCAGCGACGTCGACTGCGCGCGCGCCGAGGCGCGGGCGGGGCGGGCGTCGTGCGGAGCTCATCGCACGGCCTCAGACCACGCCGGCGCGCAGCAGGTCGTGCACGTTCAGAGCGCCGACCAGCCGGCCTTCCGGGCCGACCACCGGCAGCGCGGTGATGCGGTGGGTCTCCATCACGTGCACGGCCTCGGCGGCGAGCTCGCGCGGGCCGATCGTGCGGCAGTGGCGCGTCATGACCTCCTGCATCGAGACCGCATGCACGTCGATGCGCGCATCAAGCGTGCGGCGCAGGTCGCCGTCGGTGTAGACGCCGAGCACGAGGTCGGCATCGTCGACCACCACCGTCATGCCGAGGCCCTTGCGCGACATCTCGAGCAGGCCCTGCGACAGCGGCGTGGCCCTCTGCACGCGCGGCACCTCGTCGCCACGGCGCATCACGTCCTCCACGTGCAGCAGCAGGCGCCGCCCGAGCGAGCCGCCCGGGTGCGAGCGCGCGAAATCCTCGGCCGTGAAGCCGCGTGCACCGAGCAGCGCGACGGCGAGCGCGTCGCCCATCGCCAGCGTTGCCGTGGTGCTCGCGGTCGGCGCGAGGTTCAGCGGGCAGGCTTCCTCGGGCACGCTGACGTCGAGGTGCACCGTCGCGTCGCGGGCCAGCGAGGACTCGCCGTTGCCGGTCATCGCCAGCAGCGGCACGCCGAGACGCGCGATGTGCGGCAGCAGCATCAGGATCTCGGGCGTCTCGCCCGAGTTCGACAGCGCCAGCACGAGGTCGTGCCGGGTGATCATGCCGATGTCGCCGTGGCTGGCCTCGGCCGGGTGCAGGAAGAAGGCCGGCGTGCCGGTGCTGGCCAGCGTGGCGGCGATCTTGCGGCCTACGTGCCCGGACTTGCCGATGCCGGTGACCACCACCCGCCCGCGGCAGGCGAGGCACAGTCGGCAGGCCGCGACGAAGGCCGCGCCGATTCGCTCCTGCAGCGTCTCGAGGGCACGGGTCTCGATATCGAGCGCGCGGCGGGCGGCCGCGATCAGCGCCTCGTCGGCTCGTGCCTGCGCAGGGGATTCCATGGGATGGCATGATAGCGCCATGAGGACCCCGATCCATGCATCCTGACGCCGTTGCCGAGCTGATCCGTGCCGCGATACCCGGCGCGCAGGTGCGCGTCGAGTCCGACGACCAGACGCACTTCGCCGCGCGCGTGGTCGCCGCCGACTTCGCCGGCAAGCGCAGCATCGCCCGCCACCAGATGATCTACCGGGCGCTCGGCGAGCGCGTCGGCCGCGAGATCCACGCGCTGTCCATCGAAGCGCTGACGCCCGATGAGGCCGGCGTCGGCCGGCCTGGATGAGCGGGGCAGGCCAGTCGATGGACAAGCTGCAGATCACCGGCGGGACCCCGCTCGAGGGCGAGGTACGCATCTCCGGCGCCAAGAACGCGACCCTGCCGATCCTCGCCGCGACCCTGCTCGCCGATGGTCCGGTCTCGATCGGCAATGTCCCGCACCTGCAGGACGTCACCACGATGATCGAGCTGCTCGGCCGCATGGGGGTCTCGGTCACGGTCGACGAGCGCATGCGCATCGAGGTCGACGGCTCGACGCTGCGCCAGCCGGTCGCGCCGTACGAACTGGTCAAGACGATGCGCGCCTCGATCCTGGTGCTCGGGCCGCTGGTCGCGCGCTTCGGCCAGGCTGACGTGTCACTGCCCGGCGGCTGCGCGATCGGCGCGCGCCCGGTCAACATCCACGTCGCCGGCCTGCAGGCGATGGGCGCCGACATCTCGATCGAGAACGGCTATATCCGCGCCCGGGCCACGCGCCTCAAGGGTGTGCGGCTGGTGCTCGACATCGTCACCGTGACCGGCACCGAGAACCTGATGATGGCCGCGGCGCTCGCCGAGGGCGAGACCGTGCTCGAGAACGCCGCGCGCGAGCCCGAGGTCGTCGACCTCGCGAACTTCCTCAACGCCATGGGCGCCAGGGTGCGCGGCGCCGGCACCGACAAGATCGTCATCGAGGGCGTCGAGCGACTGCACGGCACCCACTACGACGTGCTGCCGGATCGCATCGAGGGTGGCACCTACCTGGTCGCCGGCGCGATCACCCGCGGCCATGTGCGCATCAAGAACACCCGGCCCGAGCATCTCGACGCAGTGCTGCAGAAGCTGGTGGAGGCGGGCGTCAAGGTCGACGTCGGCGACACCTGGATCGAGGTCGACATGCGCGGCAAGCGGCCCAGGTCGGTCGACGTGCGCACCGCACCGTATCCCGCCTTCCCGACCGACATGCAGGCGCAGTTCGCCGCGCTGAACACGATCGCCGACGGCGTCGGCACCGTGATCGAGACGATCTTCGAGAACCGCTTCATGCACATGCTCGAGATGCGGCGCATGGGCGCCGAAATCCGCCTCGAGGGCAACACCGCGATCATCAAGGGCGTGGAGACGCTGCAGGCCGCGCCGGTCATGGCCACGGACCTGCGTGCCTCGGCCTCGCTGGTGCTGGCGGCGCTGGCGGCGCAGGGCCGTACCGACATCGAGCGGATCTACCACATCGATCGTGGCTACGAGGCGATCGAGGAGAAGCTCTCGCAGCTCGGGGCGCACATCCGGCGCGTGCCGAACTGATCCACGTCCGGCGCCCTGCGCCGTGACCGGGCCAGGGCCTCAGGCCCGCGGGCGCGGCCGTTCGGTCACTGCCACCGGCAACTCGGTCACCTCGTTGCCGCGCTGCAGCTTCAGTGTCACCTTCGAGCCGGGCTTCGCCTGCGCGACCCGCGCCAGCACTTCCTGGGCACTGGCGACCGCCGCGCCACCGATCGCGAGCACGAGGTCGCCCGGACGCAGCCCCGCAGCCTGCGCCGGGCTGCCGACGTAGAGGTTCGTGACGACGACGCCACCGCGCACCAGGCCCAGCTGCTGCGCCTGGCGGTCGTCGATGTCTTCGGGCACCACGCCGATCCAGCCGCGCACGACGCGGCCCTTGGCGATGATTTCCTCGAGCACGCCGCGCACCAGGTTCACGGGGATGGCGAAACCTATTCCCTCGACGCCGAGGTTCTTGCCGATCACCGCGGTGTTGATGCCGACCAGCTCTCCAGCGGCATTGATCAGCGCGCCGCCGGAATTGCCGACGTTGATCGGCGCGTCGGTCTGGATGAAGTTCTCGAACGTGGCCACGCCGAGCTGGCCGCGACCGGTAGCGCTGACGATTCCCTGGGTGACCGTCTGCGACAGGCCGATCGGGTTGCCGATGGCCAGCACGATGTCGCCGACGCGCAGCAGGTCGGAGCGGCCGAGCGGCATCGTCGGCAGCTTGCGCAGCCCGATGCGCAGCAGCGCGAGGTCGGTGTCGGGATCGCGGCCGACGATCGTCGCGTCGGCGACGCGGCCGTCGGCCAACTGCACCCGTACCGAGTCGGCGTCGGCGATCACGTGATGATTGGTGACGATGTGGCCGTCGGCGTCGACGATGACGCCGGAGCCGAGCGAGCGCTCGACGCGCTGGCGGTAGCGCGGTCCGAGTTCGCCGAAGGGATCCTCGAACGGGTTGCGCGGCACGCGCTCGGTGACGACGCGGGCCGTATAGATGTTGACCACCGCCGGCGCCGCGCGCTGCACCGCGGGGGCATAACTCGCCACAGCCGGTGGCACGACTGGCGCGACGCCCAGGGGGGCAGCCGTCACGACGTTTTCCGCGGCGCCGGGGCCGCCGCCGGGAGCCACCGCTGCTGGGTTTCCGCCAGCCCCGCCGGGCGCGAGGCGCTCGACCCCGTCGGCCGGCGCCACGCCGCCCGGCAGGGCCGCGGGGGCCGACACGGCCGCAGGCGCGCGGGCGGCCGGCGCCGCACCGATTCCGGGCAACAACCCCGGGCGGAACGCGACGATCAGGAAGGCGAGCGCCAGCCCGCCGACGATCGAACCCGCCAGGAACACCAGCCCGCTCTGCGCGCGATTCATCGCTGTCGAATTCCCCCGCGCCGAGGTCCCGCGCCGGATGGCGGGCCGTCGGCGCGTCTCACCTTGGGCAGCAAGCCCATGTGTATAATGCGCCGCTTCCCTGATTGGCGAATAGCGCCCCGCCGTTGCCGGCGGGTGGAGAGCCTGTGATGAGTGACGACGTGCTGAATGCCCAGGACACCGATCCCAGTCGGCGCAAGTTCCTGACCGCAGCCACCGCTGCCGTCGGCGCCGTCGGCGTGGTCTTCGCCGCGGTCCCGTTCGTGGCGTCCTGGAAACCTTCCGAGCGGGCCCGCGCGCTCGGTGCGCCGACCGAAATCGATCTCAGCAAGCTCGAGCCCGGCCAGATGGTCGTCTCGACCTGGCGCCGCCAGCCGATTTATGTCGTGCGCCGCACACCCGAAATGGTCGCCGCGCTGCCGAAGCACGACGCACAGCTGAAGGATCCCAAGTCTGCCGAATCCGAGCAGCCCGATTACGCGAAGAACGAGGCACGCTCGCTGAAGTCGGAGTTCCTGGTCCTGTACGCGACCTGCACCCACCTCGGCTGCCTGCCCAAGCAGCATTTCACGCCGGGCGACCCGGTCGTCGGCGCCGACTGGCCGGGTGGTTTCTTCTGCCCCTGCCATGGTTCCCGGTTCGATCTCGCCGGCCGCGTCTTCAATGGCTCGCCCGCCTCGACGAACCTGCGGATCCCGCCGCACCGCTTCGAGCAGGAGACCCTGCTGATGATCGGTGTCGATACGGCCGCCGCGCCGGCCGCCGCCGCCAATGCGTCGGGTTCGCATTCACACGGTTCAGGAGGAGCCGCCTGATGGCCGCCGTTCCAGAAAACAACGCCAAGCCCGCTGGTTTCCGCGCCTGGCTGAACAAGCGCATGCCGATCGATGCCTTCGTCGCCGAACAGCTGACCGGCTACTACGCGCCGAAAAACTTCAACATCTGGTATTTCTTCGGTTCGCTCGCCCTGATGGTGTTCGTCATGCAGATCCTCACCGGGATCTTCCTGACGATGCACTACAAGCCCGGCGAGGCGATCGCGTTCGACTCCGTCGAATACATCATGCGCGAGGTCGAGTGGGGCTGGCTGATCCGCTACCTGCACTCCACCGGCGCGTCGTTCTTCTTCATCGTCGTCTACCTGCACATGTTCCGCGCGATGATGTACGGCTCGTACCGTGCGCCGCGCGAGCTGCTGTGGCTGCTGGGCATGGCGCTGTATCTTGCGCTGATGGCCGAGGCCTTCATGGGCTACGTGCTGCCCTGGGGCAACATGTCCTACTGGGGCGCGCAGGTGATCGTGAACCTGTTCGGCACCATCCCGGTGATCGGGCCGGGCCTGGTCGAGTGGATCCGCGGCGACTACGGCATCGCCGACTCGACGCTGAACCGCTTCTTCGCGCTGCACGTCGTCGCGCTGCCGTTCGCCATCGCGCTGCTCGTGATGCTGCACCTGGTCGCGCTGCGCCAGACCGGTTCGAACAACCCCGACGGCATCGAGATCAAGGCCAACCTCGGCAAGGACGGCAAGCCGGTCGACGGCATCCCGTTCCACCCTTACTACACGGTCAAGGATATCGTCGGCGTCGGCGTGTTCCTCGCGATCTTCTGCGCGGTGGTGTTCTTCGCGCCGACCTTCGGCGGCCTGTTCCTGGAGCCGCCGAACTTCGAGCCGGCGAACCCGCTGTCGACGCCCACGCATATCGCGCCGGTGTGGTATTTCACCTCGTTCTACGCGATGTTGCGCGCCGTGCCGAACCAGCAGATGGGTGCGCTGATCATGCTGGCCGCGATCGTCGTGCTGTTCTTCCTGCCGTGGCTCGATCGCTCGCCGGTGAAGTCGATCCGCTACAAGGGCTGGATGTCCAAGCTCTGGCTCGGCGTGTTCGTGGTCACGTTCTTCGCGCTGTCCTATCTCGGCCTGCAGCCCGTTGACCCCCTCTACACGCTGCTCGCGCGCGTCTTCACGGTGCTGTACTTCGCGTTCTTCCTGCTGATGCCTTTCTACACGCGCTTCGAGAAGACCAGGCCCGTCCCGCAGAGGGTGACCTACCATGCTTAAGTCCGCGGCAATGCTTCGGGCGTTGCTCATCCAGGTTGCGATCGTCTCGACGAACGTCGCCATCGCCCCCGTCGCCATCGCCCAGGAGCCGGCGTCCGCGCCGGCGGCCACCGAAGCCGCGCAACCCGCGGCCCTTGCCGAAAAGACGAGCGCCGCAGGCGAGGCCGGTAGCGAGCACGAAGCCGTCCGCTGGGATCACTGGACGGCCGGCAACGAGATCAACAACATCGGCTCGCTGCAGCGGGGCGCACGCAATTTCGCAGCGTACTGCGCGGGTTGCCACTCGCTGAAGTACAGCCGCTATTCGCGTGTCGGCAAGGACCTGCACATCCCGGAGGATCAGCTCGAGGAATTCCTCGTGATCCCGGGCGACAGCAAGAACGGCTACATGCTCACCACGCTCGCGACCGCCGATGGCGAAGCCTGGTTCGGCAAGGCGCCCCCCGACCTGTCGCTGATCACCCGTGCGCGCGGCATCGACTACGTCTACCAGTTCCTGAAGACCTTCTACGCCGACCCGAACACGGCGACCGGGGTCAACAACCTCGCGCTGCCGGGCACGGCGATGCCGCACGTGCTGGCCGAACTGCAGGGCGTCAAGGCTGGCGTCTTCCGCCAGGTGCCGGTGCCGGCCTCGGGCGATCAGCCGCCGACCACCAAGGTCGAGTTCGTCCGCTTCGAGGACCACGTGCCCGGCAGGCTCAGTGCCGCCGACTACGACGAGTTCGTCCGCGACACCGTCAACTTCCTCGACTACGTCGGCGAGCCGGCCAAGGCCCGGCGCGTATCGCTCGGCGTCTGGGTCGTGCTGTTCCTGCTGGCGTTCTCCGGCATCGCGTACCTGCTGAAACAGGAATACTGGAAAGACGTGAAGTAGAGCGATGAGGCGTCGGCCGGACCGGAGGTCCCACTGTGTCGAGTCGACGTTCAGCGATGACCTTGTTCTCGGCGCCGCATGACGTCTGGAGCCATCGCACCCGCATCGCGATCGCCGAGAAGGGCATCCCGGTCGACATCATCGATGTCGAGCCGGGTCGCCTGCCCGAGGACCTGCTCGACCTGAATCCGTATCACAGCGTCCCGACGCTCGTGGACCGGGACCTCGTGCTCTACGATTCGCGCGTCATCATGGAGTACGTTGACGAGCGCTTCCCGCATCCGCCGCTGATGCCGGTGGACCCGGTGTCGCGCGCGCAGGCGCGCCTGATGCTGCATCGGCTCGAACGCGACTGGTATGCCGCTGCCGAGGCGATCGACGCGCTCCCGGACTTGCGCGAGCGGGTCGCGCCACGCAAGGTGCTGCGCGAGACGATCCTGCAGACGGCCGACCTCTTCAAGGTCAAACCCTACTTCCTCAGCAACGAATTCTCGATGGTCGACGCGACGATCGCGCCGATCCTGTGGCGACTGCCGCATTGGGGCATCGACCTGCCGGCGCAGCAGGCCCAGCCGATCATGCGTTACGCCCAGCTCGTGTTCTCGCGTCCCGGCTTCCGCGCCAGCCTCTCGGCGGCCGAGCACGAGATGCGGGTGTCCTGACGACGGGACGGTCGATCCGATGAGCACGCCGACCCGCATCTCCCGCAGGCCCTACCTGCTGCGCGCGATGCACCAGTGGATGACCGACAGCGGCTTCACGCCGCACATGATCGTCAGCGCGGACGCGGCCGAGGCGCAGCTGCCCCGCGCCTACGCGCGCGACGGCAAGATCGTGCTCAACGTCAGCTACTCGGCTACCCAGCGCCTCGACATCGGCAACGACTGGGTCGGGTTCGAGGCGCGTTTCGCGGGTGTGGTGCAGCACGTGCGCTTCCCGGTGTCGGCGGTGCTCGGCGTCTACGCGCGCGAGACCGGTGAAGGCATGGTGTTCTCGGAGCAGGATGGCGATCCGGAGCCGCCGGGCGCGCCGCCCGCACCGTCCACGCCCGACGAGCCGGCCAAACGGCCGCAGCTGAAGATCGTCAAGTAACGAGGGCGCGCGGCGCGAGCCGTTCAGCGGGCCTCGAACGCATGGCGGATCCACTCGATGCGCCACGAAGGCGGGTCGGGCGACACCACCGCGACGTCGAAGCGCACCGGCAGGGCCGCGAGGTCGCGCCGCTGCTGCAGCAGCTGCAGCGTCGTCAGGATGATGCGCCGCTGCTTGGCGCGATCGACGCTGCCGGCGCCACCACCATACTGCTCTCCCGAGCGCATGCGCACCTCCACGACGACCAGGGTCGCGCCCTCGCGCGCGACGAGGTCGAGCTCGCCGCAGCGACGTCGGTAGTTGCGCAGCAGCAGCGTGGCGCCGCGCGACTGCAGGGCCTCGGCGACCCGGTCCTCGGCCTGGCGCCCGGCGGCGATGCGGTCGATCGAGGCCGGCGGACGGACGCTGCGGGTCGCGCGCGAGTGTGGCGGCGCGCCGCGCCGCTGCCGGTCCATGTGGTTGTCCGGCCCCGGAGCCCGATCAGCGTCCGGCTGCCGCAGAGGCCGTGGCTGCGCCGTCGAGCAGGCGCGGCACGCCGCCCCGGAACTGTGCCCAGTCGAGATCGCGGCGCACGCGGCGGTCCGCATCGACACTGAGCCGACCGGTGACGCCGTCGATCGCCACGGGCGCGCTGCCCGCGCCGCGCAGTCCCTGGTAGAGCAGCCAGGCGTCGTAGCCGAAGGCGTAGAGACGGCCGCGACCGCGCACGTCTGCGCCCCAGGCGTCGCTGGTTGCGGCGCGCAGCCGCGCCGCGGGACCTTCGGCGCCGAGCATCCAGGGCATGTCGGGGAACAACAGGCCTTCGAGGTCCTGGTTGCCGGCGAGCCCGGGCTCGTAGGCATCGGAGGTGGCGTAGGCGGGCAGGTCGCCCGCGAAATGGAACCGCAGCTGCGGCCGCAGCTGCCGCGCAGTCGCCGAGGGCGCGGGCGTGAACAGCAGGTCGATGTCGGCGCGCCGGCGCGGCTGGAACGCGAGCGTCGTGCCGAGTGCGCCCTCGAGCCGCTTGTGCCGTGCAAGGCTGTCCTTGAGGCGCAGTGCCGACTGGATCGGGTCGGAGTAGTCGTTGCGGTTCGGTGCATAGGCGACCGCGTCGAGCAGCTGGCCGCCACTGCCCTCGAACTCGGCGCGGAAGGCGTTCAGCACGCGCGTGCCCCAGTCGCCCTCCGGCACCAGCGCCACCGCGCGGCGCCGGCCGTCGGCGAGCGCCTTGCGCGCCGCGAGCCGCGCCTCGTCTTCCGGCGAGAGCGCGAACTGGTAGAACCCCTGGGGCGCCGCGGTCTCGGGGGCGAGGAAGTTCAGTGCGAGCACGGGCGGGCGCCGCCCCGGCGCGTCCGCCGCGGCGACGACTTCCTCGCGAGTCAGCGGGCCGATGACGAACTCGGCGCCGGCGCGCGTCGCCTCGTTCAGCGCCGCGACGATGCTGGTGGAGGCGGTGTCGTAGATGCGCAGCGGCGGGCGCGTGTTCACCGGCATCGCGAAATAGCCGGCGAGCAGGCCCTCGCGGAGCTGGGCGGCGGCGGCGGCGTTGCGCCCGGTGACCGGCAGCAGCACGGCCACGTGCGTACCCGGCGGCAGCTGCGAGGCCGGCGTGGGCACGCTGAAGTCGGTGCGCAGCAGGTCGGCTGCCGGGTGGGTCGGGTAGCGGGCGCGCCAGGCGGCGATCGCCGGCGCCGCGCCGCCATCGCGCTCCGCCGCGGCAGCCACCGGGCCGAGCTCGAGCCAGCCGCGCACGAGCGGGTCGGCGCCCGCGGCCGAGGGCTCGAGCTTGACGCCGCGCCCGCTCGCCTCGCGCAGCTGCGCGAACAGCTCGCGCCGCGACTGGAGCTTCGCCGCAGGGTCCGTGAGCAGTTTCTCGCGTGCCACCTGGGCGCGCACGCCGTCGGCGGGGCGACCCGTCGCGAACGCCAGGCGCTGGCGCAGCTCGAGGTAGCGCTGCTGCGCGGCCGGGTCGCGCGGCGCGCTGAGCGCCTCGAGCTGCTGCCACGCGCGCTGCGCCTCGCCGGCGGCCAGCGTCAGCTCCGCGTTGAGCAGCTGCAGTTCGAAGGATTGCGTCGCCGACGGCGTGCCCGCGACCAGCGCCAGCACGCGCCGTGCCTCGGCGGGGCGTTTCGCCGCCAGCCATTCGCGCGCCGCGGCGAGCACGTAGTCGTTGCCGGCAGTGCCCGGGTTGTCCTCGGCGAGCTTCTCGTACTCGCGAGCGGCGGCCTCGTGGTCGCCGCGCTGGGCGAGCGACTCGGCGCGCGGCAACGAGCCGGGACCGGGCGCGGTGCTGGAGAGACTCTGGCAACCGGCCAGCAGCAGGGCCGACAGCAGCAGGCTCGCGAGCACGGGCACGCGCCGCGTGGCGGCGGCGCACAGGGCGAAGGCGGGATGGCTCGACATGGATTGAATACCCCCTCAGCGACGGGCAGGATGCCCCGGGCTCGACTGGCCGCCGGGCCGGCGACTCTCCCGTGCCTGGACCCCGCCGCGGCCCGGCCCAACCCGGCCCCTGCCCACGAACCGAAATTATAGTGCCTGACCATCCACAAGCCGCGTCCGACGCGCGTCCCGGCGCCGGGCGCCTCGACATCGTGGCCACGCCGATCGGCAACCTCGGCGACCTCTCGCCGCGGGCCCGCGACGCGCTCGCGGCCGCCGATGTGGTCGCCGCCGAGGATACCCGCCGCACCGGCCAGCTGCTGGCGGCGATCGGCGTGCAGCGCCCGCTGGTGTCGCTGCATGCGCACAATGAACGCGAGCGCGCCGGCAGCCTGCTGGAGCGGCTGGCGCGCGGCGAGGTGGTCGCGCTGGTCAGCGACGCCGGCACGCCGCTGCTCTCCGACCCGGGCTTCGACCTGGTGCGGCGCGCGGTCGCCGCCGGCCACGCGGTGCGCGCCATCCCGGGGCCGACCGCTATCGCGGCGGCGCTCAGTGTCGCGGGCCTGGCCACCGATCGCTTCTGCTTCGAGGGTTTCCTGCCGGCGCGTTCCGGCGAGCGCAGCGGTCGCCTCGCCGAGCTCGCGCACGAGACGCGCACGATGGTGCTGTTCGAAACCCCCCACCGGATCGCCGAGTCGCTCGCCGATGCCGCGCGCGTGCTCGGTGCGGGCCGCGCGGCGGTGGTCGCGCGCGAGCTGACCAAGCTCTACGAGACGATCTATCGCGGCACGCTCGGCGAACTCGCGGCGCGCGCCGCGGCCGAGCCCGACTTCACGCGCGGCGAGATCACGCTGGTGATCGCGGGCGCGCCGGTGGACGAGAGCGGCGCGGCCGCAGCCGGTGTCGACGAGGCCGCCCTCGAGACACTGCTGCGCGCCGCACTCGAGCACCTGCCAGCTTCGAAGGCCGCCGCGCTCGCCGCGGCCGCCACCGGCGTGCCGCGCAAGCTCGCCTATGAGATCGCGGTCAGGCTCGCCGCGCAGCGCCGCTGACGGGGCCGCCGCGACCGCCGCCACGGCCGCGCGGGGCGTCCGCGGCCGTGGCGATCCATTGCGGTTTGTAGTCGTGTCCACAGGCGCGTATCTTCGCGCCGGGAGCCGGCCGGGTGATCGCCGCATTTCTCACGAAATGGGGAGGAAAGTCCGGGCTCCGACGGACACGGTGCCAGGTAACGCCTGGGGGGCGCGAGCCCACGGAAAGTGCAACAGAAAGATACCGCCGAAGCCCGGCACGCAGGAATGCGGGTCGGGCTGGTAAGGGTGAAATGGTGCGGTAAGAGCGCACCGCGCGGGTGGCAACACCTCGTGGCATGGCAAACCCCACCGGGAGCAAGGCCAAATAGGGAAGTCGCAGGAGCAATCCTGCAGCGCCGTGTCCGTGCGCGACTTCCGGGTAGGCTGCTTGAGGCGTCCGGTGACGGGCGTCCTAGAGGAATGATCGCCCTCGACAGAACCCGGCTTACAGGCCGGCTCCCTTCTTGATCCAGGCCGCTCGACGCCCCGTCCGGGGCGCTCGGGCGAGGCGGTTTGCACACGAGTGCAAGATGCGCCATCCTGCGTGCCCGCATCGGCCGTTCGTGCGGCGGGGGCGGCGCGTGGGTCGCGACGGTGGAGAGGGGGCGCCATGACAGATCGAGGAACCGCGGCGGATGCGGCCGCACCGGTGCTGGTCGCCGGCGCAGCGGGCCGCACCGGTCGGCTGATCGTGCCGGCGTTGCTCACGACCGGCTACCGGGTGCGCGCGCTGGCCCGTCGCCGCGCCGAGGGCGCGTTGCCGGTGGGGGCCCTCGAACAGGTTACCGGTGACGTGTCCAGGCCGCAGACGCTCGCGGCCGCGATGCGCGGCGCGGTCGCGGTGATCTCGGCGATCGGTGGTCGCGCGCCCTGGGGCGCCAACGGCTTCCGGGCGATCGACTGGGAGGGCAATCGCGCGCTGATCGATGCGGCGCGGGCCGCCGGCGTGCGCCGCTTCATCCTGAT
>Ga0315287_10004978_pt1 | contig 13018 bp, 12 predicted proteins | sample YL17G11_0_MG_FD_205037 | JGI IMG/M metagenome (GOLD analysis project Ga0315287, IMG submission 205037) | Sediment microbial communities from Yellowstone Lake, YNP, Wyoming, USA - YL17G11_0 | ecosystem: Environmental > Aquatic > Freshwater > Lake > Sediment | place: USA: Wyoming | collected...
GGCCAGCAGCGCGCGGGCGAAGCGGCCGTAGGCGTCGGTGTCGCTGCGGGTCGCGTCGGCGTAGTCGCGCACCGGCCCGTGGGTGAAGAAGGGCGTCAGCATCGAGCCGACGCGGTTGACGTGCACGGGCGCCCCGCTCGCGCGCACCGCGTCCTCGAGCGCCGCCCCGCTCGCCTCGAGGCGCTCGTACACGCCCTCGCGCGCGAGCTCGCCCAGCACCGCCAGGCCGGCCGCGGTCGCGAGCGGGTTCCCCGAGAGCGTGCCGCCCTGGTAGCAGGGCCCCTCGGGTGCCAGCTCGCGCATCACCGCGCGCGGGCCGCCGAACGCGCCGACCGGCAGGCCGCCGCCGATGATCTTGCCGAAGCAGGTGATGTCGGCGCGCACCCGGTAACGCTCCTGGGCCCCGCCGCGCGCGACGCGGAACCCGGTGATCACCTCGTCGATGATCAGGAGCGCCCCCGTGCGGTCGCAGGCCGCGCGCAGGGCGGCGAGGTAGCCGTCGTCGGGCGGCACCACGCCCATGTTGCCGGCCACCGGCTCGACGATCATCGCGGCGGCGCCCTCCAGGGCCACCTCGGCCGCGGCCGCGTCGTTGAACGGGACGATGTGGGTCGCCGCCGTCGCGGCGGCGGTCACGCCCGCGCTCGCGGGGACGCCGAGGGTCGTGAGGCCGCTGCCGGCCTGCGCCAGGAGGCCGTCGATGGCGCCGTGGTAGCCGCCGGCCACCTTCACGATCGTCTCGCGCCCGGTCGCCGCCCGCGCCAGGCGCAGGGCGCCCATGACGGCCTCGCTCCCGGACGAGGTCATCCGCAGCTGCTCCACCGAGGGCACCGCGTCGCAGATCGTCTCGGCGAAGAGCACCTCGCGCTCGGTGGGGGCGCCGTACGAGGTGCCGAGCGGTAGCGCCCGCTCGACGGCCCGGACCACGGCCTCGGCGGTGTGGCCGAGGATCGCCGGGCCCCAGGTCGAGAGGAAGTCGACGTAGCGGTTGCCGTCGACGTCCCAGACGTAGGGGCCCTCGGCGCGCGCGATGAAGAGCGGGTCGCGCCCGATCGAGCGCATGGCCCGCACGGGCGAGTTCACGCCGCCGACGAGAACCTTCTGCGCCCGCGCGAAGAGCTCGGCGCTGCGCGTCCCCTCGGGCCCCGCCAGGCTCAGTGCTTCTTCCAGCGGGGGAGGGGGTCGCCGGCGAGCGCCTTCGCCTCCCACTCCTTGTAGTCCGGCGTGTAGTACATGAGCCGGATCTTCTTGAACTCGTAGGTGGAGTAGAGGATGGCGCGGCGCGAGGGGTCGGTCAGGCCGCAGTCCTCGGCGATCGCCTCGATGGCCTCCTCGCAGGCCTCCATCGAGCGGGCGTGCACCATCGTGAAGATGCTGTAGGGCCAGTCCGGGTAGGTCGGGCGCTTGTAGCAGTGCGAGACGGCCTGGAAGGCGGCCATCCTGGGGCCGATCTCCTCCAGGTCCTCCTCGGGCACCTGCCACACCGCCATGCCGTTGGCGCCGAAGCCCGCCTTGCGGTGGTTCAGCACCGCGGCGAAGCGCCGCATGTAGTGGCGGTCGACGAAGGTCTGGCAGGCGGCGAGCAGCTCGTCCGGCGTGATCCCGGCGTCGGCCGCCCAGGTGTCGAAGGGGCGCGGCTCGAGCGGCAGGTCGCGCTGGAGGATCGCGATCAGGCGCTTGTCGGCCTCGGTGGGCAGCACGCCGTCGCCGCGGGTCGGCGGCGGTTTCGGGGCCGCCTCCTTGGCCTCCACCTTGCGCTCGCCGGTCATGTCCAGCTGCACGTTGATCTTGAAGAGCTTCAGCGTCGGCAGCATGCGGGTCGACTCGGCACCCGAGGCCTCGTGCAACCGGTTCATGGTCTCCTCGAGCCCGAACTGCGACTCGGGCTCGACGGCCAGCGTGTACCAGAGGTTGAACGCGTGGGTGCGCCGGTAGTTGTGGCTCACGCCCGGGTGGCCGCCCACGATGTCGGCCGCCTCGAAGAGGCGGTCCTCCGGGTAGCGCGCCGCCACCAGGGTGCTGGTGTAGCCGAGCGCCCGGGTGTCGAAGATCGCCGAGAGCTGGCGCACGATCTCCGCCTCCTTGAGGCGCGTGAGGCGGCGCAGCACCTCCTCCTCGTCCATCCCGATGCGCGAGCCGATCTCCGCGAACGGCGCGCGCACGAAGGCGAGGCCGGCCTGCAGCTGGTTGAGCAGCTCGCGGTCGGCCTCGTCGGGCTTGTGGTGGACACGGGGTGCGGCGGCGGTGGTCAACGGCCCTCTCCCTCGGCGATCCAGCGGGCGGCGTCCTCGGCGTAGTACGTGATGACCAGGTCGGCCCCCGCGCGGGCGATCCCGGTCAGAACCTCCATCGCGGCGGTCCTCTCGTCGAGCCAGCCGCGCTCGGCGGCCGCCTTGATCATCGAGTACTCGCCGCTCACGTGGTACGCGGCCAGCGGAAGATCGGTTGCGGCGCGCACCGCCGCGATGACGTCGAGGTAGGCGGCCGCGGGCTTCACCATGACCATGTCGGCGCCCTCGGCGACGTCGAGCAGCGTTTCGCGCACCGCCTCCTGGCCGTTGGCCGGGTCCATCTGGTACCCGCGCCGGTCGCCGAACCCGGGCGCCGACCCGGCGGCCTCGCGGAAGGGCCCGTAGAACGCCGAGGCGTACTTGGCCGAGTAGGCCATGACCGTCGTGTCCTCGTGCCCCTCGGCGTCGAGCGCGGCCCGGATGGCCCCGACGCGGCCGTCCATCATGTCGCTGGGCGCGACGATGTCGGCGCCGGCCTCCGCGTGGCTCACCGCGGTGCGCGCCAGCAGCTCGAGGCTCTGGTCGTTGTCGACGCGGCCGTCGACCAGCACGCCGCAGTGGCCGTGGTCGGTGTAGGCGCAGAGGCAGACGTCGGTGATCACGACCATCTCCGGAACGGCGTCCTTGATCGCGGCGACCGCCGACTGCACCACCCCGCCCGGTTCGTAGGCCGCGCTGGCGGCGCCGTCCTTGTGGTCGGTCACGCCGAACAGCAGCATCGCGGGCACACCCGCGGCGAAGGCGCGGCGCGCGGTCTGCGCGACGAGGTCGGGCGACATGCGCGCGTGCCCGGGCAGGGAGGGGATCGGCACCTGCGCGTCGCGTCCGGCGATGGCGAAGGCGGGCAGGATCAGCTGGTCGGGCGAGAGGCGGGTCTCGCGCACCATCCTGCGCAGCGTCTCGCCCGCCCGCAGGCGCCTCATGCGCACCTGTGGGAAGCGGGCCCCCGCGGCGGTCTGCGTACCCTCGATCACCGGGGGGAGTCTACTCCCCACATTCGCGGGGCCACCGCTGCCAGACTGCCCCCGTGAACATCGCCGATGCCGGGAGCGTCCCACCTGTCCTCGTCGTCTTCGGCGCGCGCAACGTGGGGCGGGCGGTCGTGGCCGACCGTCTCGCGGCCGGCTGGCGTGCGCTCGCCGTGGCCCGCGGCGACGAGACCCTCGACGCCCTGCGCGCGGCGCATCCCGGTGTCGCGACCCTGCGGGGCGACGCCGGCGACCACGCGGTCGTGGCCGAGGCGCTGGCCCGGGCCGAGCGCGATCTCGGCGGGCTCGACCTGGTGGTCAACGCGACCACCTCCGTGCCGCGCGACCACAGCTTCGGCGGCGGCCCGATCGTCGACGCGCCCCCCGAGCGCCTCGAGTCGTGGATGGCCGGCTTCCTGCCGGCGGCCTGGGCCATCCTGCGCGGGGCCGGCGCCGCGCTCGAGCGGCGCGGCGGGGGGACGCTGATCCAGATCTCCGGGGGCTCGGCGCGCCGGGCGATGCCCGGGCGCGGTCCGTGGGCCGCCGCCCAGTTCGGCGCGCGCGCCCTCACCCACGCGCTCGCCCAGGAGCTGCGCCCGCGCGGCGTCCACGTGGCGCTGCTCGTCGCGGACGGGGTGATCCAGACCGAGCGCAACCCGATGGAGGGGCGCCCGCCAGAGGAGTCGCTGACCGCCGTGGACGTCGCCGCGGCGGTTTCCTACCTCGCCGGGCAGACCCCGCGCGGATGGACCCACGAGCTCGTGATCACGCCGGCCGGGGACACCTGGGTCCCATAGCCGCGGCGGCGGCGGTGAGGAAGGTCCGCTCGGCGGCGCTGCCGGTGAGGTCCGCGGCGCGCCGGTAGGCCGCCGCGGCATCGTCCGGGCGGCCGAGGCGGCGGAGCACGTCGGCGCGGGCGGCGTGGAGGGGGCCGAAGGCGGCGAGGGCGTCGGTTGCCGCCAGGGCCTCGATCTCCTCGAGGGCGGGTCCCGGGCCGTGCACCTCGGCCACGGCGACCGCACGGTTCACGGCCACAACGGCTGTCGGCGCGGTTCGCATCAGGGCGTCGTAGAGCGCCAGGATCTGGCGCCAGTCGGTCTCCTCGGCACGGGTCACCTCGGCGTGCAGCGCGGCGATCGCCGCCTGCAGCGCGTAGGGGCCCGGGGGGCGGCGCATGCGCAGCGCCCGCTCCACCAGGCCGATCCCGCGGTCGATCGCCGCGCGGTCCCAGAGGCCGCGGTCCTGGTCGCGCAGCAGGACCAGGGCTCCGTCGGCGTCGACCCGGGCCCGGCGGCGGGCGTGGTGCAGCGTCATCAGGGCGAGCAGCGCGGTGGGCTCGGCCTCTTCGGGCATCAGCCCGCGCAGGGCCTCCGCCAGCCGGATCGCCTCCTCGGCCACGTCGTCGCGCCGCAGGCCGGGCCCGCCGGTGGCCGAGTAGCCCTCGGTGTAGGTGAGGTAGAGCACCGCGAGAACGGCGCCGATGCGCTCCGGGAGCTCGTCGGCCGGCGGCTCGCCGATCGGGATGGCGGCGTCGCGGATCTTGCGCTTGGCGCGCACCAGGCGCTGGGCCACCGTGGCCTCCGGCAGCAGCAGGGCGCGACCGATCTCCGGGACGGTCAGCCCGGCCACCAGCCGCAGCGTCAGAGGCACCTGCGCGTCGAGCGCCAGCGACGGGTGGCAGCAGGCGAAGATCAGCCCGAGTCGCTCGTCGGGGATGGGCGTGTCCGTGGAGATGCTGTCGACGTCGTCGGACGCGGTCCCCTCCAGTAGCCGAAGGCGCGCCGCCTCCGACCCCGAGCGGGTGCGCTCGGCGCGGATGGCGTCGATGGCCCGGTTGCGCGCGGTGGTGACGATCCAGGCCAGGGGGCGGCGCGGCATCCCCTCGCGCGGCCAGCGGTCCAGCGCGGTGGCGAACGCGTCCTGGATCGCATCCTCGGCGCGGTCGATGTCGCCGAGGATGCGTGCCAGGGTCGCGACGGCCCGCCCGTACTCCTCCCGGAAGACCCGGGCGACCGCCTGCGTGCCGGCGCCGGTCAGTCGAACTCCCGGATCGGGCGGACCTCGACCGAACCGTGGCGCGCGCCGGGGATGCGCCTCGCCGCCCCGATCGCCTCGTCGAGCGTGTCGCACTCGATCATGTAGAAGCCGCCGAGCTGCTCGTGGGTCTCGGCGAAGGGCCCGTCGCTGAGGAGCGTCTCGCCCTCGCGCACGCGGACCGTCGTGGCGGTGCCGCTCGGCTGCAGGGCCTCGCCCCCGCGCATGATCCCCTCCGCCGTGATCGCCTCGCCGAAGGCCATGTACTCGGCCATCTCGTTCTGCATGTCCTCGGCGCTCGCGCCGGCGTAGCCGCCCTCGTCGCCGTAGATCAGGAGCAGGTAGCGCATGGTGGTCTCCCTGGTCGGGGCGGCGCCGTTCGCCGTCCTCGACCAGTAGACGGGACCGGGCCCCCGAAATCGACAGGCGCGCCGTTACGGTTGGGCACCATGTGGATCCCGGGCGCCGATCACCCCTCCCTCGCGCCCGACGCGCTGCTGTCCGGGTACCTCAACGGCTGGTTCCCCATGGACGAGCCCGGGGAGGTCGGCCCGGTCGGGATGTTCGAGGCCGATCCGCGCGGGGTGATGCCGATCGAGGGCTTCCGGGTGCCCCGCTCGGTGGGGCGGGCCCTGCGCGCACGGCCCTACGAGATCCGCCTCGACACCGCCTTCGACGAGGTGGCGCGGCTCAGCGCGGTACGCGAGGACGACGGCGTCTGGCTCACGCCCCGGCTGGTGCGGGCCTACGGGGAGCTGCACCGCCGCGGTCACGCCCACAGCGTCGAGGCCTGGCGCGACGGGGTCCTCGCCGGCGGCCTCTTCGGGGTCGCGCTCGGCGGGATGTTCAGCTCGGAGACGATGTTCCACCGCGCGCCCGACGCGGGCAACGCCGCCCTGGTGGCCGCGGCCGGGATGCTGGCCGCCGCCGGGTTCTCCCTCTGGGACGTCCAGGTCACCTCGGAGCACACGCGCCGCTTCGGCGCGCACGACATCGCGCCCGCCGAGTACCGGGGCCGGCTGGCCCGCGCGCTGCGTGAGCGCCCACGCCCGTTGCGCGCCCCGCCCGCGCAGCCGGCCTCGTAGACCCGAGCGTCAGGCGGCGAAGCGGCGGCGCACGACCAGGGCGGCGCCGCCGCCGAAGACCGCCGCGAGGAGGGCGAGGTGGGCGAGGGTCCGCGCCATGTCCCCCCCGGAGATGCTCGGCTCGACCAGCAGCGTCTGGAACGCGTCGAAGGCCGGTCCGAACGGGACGACCTGTGACACCGCCGAGGCCACGGTCGCGTCGGGCAGGAGGCCGAGCGCGAGCAGCGGCAGGGCGAGCATCAGCGCCACGAGCAGGGCCGTGCGCGTCTCGCGCGCCAACGCGCCCGCGAGCACCCCGAACGCCCCGAAGGCGAGGCCCGCCAGGACCAGTGTCGCGAGCCACAGCGGCCAGCGCCCCACCGCGAGCGAGGTGAACGCCGCCACCACCCCGAGCAGGGTCAGCCCGATCACCAGGCACGCGAGCGCGGTGAAGACCATCTTCTCGGCGACCAGCGCCCACGCCGAGATCAGGCCCCGGCCCAGGCGCACCAGCACCTGGTCCTCGCGCTCGGACGATATCGCCGCCGCGGCGAGCAGCACCCCGGCGAGCCCGAGGCTGACGAGCAGGGCCCCGGCGAAGCCGAAGGCCGAGAGGGGCTCGCGCCCCTGCGCCGACTCGCTCACGCGGAGCTCGATCGGCGCCCGGATCGCGTTGGCGGCCGGCTTGGCGAGATCGAGGTTGCGCTGGGTCTCGTCGATGAAGTTGATCAGCGGCTCGAGCTCCCCGGCCGCCCCGGGCTGACCGCCGGCGCGCAGCCGCTCCTGGACGCCCGTGACGAGGGCCCGGCTGCGGCGCAGGCCGAGCGCGTCACCGGTACGGCCGAAGAACCCTGCCCTGCCCCCTTCGACCACGAGGTCCACCAGTCGCAGAACCTGGTCCACGTACCCGATCGCGAGCCGTTGGTTGAGGCGGTACACGGCCGCCTCGAGGTTGCGCACGATGGCGTCGGCCTCGATCGGCGAGCGCCGGCTGGTGTCGAGCAGCAGCGCGGGCTGGCGCACCCCCGCTTGCAGGTCGGAGATGAAGCCCGCCGGGATCGTCAGCACGGCGCTCACGCGACCCGCGTCGAGGGCCGAGGCCGCACTCTCCGCGTCGAGGCGGCGCACGTCGACGTCCTCGGAGAGGCGGGCGATGTAGTCGTCGATCGAGAGGCGGCTCTCGCCGACCGCGACGGTCCGCCCGGACGTGTCGAGGTTGACCACCGCCACGTCGGGCCGGCGCTCGTCGCTCTGCAGCGCGAGCGCCACGAGGGCCGCCACGAGCAGCGGGAAGACGACGAGGATCAGCAGCACGGCGGGCGTGCGGACGAGCAGCCGCAGGTCCTTGCCCAGGACGAGGGCAGCCGCCTTCACGCCGCCCCCTCCGCGGGCGCGACCAGCCGCATGAACGCCATCTCGGCGGCCTCGGCGTCGGCGCCGGGCCCGATGCCGTGCGCGCGCACCATCTCCTCGGACGTCCCCGAGAACAGAAGCCGCCCGGCCGTGAGCACCAGCATCCGGTCCCCGCGCCGCATCGCCTCGTCGACCGACTGGGTGGCGAAGAGCAGCGCCATGCCCTCCTCCCGCAGCGCTCCGAGCCACTCCCAGAGGCGGTGGCGCTGGTCCGGGCTGAGGGTGGCTGTCGGCTCGTCGAGCAGGAGGACGCTCGGCCGCCCGGCGAGGGCGATGGCGAGGTTCAGCCGTTGGACCGTCCCGGTCGACAGCTTCCCGGCGGGGCGGTCGGCGAACTCGCCCAGATCCGCCCGCCCGATCAGCTCCTCGGCCAGGGCGTCCGCGTCGGCCGCTCCCTCGAGCCCGGCGAAGAGGCGCAGGTTCTCCCGGGGTGTGAGGCGCTGGTAGAGGGCCGGGCGCTGCGGCACCCAGCCGATGCGCGGCGCGGCTTCGTCGGCCCACGCGATGCTTCCGGTGGTGGCCCGCGTGACCCCGGCGAGGATCGCGAGGAGCGTGGTCTTGCCGGCGCCGTTCGGCCCGATCAGCGCCACCGACTCGCCGGCGTACAGCTGCGCGTCGACGTCCTCGAGCGCCACGACGCCGCGGTAGCGGCGCCCGAGCCCCCGGGCCACGAGCATCGGCGGGCGCTCCGTCAGGGCTCTGGCCGCAGGCCGGGCGCGTCGGTCGCGCGGGTGGGCAGCTCGCGGATCACGGCCGGGGGATCGGCGCGGACCGGGACGCTCCCGGCCTCCGCGGCCGTCGGCGTGGCGGCGCCGAGGGGGCTCATGCCGAAGCGCTCGGAGGCGAAGATCACCGTCTCCTTCACGACGACGACGACCGGGATGGCGATCAGCAGGCCGACGATGCCGGCGACCTGCTCGCCGATCAGCAGGCCGAAGATCACGACCAGCGGGTGCACCCCGACGGCCGAGCCCATGATCTTGGGCACGACGATGTGCCCCTCGAGCTGGTGGATGGCCACGAAGGCCACGACGACCCAGAGCGCCGCGATCGGAGAGGTGAACAGCGCCAGCAGCACCGGGGGCACCGCCCCGAGGATCGGCCCGACGTAGGGGACGAACTCCATGACGAAGACCCAGGCGGCGAAGGCCACGGCGAACGTGGCGCCGAGTGGGAATAGGCCCGTCACTCCGTAGATCCACAGCACGATGCCGGCGCTCGTGCCGATGATCAGCGACACCAGCAGCTGGGCCTTCACGTAGTCGGCCAGGGTCCGCTCGACCCGGCGCAGGAAGGCACCCGTCTCCGGTCCCCCCATCCGCACGGCGAAGCGCAGGATGCGGGGCGCGTCGAGCAGCATGTAGATGCAGGCGACGAGGATGATGATGAGCGTCACCAGCACGCCGAGCACGTTGAGGCTGTAGTCGACCACGTTGTCGGCGGCCTCGGAGGAGCGGTCCTGGAGGCCCGAGAGGAAGGCGTCGGAGCGGGCCTTCACGTCGACGTCGATGCCGCGCCGGTCGAAGAACTGCTGCAGGTCGTCGGCCTGCCGCTCGGCCTGGTCGGTGTAGACCGGCAGGTTGGCCTGGATCTCCTCGATCTGCGTGCGCACCGGCGAGATCACCAGGAAGATCGCGAGGGCGATCGTCGCGATGAACCCGACGAACACCGCCAACACGGCGAGGCCGCGGGGGATGTGCAGGCGCCGCAGGAAGCGCACCAGCGGGTTGAGCAGCAGGGCGACGATCGTCGACACCGCGAAGACGAGCAGCACGGGGCCGATGGTCTGGCCGAGGATCCACACGATCGCCAGCACGGCCGCGACCGCCACGAGCTTCGCCCATGCGGGCTGGGGGGCGCTGCGCCCGCTCATCCACGGCATGTTAGTCGCCGCGCCGCTCCGCGCTCGCGTGCCTCGGTGCGGCTCAGCTACTCTGGAGCATATGCCGCCCCATACAAGGGAGCAGCTCGCCGTGCGGCGTTCCGCCCGCCGGCGGCGCCATCTGCGCCGCGATCCCCGAGCCCTCGTCTCCGCCGCGATCCCCGTGGTCATCGTCACCCTGCTCGCGATCGTGCTGGGCGTGATGGGCAACAACGCCGGCACCGAGGCGACGGGCCCCCTCGCGTCGCCGATCCCCTCGCCGGATCTCGGGTCCGGCGCCCGGCCGCCCGAGCTGATCATCGCCCGCGCCGAGGGCGTCGAGGTGCACCTGCCGGTCGATCCCGAGCGGGTCACCGCCGCCGCCTTCCATCCCATCGACGACCCCTCGGGGGTCGCGATGGAGTCGGCGGGCGCGGTGACCATCCACCAGGGCGACCGCCGCGGCCGGGTGGGCGCCGAGACCGCCGGCCTCGACGTGGGCGCCCCGGCGGGCACCGCGGTCTACGCCCCGGTCGACGGCGTCATCGCGAGCGTCACCGACTACATGGTGTCCGGGCGGATCGAGGGCTACGAGGTCACGATCACGCCCTCCGTCGCCGCGAGCGGGCTGGTGCTACGCATCACGCATCTGGGTGACCCCGACACGGGCGAGCGCCCGAGCGTCGGCACCCAGGTCCGCGCGGGCGTGACGCCGCTCGGCACGGTGCACGACTTCTCCGGCGTCATCGACCAGGAGCTCAGCCAGTTCACCTCCGACTCGGGCAACCACGTGGATCTCGAGCTGATCCGGACCCAGGCGGCGCTGATCCTCTGACCGGCGGGGCCGCGGGGTAGGGTGGCCGCCATGCGGGCGATGATGATCGGGGACGTGTTCGCGGGGGTCGGGCTGCGCGCCCTCCTGGACCGCCTGCCCGAGTTGCGCGAGAGCCACAGGCCGGACGTCGTGGTGGTCAACTGCGAGAACTCCGCGGCAGGTGTCGGGACCTCGCCGCGCCAGGCGAAGGACCTCCTCGACGCCGGCGTGGACGTGCTCACGGGCGGCAACCACACGCTCCAGAAGCCGGAGATCCTCCCGATGCTCGAGGCCGAGCAGCGGATGCTGCGCCCGGCCAACATCGCGGTGCGCGCGCCCGGCCGCGGGATGACGACGGTCGAGACGGCCGTCGGCCCGGTCAGCGTGATCAACGTGATGGCGTCCGTGTTCCTGACCGCCGCCCAGAGCCCCTTCATGATCATCGACGACCTGGTGGAGCGCGCCGCCCGCGCGGCGGACATCGTGCTGGTGGACATCCACGCCGAGGCCACCAGCGAGAAGATCGCGCTGGCCCACCACCTCAAGGGCCGTGTCACGGCGGTGGTCGGCACGCACACCCACGTGCAGACCGCCGACGCGCGGGTCCTGGAGGGCGGCACCGCCTACATCTCGGACCTCGGCATGACCGGCCCCCACGACTCGGTCATCGGCGTGAGGACGGAGATCGTCCTCCGCCGCTTCCTCATGCACGCCTCCGGCCGCTTCGAGCCCGCCGACGGAGGCGTCCTCGTGCAGGGAGTCATCATCGACGCGGACGACAAGGGCCGCGCGACGGCGATCGAATCCTTCAGCGTGGAGGCGTAGCGCGGGGAGACCGGCCCCCGCGCGAGCGTCGCGCGGTTCAGCCCGCGGAGGCCGACCGCCTCAGTCGACGAGATACCTCGCCGACACGGCCTTCTCCGCCCTCCGGGGGTCGGCGCCCTGCTGGCCGAGGACTCGGCCCTGGGGGCGGCCGGCGATGCTCGGGCGCGGCCAGCAGGCGGCGAGCAGGGCGATGAGCACGCTGTCGCGCAGCACGAGGAGGACGATCGGCCAGGTGTCGAGCGCCACGAGGTCCCAGTACTGGTGGGGGAAGTAGGAGAAGGTCAGCAGCATCGCGGCGGCGGTGAGCCCGGCCGCGAGCGGCCCGTAGCGGCCGACCACCAGGAAGCCGACGGGCAGCAGCCAGACGAGGAACTGCGGCGAGAGGACCTTGCCCCCCACCAGCAGCGCGACCAGCGTCGAGGCCGACGCTGCGACGAACAGGCGCGCGTCGCCCGGGGCGCGGGCGCGGTGCAGGAGCAGCCAGAGCGTCCACGAGATGGCGATCAGCACCGCGATCAGGATGGCCGTCGAGATGCCGGCGATCACCGCCGGGCCGGTCCCGGCGAGGCCCTGGCTGCCGAACGAGCTCTCCACGGTGACCGGGATGCCGGCCAGGGCGTGCAGGCCGAGCAGATAGCCGGAGCCCACGGCCTCCAGCTGGAGCGGGCGGTCCAGGTGGTAGCGCGCGAGGTCCCACGTCCCTGAGGGGGAGAGGATCACGAAGGGCAGGAGCCCCGCGGCCACGACGGCGAGGCTGCCGGCCAGTCCGGCCCACGCGCGCCGGCCGCCGGCCCGGTGGCGCTCCCAGATGATCAGGACCGGGATCAGCGCCAGCGGCACGAGCTTCAGGAGGGTGGCGCACGCGAGCAGGGTCCACGCGAGGCGCCAGCGGTCGGTGGCGGCCGCCCACAGCGTCCAGACCACGAGGGCCGACAGCGCGAGGTCGAAGCGCGTCTCGACCAGGTTCCCGATCAGCAGGGGGCTCACGGCGACCATGCACCCGGCGACGGTCTGGCGGCGCTCGTCCATGCCGAGGGCGCGAGCCAGGGCGATCACGCCGAGCACGGTGGCGCAGAGCGCCACGAGCATCAGGATCGAGAAGGTGACGCCGTAGGGGCCGGGCAGGACGCCCGCCAGCCAGAAGAGCGCCCCCGCGAGCGGCGGGTACTCGAGGCTGAAGTCGGCGTACGGGATGTTCCCCGCCGCGATCAGGTCGTAGGCGCGTTGGTAGGTCGGAATGTCGGTGATGACCGAGTCGGCGTAGACGCCGAACTGGAGCGGGACCGCCCAGACCACGATCGCCAGCGCCACGGCGAGCGCGGGAAGGGACCGGCCCGACCTCACGTGGCCACCGGGACCGGCGCCGGCTCGGGGGCCGGGGCGAGCTCGGCGGCGGGGCGCTGCGCGCGCGCCGGAAGCGGCCAGTCGGGCACCATCGCGACGAGCGCGAAGGGCAGGAACCAGGGGACGTAGAGGTAGAACCAGTGCGTCAGCGTGAGCTCGACCCCGATCAGCAGCGCTCCGGACAGTGCGGTCATCGTCAGCATGTCGAGTCGGCGCGGCCAGCGCAGCACCAGGAGGGCTGCCACGGCCACGATCACCATCAGCGCGATCTGCACCGGTCGCAGCCCCGGGTGCTGGCCCCAGATGGAGAAGGGCGAGTCGCGGCCGAGCTGGTAGCCGATCGTGCGCGACCAGAACGCGCGCAGGCCGTCCGAGCCGTCGAGCAGGAGGACCCAGCCGGTCAG
>Ga0315287_10004979_pt1 | contig 13017 bp, 8 predicted proteins | sample YL17G11_0_MG_FD_205037 | JGI IMG/M metagenome (GOLD analysis project Ga0315287, IMG submission 205037) | Sediment microbial communities from Yellowstone Lake, YNP, Wyoming, USA - YL17G11_0 | ecosystem: Environmental > Aquatic > Freshwater > Lake > Sediment | place: USA: Wyoming | collected...
CCGATGTGATTGTTGTTGATAGTAATTTTTCAAGTCTGAACAATGATATCAATATGGCAAAAAGGATTGGAATTGCTGCAAATGCGAGGACAATTCTGGTCGGACCCCCTGCTTCTCAATATTCAGAACGGATTCTTTCGGAGGGCGTTGATTTTGTCGCTCAATTTGAATATGAATATACTTTAAGAGAGTTGCTTAGAAGTATCGAAGATGAGACGCCTCTAAATCACATAGATGGTATCTCATACAAGATCGGCAACTCAACTGTCAACAATCCAAGAAGATCTTTTCTCTCGTCCCAGCAATTGGATCAGCTACCCTTTGTTTCTATGATTTACAACAAGCATCTTAATGTCAGAGATTATTTCTTAAATCATTCATATTATCCGATGGTTCAAATCATCTCAAGCAGAGGTTGTCCAAATCAATGCACATTTTGTTCTTGGCCCGAGACTCTCACAGGGCGGGAATTCAGGTCAAGAAGTATTGGGAACTTTGTCGATGAGTTCGATTATATCTCTAATGAATTGCCAGAGATAAAAGAAGTCTTCATTGAAGATGACTCTTTTACTATAAGAAGACAAAGAGTTTTGGAATTCTGCCAGATGATGAAGGATCGGAAAATATCTCTGAGCTGGAGTTGTCAATCCAGGGGAACACTTGATTATGAAACTATGAGGGAAATGAAGGATTCAGGCTGTCGATTGCTTGACGTCGGCTATGAATCTGGTGCCGACCAGATTCTTAAAAATATCAAGAAAGGAGTCACAACGGATCAATTGACAAGATTTACCCGAGATGCAAAGAGAGCAAGATTAAAAGTACTTGCAGATTTCGTGATTGGATTCACTGGCGAGACCCGCGAGACCGCTTATGAGACAATTCGTTTCATCAAGCGAATCAAGCCAGATATCTTACAGATAGCCATTGCCTCCCCAATACCCGGCACTTTGTTTCATAAATTGTGCCAAGAAAATGGATATCTGCTTCAAGATGACATGAGTAAATCGATAGATGAGCGGGGATTTCAGAGATGTATTATTTCATATCCGTCTTTATCCAACTATGAAATTGAAGATTTAGTGAATAAAGCAGTCAGAAATTATTATCTGAATGTATCATATCTCCCAATTGCGTTCAAAGGATTACTGGGAGGAAACGGAGCCGATGAACTAAAACTTCTCTTGCGTTCCACAAGAATGTTCATAAAGAATCTTAAAATCTAACACAGATCGAATTGCATTAATATCAAAGAATATGAAGGCCCTCACATGAGAATTGCTATCTTTGTCCCCAACTTTTCGGGTTTTAGTGGCGATGCAAGAGTTGCATTGCCTCAAGCGCAACAGCTTGTAGCCGAAGGAAATCAAGTAAAGATATTTGCATTATCCGCAAATCTGTTTCCAGAGAATGTGAAAGTATCAGTTCTGGGGATGCCTCGATCGCCTTTTCTTCAGAGAGTATATCGCTTAATTTTTCCAATCAACATCTTCGCTACACGAAAAGTCCTTGCGGAACTCAATGACTATGATGTCATAATCAGCCACCTTTATCCGATGAACTGGTTGGCATATCTAGCGAAGAAGAGATTCGGAATGAAGTACGTTTTCTGGTATCATGGTATCCCCGATCCTAATCTTTACTCCAATCTCACAGAGCGAATTTATATGAAATTGTTTGTATGGTTGACACTAAAGTCTATATCAAATGCAGATAGCGTTATATCCGTTAGTAAGTACGGCAGAAGTCAGTTGCTTGGGTATTCAGGTCCAGATAGCATAGTTATCTATAATCAGCCGGATCCAAAAATATTCAATAGAGAGAACGACGGAAGAGTCCTGCGTGAGAAATATAATCTTGGTGACTCTATCGTATTCTTGAATGTCGGGCGGGTCTGCAGATTGAAAGGAATGCATATACTATCTGATGCAATGCCTTTGATTGCTGCTAAAATTCCTCATTCAAAGTTGATAATCGTGGGGGAGATTACCGACAAAGCCTATGCGGACGAACTTATAAAACGATCTGGCGAGAATCTTATTATGACTGGTTATGTAGATCACCGAGAACTGGCAAAATACTATGCAATGAGCGATATATATGTAACTGCTTCGAGATCTGAATGTTGTCCTCTTCCTCTTATGGAGGCACAGATGTCCGGAAAGCCCGTTGTCGCTTCGGATATCGAGCCTCATAGAGAGCTCATCGACGAAAATGGTATTCTCGTACCAAAATGCGACGCAGAGACTTTTGCAGAATCATGTATTCAGATGGCGATAAAGGTCTCAAAGAAACCGGGAGATGATTGATATCGGTGAAATAACCCCGCGCAAGATTAGCGTCGCAGAGCCCAATTGGGATGAATTTTGGGAGAATGAATCAGAATTGAATTGGTTTGGGAGGAGACTACATAGCGCTCAGAAACGATCTATGGGAAGAGTTTTTAATGATATTGGATTGCCCAGGAATTCAAAGATTCTTGATGTTGGATGCGGCTCAGGAAGATCTCTTCACGATTTAAGATCCCTTGGTTATACTAATTCAATCGGCATCGACAGCTCAATAAAGTCAATTGAATTATGCGAGAAATCGGGTTTTATGATCGACAAAGATGTATTCCTTATGGATGCAACGAACACTACATTTGATGATTCTGAATTTGAATTAGTCTTATCTCAGGGACTCTTGGAGCATTTCGCGGATTTTTCTCCACTTGTTAGAGAAATGTCAAGGATTTCCGGAAGGTATGTGCTGCTCTCTCAGCCCAATCATTTTTCATTATACAGAAAGATGGTTGATTATCTGAGAGGGACTCCTGCAGATGAATACACCGATTATGAGGTAAGTGATTATGAGCAAGCTTTCGAGAGAGCAGGTTTCAATCTAGCTCAGAGCTTCAGCATAAACATGCATGAGCAGTTTGTGCTTCTATTCAAAAAGGTTGACCAATGAAGAAAAAGCATAAAGTCTGCATTATATTCCCTCAGATAAATGAGATTTCTAAATTATTTCTTGAAACATATGTAAATGTTTTATTGCCAAATAGTGAAAATCTTTTTTTAGTGACAAAGTCTGGTGCGATTGAAATACAGCACGGATCAAAGATTGAAACGAATTCCAGTTGGAAAACTGATAAACCAGTCACATTAGGTAGGTCCTTTTTGCTGTTCGGAATCGAACTTAGGACCATTATTAACATGTTAAGAACGACCTCTCGCTGTGATTGCTTTATCATTAATCAGACTCGTGGGTCCGAATTGTTCCCTCAATTTATACTAAAGTTACTTGGAAAGAAAGTAATTCTAATTACAGGAGGAACGCCTTCGTTATGCGTTCGGATGGCAAGCAATCGTAGCTTCAAAGACAATTTACTATTTGCCATCACCTTCATTTTAGAGCAGATTAATTATCTCCTGGTAGATCGTATTGTTATATCTTCCGAGCTTGAGCTATTAGATAAACCCGGTCTTTCGAGACAAGGCCGAAAGGTATTCGCGCATAAAGGTCAATACATCGATAGAGAATTATTTTCTTCCGGGGTTGAACCAAGCAAAAGAAGCAAGTCCATCGGATATCTAGGGAGATTTGCTAAGGAAAAAGGAATTGAGAATTTCTTGAAATCAATGAACATTCTCTATGCCATCGATTCAGAAGTCAGATTCATGATCATGGGTGACGGGCCTTTGATGCCAATGGTCAAGGAGGCGGTGGAAGGGTTGCCCACCGGCGTTGCAACCTTGGTAGGTTTTGTGTTGCGCAATGATTTACCCAACTATCTCCAAGGCATCAGAGTTGTCGTGATTCCGTCTTATACGGAGGGACTCCCTAACGCAATGCTCGAAGCCATGGCTTGTAGGGCAATTGTGCTTGCGACGCCAGTCGGTGCCATACCCTCTGTAATTATTGACGGTGGAACAGGCTTCATTTTAGCTGATAACTCCCCCTCTTGTATCGCTAACAATATCATAAGGATATTCAATAGGAGTGATGTTGATGCAATATCTCAAAATGCTATTGATCTCTTGAGCACAGAATTCTCTATGCAATCAGCAATCAACAAGTTCCAAAAGTTACTAGAATCTCTCTGAGGGCCGGACTGCATTTTATCCGATTCGATAATATTTTTATTGTGTATTATCTCTTGTGTTTTTCGATGATAAATTTTTTCATTCTCTTTGGATTTAGAACATCAAGTATTAGGTCGATGTCCTTTTTAGTGAACTCCTTGAAAGCGGAAAAAAGTAAGAGAATAATGGATAGAGCCGCTAGCCCGTAAAAAATTAGATCAGCCCAGCCAATCATCGGGATAATAGAACGCAGTAGTGCCAAAAGTAAAGTCGCGAAAAATGCGGATGCCATGTGTAGAATCAGCCGAGGATTGAAATCGACATCTAATAGTCTGAACGCGATGTATCGCGTCATACAAAATGCAAAGATGCCTGAGATCAACACAGCAAGAGCAGCGCCCTCATACGACATGCCGGGGAGATTCACGCCAAATAACTGCTTTGGCACCAAGAATAAAAGGAAAGTAACAAGTGCTATAAAATTGACGAGACTCAGCCCTGCAAGAATTTTTGGCCTATTCAGAGCGATAATTTGACTCGTGACAGTCTGGTTCAATAGTGGTAAAAACGCGGCAATTGCGAGATATGGCAAGGCTTTCCCCGCCGCTGAGAAATGTGTTCCGAATAGGATCGATGCAAGCTCAGTCGGAAAAAGAATGACGACGACTACAATTGGTAACCCCAGCAATGAAATGAATTTTTCAGCAATCCTAGTCTTGATCTTTGTTTCTTTACCTTCTCCTAATGAGTGCATTTTCGAAAAAACAGGAAACGCAACTATCGAGATCGACAGACCGATTGTACTCAATGAAGAAACAAATGTAACACTTGAAGCGTAAAACCCTACGTCAGAGGGAGGCCAGAATCCTCCAATGCTCATTATGTCAATGTTGACTGCTAGTATCCCTATGAACAAGACCAAACTATACGGGATGGCGAACTCCGCATACGATCTTATCATCAGGGGCCTTTTCCATTTGAATTTGCTTTTTGAGATTAGGATTATCCCAGTTATAGACATCACAAATGATCCTATGATGTATGCATAGGCTATTCCGAATATCCCAATTCCTGTTAAGCAGATTATGATCACTAAAGGGACCCTTATGAGAGGGTCCAATAACATGATGACTTGGCTTTTAACAATATCGAGTTTAGCGATGAAAGTGTTTGAGAAAATACCTGAGACACTGTATAGGATTTGGTACAATATGATCAGTGCTATCAGCGTAATCTGGTTCTCTGATAATGCATCCCCAGTCACCTGCATCCAAATCCAGATTGAAAAGACTATGATTAAGACCATCAAACAAATCAAAACCATCTTGATGAGAACATAAGTGCTGAAGCATTGATCGATGTCCTTTCCCTCTGATACTCTCTTTATGTGGGCGCTGCTGAAGCCGAGATCAGATAATGAGCTAAATATGGCAACAAAAGCTATAGCCCAAGAAAACGAGCCATAATCTTCTGACCCGAGATATCTTGTCATGAAAAACAAGCTTATGAAAGTAAGAGTCGCAGATGATGTTCTCACCAATATTATGAAGAAAACCCCTCTGGCAATCAAGATTATCCTTCGTTAGATAATTGATTACATATTAATAGCCTTTAACTCTCAATCAGACCAGACCTGGTCAAATCATACTCAATTGTCCTTCGATGGCAAGAGTATGAAGGGCACATGTTCGACCGTCTTTTGATAGAGACACTTTTTCCAACGGCTTCGAGGACCTTCATCTGATCAATCAGATTTCTCCGAATGTGCTGAGGAATCATACCTGCTGATGCGTCCCTCTATTGCTGAGGCTATCATTTCGGTTGACACACTTACAAATCAAATCGGGGATCCGAATCCATCACCGGCTTTACGCTCTTTTGCTCGCAAGAGAATTAAGAATCAATCCGACAAACATCGACATTAGCCCCAAAAAGAAACAGAGGACAGCGACAATGCTTGGAAGGAAAGGCAGGGCCTTAAAGCTCATGAACTGGTAAACTGAGTATAAACCAGCGCTCAAACCGATTATAGTCAATATCAGGCCGCCGACGCCGAAATAGAGCAGTGGATGCTCGTCCCTCACCACTCTGATAATGGATGTAAGTACGCTCCTCCCATGCTTCCCCGGCTCAAGCGTCGAAGTGTCCAATCCCTCGTACTTGCAGCTTATCGGGATCTCCTTGATCTTCAGCCCGAGCTTCACCGCGTCCCTCACCATCTCGGACTCGATGCCCATCCCCGCCTCCGTCAGCTCCATCGACAGCGCGGCCTTCTTCGTCAGGCACCTGAACCCGCTCTGTGAATCCGTGACCTTGACGCCGTTCCCGAAGTTCGTCGCCTTCGTCAGAGCGTGCTGGCCGATCGTCCTGTACCTCGGGATCTCCTTCGACCCCTTCTTCACCAGGAACCTCGACCCGATCACAAGGTCGGCTTCCCCCCTGAGGACCGGCCCGCAGATCATGGGGATCTCCTCCGGGTTGTGCTGCCCGTCCCCGTCCAGGCAGACTATCAGGTCCGCCCCGTCGAGCGCGGCCGTCGAAAGCCCCATCGAGAGCGCGAAACCCTTCCCGCTGTTCGTCGGGAGCCTAATCACCTTGGCGCCCGCGGCCTTCGCAACGAATGAAGTGTTATCAGAACTGCCATCGTCCACGACGATGACCTCGTCGGCGTACTTGGCCGCCCCCTTGACGACGTCGGCGATCGTCGCCGCCTCGTTGAAGGCGGGAATCACGACGGAGAGCTTCGCCTCCCTGATCGTTATCTCCTGCGTCTCCTCGTCGACCGCCCCCATGACCTTGCTCGCCGCGGGAGCGTCCTCTTTCTGCAACCTCGTCTTCAAATCGTATCCCTCTAATCGAAAGCTAGCCACTCTCCACCCACCTTGTGGAGCCTATGCTATCGGGGAGGATGCCTTAAACGTTACGGCGAAGGCGCGTCCCGATGATAAGCATGAAGCCAGATGATGCAAGGAATCGGCATTTCACATCAGATCCGTCGGAATGTCGTCAATTGGCGATTTCGGATTCTATTTGGTCAAATCTGGATTCTTATAGGATTGATCGAGATTGCTTGAGGCGATGCTGATTCCGTGGCGATGATATAAATACCCATCAATCGTAGATTGAGTTCGGGCAAAGGGAGTCCTAGGCTCTGCTAGGACGTCGCAAGACGTCCTTCCTTTCCCTCATTCTCTCATGCTTTCTTCATTTGGAATGGACTCTCAAACGAGGTGGAAGAACGAAAGCACCAAGGTCAACGATTAATCGAAATCGCCTGAGGCGATGCTGATTCCGTGGCGATGATATAAATACCCATCAAGCGTAGATTGAGTTCGGGTAATAGGAGAGCCCTAGTGGCTCGCGGGCGTCAATCGACGCCCACCTTTCCCTCATTCTCATTTCATTGAGGCCAGATTCCCAGTCCATGGACATCTCCGTCGGTCGAATCGAATAAGTGACGGAGCTGCTCGAATCGCATGCTCCTCCGATTTTCGAAGTGATTCCAAATCGCTATATCATGAAGTATCGGTTAATAGTGGGAGAGTGCAAATTATGCATTCGGTCTGTCCAGTAAGTCTGCCAAAGAACTTTGACTTCAAGACCGCAAGAGAGGAAACGGAGAGATCTTCCGAGAATAAACTCTGGGTCTTGAACAATGTCGATAAGCTTCGAAAAAAATATGGTGATAAATACATCGCTGTCGACAATGGTAAAGTCCTGATCTCTGCGACCACGATAGATGAAATCCTTGTCGCATTGAGGAAAAAGAAGGTCAGGACTGCTTTTGTGGCAATCGAATTCGTTACGAAAGAACCCATTGTCTGGATTCCTTGACCAGCTAAATCCGGGTGATTCGGTTGAGAAGATTCCCCGCGAAGATCGCTGAGTCGAGAGACGATATGCCCGGAAGTTCTTTCTTTCCTGCCTATGTCGTATTATTCCTTTCTTAATCCAGTCAAGGACCGATCAAGGCGTATCTTGATACCGGATCGGGGAGGAATCGCCCTGATGCGAACCAGAACCCTCCGGTGCAATGATATAAATATCGACCGATCCTAGCTCGAGTCCGGGCAAAGGAGAGCCAAGTGCTCGCTGGGGCGACCCGCAATCGTCCCCCTTTACCTCCTGCGTTCGGCATTCACTCTTTTGCGCACGGCAAGTGCTCAGCCCGACCTATCTCCTAGCTTTGCCGCTGAGGAAAAGCCTCCGCATGGTCTCCAGGTACGGGTTCTCCAGGAGGAAGATGAAGGACAACGGGATGTGAGCCGGCTCGATCATCAATCTCATAGAAGCGTAGCAGGGAACGGGCCAAAGGGCATCGAAGCGATGAATCTCATCAATCGGCTGAAGCATTCTCAAGAGGGTCTGTTTCCAGCAGGGTCCACTCACTCTGACTTGATTAACACTATGAAGAAACATTATCTCCTGGTATGGGTATAACGGGGCGGGAAATGGAGATGGTTGGGGAATTCCAATCGACCGTTCAGGTCAAGGCCACGCCGAAGGAAGTTTACGACTTCTTGGCTTCCGGCGCGAACACCGAAATGAAGGTGGAGTCGTCGGATCCAAATGCTATGACTGTCTCCTTGAAGAACAATGTTGGGTTCTTGCGCTACGGGGAGATTGTGAATTGTACCGTCAATCCTCTGCGAGACAGCTGTCGTGTCTCCATTACGTTGAGATCCTTCTTCTTCTCAAAAATCACATCGGATGTGAGAGGGACGGTCATGAGAGTGAACGACGCCCTCATTGAAAGATTCAGAACCCGATGATCGGGAAAAAAACCTTGAAAGAGTCTGAGAGGAAAATGGGTAGCGATTCAATTACCGGTCGGTTGTTATCTGCAGTGAAAGTTGAATGATAGCAATTATATCACCGCGTCTGTCATGGCGGGGAGTACCGGGTAATGCGGTCAATTATGTTGATATATGGCCTCTATCGCTCGCATGATGGAACGAGAAAAGCTAGCACATTGAGGAAAAATGAGGCGGGTCCATGACAAGATGTAGGTCAATTGCGTTGCCAATCATGGTCATTTTACTTCTGATACTCTCAAGTCTGACGATCTCTGTACTCAATGAAACGAAGATCGCACCGGCTCACATTCTAGCGGGGGTCACTCATCATTGGAATGTCTCGGCCTCAGGATTCGCCTCAAATGCTAGCAATTGGGTCGAGGGTACTGTTCCGTTGGCAGGAGATGACATCGTATTCGCCCAAGGGGGAGATTGCACCTGGGATATCGCCAACACCGCCTTTGGGGCTTTTAACATAACCCCAACCTACACTCATCATGTTGCCATTTCGACCAATATCCATACCTCCGGGCCTGTTCATATCCAAGGCGGATTGCTTAGCGGCGGGAGCGATTACTGGTATTCTCAAAATGATTTCCTGGTTTCATCTTCCGCTCATTTGGCCGCTAATTCCGTATCACTTGACGAATCTTCCAGCGCCGGCCATACGATTGATGTTCCTTATGACCTCGTGAGTGGGAATGGGACTCTACATTTTCTCCAAATCAGTCAGAATACTCATATTTCCAATATCGCAGTCAGATATGGTGTTGCCATATCTGCTATCATTAACATTACTGGCAACCTTGTAGTATATCTGGAATCGGCGACCCCTTACTCCAACACTGGAAGCATCATAGGCTCTGGCAATCTGACTTTTCTCTGGACGCTGGCATCGAATCGGGCCATAGTCTTTGGCTCTATTTCTTGTCCAACTACGTTCAATACTAAGTCTCCTGGCAGCAGTGCGACTTGGGTAAAACTCGGTGCCAATACCACCTTCGACTCATCTCTGAATATCAATTCGACTTACAACTATCCTCTAATTGTCTGGGGCGATTTGGCTAATTACGGTTTGACCGTAAGAGGACTTCTGACTTTGGGAAATTATGCTCGGATCATCCAATCATCAAGCTTCTATAATCTGACTGGCGGCATCAAGATCTCTGGAAATTCAGCGGTATATGACGGATTCTCCAGCGGTGGCTATCTGAATACATCTGACATGGAGATGAGACGCGGATTATTCAATGCTACTGGCGGGCGAGTAGACGCTCTTTCCGTTCATAATTATTATACTTCGAACAGCGTCATTTTCCCAGAATATTATCTTACTTCTACGGACACTACTGTGATATTTGCGGACGATTTCGAGCACGATACTTTCGTGCCTATGCATAAAGGTGGCTATCTCGCGAATGCCGGGACTCTATATCCGTCTGGGTCCGCTCAGGGGATGGTGGTCGGCGATGATGCGTACCATAATAATTACTCCTTGGACTATTGGAATGTCTCAAGCTATCGCCATCATAGCGGGAATTATTCTCTATGGTGCGCTCAAGACGGCCTCGCCTCCTGGGCGTACAATAACTCTACCGCAAATTCAGTCATTCATAGGATAGACCAGGAAATGAATTGCTATTATGAGAATTATATCGATCTGAGCCTTTATGATAGGATCACTTTATCTTTCTGGTATTGGATACAATCTTCTGCTCCTAGCGGTGGCGTGGGCACATTTAAAACGAGCACTGGATGGGGTAGTGACGCTCTTGTCGCAGAAGTCTTCAACGGTACTGCCTTTCATTACCTCTTTGCTACTGGCGGTAATCATACCTGGACTCATGTAACATTGAATATTCCGACCTCTAATAAATTAATCGGGTTCTATTATCTCAGAAGCCTAGCTAACAGGACTCTTTTTGAGGGGGCCTACATAGATGACATCGTACTTACTGGGCACAAAAAACCTCAATCTTCCATTCCTATTGGAGATAGCTATTTGTTCAACTTATCAGTTAGATCACCGAGTGTAGGGCTAAATCATTTTACCTTGACAACCAATGCATCTTGGCTTTCGATCTCATCCAGCAATGCAACTGAAGCAACGATTTCTGGAACTCCTACTCACGAGGGCCTTTATACAGTCTCTTTGAAAGTCAATGATTCGTTCTCTGCGACTTGGAAAAATTGGACCGTGGAAGTTTATTTTGTTCTTGACCATGTTGACGTATCCCCCGCAAGCATTAGCCTAGTCGCTGGTTCCCAGGCGCAATTCACTGCGAATGGCAAAGATGTCTACAATAATAACGCGATGTCCGGACTGACGTTCACATGGACGACAAACGTCGGCAGCGTCACAAGCTCCGGACTGTTCACAGCTGATACGACCGCAGGGGTTTCAGGATTCGTGAATGCGAGTACCGGCGGGAAGATAGGGACCGCAGGCATAACGATCGTCCCGGACCAACTCACGCATATTGTCGTTTCCCCCGTTACCGTGGCCGTCATCGCAGGTGCGACGCAGAGCTTTACCGCCGTCGGGTACGACCAGTACAACAACGTGATTCCCGGGCTGACGTTCACTTGGACGACCGACGTCGGTGCAATGTCGGGAAGCTCCCTGACTGCACAGACTGTTGCTGGAATCTCCGGATACGTCAGGGCGGCAAACGCCTCTGTGTTCGGTGACGTTTTCGTGAACATAGTGCCTGGAATGCTCGATCATATCGACATATTGCCGATCGCACTGACCGCAATTGCAGGAAAAGGGACCCAGTTCACCGCGACGGGGAAGGACGCCTTCAACAACACGATATCCGGACTGACTTTTACTTGGACGACGACTGTCGGAACCATCACAAGCGGAGGGCTATACACTGCGCAGACGACAGCTGGAGCATCCGGCTATATCAACGCGAGCATCGGATTGGTGAAAGGAAGCGCGGGCGTGACAATCGTGCCTGACCAGCTCACCCACATCGCTGTCACGGCTGCAACCATCGACGTTGTCGCCGGCACGGTCCAGAATTTTTCTGCCGTCGGATATGATCAGTACAACAATGCGATTCCCGGTGTTACGTTCACATGGACGACGAATGCAGGAACGATGACAGGGAGCCATCTGACCGCTCAGACAACCGCTGGGATCACTGGTCGCGTCAGGGCCACGTCCGGCTTGGTGTTAGGTGATTCTTCCGTAACTGTTGTCCCTGCGGCGCTTGATCACATCGACGTTTCCCCATTCAGTCTGTTGAACTGCGTTGCTGGCACGCAGCATCAATTCACGGCGACAGGGAAAGACGTCTATAACAATACTATATCCGGGCTCGCGTTTAATTGGACAACAGATATCGGCGGTATCGCAAGCTCGGGATTGTTCACTGCACAGACGACGGCCGGTGAGTCCGGGTATGTGAAGACGAGCACCGGCGGAAAGACCTGTACCGCAAACGTCACGATAATTCCCGATCAGCTCACGCATATTGTTGTCACTCTCACCACGGCGAACGTCACAGCTGGTACAACACAGGTCTTCACAGCTGTCGGGTATGATCAGTACAACAACGCGATCCCAGGCTTAGTATTCACATGGACGACCAACGTCGGTGTGATGATAGGGAACTCTCTGACTGCGCAGATGGGTTACTGGACAACCGGTTACGTCAGAGCTTCCAACGGGCTTGTGTTCGGCGACGCGTCCGTGACAATACAGCCGAGAATTCTCGATCTTGTGCTTGACGCTTTACTCGTTGTACTCGTCATGGTCGCGGTCTACCTTTTCATAAATCTCTGGTCCAAGGGGTCCAAGAAAATGCCAGTGAAAAATGTCAAGGGTGCAAAGACTAACTATCTCGAAAGCGTCATCGCAACAGAAACGAAAGGACAAAGGTACTTAGCGGAGCCTGGATTGGGTCAATATACGATGCCGCGACCCTGGTTTACTGATAGTGACTGGCAACTTTTGTAATAGTGCCAGGCTTTGTGGGGTTATGATTATCATCTCCTTGATAATCGTTTGAGCAAGGAAAAAGCCTCTATGTTGAAGAGGTCCTCGCAGCATCATGCCGATTTACTTCTCACGATTTCAACTTTCCTCCTTTCCGATCCGATCCAGTCCAGGGTTTAGCGGACAAGCCTCTATTCGCGGTTCT
>Ga0315287_10004980_pt1 | contig 13015 bp, 16 predicted proteins | sample YL17G11_0_MG_FD_205037 | JGI IMG/M metagenome (GOLD analysis project Ga0315287, IMG submission 205037) | Sediment microbial communities from Yellowstone Lake, YNP, Wyoming, USA - YL17G11_0 | ecosystem: Environmental > Aquatic > Freshwater > Lake > Sediment | place: USA: Wyoming | collected...
TGTGTGGCTGTCCGCGCCCACAATCAGCCTCCCGGGCGCCACGAAACCCTCCTCTATCATGACCTGATGGCAGACGCCGCCGCGGCCGACCTCGAAGTAGTTCCGTATGCCATGCTTCAAGGCGAAGCGCCTCATCGCCTTCGCCTGCTCGGCGCTCGCCACATCCTTGTTGGGGACGTAATGGTCGGGGATGAGAACCGACTTCTCCATTATCGGAGGGGCCTGAAGCCGCTCGAAAACCTCGAAGGCTGGTAGGCCGGTGACGTCGTTGACCATGACATAGTCCACGTCGGCCTCGACAATCTCCCCCGGGGAGACGGTCTTCTTGCCGGACTTGACGGCGAGTATCTTCTCCGATATCGTAGGCATGTCTTGATTTAATACTTTTAAGGTAAAATATGCATTCGTGAAAGGCATGGGAAAGGACGGCAGTGCATGCCGCGGACCCTCTGACGGCTCGGATGTGGAGATATCGCTCGGGGACGGATGGACGATGAAGTGGAGCCGGGAGAGACAGGCCATGCTCTACGATTCCTTCCCTGATGCGCCGAAGAAAGGCGAGGCGAAACGGCTGGCTGGCGCATCGAATGGGAAGGGTCTCGTCGTATGGGGCGCCGGCACGGTGGGTTTGAACGCAGCCGAGAACGCAAACCAGATGGGGATGAACCTCACGTTCATAGACATCAGCGAGGCCGCGCTGGACAAGGCCCAGGAAGCGTACGGGGGAGGGAGGCTGAAGGTCGGCAGGGGACTGCCTCCCGAGGACAAGGCCCGGGTGACGGAACTCCTGTCAGGCGGCGGAGTGGATGCACTGAACATAGGGGTGCTCATCCCCGGCGCGCCTGCGCCGACGCTGCTCACGAGGGGCGACCTTGCAGGGATTAACGGGAGGCGCCGGGCCGCCGGCCTCAAGCCCCTGGTGGTCGCGGACGCGTCCATCGACCAGGGAGGGGCGATTGAAGGGGAAGAGGCTAGGACTCACGACCTGCCTGTGCAGGTCATAGGGGAGTCGCCGGTCTGCACGATAGCGAATATGCCAGGTTCAAGGCACACGGCCGCATACGCTTCACGCCTCTTGCAGAAGGCCACGTTGGACGACCTTAAGCTTGTAGTCTTAGCGGCGGCCCGGGGATGGGAGAGCGTTCTGGCGAAGGAGCCGCTCCTGGCTTCCGCCATAAACACAATGGGTGGGAGGATAACCCACGGGGAGGTCGCAAGGAAGTTCCAGGACCTTCCCGCATCCACCGTCGACGAGGCCCTGGAGCATGCGCCGGCGCCTGCGAAAGGCAGGATAAAGGTGGCGGTCCCGGCGGAGATAAAGCCTTGCGAGCACCGCGCCGGGCTCCTGCCGTCAGGCGTCAGGGAGCTTGCGGATTGGGCGCGCGGGATTGGATTGGAAGTCGAGGTCGCTGTGGACATCCGCCTCGGAGCCGGGATGACCATATCGCCGAATGTAGAGAGTGTATCCGCCGACGCCTATGCAGCCGCCGGCGCGAAAGTCTACGAGGACAGGGGCGAGCTCATGGACGGCGCCAGCGTCCTCCATTTCGTCAAGGAGCCGCAGGGCGACGAACTCGAATACATAGGGGAGGGCGCCAGCGTCCACACCTATTTCCACTACACCGGTTTCCCGAGGTCGCTCGTGAAATGGGCGCTCGACAGGGACGTGACGTCCGTCGCCTATGAGACGAGGAGGGACGGGGCGGGGAACCTGCCGTCGCTCGCACCGATGAGCCATGTGGACGGGAGGTCGAACGCCCTTATGATAGCCGCGATGCTTAACCCGGAGGTTATGGCGATACGCCGTGCCTGAGGAGGACCCCTCAGCGCTTGGACATTATCGCGTTCAGACCGTTTATCATCGCGTCAACCGAGGCGAGGACTATGTCGGTCCCGGCGCCCTCGGCGGTGTAGAGTTTTCCCCCGCTCTTCAGGGTCACGAGTATCCGCACGACCGCGTCCGTGCCGCCCGAGACCGCGTCCACATGGTATTCCTTAAGCTCGAACGGCACGCCCTTCACGGCGACCTTTATCGCGTTAAGCGATGCGTCCACCGGCCCGTCGCCGCTGCCCATCGACGTGACGGTGTCGCCGTCTATCTGAAGCTTCACAGTGGCGCTCGGAACAATCTTGTTCCCAGCCGTCGCCACGAGCTCTATGAGCTTTATGGGCTTCTCGCGCTTAACGCCCATGACGGCGTGGGCTATCGTGTCAAGGTCGACTGAAGTCACCCTCTTGCCCTTGTCGCCCATGGACTTGACCTCGTCGAAGACGGACTTGGCCTGCTCCTCCGTGAGCCTGTATCCGGACTCCTCGAGTATCATCCTCACGCTCTTCAAGCCCACATGCTTGCCGAGGACGAACCGCCTCCTCGCACCGACAATCTCCGGCTTGATGGGCTCATAGGTGCTCGGGTTCTTTAGTATCCCGTCAACGTGGATTCCGGCCTCGTGCGTGAACGCGTTCTCTCCCACAATCGCCTTGTTCGGCGGAACGGGTATCCCGGTGAGCTTCTCCACGAGGTTGCTTATCCTGTTCAGCCCCTCAATCCTCAGCTTGAACTTGTGGCCGCTCGTCAGCCTCAATGCGACCGCAACCTCCTCGAGGGGCGTGTTCCCGGCTCGCTCGCCGAGGCCGTTGACTGTGACGTCCACGACCCTCGCCCCCGCCTTCACCGCCATGACCGTGTTTGCGGTCCCCATCCCGAAGTCGTCGTGGCAGTGGACGCCCACCGGTATCCTGGCCTTTGCCGTGATTTTCTGGAAGAGCTCCTCCGTCTTCGGGGGTGTGAGGATGCCCACCGTGTCCGCGACCGTGAACCTGTCGGCTTTCGCAGAGGTCGCGGCTGCAAGAACCTTAAGTAGGTATTCCGTGTCGCTCCTTGAGCCATCCTCGCAGCAGAGGTCCACTTTGACGCCGTGTGCCTTGCAGTATTCGACGTGCTCCGTCACCTTGCCGAGCACCGCCTCCCGGGTGGACTTCAGCTTCCACTTTATATGGAGGTCCGACGTCGGCGCGACAAGGAAAACCGAGTCGACTCCGCAATCCAAAGCCAAGTCTATGTCGCTCTTCAGTATCCTCGCGAAGCTAGCCACCTCGGCATCTAGTTTTTCGGAGACAATCGCCTTGATGGCCTCCCGCTCACCCTCGCTCGTGCAAGCGCTGCCCGCCTCTATCACGTCGACGCCGAGGCCGTCGAGGGCCCGCGCTATCCTGACCTTGCCTTCAGTCCGGAGCGAAACCCCGGGAGTCTGCTCGCCGTCCCGCAATGTGGTGTCCAAAAAGAGTATCTGCGCCATGTTTCACAACCTGTTTTGGAGAAGTTTATAGCGGAGCCTAGGCTCCAATAATCAGGGAGATTATGAGAGAACCCGTTAGCCACGCGCGCAAGTCCATCCGACAAAGGGATATGGGATGGGGGGTATAAATATGAGAAACGGCCGGAGACTGCATTTTTAATCTTATGATGCGGAGTTTTTAATGATGGAAAGGGAGAGGGGGACCCAGGGAGCCCAGACGGTCGATGAACAGTTGACGGCGGCCGCAACGGATGTGTCGCTGATGGCGTCAGGCAAGAAGAACTGGGCTCGGGACTACGAGCGATGGTACAAGCAAAGGCACGGCCAGACGGAGCCTCCGGCGATAACCTCAAAGAGCTTCCAGACCTCAGAGGTGACCATGGGGTACAACTTCGGCCCGGACCAGGCCATCCACCTACTCGAGGCCGTAAAATCCGTGGCAGAAAAGGCCGGCCGCGGCTTCGCGATGGAAGTCGCCTCAGCCAGGGCAGCCAAGAGGATTACTGCGTACACCCGGCCTACCGACCTTTTTGACGGGGCCCACCCCTTCACGAACGGCGTCAAGGTCACAGTAAGAGTCGAAGGCATAGAGGATAGAGACGAGAGGGCGAAGGCCACATGGATTATAGCCAACGTCCTCGGAGATTCAAGGATAGACAAGGCCCTCGGAGGCCCCGCCAGCGACGTCAGAAGGAGGAGCCCGGAGTTGGGCGAGATGCTTGGCAAGCTCGCCTAGGTGCGGCTGGAAAGACCGCCCAGGTTAGCTGATGAGACACTATGGAGAAACTGAAGGCTCCGGAATCCGCATACGCTGCATTGTCCGATGTGAAGCCGCTGCCTCCGGCCGGGGCGGGCGAGTACGCGGCATGGTACCGCGGGAGATTCAGGACAGACCCGCCGGGAATCGAGGAGAACGTCGATGGGGCCACCGGCGAATCCAGGTTCACGGTGACGATGGGCTACCACATGCACACGCGGCCTTCGGAGTGCATCCCCTCCATGTTGAGGAGGGTGAGGGATCTGATACCCAAGGAAAAATACTACAAGGTCAGGGTCTCCAACGGGGACGGAGGGACCAGGACGCTGACGCCGGTCTCCGACGTCCTGGACATGTTCGAGGACCCCGACCTGTTCAAGCGCGGTAAACCGCTCACCGTCAGCGTCGAAGGAGGCACGGGCAGACAATGGAGGAGGGTGGCCGGATGGGCGTTCGCCAATATATTCGGGGACCCGAGCTTCGACCTCGGCCTCAACGCCCCCCTAGCACAGGAGAAGTGGGCGAACCTGGAGGCCATACTCCAAAAAGCCGCCCCTATGAGTGATTAGCCCCCTTGTATCTCACCCGGTTCTCTATGGTTTCCACGCGCTTCAGGGTCTCCCGGTCAGGCAGGTATCCTTCCATCAGCCCGGCCCATATCATCGCCGAAATGGAAGTGTGGGTAGCCTTAATGGACTTCTTGAAGACCACGAGGTCCATCGCCTTGTCCTCGAGGCGGGCGGTGTGGTATGCGAGGCCGAAGTCTATTAGGTAGACCCCTCCCGCGGACGCTATGAGGTTGGATGTCGTCAGGTCGTTGTGGACGATGCCGCCGTCATGGAGCCGCCGGAGGATGCCGCCGACTTCAACCGACAGCTCCCGCACACTCTCCCCCCGGCCGAATACGTCCCTTAGGAGTTCGCCGTCTATCCGCTCAAATACAAGGACGTATTCCTTGTCGTCCATGCTCAGGAGCTTCGGCACCCTCACGCCCGCCTCCCTCGCACGGCTGATGTTCCGGGCCTCGCTCCTGGTCCTCTGCCTGCGCAGGCGCACATCAAGCGCGGCTGCACGGTAGGATTTGCTCCCTCGCCGCTTCACCACCCGTCCGCCGTCGAAAGTTATGTCTGCTTCGGCGCCCTTCACGCAAGCTTCCACGTGATTTAATAAGACCTCCAGTTTATTAGTTACGAGTGGACAATTTCGAGCGCTTCCTCTGGAGGCTTGGCCGGCATATACTGGACAACATGGCCCCGGAGCTCTACGCGGAGCCGGAACCTTACGTCGAGCTGAACGAATCCGACGGGGAGGTTGTGTTCACCGCAGAGCTCCCGAACGTGCAGGCGAAGGACCTGACGGTCGCGCTCACGGACAGGAACATAACGGTAAACGTCTCTGCCGGTGGAGAGGAGGAGTACTCCGAGAGCTTCGACACCCCGAAGATAAGCCCGCAGGGGGCGAACATAACCTTTAGGAACGGGATACTACATGTGAAGGCCCCGCTCAGGAAAACCATTTTTTAACGGATACTGCCTATAGCTTTCTCGCCAAGTCCGATTCTACAGCATAGGTGCCTAAAGTGGACGTTAAGGACGTTTTATCCAAGATTGACGAAGTCGCATCAGACTACTCCATGCCCAAGAGGATAAAGGCCGTCCTGGCGCAGATAAAGGTCGACCTGTCGAAGTCCGGAAGCGACCGCGACGTCGTCGTCACATCCTCCATATACTCGCTCGACGAGATAACGAACGACGTGAACATACCCATGCACGCCAAGACCGTGATATGGGATATCATAAGCGACCTTGAGGCGCTGAAGAAATGAAGGACGAAGCCCTGGTGACGAGAAACCTCGCCGAGGCCGTCACCGAAGAGGAGCTCAGGGACGTGCTGAGGAAGGAGAACCCGTCAGTCTACTGCGGATACGAGACCTCGGGGCCGGTGCACATAGGCCACATGGTCACGGCAACCAAGCTCCTTGACATGCAGGCGGCTGGATTCAAGGTGAAGGTGCTCCTAGCCGACGTCCACACGCTCCTCAACAGGAAAGGCAGCCAGGACTGGATCGAGAGTATGGGCGCCTACTGGACTGAATGCTTCAGGGGCTACGGCCTCGGGAATGTACAGTTCGTCCGCGGCTCCAGCTTCCAGTTCAATAGGGAGTACGTCTCGGACGTGCTGTCGCTCGCTCTCACGGTCACGATGAACAGGGCCCTCAGGAGCATGCAGGAGGTCGCGCGCGACATAGAGAACGCCAGGGTGTCGCAGGTAATCTACCCCCTGATGCAGATAGCCGACATAAAGGCGCTCGGAGTCGACGTCGCATACGGTGGCCTCGAGCAGAGGAAGATACACATGCTCGCCCGGGAGGTGCTGCCCGAGATAGGCTGCCCGAAGCCGGTCTGCCTACACACGCCCCTCATCTGCTCACTCCAGGGGCCGGACTCTAAGATGTCATCGAGCAAGCCGGAGACGATAATAGCCGTGGACGAGGAGCCGGACAGCATAAGGAAGAAGATATCCTCGGCATGGTGCCCGCCGGAGGCCGCAAACAACCCCGTCTTGGACGCGTGCAGGCACATAATCCTACCCAGACTCGGCGAAATCCCGGTGAAGAGGCCAGCCAAATACGGCGGCGACGTGAAATACACCGAATACCAGGCGCTCGAATCAGACTATCTCTCAAAGAAACTGCACCCCCAGGACCTGAAGGCCGCGGCGGCTTCCGCTCTTGCGGAGGCCCTTGAGCCGGTCAGGATGCATCTGAAGGAAACTGGCACAATACTGCCTAAATAGGAGGCCAAAAAACATTTGCTGGCAAGTCCATGTATGTCGACTCGTCAATCACTGGGGTACGACGCTCGTCGTGTTCGAGAGGCCGCCGAGCTGCCCCGCGAACTTGTCCATCCTGTCCTTAGCCTGCTTTACCCGCTCGACGCAGGCATCTGAAAGCGTCTTGTTTCGCAGGTCCCTGCAGAGGCCGTCGTTCACCTTCTTCTCAGCGACAGCTATCATGCAGTCGTCGGCCGTGCTGGCGTCGGATATGCTCTTGCAGACCCATGGGTCCGGCTTCACCGTCGCAACCCTGCTGTAGCACCAGTCCTTGCTCTTGTTCCCCTGCAGGTTGTCGCAGTACGATTCGTCCTTGTTTATCATGGCGAGGCACCGGTACTTGATCGCGTCGGTTGAAATTTTCCCGCAGCTGACGTTGGATTTCGAGTCGAAGCCTATCCGGTATAGGCATGTGTCCTTCTGATCAGGGACGGTTATGTCTTCGCACATGCTGTCGTTCCTCAAGGATATGGCGACGTCGAGGCGGCACTGGTCCTTTTCCGCTGTGTTGTTGATTGTCGCGCACAGGCCGATGTCGCCCTTCTCCGAGGCAACCCGCCTCACGCACTGGTCCCTCCAAAGCCAGTTGCCGACGAGTGCGCATTTCCCGGCGTCCAGCCGGTTTACGGCATTATTGAAGAAGCATGCATCCTTCTGCTCGCCGTCAAGCTTCGAGCAGTCCTCAGGCGCCTTAGTCGTTGCGGTGGGTCCGCCGCAGGGCCTGCACGGGCCGCCGCAGTCGACGCCGCTTTCCAGGCCGTTTTTCACGCCGTCCGCGCACGACGGCTCTTCGGCGCATCCTGCGATGAACGCCACTAATGCGACCGCCACGAGCGCTAACGCGATGCCTTTCATCGGTTAATATAAAGCACGGGCCAATAAAAGCACTGCATGACGGACAGGCTTTTCTGCCCCCGCTGCGGCGGCAGGGAGATAGTGAACGACTGGAGCAACCCCTTTGCGGTCAACTACGGGGCTCCGCTGCCGAGGAAGTGCAGAAGCTGCGGCTACAGGTCGATGATTTTCCCGGCCGAACCGGACGAGGAGGAACCGAAAGGCAGAAGGAGGCCGCATGAGGAGATGACGCAGTACCTGGTACTCATTGCGCTGGTGGCCGCGGCACTATACCTGGCGTTCCGCTGACTCATACATTATCTACTGAACCGTTTCAGGGGCGGCATCGGAGCGGCCGGCCCGCCCATTTTCCGCATGGCCGATTCGATCTCGCCCATGTGGTAACGAACCTCCGCTATAGGTAGCCCGATGGCTGAGGACATGTAGGCCTCTATTGCACCGCCTATTACTCCCAGGTCCGCTTCCGTGGGGGGAGAGTTCAAGCCCACATCGTAGGAGGCGTGCAATGCGCGCGACAGGCCATGACCGTCCCTGGTTTTGCGCGCTTCATCGATGAGCTTTAGGGTGAACCCCCTCTCGGAATCTTCGACGGACTGGGATAAGCCGAGCGATCGCATGAGCATGCCGGTCTTGACATGACCCCACATGTTAGACCCGTCGGAGTATTGTTTTTTCGCATCCGCCATCAGGCGCCTATCCTCTTCGGTGAGGGGCTTGCCTATGCCGACCTCCCGCATCATCTCATGCATCTCGGCCATCCTCCAGCCATTCCCTTCAGCGCGCTTATCATCCAGCTCAAACTCGGTCGTACGCCTATCCTCCTCGGACAAAGGTTCCCCCACCCCAAGTTTATGCATGAAGTAGTGTAGGCGCAGGTTGTCGAAAGTGAACGGATACATGACCTTCAGGCTCTCCCTTACGACCCTCTCCTCCTCAGGCCGGAGGCGCCCCCACCCTACGACAGCCGGGGGCGGCTCAAGGAGCGGCTGCGGCCTAACGGCCTTTAATGCGGCCACCATCAGTTAATAGCTGGGAGGATTCGGTTATAACGCAGCTAATGCATCCTCTTCATGATAAGGCCCCCAGTCATGGCATCGTAGTACAGGTATTCTCCGCGGCCGCGTGAGATGTAGGGGGCGTCTCCTTTTTCTGGCTGCTCTTCGAGGGCTGCGACAGCCCATATCCCGAAGCTGTGTTCACGGCCTGCGGCCTCCAGTATCAGCTCCTCCGCCGTCGCGTTCTCGCCAAGCGTTGAGCCGCGGCCGACTCTGGAGAGAATCCTCTCCTTGACGAAGTCACTGTCCTTCAGGTCGTCGAGTATGATGTCCCTGTGATTGGCGTAGAATTTATCCCCGAGGGATGAGACCGGGGCAAGGGAGCTGACATAGTATGCGCCGACGTAGATGGGGGATTTCACTGACGAGTCCGCCAACGCCTTCTCTATCGCAGCATCTCTTCCGAGGTAATGGAGGCTTAGGCCGCTGGAGAGGGTGGAAGCCACGAGTATGACGGCTAGGGCCGCGGCCGCCGCGTCCAGGAGGTACAGTCTCCTATGGACGACCTGCTCCCTGAACCTAGGGTTAAAGTGGAGGAAGACGCGGTTTGACAGGAATGCGACGGCCCCGAAGCCGAAGACTAGCCCGGTCGCCACCCTTATGAGGTTGCTGCTCTCACGGAGCCCGAGGATAGTCTGGGAGACCCCGTCCAAACCGATCGGTACGACAGCCGCGACGAGGAGCCAGAGGCTGCCGAGCCATTTCGGCCTGTCCGGCAGCATCAGGGTCGCGAACCCGGCTATGGCGCCGATGTATATGCCGACGTCCCTGGCGCAGACGGGCAGCGGTATGCCCCCCCAGATGAAGCTCCTGTAGGGGAGCTGATGACACATGAACGTGAGGCCCGCCGCGGCGTGCAGGAAACCGCCCAAATCCTCGATAGGCTGGCTTGCCGATGAAATAAGCGCAGGGGATGCCAGGAGGAGAATCAAGAGCCCAGAAACAGCGAGATATGAGGTGAACACCAGGTTAGAGTAAACTGTCTCGACCGACTCCTCAAGGGAAGCTGCGAACCTCCTCGCTTTGTCTGATTTCCCGTCAAGGAAGTCCATGAACGCCATGAACGGGTCGTCGGAATCCTTCATATCTTCCTTCTCAGGAGCTCTCCGACGACGCTGCTGTCGGCCCTGCCCCTCATCTTAACCATAACCCTGCCCATGAGGAAGTTGAGCGCCTTCTCCTGGCCGCCCCCATAGTCCGCCGCGGCAGCCGGGTTCTCGGTTATGACCGCATCCACCACCCGCTCGAGCTCGTCGACCGCGGAAACCCTCCCGAGACCTTCTTTGCCGACGAGCGCGGCAGGGCTTTCGCCGGAGTCTATCACCCGCTCCAAGAGCTTCTTGCCCACGTTCTCCGTGATTTCCCCGGACGCTACAAGCCCCAGGAGCTCGGCTATAACCTTCGTCGAGAGCTTAGACTCGCGCAGCTCGATGTTGCGGTAGTTCAGCTGCCTCAGCACCTCCCCGCACACCCACATGGCCGCGAGCCCTGGTTCGACCTTGACGGCGAGCTCCTCGTACATGTCAGCCACGTCCTTGTCGCGCACCATAGTGGATGCGTAGTCCTCCCTGACGCCGTGCCGCACCATCAGCCGCTTCTTCCGCGTCTGCGGGGTCTCCGGCAGCTGGATGGACGACACATACTCGTCAGCGAATTCCTGCGGGGGTATGTCCGGGTCGGGGATGAACCGGTAGTCGGCGGCAGTCTCCTTCACCCTCTGGGAGACCGTCACCATAGTCTTCTCGTTGAAGCCGCGGGTCTCCTGGATGACCTTGACGCCGCGCTTCATCATGTTCTTCTGCCGGACGATCTCGTACTGGATGGCCTTGAATGCGCCGGCGACTGAGTTGACGTTCTTTATCTCGACCTTGGCCCCGCCCTCTATGCTGATGTTGACGTCCGCCCTCATCACCCCGCCGACGTCCACTGTCCGTTCCGTGTAGCGCAGTATGTTGACGAGCGCGCGCATGAAGTTCCTGACGTCCTCCGGCGACTTCATGTCCGGGGCGCTGACGATTTCTATCAGCGGGACGCCGGAGCGGTTGTAGTCGACCCTCCCGCTTTTAAGGTCGTATCTCCCCGGGTCCTCCTCAAGGTGCACCTCCCATATCCCGACGCCGTTGAGGCTGCCTTCCACGCCGAATGGCTCGCTCGTCCGCTGGTAGCCGGACGGGAGGTCAGGGTAGTCGTAGTGCTTCCGCTTAACGAACACGTCCTCCCTGGAAAGACGGCACTCGAGGAGCTCGGCTATCATAACGACGGTCTTCACAGCCTCCTCGTTCATAGGATACGGCTTGCCGCCCGGCTGGCCGGTACATACAGGGCATGTGTTGACGTTAGGCTCTAGAGTCTCCCAGTAGTTCGTGGGACAGTCGCAGAAGAGCTTCCTCCCAGTCTTCAGGGGGACGTGTATCTCAAGCCCGATTTTGACATTTACTTCGTTTTTCATTTCACTGTGGGGCTATGAAGGGTGCGATAGCGATATTACAGTCCGGTGTTTTAATAACGAGTGGGCGCAGCCCATCCCTCCGGGCTATTACCGTATAAGGTATCCCCTTGGATTCCAGGACTGCCGTAATCTTGTCGTAGTAGGCCGTTTTGATTACCGTGCCGCCTTTGTAACCGATGATATCCCCCATCCGCTCCAGGGAACCCACGGCAACTGCCGCGGGAATATTCCTCCCGAAAATGTTCCCTAGAAGGTTTTCGTTATCGGGGAGGACGCCGATAATATTAGATTTTGAGAAATGCCCGGGCAGGATGTTATCAGATTTAGGAATGAACTCTTCGCCGAGTGCAGACGAGAGGAGCGCAGCCATTTTACCTGTCCTTAATATACCCTCTGAAATCTGCCCATCTGAATAGGAGAATTTCTTCCCGAATAGTATGTCAGAGATAAACCCCATTACAATCGTCTCAGAGTATATGGGTTTGTCGGATAAAAATATTCCAGGGAGTGGTGACACCCAGTTATATAGAAGGCCGAGCAATGTTTGTTGGCAGATAACATGGACGGCAGGAAGTCTACGGGGATACCAAAGCTCGACGACCTCATAGAGGGCGGGATTATAAACGACAGCATAATGATGCTGGAAGGCGACGCCGGAACCGGCAAGTCCACGATGGCGGTCCAGTACCTGCTCGCGGGAATCAAGGCCGGCGAGAAGGGCGTTTACGTGAGCGTCGACGAAAGCAAGAAGAGCCTCTACAGGAACATGGTCCGCTTCGGATTCAACCTCGAGGAATACGACAATGCCGGCGCCCTATTGTTCCACGAGTTAAAGCCCCACCAGATGAGGGAGTTCCTCGACAAGGGAGTCCTCGGCATCGAGGAGCAGCTGATTGCGATGAAGGCCCAGAGGCTGGTGTTGGACAGCATAACCGCGTTCGCCCTCCTCTATGAAACCGATGCCAAGCAGCGGAGCGCGGTCCACAACCTCTTCGACAAGATACGGAACTGGGGGCTCACCACCCTCATAATAGCCGAATCCGCCGAGGAGAACCATCAGTTCGGGCTCAGGTACCTGGTGGACGGGTGGATTAAGCTCTCCAGGAAGAAGGTCGGGCAGGAACGGATAAGGACCATCGAGGTCTTGAAGATGAGGGGGACGAAACACGACACCAACGAGATAGTTTACCGCATAGAGAAGAACGGCATCAACCTCTACCCAAGCGAGAGGATGCTCGGCGGAGACTTGTAGGTCACAGGTAACGGAGGAATCGGTTTCCCCCGTCGACAAGCACGTTCAATGCCTTTACCGGCCTATCAGACAGTTCGAACCCCATCACTATCACCTCCTCGCCCTTGCCGATGCATAACGCGGCCGCGCCGTTCATGCAGACGACGCCAGAACCACGCTCGCCGGCCATGACGTACGTCTCAAGCCTCGCGCCGGACGAGTTGCTTGCGACAAGCACCTTCTCCCCAGGCAGTAGGCCCGCCTTCTCCATGAGCTCCTCGTCAAGCGTGATGCTGCCGACATATGCGGGGTTAGCGTCCGTTATACGTGCCTTGTGTATCTTAGACCTCAGGATCCATCTCATATCCGCACCCCCTATTTCAGTATCTTCCCCGTTTCCATGTACCAGAGGTACAAATCAAGCTCCGCCATGTCAAGCCCGATTCTCCCCCCAAGCCGCTTAAGCGCGTCTTCTATCTCCACGTAGCGCCTTGGCGTCAGCGACTTCGGCCGCCGGATTATGCCGCGCCCTGCGAT
>Ga0315287_10004981_pt1 | contig 13013 bp, 5 predicted proteins | sample YL17G11_0_MG_FD_205037 | JGI IMG/M metagenome (GOLD analysis project Ga0315287, IMG submission 205037) | Sediment microbial communities from Yellowstone Lake, YNP, Wyoming, USA - YL17G11_0 | ecosystem: Environmental > Aquatic > Freshwater > Lake > Sediment | place: USA: Wyoming | collected...
AATTTCATCAAGCTTCTGCTGTTTTTTCCGAGCCATATAATGTAATTTATTTCTGCGCAAAATAAGGCAAAATATCGGGCCAGCAAAAACAAACTTTTCTTATTTAATTGACAGTCCGATTATTTTACTATTGTTCAACAAAAATTTTTTAAGCTTTAATCAGACTTCATGACTTATATTGCCTTCAAAAATAGTTTTTGGAGACCATTCATATTGAAATACCTATAATTTTACCTTAACTTGCAGAAAACTGATACGATAATAGGAAATCAAGAAATAAGACATTAATGAGAATATTTAAGATTTTTTTCCTTTTTCTCGTGTTCGCTCAATTGACGGCCGGACAAACGCGGAATTTTAAATTCAGGCATTATTCTATTAATGAAGGATTAATACAGAATTCTTGCAGTTCCATTCTGCTTGACTCCAAAGGATTTATCTGGTTTGGTACTTACGGCGGCCTGAGTAAATTCGATGGTTACAAGTTCACCAATTATATGCTTCACTCAAATGACTCCACCAGTCTGGTCAATAATATTATTCAAACAATGTTTGAAGACTCCAAAGGAAATATATGGATTGGCACCAGAGCGGGGTTGAGTATTTTTAACAGGGACAGGAATAAATTCACCACTATTTACCCTTTGAAAAATAAAACTGAATTAAGCATCACTTCAATTGCCGAAGATAACAATGGGATGATATTTCTTGGCACTTATGGTAATGGATTGATAGTTTATAATCCTGCACCGAAAGAATTCACATCCTATAGATACAACAGCAAAAATAAAACATCCATTTGCAGTGATTTTGTTTCGGACATTATCTTTGATATGAATAACAATGCCTGGGTATCAACTTACCATGGCTTGAATTACTTTGAGAAACAAACAAAGAAATTCACTCAATTTAAAAGAACAAATTATAAAGCAGCCGACTGGCATAAGGATGCTATTTCCAGCATTGAATTTGACGATAAGGGGAATATATGGGTTGGAAGTAATTATAGTGTTGCTAAATTTAATACACTTCAAAACAAGTTCGAAGATTATATCATACTAAATTCAGGCAACAAGGGAAATTCTTCGGGCAACGTAAGAACTTTACAATTTGTCGATAACAATTACTTGTGGGCTGGAACCGATAACGGAATTATAGTCCTAAATATAAACGACAGAACAACCTTTAAAATCAAGCATGAGATTTATAACTCTGAAAGTTTAAGCAGCAATGAAATTGAAACTATATTCTTGGATAAGACGGGAAATTTGTGGATTGGAACCAGAGCAAGCGGTGTCGATAAACTGAAATTTATTAAAGAAAGATTTGCGCACTATGTTAACAACAGCAAAGAGCTCAATTCCTTAAGCAACAATGAAATTTACGGAATGGCGGAAGACAGAAACGGGGATATTTGGCTTGCCACACTGCAGGGGTTGAATAAGTTCTTCCCGAAAACTAAAAAATTTCAAAGTTTTATTAAAAGAGATTATCCAGGCATAACAAACGACAGGATGTGGGCTGTATATACCAAAAAAATTAAAAACGACCTGGTATGGGTTGGCACTGATGCGGGATTATTTGTGATTTCCTCATCAACAAATAAAATTGTTAATCCGTTTAATAAACCCCTTTTAGATTCGGTAAAATCAGACCGCATAATGGCAATATGTATTGATAACCTGAATAATCTATGGCTGGGTGCGGAAAATGGATTGATTAAAATAAACCTTACAACCGAAAGCATTAAGAGATTTAAACATAATCCCGCGAATCCTAAAAGTATCAGCAATACATTTGTTTACCGTTTTTTTCTTGATTCGAGAGAAAATCTGTGGATTGGTACAACAAACGGACTGAATTTGCTAAAACCGAATTCCGAAGAATTTTCAGTATTTCTTAATGAAAGAAATAATCCATCCAGCATCAGCAACAATGAAGCCAATGAAATTATTGAAGATAAAGATGGTTCGTTTTGGATCGGAACATCGGATGGATTAAACAAATATTACCCGGAAAAAGGGACTTTCGAACACATAAAACTTTCCAATATTCCTTCTGAGACTATCTATTCAATTCAGCAGGACAATAAAGGATGTCTATGGATTGGAACCGGAAAAGGATTGGTAAAATTCGATCCGCAAAAAAAAGAAAGTGTTCATTACGATATTGAAGACGGTATTCAAAGTAATGAATTCAATTTCCCCTCATTGATTTCCGCTGCCGGTGAATATTATTTTGCCGGAATTAATGGATTCAGCGTATTTAAACCGGATGACGTTTATACAAATAATTTTATTCCCCCGGTGTATATTACTGGTTTCTATGTTTTAAACCAGCCGATCGGTGTCGGAGAATTATATAAAGGTACTTTGGTGCTGAAAGAGGCTTTGGAAAATGTAAAAGAAATCAACTTGAGTTATCGTGATAATATCCTCAGTTTTGAATTTGCCGCACTCGATTATCAATCGCCTAATAAAAATTATTATATGTACCGGATGGAAAATTACGAGGCTTCATGGAATGAAGCGGCCGGCCGCCGTTTTGTTACCTACAGCCTTGAACCTGGAACATATTCCTTTACTGTAAAAGGGTCAAACAACGATAAAGTATGGAACAATCAGGGTTATACTTTAACAATTAATATCCTTCCCCCATGGTGGAAGACTCTTTGGTTTAAACTAATTATTACATTACTGGTGTGCGGAATATTATTTTCAATTTTCTATATAAGAACCCGTTATTTCAAGAGGCAAAAAGCCGATCTAGAACGGCTTGTAATTGAACGCACTGCCGAACTGGCAAAACAGCAGGGCATTGTTGAGGAACAGGCAGAAAGAATTCAACTTACAAATCTTGAATTGGAACAGCTTAACTCTGAATTGGAACAGCGTGTTGTTGAAAGAACTGCCGAGCTTGAAAAAGCCAAGGAAAAAGCAGAAAAGGCCGATGAAATTAAGTCTGAATTCCTTGCTCAAATGTCCCACGAAATCAGATCCCCTATAAATGTTGTCTTAAGCTTTTCCAATCTTATCAAATCGGAAGTGGAAGATAAAATTGATGATGATCTAAAAGAAGGATTTAAAAGCATTTCAAATGCAGGAAAAAGAATAATCCGGACTGTTGATTTGCTTCTGAATATGTCGGAAATTCAAACCCAGACTTATGATTATGTGCCAGTGGAATACGATCTGCTTAATGATATATTATATACTCTTTTGCCCGAATATCAGATAACCGCTAAAGAGAAGAAGCTGAACTTTGTTATCGAGAATAAAACTGAGAAAGCAAAGATTATCGGAGACCTGTATACTCTTGAGCAGATATTTGCAAACCTGATCGACAATGCGATTAAATATACCAACAGGGGCGCTATTGTTATTAGAATTTTTACAGATGAAATAGGATTAATTATCTGTGAAATTCAGGATTCAGGTATTGGAATCAGCAGCGAATTTATGGAGAAACTTTTCCTCCCCTTTACTCAGGAGGAGCAGGGATATACACGGAAATACGAAGGAAACGGCTTGGGGCTTGCCCTGGTTAAAAAATACTGCGAGCTCAATGGTATCGATATTTCGGTTAAAAGCAAAAAAGGAGAGGGAACCACCTTTGCCCTTAAATTCAGCCGTACTATTCAAATAACCTCAAATAATGAAATTTAAATTGTAATTCATACCTTCCTTTTAGTAATTTAATACCCAACAAAATAATTTTCTTTTATTAACACGAATCGAGCGTATAGAATGAAAATAAAAACGTACATTCTTAAAACAGTTCTTCTGGCTTTTTGTTTTGCCGCCTTACTGACTGCACAGAACAAACCATCATTTTTAACGGTTGCCGAGAAATCCGAATTTAAATCTACCTCAAGGCACAGCGATGTAATGGATTTTATTAAACAACTCCAGAAAGTTTCCCCTTATGTGCGCGTTGAAACAATTGCAAAATCAATTGAAGGGAAAATAATACCTTTAATTGTAATAGGAAAACCTCTGCCAAAGGATCCTGCAGCGTTGAAGAATGATAAACGCCTGGTTGTTTATTATAAAGCCAACATTCACGCCGGAGAAGTTGAAGGAAAAGAAGCAACCTTAATGCTTGCGCGTGATATTCTGTCTAAACAGAAACCCGATTATCTGGATAAAATAATAATTCTCCTCTGCCCCATTTATAATCCCGACGGCAATGATAAAATAGCACCATTGGAAAAAAACCGCCGCGGACAGAATGGGCCCGCCAACGGTGCCGGTGAAAGATACAATGGTCAGAACCTGGATTTAAATAGGGACGGCATGAAAGCTGAAGCCCCCGAGACACAGGGTTTCATAAGGAATATTCTTAACAGATGGGACCCCGCAATTATTGTTGACTGCCATACAACTGACGGCTCACTTCACGAAGAATCAGTTACCTTCTGCTGGGCTATGAATCCAAATGGTTCTATGGATATTAAAAATTATATGCAGAACAAATTATTTCCTGCGGTTTCAAAAACCCTAAATGACAAATATAAAACTTTGAATGTGGTATATGGAGAATATGTAGATAGAAGAGATCTCTCAAAAGGATGGGAAGCTTTCAGCCAGGAACCCCGTTATATTGTAAATTATGCCGGATTACGCAACAGGCTTTCTATGCTTAATGAAAACAACGTCTATTCCGATTTTAAAAGCCGTGTTTTAGGATGTTATAACCTCCTCCGCTCCATTCTCGATTTTGCTTATGAGAATAAAGATGAAATAAAGAAACTTGTTAAAGATGCAGATGATAAAACTATTGCCAGAGGATTGAATCCCACCCCGTCGGATTCTTTTGCCATAGAATACAAACTCAATCCGGCTAAATCGAAAATAACCGTGCGCGCTTTTGAAATGGAAACTTATAAAGATGAAAAAGGTGTTACCCGCCAGAGAAGAACCGGTAAAATTACCCCGGTTGAGCTTCCGTTTTTAGGTGAGTTCAGTGCAAAGCGTTCGGTCAGAGTTCCCTTCGGTTACTTCCTTACTGTTCGCGACCCTTTGGTACTCTCCTTATTAACCACACACGACATACAGTATAAAGTATTGAAGGATTCTGTAAATCTTGAAGTTGAATCATTTAAAATCACAGACTTAAAACCGGTTCAAAGAGCTAACCAGGGGCATTATACAAATACTGTTAAAGGAGAATTATTCAAACAGAAGAAGACATTCCCTGCTGGTACTATATTTGTTCCCATGGCTCAGAAAAATGCCAATGTTGCAGCGTATCTGCTTGAAGCTGAATCGGATGATGGAATGCTTCTCTGGAATTTCCTTGACAGATATATAGTTTCCCAATGGGGACGAGGATATGATTATCCGGTTCACCGGATTTTAACTAATCCGGCATCCATTAAAGATCAGAAATTCATTTTTGAACCTGCTAAATAAACCATTTTAATCGGTGAATTGAGGAATCTTATTTATAGATTCCTCATTCATTTGTCCCGGCCGGCTAAACATACCCGTAAACTCTTTTTTCGCAACCCCTTGATATTGAAATATCTTTATGCAAACTTTGTTGTAATATTAAACATTATTATGGCAATCCTATGAAGAAGCCTCGACTGATTATTTATACCCTAATTTTACTTTTCTTTTCTTTAAAAATGATAAGCGGTTATCAATTAAAAACAGGTGCTAAACCTGAAAAGAAACATGATTTCAAATTCAATTCTATCCCGGCTAAATGGGATGAAGGCCTGCCCTTGGGAAACGGTATGCTGGGCGCGCTTATCTGGCAGAAAGGAAATACCCTCCGCTTTGCACTTGACAGGGCCGATCTTTGGGATTTACGGCTGCCGAAAGAATTCGAAAGTCCTAATTACAGATTTTCTTGGGTGGTTGAACAGGTAAAGAAAAAAGACTATAAACCGGTTCAGGATTTACTGGATGTACCGTACGACAGGGATGCTACTCCTACAAAAATTCCCGCCGGCGCCGTTGAATTTGACATTCCGGGCATAAATGATATTGAGTATGCAAATCTTCAGCTTCGGAATGCTGTATCTGAAATAAAATGGAAAAATGGAATTATACTTACTTCTTTTGTCAATGCCGCATCTTCAAACGGATGGATTAAAATCGACGGACTCCAAAAGGAAATTATTCCGAGGATTTCTCCTCCTCCATTTAAATCGGAAAAAGCAGCCGGTGCTGCCAACAGCGGAGCAGAGGGAAATGATCTTGTACGGCTTGGTTATCCGGAACCGGAGATAAAACAAACTGAAAATGAAATTATTTACACTCAAAAATGTTACGGGGATTTTGAATTCAAAATTCATGTGAGTTGGAAATATATAAACAAGACTCTTTTCTGCAGCTGGACCATAACAACCAACAAACCTTATCCTCTTTATAAAGATAATCCGGTAATTGATCCGAAGAATATTACAACCAAAAAATATTCAAACGATTTAAATGCACATATATCCTGGTGGAATAATTTCTGGAATAAATCGTCAGTACAAATCCCCGATTCGCTTCTCGAAACTCAATGGTACAGAGAAATATATAAACTGGGCAGCGCTTCAAGAAAAGGGGCTCCGCCTATTACACTGCAGGCTGTATGGACTGCCGATAACCGCAGGCTTCCTCCCTGGAAAGGGGATTTCCACAACGACCTTAATACACAATTAAGCTACTGGCCTTCCTATTCATCCAATCACCTTGAAGAAGCAGAGGTCTTTCTGGATTGGATTCTCTTAAACAAAACTAAAGCACTTAATTACACAAAGAAATATTTCGGTGTTGATGGAATTAACTTTCCCGGTGTTTTAACTCTTACCGGCGACCCGATGGGAGGATGGATACAATATGCTCTTTCACCAACTGTCTCGGCATGGCTTGCTCAGCATTTCTATCTCCAATGGCGCTACAGCATGGATAAAACATTCCTAAGAAACAAAGCGTATCCGTGGATTAAAGAGACTGCCCGGTTTATAACCAATCTATCAATTCTTGAAAATGGAAAAAGAAGGCTTCCCCTTTCTTCATCTCCTGAAATTAATGATAACGATATTACAGCCTGGTTTAAAGAAACTACAAATTTCGATCTCTCATTAATCCGCTGGTTATATAATGCCGCTGCAGAAACAGCGCTTGCACTCAATCAAAAAAAGGATGCCGGGGAATGGAATAAGCTTCTCTCCGAATGGCCGGAGCTTGCAGTAGCAAATGATAAACTTCTGGTGGCTCCCGGTTATGAATTAAAAGAAACACACAGGCACTTCTCGCATTTAATGTCAATACACCCATTGGGGCTGCTCGACTGGAGAAATGAAAAAGAAAGAAACATTATTAAAACCTCTTTGAATGACCTTGAAAGATTAGGTACCGATTACTGGTGCGGTTATTCCTATAGCTGGCTTGGAAGTATGTATGCAAGGTCAATGGATGGAGATAAAGCAGCCGGGGCTTTAAGAACCTTTGCTTCCTGCTTCTGCTCCCCAAATAGTTTTCATCTGAACGGAGACCAGTCTAAAACCGGAAAGTCCAAATTTACCTACCGTCCGTTTACGCTTGAAGGTAATTTTGCATTTGCCGAAGGTATTCAGCAGATGCTTCTTCAGAGCCATAACAATCTAATTATTATTTTTCCGGCAGTACCCGATACATGGAAAGATATTTCATTTAACAACCTGAGGGCTGAAGGGGCTTTTATTATCTCTGCAGAAAAAAAGAATGGAAATATTAAATCAATTAACATTATGCCCGAAAAAGGCGGGTTGGTGAAAATTCAAAATCCGTTTAATCATTCAAACATTACTGTCTCTGGTTTATTTAAAACAAAATCGGTTTCTAATGATTATATTGAAATTGAAACAATAAAGGGGAACATAATCTCCATTGCCAACAAATAATTTGTAAGGATACTCAAATGGACAAAAAAACATTCAGATTGCTTGCTTTATTTGTATTTCTCTTTACACAGTTATCTTTTGCACAATCCGGAATAATTCAGCTTAGAACAGGTGCATTTCAAATTAGAATAAACAGTGAGGGGAAAATCATAAGCCTGCTCGACTTAACCGGCAACAAAGAATATTGTGCCCGCATGCAGACTTCTCCTTTAGTGCAGATTAAAACAGGCGGCAACTACGAGGAACCCTCTTCCGCAAAGCATGTAATGAATAAAGACCTTATAATTCTAAATTATAATAAATCCGGTATTACTCTAACCGTAAAATATTCTATTAAGAAGAATCATCTCGCTTTTGAAATCACTGAAATTGTTCCGGAAAATAAAGTTGATTTAATTCTCTGGGGACCCTATTCAACTTCAATAAATAAAACTGTCGGCGAGATTATCGGCGTTGTTAGAAACGGCGATTATGCCGTGGGAATTCAATCATTAAATGTAAAAACCGTAGGGGGTTATCCTGCGCCCGACGAAGGATTTGAATTCAGCCGCGGACGTACAGCTGAAAGTAAAGAATGGGGATCGGTTCTACAGGCTTATTCTATTGACCGGTCGAAGAAAAGAAATATATCTGTATGGAATGGCAGTTGGCCTAATATGCCCGTGGAGCCTTTGAAAAATGAAAATATTATCGGTTCAAAAATTGCGCTTTTCGGATGTGCCGAAAAAGATGTTCTGACCAGAATCGGCGAAATTGAAATTGCAGAAGGACTGCCCCACCCGATGATTGACGGCCTCTGGTCTAAACTTTCTCCCCAAACCGGAAGATCTTATCTTATTGCCGATTATTCTGAAAGCACTGTTGATGAACTGCTCGGCTATACCAAACGCGCTAATTTAATGACACTGTATCATATGAATATTTTTGACAGCTGGGGTAGATATGAAATTACGAAAAGAGATTTTCCAAACGGTATTGAAGGATTAAAAAAGAGCGTTGAGAAGGCTAAAGCTTTGGGGATAAGATTGGGAGCGCATACATTAACCAATTTCATTAATACCAACGATCCCTATGTTACACCTGTTCCCGATAAACGCCTTGTTAAAACAGGTTCAAGTATTTTGACAACCGATATTACTGAAACCGGCAAAGAAATTCTTGTTGCATCACCTGAATACTTTAATAACGAAACAGCCAATTGGCTGCATACCGTAGTGATAGATGATGAATTAATCCGATATAGAACCGTTACAGCTGAGAAACCATATAAACTGCTCGATTGCGAAAGAGGAGCTTTCGGAACCAGGGCTGCATCCCATAAGAAAAATTCCATTGTTGGGAAATTGGCCGATCATCCGTACAAAATATTTTTCCCGAATATAGACCTTCAAAGAGAGATTGCAATTAACCTTGCCAAACGGTTCAATGAAACCGGATTATCGCAGCTCGATTTTGACGGGCATGAAGGATGCGGCGCTACCGGACAGGGGGATTATGCGATTGATCTTTTTGCAAAGGATTTTTATGACAACATTGACCATTCCGTTATTAATGGTACAAGCAATTCGAAACATTTTTACTGGCATATTACAAATTACCATAATTGGGGAGAACCCTGGTACGAAGGCTTCAGGGAAAGCATGCAGGAATATAGAATAAACAATCAGGCTCTGCTCGAACGCAATTACCTGCCTAATATGCTTGGGTGGTACCTTCTTACGGAGACCACGACATTGTCAGATATTGAATGGATGCTTGCCAGAGCGGCAGGGTATAAAGCGGGTTTTGCACTTGCAACAAGCCTGACTGCACTGCAGAAGAATCCTGAAACAGGAGAGATTCTTGACGCAATAAGGGAATGGGAAACATTAAGACATTTAAAATTATTTACAGATGGGCAGAGAGAGTTGATGAAAGATCCAAAAACCGAATTTCATCTTGAAAAAGTTACCGACAGCACCTGGAAATTGTATCCTTTCAATGCTTCCCGGGAATATGTATATGAAAAAACCGTTAAACAACCTGGTGAACCGACTTCGGTGGAGTGGATTTATGAAAACTCAAACGAGGAACAACCTCTACAATTTAAACTGAAAGTTTTAGGTGAAAACGGGACTATCAAAAACCCGGCATTTGAAATAGATAATTTTACAACTGTTTCCTATAATGTTGAACTGAAAAATAATGAAACATTGTTATGCGAAGGCCTTAAAATGGCAAGAGTTTATAATGATAAAGGAAGACAGATAAAAACCGTTGATGCAAGCATTTCCATTCCCGGAATCACAAAGGGGAAGCATAAAATAAATTTCAGCTGCGCCTTCAACGGCGGTCAGCAGTTAAGCGTAAAAGTAATTTTTAAAACAATTGGTGCTCCAATACCAGTTAACAAATAACCTCAGAGGCTGCAATGAAAAAGATTTTTCTATTATTAGTTCTGTTTATACTATCACTCGATCTATTCGGCAAAATACGGCTGCCCAATATTTTTTCGAACGATATGGTGCTGCAGCGCAACACCACCGTAAAAATATGGGGCTGGGCAAACCCTAATGAAAAGATTATATTAAAAGCCGATTGGATGAAATCACCCCTTACCGCCGCTGCCGATGCAAACGGCAATTGGATGATAAGAATAAAAACAGTAAAAGCCGGCGGACCTCATAAAATCTCCATCTCGGGAGAAAATGAAATTGTATTTAATAACGTTCTCCTCGGCGAAGTGTGGATCTGTTCCGGACAGTCGAATATGGAATTTACTCTTAAAATGTTAGGCGGATGGGATTCACATTACAAAAATGATAAAGAGGATTTTATTAAAAAAGGTTACACGCAAATGAGATTCTGCCAGGTTGAAAAAGCAGCTTCCGCTGTTCCGCTTGATACCTGCAAAGCAAGATGGTTCGTCCCTAAAGTTGATGATGTAGAAAATTTCAGCGCTACCGCTTATTTCTTCGGAAGAGAATTGTATAATAAACTGCACGTGCCTATCGGTTTAATTTCAACCAACTGGGGAGGAACGCCCGCAGAGACCTGGACAGAGAAAGAATATCTTGAAAAAGATACCGATTTAAATTACTATCTGGCTCTTAATTCAAACTGGGAAGCTGGACAGCCTGCAAAGCTTTACAACGCAATGATCAATCCCCTTATTAATTATACAATCCGCGGTGCTATCTGGTATCAGGGAGAAGCTAATGTTGACAACTCTAACTTGTACAATAAGCTCTTTACTACAATGATTAAATGCTGGCGCGATAAATGGCAGATTGGGGACTTCCCTTTTTATTACGTTCAGATTGCCCCATATAATTACGGCGACGATTCTCAGTCCTCTGCTTTTTTAAGGGAAGCGCAATTGAAAACCTTATCTACGGCTAAAAATACCGGCATGGCAGTTACAATGGATATCGGTAATCCTAATGATATCCATCCAAAAAACAAACAAGCGGTAGGATACAGGCTGGCACTTTGGGCGCTTGCTAATACATACAAAGTTAAAGTACCCGCATATAGCGGTCCGCTTTACTCTAAGTTCAAAATTGAAAACAATAAAATGCGCCTGTTCTTCGATTATGCGGGTAAAGGACTTCTCTGCAAAGGTGCAAAACTAACAGGCTTTAAAATTGCTGATGAGAGTATGAATTTCGTTGACGCGGAAGCAGTAATTGATAAGAATACAGTAGTTGTATATAACAGTTCTATTACGAAGCCTGTAGCTGCAAGATTCGCGTTTACAAACATAGATTCTTCAAACCTGTTTAATAAGGAAGGGCTACCCGCTTCATCTTTCAGAACTGATACTGCGCCATTCTACAAACCGGCTATGGCAATTTCTTCTTTGCCCGGCTCTGACGGCAAATCACTGAATGTTAAATTATCCTGCGCAGACAGCAAAGCTGAGATTCACTATACATTAGATGGCTCCGATCCTCTTTTTTCATCTCTTAAATTCGACAATACCATCAACCTAGAGAATACCACATTATTAAAAGCACGTGCATTTAATAACGGTATTAAATCGCTGAATAAAATTGAATTTAATTTCAACAAGCATCTGGCGTTCGGCAAAAAAGTTATATATAAAGAGAAATATTCCCCCAGGTATGAATCATCCAAAGAATTTGCATTAACAGACGGAATACGGGGATCAACCGATTTCCATGACGGCTTCTGGCAGGGATTTCAGGAAATTAATTTTGAAACCACAATTGACCTTGATGAAGTAAAGCCTATAAATAAAATAAGCATCGGATTTCTGTCTGCTGTCGGATCATGGATATTCCCTCCGAAGAAAATTGAGTATTTTATTTCGGAAGATGGAATCAACTATACAAAGTTTTTTGAAATGAGTATTCCGGTTCCAGCTTCAAACGGCAAGACGGTAACTGAGACTTATTCGACTGCCGTTAAGAATACAAAAGCCCGCTTCATTAAAATTGCCGCAGAAAATATTGCTGTCTGCCCAGTTTGGCACCCGGGCAAAGGGGGAAAAGCATGGCTTTTTGCAGATGAAATAATTGTTGAATAAAAAATAGGATTCAGATATGTTAAAGCACATTAAATTTTTTAAAATGATCCTGCTTTTTTTGTTGGTTTTTTCCTGCATATATGGCCAGAGAGAAAAACTGTTAATGGATTTTGACTGGAAATTTCATTTAGGCAGCGCTGTATCAATAGAAAAAGATTTTAATTACGGAATGGGTGCAATATACGCCAAAGCCGGCTCAGCTACCGGAGCTATAAAACCCGGTTTCAATGATGACAAATGGAGAACACTTAATATCCCCCATGATTGGGCAGTTGAACTTGACTTTGTTTATGCAAAAGATGAAGATGTTATGAGTCACGGTTATAAGCCGGTTGGAAGGCAATTCCCTGAAACTACAATCGGATGGTACAGGAAATCATTTACGCTGCCTAAGGAGGATGAAGGGAAAAGAATCTCTATTAAATTCGACGGTATCTTCCGCGACTGCACAATCTGGCTTAACGAGCATTTCATCGGAAGGAATATCAGCGGATATAATGAATTCTCTTTCGACATAACAGACTATGTGCTATATGGAAGAAAAAATGTTTTAGTAATTCGCGTTGATGCAGGGCAGTACGAAGGGTGGTTTTATGA
>Ga0315287_10004982_pt1 | contig 13012 bp, 8 predicted proteins | sample YL17G11_0_MG_FD_205037 | JGI IMG/M metagenome (GOLD analysis project Ga0315287, IMG submission 205037) | Sediment microbial communities from Yellowstone Lake, YNP, Wyoming, USA - YL17G11_0 | ecosystem: Environmental > Aquatic > Freshwater > Lake > Sediment | place: USA: Wyoming | collected...
GAAAACCGCGCGACGGGGCTTGCCATGCCGGTCAATCATTCGCTTTTTTTGGGGGGCTCCGTTTCGCTCTACCGGTAAACTAGACGGCATTGCCGGATTCTTGTCAAAAGGAACCGTACAGATGACGAAGTCGAAATTGGGCGCAGGCAAGTCGCCATCGAGCACCAGGCGGGCGTTTCTCAAGGCCGTGGGCATAGGGGCCGCCGGGCTCGCGGTTGGCGGGTTTGCCGCCAAAGGAGAGCAGACTGTGGCGAAACTGCCGAACATATTGTTGATCTTCACCGACGACCTGGGCTACGGCGACATAAGCTGCTACAATCCGGAATCGAAGGTCGTCACAGCCAATCTGGACTCACTGGCCAGGCAGGGCATGAGTTTCACGGACGCCCACAGCGCGTCCACGGTCTGCACGCCGTCGCGATACAGCATCCTCACCGGGCGGATGTGCTTCCGCACGGGCTTCCGCGGCGTGTTCTGCGGCACCGGCGGGCCGAACCTCATCGAGGAAGGGCGACTGACGCTGCCCGGGATGCTCCGCCAGAAGGGCTACGCAACCGCGGCGGTCGGCAAGTGGCACGTCGGACTTACGTTCCTGGACAAGGCCGGCAAGCGGGTGACCAAGGGCGGCGTCGAGGGCGTAAAGGAGGTCGACTTCTCGCGGGCGATCCCCGACGCGCCCATACATCGCGGCTTCGATTACTTCTTCGGCACGTCCTCCTGCCCGACCACGGACTTCCTCTACGCCTACATCGAAGGCGACCGCATCCCCGTGCCGCCCACGACACTGCTGGATAAAAGCCCGCTGCCGAATCATCCGTACTCGCATGACTGCCGCATCGGAATGATCGCGCCGAACTTCGACATGGAGAAAACCGACCTGGTCTTCCTCGAAAAAAGCAAGCAGTTCATCGAGAAGCACGTCAAACAGAACCCCGACAAGCCGTTCTTCCTCTATCACGCTACCACGGCCGTGCATTTGCCGAGCTTCGCGGCCGAGCAGTTCAAGGGCAAGACCAAAGCCGGCCCGCACGGCGATTACATATACGAGATGGACTGGGTCGTCGGCGAACTGCTAAAGACGCTCGATCGCCTCGGCGTTGCAGACAACACGATCGTGATGTTCGCCAGCGACAACGGGCCGGAGATCACCTCGGTGGTCAACATGCGCAAGGACTACCACCACGACGGGGCACGCCCGTGGCGCGGCATGAAACGCGACGACTGGGAAGGCGGGCACCGCACGCCGCTGATCGTCCGCTGGCCTGGCAAGGTCAAGGCTGGCAGGACGACCGACCAGTTGACGAGCCTGACAGACGTGATGGCGACCTGCGCGTCAATCGTCGGGGCAAAGCTGCCCAACGACGCGGCCGAGGACAGCTACGACATGCTGGGCGTGCTGCTGGGCACGCAGGGCGACAAGCCGGTCCGGCCGTACATGCTCGAGCAGACCATCTCCCTGGCCCTGTCCATTCGCCGCGGCAAGTGGAAGCTGCTTGCCCACAAGGGTTCCGGCGGCAACAACTACGAGAAAAGCGAGGACCTGCGGCCGTACATCATCCTTGACACCGAGCCCAACTCGCCTGGCCAGCTCTACGACCTCGACGCCGACCCCGGCGAACGGGTCAACATCTACAGCAAGCATCCCGACATTGTCCGTGAGCTGACCGAGCGGATGGAGGAGTTCAAAAACACCGGCCGAAGCGCGCCGGAGCGATCGAAGTAGCTATATCTCTGTGGCGACGGCTCTTGGCGGCAATCGCTTCTCCGGGCGCTTCTCCGGGGCCATATTTGTGCTTTCAAATATAACCAGAGCATGATATACTGGTCGCTTAAGCTCAAGCGGTTCCAAGCAGTTCATAGAAGATTCCTGAGGTGTTGCTCAACATCATCGGAGGAGTTCGTTGCATGCGTACGCAAAGACGACTAGCGCTCGGATTGCTTGCGATTTTGGCCCTTACTGCCGGCCAGGCTTGGGCCGGGGTCCAGTACGTCATCGAGATCAGCGTAGACGGCCTGGGAGGGACGTACCTGAACAAGATATTTAATGGGACGGCCACCGGAGGACCGTACTCGATTCCCAACTTCATTCGACTGAAGAACGAGGGCACGAGCACGCTGGCCGCCCACTGCGACAACAACAACTGGGAGACGTTGCCCAACCATGTGTCGATCATCACGGCCCGGCCGAGGGACAGCCTCAACGGCCTCGACGGCCACAACTGGTCCAGCAACAGCGACCCGGCCGTCGGGCAAACGATCCACTCCAACAAGGGTTCCTACGTTGCCAGCGTCTTCGACGTGGCCCACGATAACGGGCTGAGGACCGGAATGTACGCGAACAAATCCAAGTTCATGCTGTTTGACACTTACGGATCCTATACCGGCGGCGGCTCCTACAACGCCACCTACGGCGCCCTCGACACGACCGGGGCGGACAACGGGCGCGACAAGATCGACAACACTTACATCAACACCGCCCTCGGCGGCACGATCGTCAACACCTACATCGCAAAGCAGAAAACCGCCAGCCCCAATCAGTACGCGTTCCTGCACATCAACGAGCCCGATGCCTACGGCCATTCGTCGGGTTGGGGCAGCGCCACGTGGAACAGCCAGGTCGTTGTCGTGGATACAATGATTGGCAATATTTTCAAATTGATCGAGCACGACGTTCCCGCGATGACGGGCCATACGGCCATCATCCTTACGGCCGATCACGGCAACCAGGACAACCCTGTCACTGGGGCCGACCGCTATTCTGTTCCGTTCTTCGTCTGGGGTCCCGGTGTGACCGCGGGCGCCGATCTCTACACTCTGAACGCCGGCCTTCGCCAGGCGACGTCCAGCTACCCGATGACTACCTATAGTGGCATGCAGCCAATCCGGAATGCTGAAGCCAGCAACCTGGCCCTGGACCTGCTGAACCTGGGCCCCATCCCCGGTTCGGCGTTCAACTACGCACAGAACCTGGTCGTGTCCGCCCCCATCATCTCCGTCACCGGCGCTCCCGGGACGCCCGCCAACTGGGGCACCGGGACGACCTGGAATCTGAACCACGTCGTTCCCGGCCCCGACAATGAAGTCAAGGTGCGTCACTCGGTGAACCTGGCGGCGGCCACCGGTCCGCAGACGATCTCCTTGCTGGGTCTGGACAATGCCAACAGCGACCTGCGGATCGCGGCGGGCGCCAGTCTGACCTCCGGCAGCGCCAACGTTCAGAATGGCGCGATGACGGTGTACGGCGCGCTGAACACATCGACGCTGGCCGTCAGCGGCGGATCCGCCACGCTGGCTGGCGGGTCGTCCGGCACTATCACCAACCTCAACGTCAGCGGCACCGGGTCAGCCTCGGTGGCGGCCGGGTCGACCGCCGCGATCACGATTGTCGCCGTGACCGGCGGAACCGCCAACGTGGCGGGAGGTTCGATCGGCACCCTCAATGCTTCGGCCGGCACGACCACTCTGGGCACGAACGTTACCGCGCTGAACGTCAGCGGCAGCGCCTCCGTTTTGGGCGGCGGCGGCGGGGCCGGCACGGCCACCTTGACCGGCGGCACCGTCAACACCCAGGGCAACTACCTGGCCATCGGCAACAAGGTCACGTTGAACAACGGCATGTCGATCTCCGTCGCGGGCGCCACTGTGGACGTCAAGGGCGCCGCCGGCAACAATATCGGCGACGCCTCCAAGATCAGCCATTTCCGGCTCAACGGCGGGACCGTCATCGTCTACAAGCCTGGTACCGGGCCCGAGACACTCCTCTGGAGCGAGGGCTTCGAGAGCAACGGGCAGGGCACGCGTTACACGAGCAACACCAACCTCGCGAACCCCGCGGCCGTGGCGGGCACCACCGATGTCGGCCGTTGGGGCCGCGTCACGTCGATTCCTTCGACCTTCTACAACGTTGCTAACTCGCCGACTGAGGGGAGCGCCATGTGGCTGGGCGAGGATACGACATCCGCTAAAATGACCAACACCAGAACCACCGACGGACTGGAGTCCGGCAGCGCGTCCTGGTTGGATTTCAATCAACTGAACGTTGCGGGAAAGACGGGCCTCAGGCTTACCATTGACATCATGAGCAACGGTGGCGGCGGCCCCGAGAGCAGTGACGAGTTCAAGATCAGGGTGAAAAACATGGTCGATAACATCATCACTGACGTTGAGCATGCGGAGGGAGCAGGCGGCACTTCTCCCTACACGAGCAAAAAGCCCGGCGCCTTTGCATTTAATTCGCCGAAGAAGTCGATGTCGTACGATCTCAGCGCCCTGAACCTGACCGGTAATATGCAGTTGACATTGGCCGCTGGCCAGACCGGGGGTACTGGCGTCGAGTATATCGCCTTCGACAACATCAAGCTCTATGGGCGCTCCATACTGGCCGACCCGATCAACCTGTCGGCGACCACCCTCGAGCTGACCGCCGACAGCATGCTGGACATCGGCGGCGCGACGTTGGCTAGATTCTCCGACCTGGTCCTCGCTTCCGGCGTGACCACCTCGAAGACCCTGCGGATCGCGGGCACGAACTGGGGCGGCGTTTCGGGCCTGGCGTCCTTCTTCGACGTCACAGCGCCCAACAACGCCAACATCTTGCAGATCGGGACTGACGGTTCCACGTACGTGGATCTGAAGGTCCCCGAGCCGGCAACGATGGGCCTGCTGGCCCTTGGCGGCCTGGCGCTGCTCCGCCGCAGGCGGAAGTCCTGAGCTTGTCGAAGGGCTGAAGCGTAAGCGTAAGTCCTGAGCTTGTCGAAGGGCTGCGTCGCCGCAGGAAATAGCCCGGGCCGCCCCGCTTGCGGCTTGGCCGCGCTACTGCCCGCGTAGTATGGCGAAGTGTTTGGTGCCGAAGACTCTCGGCCGCCAGAAGCGGTCGATGGTTGGCGTCAGGGTGTTCATCGCAAGCACGGCCATCAGGCAGGGGATGGGCACGGTGGTGTAGAGTTGCAGGAGCATCGCCAGCGTACCGCAGCCAAGGCCCAGCAGGACCTGCCCGCCGGTGGTCACGGGCCGGCTTGTCATCTCGACGGACACCAGCACCATCGCCAGCACGAGTTGGCCGGAAAGGAGTTGGTAGCTGACGTACGTCAGAGCCGTGCCGAGGCCCTCCGGCGACAGCAGCGGCAGCCAGAACGTCCGCACCGTGTTGTTTGGCCCGGCCAGGTATATCGGCGCGACGGCAACGGTGACCGAAGCGGCCAGGAACATTGCCAGCGGCAGCTCCCACTTGAGGTAGTTTCGGTAGATCAGGTACAGGCACGCGACGACCAGCAGGATGATGCCGGTCTCGCCCAGGCTGCCGGGGCGCGCGCCGTAGAAGAGGTTCTCCATCGGCGGCAGTTGGAGCAGGGCGGCGGGCTTGGCGTCGAGTTGCTCGTCCGGGCGGAAGACCAGGGCGCTGTAGGCGGGCGATTGGCGGTCGGTCAGGCCTCGCAGGGTCTCGGCCGGCGGGGTCAGCAGGAAGGCGTCCTTGCCGTTGGGCGCGGGGCGGCCTCGCCACGGGGCAATGTCGTTGCCGAAGGTGCCCTCGCGCACGTCGCCGACGAGCAGGCGGTTTTGTGCGAGCACGGGCAGGCGATGCTGGAAGCGGGCGTCGGAGATGGCCAACAGGGCCGGGAACATTACCGCCACCGCAAGCCGCCCGACGAGAGCGGGCTGCCAGACGAAGTGCCCGACGCCGCCGAAGACGGCCTTGCCGACTATGATGGCGAACGCCCCGGCCACGACGGGCACGAACCACGGCACGAACGCCGGCAGTGTAAGCGCCAGCAGCACTCCGGTGAGCACGGCGTGCGACCGGCCCAGCAGGGCGGGGATGCGGGTTACGCGGTAGTAGAGCAGTTCGGTTACGACGCAACTCGTGATTGCCAGGGCCGCGACGAGCGCCGCTCGCCAGCCGAACAGCACGATCCCGCCCAGCAGTGGCCCGCAAACGGCGAATACGGTGACCATGAAGACCGTGTGTGCCCCCTCCGGCGCGCGGATAAATGGCGAGTCATGCACGTGGGCGACGGTCGCGCCGGCGTGGGTGCGGTCCTGGCTGGAGGTTGTGGCGTCGGGGTTCATCGGGCATGGCTCCCGTGGGCGCCGGCGGGCTGGCCGGCCCGGGCCGGCGGGACCTCCGCCCCTGGGGCCTCGGCCGCGGCTCGCCGCAAAGCGACGATCTGGCGCTTGAGCTGCTTGACCCGCTGCGTCAGCGGCAGCCTGGCCGGGCATATGTAGCCGCACACGCCGCACTCGACGCACGCCAGGGCCCCGCCCAGTGCGGCGCGATCCACAAGCGACAGCTCGAACGCGTCGTTGAGCATCGCGACGTTGAGCCTGGCCGGGCAATGGTCCATGCACCACCCGCAGCGAATGCACGGGCCGGGCAGGGGCATGTGGGCGGCTTCGAGGCTCAGCACCGCGCCGGAGCCGGGCGTGACAACGGCACGGGCGTCGCACAGAGTCCCAGCCATCGGGCCGCCGTGAATCAGCGTCGGCTCGGGGCCGCCGGCGGCGCAAGGGTTCGCACCGGCCGTCAGAGAGGCCAACTCGGCGCAAGGTGTGCCGAAAGGCGCCCAGAAATTCCCCGGCCGGGCCGTGTGGGGCCCGGCGACCGTTACCACCCGTCCGAGCACGCGCCGCCCGCGGACTACCCACTGGTACACAGCCAGGCACGTCGGGGCGTCGAGCATGGCCGTGCCGACCGACAGGGGGCTCTGGCCGGGAGGGGTCTCCCGGCGGGTAAGGACCTTGGTGAGTATGGTGTCGGCGCCAATGGGGTACTTGTGCGGCAGGGCGATTCGGGCGATGCCGAACCGCTCGGCCGGGGCGTCGCAGGACTGGTAATGACTGGTCCGCCGGTGGTCGGCGGCGACGATGATGTTTCGCGAGCCGACAAGCCTGGCGACTATGGCCAGGCCCTCCATGACCTCCGGGCCGAACTCGGCCAGCAGGCGGTGGTCGCTGGAGACGTACGGTTCGTGGTCCAGCACGTTGAGGATCGTCCAGCGGCACTTTCCGGCCCGCGCTCGGGCAAGAAACTCCGCCAGCGGCTGGGGTCTAAACCGGTGGGTGGTAAGCTGGCCCTGGGCCAGGCGGGCGAGCAGTTCGTCGTCGCCGGCGGCCTGCCAGTCGAAGTCTCGCCCGGCGGGCTCATCGGGCGCTTCGGTGCGGCGCGGCGGGACGATCCCGGCCGGGTCTGAAAGATCGGCCAGCTCGATCGCCGGTGACTCGGCGAAGCTGCCCCACCGCGCGACGGCAACCGTGCAGATGCTCTCCACGCGCCCGCCCAGCGGGGCGAAAACATCCACGCCGGCACAGTCGCGGGCGATGCCGATGCACTGGCCTGGTTGGACGTTCTCGCCGGGCTTGACGGCCGGCTCGGCCGGTGTGGCGGCACAGGGCGCCAGCGGCACAAGCAGTCGCCGTGGGCGCGCGGCAACCTCGATGGCCCGGGCCAGGGTGGGACGCTTCTCATCTGGAAGGTCGATCCCCCCGACAAACATTCCGTACCGCCGGAAGATCATTAACCAATGGTAGCGTATCGGCCCGTGCGAATCCAGCGGGCGCAGGGGGAGGGGAAAGACCTCAGGCTTCAGGCTTGTTCCCACGCACCGGGGCGAGCGAGCATAGGTCCTATAAGAGCTATGGTTTTATCCCCACCGCATGCAAAGTGTCCGGTTCCGCCTTTTGCTTTTCCCCAGTTCCGCTTTTCCGCTTTTCCGCTTTTCCGGGTTCCGGGTTCCGGATTCCAGGTTCCGGGTTCCTGGTTCCTGGTTCCTGGTTCCGGGTTCCAGGTTCCCAATGCCCGGTTCCGCTTTTGTCTTTTCCCGGCTACTGCTTTTGGGGCCGCTGCTGTTTGCGTTTCTGCCTGGTGGCTGAGGGGGCCTTGATGCCCTTGTTCAGGGCGCGGTCAAGCTGGCGGAAGGCCTGCTTGAGGCGCAGCTCCTTTTCGACCAGTGCGATCCTGACGCAGTTTTCGCCGTTCTCGCCGAACGCCCTTCCAGGCGCCAGGACGACCTCGGCCTCCTCGAGCATCCGCAGGGAGAAGTCGATGGAGCCCTGCCCGGCCAGGTGCTCGTCGGAGATGCGCGCCCAGACGAACATGCTGGCTCGCGGCGAGTCGACCTGCCAGCCGAGCTTTCGGCAGCCCTCGACGACGACGTCTCGCCGTGCCTGGTAGAGTTTGGCCTGTCGGGCGACCATCTCCTCGCCCTCGCGCATGGCGATGATGCTGGCGACCTGGATGGGCGTGAAGATGCCGTAGTCGTAGTAGCCCTTGATGGTGGCCAGGGCGCGGACCATCTCGGAGTTGCCCACGCAGAAGCCGATCCGCCAGCCGGCCATGTTGTACGGCTTGGACATGGTGAGGAACTCGACGCCGACGTCCTTAGCGCCCTTTGCCTGGAGGAAGCTTGGGGCCTTGTAGCCGTCGAAGCACGTCCGCCCGTACGCGAAGTCGTGGAAGACCATGATCCCGTCGCGTTTGGCCAGTGCGACGACGCGGTCGAAGAAATCCACGCCGTCCACCGTCATGGCGGTGGGGTTGTGGGGGTAGTTGAGGATCAGGCACTTGGGGCGCGGGTAGAGGTGCTCGGTGACGTACCCGATGCGGTCGAGGAACGCCTCGTCGTTGCCCAGCGGCACGTTGATGACGTTCGCGCCGGCAAGCGCCACGCCGTAGACGTGGATCGGGAAGTACGGGTTGCCGACGATGGCGGTGTCGCCCGGGCCCAGCAGCGCCAGGCACATGTGCGAGAAGCCTTCCTTCGAGCCTATGGTGGCGATGACTTCCTTGTTCGGATCGAGCGTCACGCCGTAGACGCGGTCGTAGAGCCTGGCGACCTCGCGGCGGAGATTGTAGATGCCGATGGACTTGCTGTAGCGGTGCGTCCGCCCGTCGCGGACGGACTCGCAGAGCTTCTCGACCACGTCCCTGGGCGAGGGGTCCGAGGGGTTTCCCATGCCAAGGTCGATCACGTCGACGCCCTGCTGGCGCTTGGCGAGCAGCATGGCGTTGAGCCGCCCGAAAAGGTAGGGCGGAAGGCGGCGGATCCTCGTCGAAACGTCGATTTCCCAGTCGTCACTCACGTTTATCGTCCCTGGTCGGCCTGGCTTTTCAGGATCGGGTCCACGTACTGCAACTTCCCGCCGCGGACGAGTATCTGAAGGATGTCCTGTTGCAGGGCTACGGCCTTTCTCTTGCGCACGTCCGCGGCCAGCCTGGCCTGGACATTCTCGTACTTTATGTTCTCGGGTTCGATTATCCCAAGCAGCTTGAGGATGTGAAAGGCCGTGCCCACCTGGATCGGGTCGGAGACCTCGCCGATCTTCTTCATGCCCATCGCCACCTGCCGCAGCGCCGGCGGGGTGCCCGTGTCCTTCGAGCCGAACGGCTCAAGCAGCCCGGCCTTGTCGGCGGTCGGTCCGATCGAGTACTTGTTCACCATGGCCGTGAACTCCGCGCCGTCGGCCAGGTCCTTCAGGACCTTCTGCGCGTCGGCCAGGGTGGCGGTCTGAATGTGCTGGACCTTGACCTTCCGCTCGTACTGGCGGTCGAACTCCTCCTTGGTCTCCTCCTCGGCCACCTGCACCTGGTTGTCGGCCAGCTTGGCCAGCAGGGTGTTTCGCCGCATGGTCAAGTTCCACTGGTCCTGCGAAACGTTGTTCCGCTTGAGCAGTTGTTCCAGCAGTCGCTGCCGCTGGTTGGGTTCGCTGACGGTTGAGAACATGGCGTCCATGGTCCGCTGGTGCTCGGCCTCGACCTCGGCGTCGGTGACCGCGAGGCCCTTTCGCTGTGCCTCCTGGCGGACGAGCTCGTTGGCGACCAGCTGCTGGGCGACGGCCATGCCGTAGCCGGTGATGAGCAACTGGTTCAACTGGTCCATGTAGACCGGCTCGCCGTTGACATACGCCATGACAGGGCGGCCTGGCTGGGCAGGCTTTGGCGGGGCGTTCACCACGGGGTCCGGGGCGGTGACCATTTCAGGTTCGGGCGTCGGCGCGGGGGCCGGCTTGGGCGAGGCGGCGGGCGGTCTGGCCGGCGAGAGGTCCGTCAGCGGAATCGGACCTGGCGTCGAGGCCGCGACGGGCGCGGCTGGGACTGGGGCGGGCGCCGGCGTCGCTGCGGGCGTCGGGGCGGGCTTTTCGGCAGGCATGGCCTCGATGGGCTTGGAGACCGGCGTCGTGTCGCCGCCTCGCGAGGGCAGCCGCCACGTCGAAAAGCTCGACGAGCCACACCCGGCCAGTGCCGCCGCCGTCAGGACAAGTATGAAGTTTCGCATGTGTTCACCTCTGCTCGGTATTCTATTTCGGGGACAGATACCTTTATTCCTTTACTCCTTGGTATTTCCCGAAATACCAAGGAATAAAGGTATCTGTCCCCGAAATAACTCAGGCATCCTTGGATATAACGCCCAGCCCCGTCCGCCGCGAGGCCTTGCCGTCCCATCGGTACGATTTTATCTGGTCGACTATCCGCTGGGCGAGCCTCACGGCGGCAAGCCCGTCGGCGGCGGAGACAACCGGCGGCTGGCCGTCGACCACCGTGGCGCGGAACGCCTCGGCCTGGCGGCGCAGCGGCTCGATGGACTCATCCACGACCAACTGCTCGACCTTCAGCAGCTTGGTGTAGTCCACGGACTGTGCAAGCTCGGCCAGGTCCGCCACGTCCAGCTCGCGGGCCATCTGGATAAGGTCCAGGTTCTGGCTCTTGTTTATCACCACCCCTACCCTTTTGCCATAGTCTACCGACAGGTACGCCTCCTCGGAAAATATCCGCATCTTCCGCTCGGTCTTGATCGCAAGCCTGCTGGCGGTGACGTTGGCCACGCAGCCGTTGTCGAAGATCAGCCGGGCGTTGCAGATGTCCTCCGTCGGGCCGATCACGTTGACGCCCACCGCGTGCAGGCTCTCGACCTCGGCGCCGCCTACCATCATCAGCACCAGGTCCAGGTCGTGGATCATCACGTCCAGCACCACGCCGACGTCGGCGGAGCGGAACGTGAACGGGCTTATGCGCTGGGCCTCGATGAACTTCGGACGGATGGCGTACTTCTGCATCGCGATGACGGCCGGGTTGAACCGCTCCGTGTGCCCGACCTGGACGCTGGTGTTGGTCCTGGCAGCCAGGGCCAGCAGCTCCTGCCCGCCGGCAATGTCGTCGGTGAACGGTTTTTCGATCAGCACCGGCTTGCCGGCCGCGATGAAAGGCCTGGCGGCCGCGAGGTGATGGACCGTCGGCACGGCGATGATTGCCGCGTCGATGAGTCCGACGGCCTCGGCAGCGTCCGTCAGTGCCCGGCAATTCCGCTGCTTTGCCAGGGACCCGGCGGCGGCAGGATTGGCGTCCACGACGCAGGCAAGCTCCGCCGAGGGCATCTCGTCCAGGACGCGAGCGTGAAGCTTGCCCATTCGCCCGCAGCCGACAACGGCGACCCTAAAGCTCATCGTAATGCTCCTTGGTGTCGATGCCGGTCTCCGGCGACATGTGCCGCCTGGCTTCCGGGGGGACCTTGCCGCGGTAGACCTCGCGGCATCGCCCGTAAAGCCCCTGTAGCGAGCGGAGGCAGAACTCGCAGAGCCTGGCTGCCTCGCCCTCGACGCCCATGTTCACGAGCTGCTCGATCTTGGTCTGGAGGGCCGACTCGTCATCGAATAGCTCCTTCAGGGCGAACCGCAGCTCCTTCTCCTGCTCGCGGGGCAGGCCGGCGGCGGCGATGCCCGCCTCGTGCACGCCGCAGACGCTCGGGGGCGATTCCCAGTCGTGGTCGAAGCTGCGGAAGTCCGTGAAGGGCGGCACGTCGCGCCGCACCGGCGTGTGCGGGCCGACCAGCGCGAAGAGCCCGATCGTCACGAAGTGGTGCAGGCCGGAAAGATCCTCGATCCGCGCGCCGGTCTGCACGCGGATGTGCCCGGCCAGCAGTACGCTTCGCCCGAGATACACCCGGTCGTCCACGAAGCAGTCGTGCGCGACGTGGCAGCCGTCCATCAGGACGTTGTCGTCGCCGATGCGCGTAAGTCCGCCGCCGGATTCGGTGCCGATGTGGATGGTGACCTCCCGCCCGAGGCGGTTTCGATGCCCGACGTGCAGCATCGTCGGCCCGCCGGCGTACTTGAGGTCCTGCGGGGCCGCACCGAGCACGCAGCCCTCGCCGATGACGTTGCCGGAACCCAGGTGCGTGTGGCCGACGATCGTCACGCGCCGGCCCACGGCCGTGCCAGGGCCGATCGTCACGTTCGGGCCGATCACGCTGTAAAGCCCCACCGTCGCGTCGGGGGCGATGCGGGCGGTAGGGTCGATCTCGCGAAGGACTGACAGGTCAGTCATCTTGCCCGTCCTGGGCGCTGGCCTTTGCGGCCGCGGCCTTCAGCGCGTCGGTGAGCTTGCGGACGTACGGGTTGACATTCGCCTCGCGGGCAAGGCGATCCAGCGCGTCGCGCTTGACCTCCGCGTCTCGCCCGTTGAACAACTCGCGGAACGCGGCCTTGAGGGCGTGGATGTCCTGCTCGCCGAAGCCGCATGCCTTGAGGTTCCGCGTGTTCAGGCCGCGAACCCGGACGGGAAAGCCCTGGAGCATCGCGTAGGGCGGGGCGTCGTTCTGCACGCCGGCGTAACCGGCCACGAAGGAATACGCCCCGACGCGGGCGCCGTCGGCGACGGCTGCGAAACCGCTCATGCGAACGTAGTCCTCGATGATCGCTGAGGCGCCGATCTTCGTGCAGTTGTCGAATATCCCGTGGTCGCCGAGCTGGGCGCCGGGGTCGATCTGGCTGGCGATCATGATCAGGTTGTGGTTGCCGATGCGCGTGGGTTTGTCGGCGCCGGCGTAGATCGTCACGTGCTCGCGGATGGCGTTGGCCTCGCCCAGCACGCACTGGCCGTCGGCCTCGCCCGCGCCCGGAGGGGCCGCGCCGATGACCGACATCGGGAACACCTCGGTCCGCTGGCCGAGAGTCGTGCGGCCCAGCAGCGTGACGTTATTGGCGATTCGGCAGCCCGAGCCGATGCTAACTCGCGGTCCGACGT
>Ga0315287_10004983_pt1 | contig 13011 bp, 15 predicted proteins | sample YL17G11_0_MG_FD_205037 | JGI IMG/M metagenome (GOLD analysis project Ga0315287, IMG submission 205037) | Sediment microbial communities from Yellowstone Lake, YNP, Wyoming, USA - YL17G11_0 | ecosystem: Environmental > Aquatic > Freshwater > Lake > Sediment | place: USA: Wyoming | collected...
TATCCATGATCAGGCCCTGCTGGTGAACCTGGTAATGGCTGGCCCATTGGGGGAATTTCATGTATAAGCTGCGCATAAACTTGCCGGCCTCGTCGTAGAGATCGATCATTACCCCTTTTTCCTTATCAACCGTAGAGGTGAAGACCCACAGCATATTATCGTAAAAGTATATTGCCTGGATATCGTGGAGAAATTCCTGTTTGGGGGTGGAGATTATACCTCCGTCTTTGCTCGGGAGAGTGGCCGAAGTAGTGAATGGCTCAGTTTCTTTTGTTACTTTGACCCGCTCATAACCCCGTTTTATCGTTTTGATAATCTTCATTTTTTCCAGGTCGATCAATTTGACTTCATATTCGTCGGTATTGCAGGTAAAAAACAATGGGCCTTTCATGGGGGTGTACTTGAAATAATTGAGAAGAACGTAAAAAGAAATCTCTGGAGAAGTCATTAAATAGGATTTTACCGGGAAATCAAAAAACTCTTGCCTGGTCTTTTCGAGTTTATCGTAAGCGAGTAGGTGATGATTCATGTTAACGAGCTTACCTTCCCCAGCCGTGTTCTCTACATCAAATTTGTCGAAATAGAGCCTATCTTTCAAGGCATGAAACAAAGTTAGGTTAGCCGTGATAACGATAAGATACTCTGTTATTGGTTTTCCGGTATAGTCGATTTCGACCATCTTATTGGGATAGGGGCTGTGAATCAAAATCCGGTCCGGTTGCAGGATATAACCGGAGATACCGAGTACTTCCCCGGGGCCTTCCCCTTTCTTAAAGTAATTATGGACAAATTTTCCCTGGGCATCGAATTGAAGAAACTCATCCACATCGAGAATATAAATGTTGCCTGCCCGGTCAACCTTCAGATTTAAGGGTTGTTTGAAGTAGTACCGTTCATCCTCGCCGGTAATCCGTAATACCTCTTCAAGAACGATCTGTTTAACTTCCTTTGATATTCCGGCATTATCTCCTGCCCTGGAACAGCTTGTCGGTATCGCCGCCAACACCAGACCGATAAAAATAATCCATATTATGGTTCTGAGTTTCATCATCGACCTCTCTTTCTTACTTTATCTCGTATTTATCGGGGTTTTTGACCAAAACAACGATCTTATCCCCGGCGCCCAATTGTCCCCCATCCTGGGCAAAGATTTTCGCTTTTTCCCCGACCAGTTGATTATTTGCCCTGTCATAGGTAATCTTTTCACCGACCAAAGCGATGCGGGGATTGAGCCGGGTCAGCACGGCTTTGGCCCGGGGAAACACCGCCAATGGTTTATCCATCACGTTATAATTCCACGACTGGTTTTCCGAGTAGATGATAACATCCTCGAAGTAAAATACCGAGCTGTAATTTCCTTTCTCAGTCCGGGGCCGGAATGCCAGGATAACCAATTTTTCTTTTTTCTTGACCACTACCAGGGTCACTTTTTCTTTATCGATCTCGATATCCTGGTTGAGGGTGGTGTTCTTAGCCAGGTCAAGAAATTCCAGGTTCAGCTTCTCATTATCGCCCAGGCTATCTTTGATTGAGAGTTTGATCAGGTAATCGAATATCATCCAGCGAAAACCGTCCATGTTTTTCAAGTAAAGTATGTTGTCGCAGGTGGCCTGGCTTTGCAGATTTTTAATCTTCTTATCGAAAAAGAGCGGTATGGCATCGGTTATAGTCCCGGCCATCATTTTCTCCATATCCAGGTAAAACGGGATAATCTTCTCATCGGTAAGGTTTTTGACCGTGCCGCTGCCGGAAACGGCAGTGAAGAACTCAAGACCAATGTCGGTTTTCTCTTTATCCATATTCTTTTCTCCCATTAGCCCCAGGCAAAAAAAAGCTATCACACTTATCAGTAAATATTTCCTCATTTTATCGGCCTCCGTTTCATTTAATTGTACTATCCGTTTTTATGGCAGGAGAAAATTGAGAAGGTAGTCGATAGAAAATCTCTATTACTACCTTCCCAATTTCTACCGCATGTTCATCAATTGGGTGGTGGGACTATCAGGCCGGCTGTACATATACACAGTACCAGCCCGCCTTTGCAATCGCACTGCGGGCTGCAATTGGCCAAAATCATCGCATCCATCACATTGAAGCCTGGGACAGGTTCCATAAACCAATCCATGTTTGGTTCCTCCTTATCTCATTTTTAACGTCATCGCAACTCCGGCGGTTTGATGATCACCAGGCCCCCGGTGCAGACGCAAGTAAATAAAGTGGTCTGACACCCACAATAGGGCTGACAACCGGAACCCAGTAGGGTATCAAGGGCATTAAATCCCAGTAAAGGCTCGACAAACCAGGACATATTTATCACCTCCTGTCATTTTTATCCCCGGCCCGTTGCCGGATGAATGCCTTCATCTTCTTCTCCATGAAGAGCTTCCAGGGCGTACAATTGTAAAAACGGTCTCGATCTAATTTTTCATGCTGGAACAACGCCACATAGGGACAACCCCCGGCGCAGATTGGGAAAAATTTGCATTCCCGGCACCCGGCAAACAAGGTCAACGGTTCATAACCCAACCATTTTAATAACTTCTTATTGATCACCAAAGGTTCCCGGACATTACCCAAATAAGCATCTTTATTGCCGATATCGCTCCAACATTTGTGAAGCTCGCCCCCGGGTTCGATCACAAAACCGTGATTCGATACGGCCACGCAATAAGCTGTCAGGGAAGGATAAAGATTACCCACATTGTACCCTTTTAAGGCCAACTCTTCCTGAAATCTCATCTCCGCCTCGGTAAATTCCCGCATCGAAAAGCAATTCTCCAGAATATTATGGCAGTGCGCTGTCCATTCTCTGGTATAGCCGATGTAAATAAAGATGCCTTCCCGGTTATCCAGCCATCCCCGGCCCTTAAATTCATCCAACAGCTTCACCGTGTCGGCAAAATTTGTCTTATCCACATTGATGCGGATATTTATTGGGATGACCCCGATCAATCGTGAGATATTGGCGATGATTTCATCGAAGGAACTTCTCACTCTTTCGGTAAAAGGTCGTCTCTGGTCGTGAATCTCCCGGATACCGTCGAGCGTAACCTGGATGATCCCCACTTTGCACTTCTTCAGCTTTTTAATGACGGCATCTGTAAAAAGGGTGCCATTCGACACCATGGTCGCTCCATAGGAAGCTTTCACCGACTTACATATCTTCAAAAACTTTTCCGACATCCTATATATAGCATCCGGGTGCAGCAGGGGTTCCCCACCGTACCAGGTAATGTGGAGGCCCTTATAAGCAAAATTTTCGAGTCTGTTTTTGACAAAATCGACGACTGCCGATTCGGTCTCTTCATCCATGTACTTCTTCGTTCTATTCCCCTCGTAGCAGTAGATGCAGTCCAGGTTGCAATCCAGTGTAGGCACGATAGTCAGGGCCAGGGTTTTCAGGGAGTAGCGCATCAGGTCGAGTTTGACCCGCAAAAATTCCACCTCATCAAAGTCCCTATCGACAACGATATTCCCCTGGTAAAGGGATTTTAGCAGATCGGTTTGTTCGGGGTTATTTACCAGTTTTGCAAGTCCGGGGCCGCCAGATTCCAGCCATTTAAAAACATCGCTGCTCACCTCGGCCAGGCCATTGGAAATAGAATTATATATGAGGTATCGCCCTTCATCCTGGAAATCGAAGAAAAAATTGTATCCTGAAACCCGGTATGGAAAATCTCCCGGTCGATCGCTCAAATATCCTGCTTCCTGCTCCGCTTTAGCTCTCACGAAAATGTCCTTCCTATCGATTTTCATCCTGATGCTACACGGCATTAGAAAGAAAACCCATTCTAACACAAATAATTACCCCGGTCAATATTTTTTTGAGAAAAAAATTTTCTTCGGCACGGGGCACGGGAGGTTGCCCCTAAATTGACAGGAGGTGGAAATGGTGGTAGGATTGGGGCCTGAAGACGGATGGGGCGAATGCAATTCGCCCCTACGGGCTATGGGCGCCCGGATACCGGGGCAGCTTCATCAAAGAGCGATGCTAGAGCCGGTATGGGGCCTGCCCATGAGGGGACTAAAAAATATTTGCGGTCCCAGGTCGAATCGACCCCCCTGCCCAGTGCATAAAAAAAGAACCCGCTGGACAGTTTATTTTGGATTTATCGATATCGAAAATTTATACACATTAGTATCCTCTAATTTATTTGCCACATAAAAGTCGGTGTGTTGACCGATAGATATAGCTTGAAAATCGTTATAGGGTTTAATTCCGGTCTTAAACTCACTTAAAAGCATCCCATCTGAGGAAAACAAATCTACCTGCATTCCTTGATCATTGCCCTGACAACCCCATAAAACATATATGCGATTACTCTTATCTACAGCTATATCACGTATTACCGTATCTCCTTTTATTTCCATTTCATTCGGATTGGGCATCACCAACCTGGTTTTTTCCGGTGTATAGGGGAGTTCCCGGGTCCACTTCTTTATCAGCTTGCCATCGGGGTCATATTGACAAATAAGATATTCGCGGTTATAGGCAACCAATACATTATTTTTATTGTCGATGCAATACTCGATCCTGTTCAATTGAGATTCGAAAAAAGTATTTTTATCGCTATATTTCTTTTTAATGATTGAACCCAAGAAATTCCCATTTTGATCATATTTTTGAAGCAACGAATCGTTTACGATATAGAAATATCTTACATAAACAATACCATGGCTATCCACAGCAATATTGCTGGGTACTCCTGATTTTACTTTAAATTCGCCGACAAAATTTCCCTCCTTTGAGAAGGTCATGACCTTATAACCGTCTTGATCGCAAACGTATAATTTGCCATCCTTATAATATAGATCGTTCGGGCGTAAGTATTCCCCCGGGCCCTGGCCGGTCTTGGTTATCTCCCACTTCAGCGACCCTGTTTTATCGATCTTAAACAGCCTATTCGGGTAATCGAGTACATATAGACTTTGCTCTTCATCAACGACAAAATCCTTGATTAGTCTTCTAAAGTAGATATCGTTAGCCTCCATATTTCGATTAAATTCCTTTTCCAGCCGTAATTCTACAGAATACTTCCGATCGGTATCTGATGAACAGTAGAAAAAGCTAACGAAGATTAAGGCATAGACCAGCCTTTTAAACATTTTTTACTTCCTTCCGCTCTTTTTCGTATTTATAAGCTAAGATTTCCAGCATGTCGTCCAGGTGGTGTTTCCAATATGTACACACCTTTTTGCCTCTCATGGATTTGATCACGCAGCCACCGCTACATAGAGGCAGGTGCTTACATTCCCTGCATTCTTCTATGTTTCTTGGATTCCAATTGACCCATTCCAATTGCTTCTTTGAGTACAGGTTCGGTTGAGATATATGAAAAACCGCTTCTTCCTTTTCTCCCAGCACCTCCCAGCACTTGTACACATACCCTTCCGGGTCGATAGCAAAGGTGTTAAAATTCACCGCCCCACAGGGGAGGACACTCGGATTGGGATAAGGAAAACCAAGAATCTTGTTTTCTCCTTTAGTTGATTTGATTAATATTTCCTTTTCTTTTTCATAATATTCTTTGGGACTCAATAGAACATTGCTGATCGGCCCCATATCGAAATCGCATTCGGACACCCTGCCAAGATAGATAGTGATATTCCCTGGAGAGATATTCTCCTTGAGGTAATTGAGAAAACTTTCTACCTTATCTATATTCCGACGATCGATATTGACCCTTACAAAAATCTTCATAAAATCTTTAGCATACTTAATATTCTCAATGATCCGGTCGAATGATGGGCCCTCTTTCTTATCGAATCGACGTGAATCATGATCTTCCTTTAAACCATCGACTGTAATCTGTACTTCAGAAATTCTAAACTTAACCAATTTATCAACGACTTTTCGATCGAGGTAAAAACCATTCGACACCATGGCAGCATTGTAATAACATTTTTTTTCACGACAAAGCTTCAAAAGCTGCCTTGATAACCTATAAATTATTTCCTTTTCCAATAAAGGTTCGCCACCATACCACGTCACTTTCAGTTGTGAACGATTTTTCAGCAGCTTGTTGACAAATTTGATGATGTCTTTTTCGGTTTCACTCTCCATCCTTGCTTTTCTTATCCCACTTTTTTTCTCATAGCAATAATAGCAATCGAAATTGCAGTCCATAGTGGGTGCAATGGTTAAGTTGAGGTGGTTGGTATAATACCTATTTATATCATACCCAGTTGAAATGACATCATCCTCGTTATACAATTTTTCATCATAGATGAATCTCCCCCTTTCCAGGTTTTTGTAAATTTCCTTTTTCTTCTCCTCACCCAGATTGGACAGATGCGCATTTCCTTCTTCAATAAGCTTGTATTCCTTATAGTGATCATCATCCATCTTGGCTAAGGCAGCAGATATGGCATTAAAAGCAATGAGTTCATCATTCGAGTTCTTTGAAAAAAAGTTATACTTCGATGCCTTCATGTTGAATCAATCCAGGATATTTCGCACACTAGTTCTGTATCTTGGGATTCATACCATTTGATGAGCATGAAAAAACGCTACATGTAAGATTGCAGCAGACTTTCCCATCGCAAAAAGTACATTCAAAAAATGTCATCCCAAACAGATCGACAGGCTCAACCAAATATTTCATGACCTCTCCTCTATCCTTAATTGACGTAATTAGCGGCCGAATGGAAATCTACATCACAAGAATAACCACCGTGGCATTCATGATTGCAGCAAGTATGTATCTCGCAACTACTGCCGCCAGCAAAGATCAACAGGGAAAACATATCTTTCGGTTCTACCAGGTACTTCATGTTTTTTCTCCTTTGGGTAGGCCAATCCGTTGTCATTGGCTGAAGCTTTCGACCGGATAGCCCGTGTTTTCTTCATTTTCGTTCTCAAACGAACTCGAACCTGGAATATAGCATAGGCAAAATCGAAAGTCAAGGAATCTTCAAGATAAAGGTCTGAGCTGGGGGGGCTGCTGGCTGTTGATGGGGGAGGTTGCCTGTAAATTGACAGGAGGTGGAATTGGTGGGAGGATACGGACCTGAAGACGGATTGGGCGAATGCAATTCGCCCCTACGGGCGATGGGCGCCCGGATACCGGGGCAGCTTCAGCAAAAAGCGATGCAAGGGCCGGTATGGGCGATGCCCATGATGGGTAGACCGGGACTGACCGGTACACCGATAGGCGAGGGGGCTTTATGTCATGGCCGCTTTAAGTTCTTGAGCTTGTACCGGTGCAGCTTCAGGGGCAGCACATTGCCCTTGTCATCGAATACCGAGTCTTCCACCACAAATACATCCCCATTCCTACCATAGCGAATAATCCCGGAAAAAGGCACCTGGAGTCCACGTGCATAGGTTATCCCATCCAGATCGTGGACATTGATGTAGTTATTACCGCTTCTAAAGCTTTCTGCCAGGTTAATGATAAAAATTCCCTTACCCATGTGGTATAAAGAAGTTGGAAAAAGAGATTTTTCCAGCCATTTAACATGCGCTTTGGTAAAATCGTAAGGTGATAAATGGGCCGGGAATTCTCCCATGGTTGGATAATACATTGAAGCAGTCTCAGCAACCAGGACCTTCTTTACCTCTAAATCGTAAGACATGAGGTATATCTTATATTCTTCCGGGTAGATGAACAAGAAACCTTCCCCAGGGATATCGGCTATTTCCCCAATCAGGAACCTTTTTATGAATATGGATAATTTTTCCTGTTTTGGGATAAGAGAAGATTTGAGAAATTTTCCTGATTTATCGTACTTAAAGAGTAATCTGTTTTTCTGAGAGGCTAACCGATAAATGATAAAGTTATCCTCTCCATCAATAAATATGTCGGCAATGGAATCGTCCAATCTAACCTGCCTATCGTAACTATAACCTGGATAAGAATATTTAATAATAATTCTCTTAAGTTGGTCAAACAGATAGAGATTCTGATTTTTATCAAGGCAAAAACGAATGGGTATCAAAAATTCTCCGGGCCCCTCACCCTCCCTACCAATATCATGAAGATATTTCCCTAAATTGTCAAACAGAATGATTTTACGCACCCGTCCATCCTGGAGTATGGTTTCACCGGAGGCGTTGATCTCTATATTCCCAACACTGAATATTTCCATATCGACATCATTTGTTTTAAAAGACACCACCCCACGGTAGTCGAAGACCTCTTGCCATTTGCTAAAGACTGTTTTACTGTCCCGGAATTTTATCTCCTGGGGTTTGGGATCAGCGGTTTTACAACTTGATGCAAAGAGGATGAGCGATCCCCAGGCAAATATCAAAAAGAGTCTCTTTAGTCTAATATCATGTTTATCCATTTATATAATTCCTCCGTTTTTAAGTATCCCGGCTTGAACACATCCAGCACCCTGAAGTCTTTGTCCAGGTAAAAGAAGAAAGGGGTATCGATCAGATCGGGTTCCGTGATCTTGAGGGCCCCGAATAAATCGGTTTTCTTCATAATCTTGACCGGGAAGAACAAAGCCCCCGAATGATGCAGCCCGATGATCTCCGATTCTTCCCGTTTATCCTTTATCCCGGTGATGGCGAAAAGGGATATCCCTTTATTCTCGGCCATTTCTTGGTAGTACCCTAAGATATCGAGTGCATCGTGAAGGCATCTCCCACACATATTCAGGTCGAAAACCATTACCAGGCAATCCCTGGGGGTAATTGCTGTGTACTCGTTGCTAAAATGAAAGTCTCCAGTCTCAAGGCCAATGGGAAAAGCTGTGAACAGTAGATTCTTTTTCAGGCTATAGACCAAACCAGTTGGATTCAAGACATCTGTCCTGGTCAACACTTCGGCATACTGCCTTTTATAGTTGAGATTCTGTCGAACGACTGTAATAACAAGTAGAACCAAAGCGATAATCAAGCCACATTGAATGTAGATCAATATCTGTTTTTTATTCATACAAGTTTAAAACTTCTTTAAGCTAGACAGGTCAACAATCCTGGGCCTGGAAATTATAAAAATTATCAATTTTCTGGTATACAGCAGATGTTTTTACCGCTCCCCCCGCAATAATCAAAACCACCCACACAATATGTCCCACAACAAACTTCAGCGTATGTTGTGGCTCCGTTTGTCTCAGGCACATAGAGCAAGGCAGCCACTGCTGCCACGATAACGATCGCCACAATGACAAACATAATCCCTTGCACGACATTACGTATCTTCATCGTTGACCTCCTTTGGTTAGATGAACGGGCTCCCTGTCTGGCTAATGCTTTTGACCGGATAGCCCGTGTTTTCTTCATTTTTAAACGCTCATAAAACAGGAAAGGGAACTTTAGCATAGGCCAGGGCAAAAGTCAAGGAATTTTCAAGATAAAAGTTTAGCCTGGGCGGGTGCAGATGGGGATGTCCTGGCTGAAATTGACAGGAGGGGGAAATGGTGGTAGGATTGGGGCCTGTGGTTTAACGTGCCTGACTCATGAGGGTGCCCGGATACCGGGGCAGCTTCATCAAAAAGCGATGCCAGAGCCGGTATGGGGCCTGCCCATGGGGCGCACGAAAATAGAATTGATTTCAGGAGGCAGAAATGAAGCAAAAAATAGCTAAGAAGTTGACTTTAAACAAGAACACGGTGGCCTACCTTGACCGACATGAACTGGGTGAAGTTCACGGTGGTAGTGTAATAATTCAATCCTGCAAGTGTACCGAGAGTTGTTCACTTATCATCATCTGCTGCGACACCACCACGCCCAAAGAGAAGATGATTAATTCGGGCACCGCTTGTGGGTGATCGGCACACATTTTAAAAAAATTTAAAAATCCTGGTTTTAGGGGTTGACTTCTTGAATTCCTGGGGGTATACTTTTATTTCATTTTTTATAGGAGTGTCACGATGCAGAAAATAAACATGATCGTTTTTCATGTTAGCGAAGAGGTGAGCAGTGTACTCTGTATCCGATTTAAATAAAGAGGAGACCAAGAAAATCGGCAAACGGCTGCTGGCCATCCGCAAGAAACTGGAGATCATGCAGCGGGACATGGCCAAAGAGATCGGCATCTCCAGCGGCAGCCTGTCGTCTATCGAATCAGGAATCTATATGCCGCGCTTCGAGCAGCTTTACCACCTGATCGGTAAATACAATGTCAGTATCTCTTACATAATTTTCGGCCAGGGCCCGATGTTCATGGCCGCAGACCCGGATACCGCCATCCAGAACCGGAAATATGGCGAAGAGAGCCAGGATTGGTTGAAAAGGCTCTATTACTATTTTAACGAGTCTGAGCTATTCCGCTACAGCCTGATGTCTTATGTGAGCAAGTACATGATGGAAAACAAGAAGATCATCGATGCGGAGATCAAGGCCAGGCAAAAGGACAAAGATGATGAATCTTAGAGATAAAAAAGGCGTTCGATTTGAAGGAGGATAAAATGTCTAATGTAAAAGCTTTTATCGTGCTTGAATGGAAGCGGTTCCGGTCACGGCGGAACCTGGTTGTTTGTGCGATCTTCTTCCTGGTGCTGCTCTTCCTGGTAAATGCCGGGATAGATAGATACAATCAATCCTTTTCGCGGGTGGAGAAATTCCAGGAGATCGAAAAAAGAAACTTTCAAAAATTCAACTATTACTTGTACTATTCAAATCAAGGGATAGCTATACTTTATGAATCATATAAGACAGGTATTTTTTTCCAGGACTCAGGTATAGCTTCAGATCTGGTCGGTAGGTTAAATTCAGCGTCTCTACTCGGTGTCTCCGATAATTACAAAGACAATTCCCTCTTATCAAGTAATTTCCGGGAGTGGTGGAACGTGTCCGGCATGTTCCTGCTCTTCGGCAGCCTGCTGGCCCTGCTGTGGGGGTATGAGACCCTGGTCGATAAAGGGTACTTAAAATTCCTGGCCTCGCTACTCTCTTCCAGGCGGGTGTTTCTCTACCTCATCGTCTCCCGGTTTATCATGTTTGCTTTTGGCCTGCTCCTGCTGGTGTCCGGGTTGATGCTGACCGTACTCGTTCGTGGGATATCTTTCAACGGGAGCGATATAATGAGCCTGGCCGGGTTCCTGGTGGTTCTTTTACTGGCGATGGCCTTCTTCTTCCTGCTGGGGGTGCTGACCGGCATTATCCAGGGCAAAAAGCACGGCCTTATCCCGGTAATGGTCATCTGGTTTACCCTTATCTTCATTTTACCCGGGTTTGTCGGAACTGTCATTAAGAACGGCTCTGTAGACAGTACCGAAGATTACCGGTGCGAGATAGAGAAATTCGATGTTATCAACGATTTTGAGAAGCGATTTGTCGAACAGGCTGGGAAAGAGAATATCGGTAACATAGATATGAAGAAAAAATTCATGGAGACCTACTGGAACAAAGATTATAAAGAAATCGAGAGACTGGAAGAGCAATTAAAGCAGAAGATCGTGGCCAATATCGACCGGTACAGGACCGTTTCGACCTTCATCCCCACATTGTTCTACCAACAGAGCGGGAGCGAGGCCGGCAGCAATGGGCACGAGAGTTTCTTTGAATTCTATACCTATCTCCAGGGCCTTAAAAGAAAACTCTTGCGGTTCTACCTGGATCGCATCTATTACCATGATCCGCGGGTTATCGTCAGCTTCATCCAGGGCGATGAGAATATCTTTCACGCCAAAGGCCGGTTGCCCAAGAACTTCGGCCTGGGCCTGGTCATTACCCTGGTCTATATCTGCTTACTCACTATTGCCGGGGCAGCGGCCTTTAATCGTTTTATCTATACGCCGTCCATCAAGAAACCGGGCAAGTCCGAGAATAGGAATCTCATCACCATCAAGGGAGACATACTGGCTATAAATCTTTTCAAAGGGCACCACGCTTTTAACGATCACCTGTACAACCTGCTGTCGGGCAAGGTCGATAAATACAATAAAACGATTAATTTTGAGGTAGAGAAAGAGGATATCCGGGATAACCCGGTAAAGCATGATTTTATTTACCTCTGCCACCCCGGTAAAATACCGGCAGATATACGGGCCGGCCATTACCTCGATTTTGTCGCCCGGCTCCTGGGCCTTGACCGGGATTTAAGGGCCGGCATCATGAACACCCTGCCGGTGAACATGGCCGGGAAACCAATGGAAAAATTGGAAATCAACGAATTGGGTGAAGTTTTCCTGGCCATTTTCCCCTATTTTAAGAACCAGGTTATTTTGGTGGACGATGCCGTTCAGGATATGGGCCTGCGCTACATCTGCCGGATGAACGATGTCATGATCGGCCTGGCTGAAAGCGGTGCGGTGGTCATCTACATGGTTTACGATGACATGTCGCAGATGCGGGACTTGAACGATCAAGAACTGATAGAACAAGCCGGCCCTGCCGACATGGATATGGACATAATCGATCGCTGGTCGAGGGTGATAACCAAAACCAAAGGTTTTTTATCCCAGGTCAAGCCCCAAAAAACATCATAGCCGTTTCCACAGCCAGGCTTTACGGTTCTTTCTTTTTTCGATAGCGATCGCTTTTCCCCGGGAGATGACCGGGTCATTAAAGTCAGCCATAATCGAAAACCTTATATAATCCCCATCCCCATACAGGAATGCCATCGATTCTTCATCGAGTTCCTGGAATATCTTCCCGGTCGGCAAAAAAAATTGCAGGAAATGCAATTTTTTAGTTGACAAATTCTGTAAAATGAATTATATTTCTGTCATGAATATTTTGATTCTGATAAAAGTGATCGGTTTGCCAGGAGATGCCAACCATGAGTAACCCAAAAAACAACATTAAGAAGTGTTTACATTCAATCATAAAGAGATTTTACGCTATTACCGGGATAAAATCGAAGGTATCGTTGAATGTTCTTAAGAGAAAACCAATATTCATTAGTCTGAAAAATATATTCGGTGCTAATCCTTTGAGAGTAAAGATCATCATTTTTCTTCCCCTCCTTTTAGTGCCAGTACTTAACCAGTGCTCGTACCGGTACCTGGCCGGGCCGTTTGGGGAGTACGCAGAGGCGACCGGGTTGGTGGGCAAGAATGCGGTCTACTGCTTCGAGCAATTGCAGGCAGAGGAGATCAACCTGCGGGTGG
>Ga0315287_10004984_pt1 | contig 13011 bp, 16 predicted proteins | sample YL17G11_0_MG_FD_205037 | JGI IMG/M metagenome (GOLD analysis project Ga0315287, IMG submission 205037) | Sediment microbial communities from Yellowstone Lake, YNP, Wyoming, USA - YL17G11_0 | ecosystem: Environmental > Aquatic > Freshwater > Lake > Sediment | place: USA: Wyoming | collected...
TCAGAAGCGCTGCGGGAATGACGCTCCATCCTGTCACTATTTTCAAACCTGAGGGCTTACGAGATGAAGAAAAAAGTAAAAGTTGAAACCGGGGGGCGAAAAAAATCTCCGTCAAGACTTCGGGGGGAAGACCCGGTCGGTCGGAGGGAGTGCCTTTGCCTCCAGTGCGGGATATCCAATTATCTGGTACTGGAAGATCTGCCCCTGGACGCCTTGGAACCTTCGGAAACCATGATCTTAGCCGGTATATTTTGTTCCGAGTGCGGCGGTCCCTTGCTGGTCCGAGGGGCCGCCGGGGAAGAGCCTTTTTATCCGACCCAATAACCCGGCGGATCAGAAAAAGTTAGTCCGGTAAAGATGCCAGATTTCCTCTTCTTCGTCCTCGTGCAGCAAGATAAGCGGCCTGGCGCCCATATGACATAGCAGGTTGGGAGCAGCGCCGAAAAGGCGGCAGATGAAAGGCCGGACCGGGTAGATGGTGCAGCCCCGGTCGGAGACATAGGGGCAGGTGGTGTCCTCGGCCAGCTTGAAGTTCAGGCCGTTTTCTTTCAGGTATTTTCTGATTCGCCGGGTTTCAATCTTGGTCTGGGAGGGCACCCCAAAAGATTGACAGCAGGCGGTACACCCCGGGGTACAGGGCACCTCGGGGATCAGGGCATAAAGATCCTGGATCTTCAAATGACGATGGATTCCTTAACGGAGCAGTTCCTGTAGGTCCTGCCAGTGGGAGATGCGGGGAACGTCGGGATCGGGTTCTTCCTCCCGGGTCGCGGTGTACCCGGGAAAGGTCGGGACCCGGTTATCTCGAACATAGGTCATCCAAACCGGGTTCAGGCCGGCCTCTTTGGCCCCTCGGATGTCCGGGTCCAGATCATCCCCGATAAAAAGGATTTGATCTCTTTCCACCCCCAATTCGCTGATCAGTTGTTCGAAAACCGAGAGATGGGGTTTCCGGTATCCCAGATCCCCGGAGATCAGGATCACCTCAAAAAAAGGAGTCAGTCCAAAGAAATCCAGCAGGCCGCGGGCCGCGGGCGGGTGGGTAAAATTGGAGAGCAATCCCAGGCGGTATTTGCCCTTCAAGCCGGCCAGCATCTCCTCCGTCCCGGGGATCAGGCGGCAGAAGGCATAAAAGGCCGAGAAATAGGCCTCCACGGCCGAGGCGATGCGGCCATCCTCCGGAGGCAGGGTATGTCCCATTTCCGTTAAGGCCGCGCTGATCCAGAACCGGTTGTGGGTTTCTTTTCCTTCCCGGTGGGATTCTTGGATGAAGCGAACCGCCGCCTCGCGATAAAGGGTCTGGAACCGGGCCGGATCAAGATCCAGACCGCCGGCGCGGAGGTTTTCGGTGAGCCGGGTTAACGCCTCCCCCACGGCCCCGGGGCCGGCCATGATCAGGGTGTTGAACAGGTCAAACCCGATAGCTTTGATCGGCACCAGGCTACTCAATTTTTCTAAGGTTAATGGTCAGGTTTTCCTTGGCCCCCGGGTGAACGTCGATAAACCGCATATAGTCCCGGTAGCCCTGCTTTTTGGCCTCCAATTTGTGACGACCGGCCAACACCCCTTCCTCATAGGTGTTGTCTTCCCTGGGCTCCAGCTTATGTCCGTCGATGAATACGGCCGCTTCCGGAGGCTCGACTTCGACAAAAATCCAGCCGGAACCCGTCGCCCCTTTGGTACCCTGGTAAGTGTCCTGGGAAGGGGGATAATAGCCGGGCGGATAATGGTAGGGGTAATATTGGACCGGGGTCAGGGTAGGGGGATTGGCCGCGGGGGCATCGATCAGAGCGGCTGCCTGCACCGTCCCGACAGAACCTAAAAACAGCAGGGTGAAAACCAGTAGAAAAGAGTAGACGATAGGCTGGATTTTTTTTACGAGAAAAAACATGGCGCCCCCCTCAGGAATAATCAAAAGAGGGTGGGAGTGTGATCCGGAGATCAACCCCGCACCCTTTAAATAGTCTAGCCAAAAATATTTCCAATATTTTTGGCTATAATAAAACCACGGCAACAGATTTAAAGATAGCCTTTTTCTATTTAGATTCTTACCTCCATTGTTAGAGACAAATTCTCAGAATAATGGACGTAAGAATCTAAGCCAATTAATCCAGGACTTCCATTAGCTTGCCGCAGCAGGGAGGAATCCGGTCCCCTTTTTTGAGTTCCACGTATTTGTTGCAGGTCTGGCAGTAGCAGCGGCCTTCTTTGTCCATATACACCTCGGCGTATTCACCAGCCCCCTTCACTTCCAAACCCTCGATGGCAAACCGGGCAAACTTGTTTTTCTGGGGAATGAATTCGCCGACCGGGACCAACTTCTTGCTGAAGCGGACGCAGTCGATCATGATTTTCCACAGGGCCTCGATTTTTTTGGTTTCGTCGGCGGTTTCCGGCGTAAATTCCACTAAATTTTTTTCGATGTTGATCTGCATTGGGCTACCTCCATTTTTGAGTGATTATTTGTTCAAATATAATGGATGCAAGCCAAAAGGTCAAGACGCGGGATCGTTGCCGAGAAGAAATATATACCCGGGCCAGGATCAAACCATACGCTGATTCCGTCATTCAGTTGAACCTTGCGGCCTCTTCACTTTTAAGATAAAATAATTCCTCTTATGGTTTACCTTTTTCTGGCCGCCCTGATTATCCGGGTTTTGTATTGGTTAACTCCGCCGCTCGATTCGGATTCGGCCACCGTTGGCCTCATGGCCTTGCATATCCTGAAGGGAGAATTCCCCCTGTTCTTTATCGGGGGCCATTACGGGGGGGCACTGGAAGCCTATCTGGTATCCCTGGTCTTTCTGCTATTCGGAGCCAACCGCTGGACTCTGCCCCTTTCCACCTGCTTCGAGTTTTTTGTGTTTTTGGGGATTTATCGGTTGTGGGCCAAAAAATGGTTTTCCACCGAAACCGCCCGGTGGGCTCTGGCCTGGCTGGCCCTGTCCCCTCCGCTCCTGTTGTATTACAGTTGCGTGAGCTTCCTGGAATATATCTGGCTCCTGCTTTTTGGGACCCTGATCATTTACTTTTTCAGTTCCCTCTATTGGGATGCCCGGCAGGTGGAAAAAAAAGAATCCCACCTGGTGGCTGGGATGGGGCTCCTGGCCGGCCTGGCCTGGTGGGTCCAATATCAAGCGGTGTATTATATCTTCCCGGTGACCCTGCTTCTGTTGACCGCCAAACCCTGGCGCTGGTCCCTGAAACAGAGCGGGGTGGCGGTGATTTTCTTTATCCTGGGGGGGCTTCCCTTCTGGGTTTATAACCTCGGGCATCAATGGATATCCTTGAGCGAAGCCGGAAAATTTTCCTCGGCGGCTCCCTTTGGCCAGTCGCTGGGGTATATCCTGGCCCAGGGTCTTCCGGTGGCCCTGAATCTGTTTCCCATTACTGCGCCGAAGGATTACCTGCCTTTTCCCAGGCAGCCCCTGGTGCCTTATCTGTCGATGGGATTGCTCTGGCTGCTCCCCCTCGGGTTCGGCCTTTTGTTGTGGGCTCAACGCCGTTTTTTTTTCTCCCGGCGGCCGGACCAGCCCCGGCTCATTTCACCCCGGGCCTTTCTCCTGGTTTTCCTGTTGAGCTACCTCGCCATTTTCAGTGCCAGCGGTTTGGCCGGGGAGAAAGCCGATCGTCACCTGCTCCCTCTGTATACCGTTATTCCCGTTTTTCTGGGGCTGATGGCGGATCAACTGAGCCGATGGAAACGCCCGGCCAGGTGGCTTCTGGGAGTGCTGCTCTGCGGCCTTAATCTCTACGGGCTCTGGAATTTTCTGCCTCTGGCCGACGCCCGGAAATGGGAACGCTATCAGACCATCCGCCAGGAAACCCGGTTCCTGCTGGATTTCCTCAGGGAACAGAATCTCCTCCGGGTCTATCATTTTAATTATTGGATAGGGACCCAAATGACCTTTGAAGCCGGGGAGAAGATTGTTTTTGCCAATCCGATCCACGAGCCTTATCCGGTCTATCTCCAAGCGGTCAACCGGTCACCCCGCGCAGCCTACCTTTTTATTAACCACCCAAATCTCCCTTTTGAAAACACGATGCGGGTCATGGGGGCTTCGTTTAAGCGGCAGGATTCCGGCCGTTGGGAAATATATTATGGTTTGACCAAAATCCAGCCGCAGGGAAAAAGGATCCCCGCCGGGAGTCCGCTGCTTCCCCGGTCCCGAGACCCGGGCTTGACCCTGGACCTGGGGCGGGTTTACCCTCGGGGGATTGAGTTGCGAATGGCCGGCATCCCCCCGGAAAGGGTTCTGCACGGTCTATCCTGGGAGGGTTCATCCGAAGGCGAAACCTGGCATCCCCTGATGACCTCCCGGGATCTCTTTTTCCTGCCGCTGGACTGGGTCACCGGCCAGCCCCGGTTCAAGAAGGAGAGTCCGTACCAGTTTTTCAGTCTCCCTGGGGAGCCCCTTCGGTATTTAAAGATAACTCCCACCGGGGAAGATCCGGTTTCTTTTCCCCAGGTCGGGTTTCAGCTGGAGGCTTATGATCGGTAGACGGGACTCCCGCCTTTCGTAGAACTGGGATACCAGTTTTTCAGGAAAAGACACTGTGTCCTGAATGGGATGTTTTTTTATGGGGAACCAACCGGGTTGATGGTATAGTTGTCCCCGGCAAATTAAAAAATCAAAGGCAATGAATATGCCCGAAGAAATTGTTCCCGATCTTTACCGGCTGGAAATCCCCTTGCCGGAAAGCCCCTTGAAGTACCTCAATTCCTATGTCCTCAAGAGTCCGGACCGGAACTTGATCATCGACACCGGCCTCAATCGCCGGGAGTGTCTGGAGGCCATGCAGACCGGCCTGGCGGAATTATCCGTCGATCTGAACCGAACCGATATTTTCATCACCCACCTGCACGCCGACCACTTCGGGCTGGTCAACAAGCTGGCCACGGATTCGAATCGCATATTTTTCAGCCGACCGGAAAAGGAACTGATCGAATCCTGGGAGGGCTTTGAGGCCATGATCGCCTACGGCGGCCGAAACGGTTTCCCGGAAGATCAACTGCGGGCCGCCCTGGATAAGCATCCCGGAAAAAAATACGGCACCCAGTGGATGCCGGAATTGAGCCTCCTGGATGACGGGGACACCGTCGAATGCGGCCGCTATCAGTTTCGCTGCCTGACCACTCCCGGTCACACCCTGGGGCATATTTGTCTTTATGAGGCCGACCAAAAAATTCTCATTGCCGGCGACCATATCCTGGATGACATCACCCCTAACATCCAATGCTGGACCGACGGTCAAAATCCTCTGAAATGGTACCTGGCCAGCCTCGATAAAACGGCGGCCCTGGAAGTGAACCAGGTCCTGCCGGGGCACCGGCGGCTCATTCGGGACCATCGCGCCCGGATCGACGAACTGAAGCGGCACCATGAAAACCGGTTGGCGGAAGTCCTGGAAATCCTTAATAGCGGTCCCCAGAGTGCTTTCATTGTGGCCTCCCGGATGACCTGGGATATCAAGTGTGATTCCTGGGAGGAGTTCCCGGTGATCCAGAAATGGTTTGCCACCGGGGAGGCCATATCGCATTTGAGATACTTGGAAGAAGAGGGGAGAGTGAAAAAGGAAGAAGGAAGAGGGGAGAAGGGAGAGGGGAGTCAAAAAACGAGGTATAAATTAGCCCTGTAAATGGGAGATTGCGTCGATTCGCTCACAATGACTTTATGATTACCCGAAAGGTGTCTCCGCCTGTTTTTTAATCAGGCGCAGCCATTCCTTGCGGATGAGGCCGCTGAAAGGCCCGATCAGGCGCCAATAGCGTCGAAAGGACCGACGGCTGGAATCATCCGGGCAGGATACCCGGGTTTCCGTGGTTAGCCGGACGATCCCTTCCTCCCTGGGGAAGAAGGCCAGGTTCGTAACGGCCTTGGCTGATCCCGGCTGGTTAAAACCGATAAACGCCTCGGCGGGAACGGATTGGATCTTGGGTGAACGGATCCAAAAACGTCCGATCAGTCCCAGGACGATTTCCCGCTCCGGTTCATTCGCCAGCAACACAAATCCCCATTTCAGCATCCCCTCCAGGTCCAGGTTGGCTTCCGGTAGGCCGCGCAGACGAAAGAGGGCGCGGGCTATCCGGGAGCCTTTCAGGTCCAACGTTCGAGCCGCCTGGTAAACCCCGGAGAGCGGTGCCCGAATGTCGATCTCGTACCGGGCGCTGACGTCATACTGGGGCAAATAGTGATCGATCAACAAGGGCAGGGCACCATTTTAGAGGAATATAGTGTTGATTCTCAACCCCGCACGGCACCTACGAAGGATGAAAATAAGGCCCTTCACATAGACGAATTGTCAATGATCAATTGTCAATTATTAATCAAGAATTGATTATTGATTATTGGCCAAAAAGGAGCCATCGAGTTTATTTTCGCTCTAGACCTTCAGCCCCTCCCGGATGTACCGGGCCCCCTCCTGCAGTGCGGCGGAGTTGATGGGGATCGTCTTGTGGTAGCGCTGGTCCAGGGCCTTGGTCAGGGAATGGATCAGGGCGTCTAAAGAGACCACCCGGCTTTCTTCCACTATGGCGCCCAGCATGGTCATGTTGGCCATGCGGCTGTCGCCGGCCTTGGCGGCCAGTTCCATAGTCGGGACCGGGACGATTTTCGGGCCTTTAAAGGGGGCCTCTTGGGGATCGATCAGGGAAGAATTGACAAACACCGTTCCACCCTGCTGGACCATGGGGCCGAACCGGACCAGGGAAGGTTTATTCATCACGGCTGCCGCGAACGGGTGATGGATAATCGGGGAGCCGATATCTCGGTCCGAGATCACTACCGTGCAATTGGCCGTTCCGCCCCGCATTTCCACGCCGTACACCGGCATATAGGTAACCTGCCGGCCCTCTTCCATGGCGGCATAGGCCAGGAGGTTGCCGATGAACATGACCCCCTGTCCTCCAAAACCGGCGATAATGATATCGAAATACATCTAAATCTCCTTCTTCTCTTTGAAAACGCCCAACGGGAAATAGGGGATCATTTCGTTTTGGATCCGCTGGTTGGCCCTTTCCGGGCTCATCTTCCAGTTGGTGGGGCAGCTCGACAGAAATTCAATAAAGGCAAAACCGAGCTTGTTGATTTGGACTTCAAAGGCCTTTTTCAGCATCTTCTTGGCCGTCATCAAATGCTTGGGGGTATGGACTGCCACCCGGGCGGAGAAAGCCGTCCCCTCCAGCACGGCCATGATTTCCGCCATCCGGATCGGATAGCCTTCGTTGTGGAAATCCCGGCCGTAGGGAGAGGTGGTGGTGGACTGGCCCAGCAAGGTGGTGGGGGCCATCTGGCCTCCGGTCATACCGTAAACGGTGTTGTTGACGAAGATGATGGTGACCTCCTCTCCGCGGTTGGCGCAGTGCAGGCTTTCGGCAATGCCGATGGAGGCCAGGTCGCCGTCACCCTGATAGGTAAAGACGAAATTATCCGGGCGGGCCCGTTTGATGCCCGTGGCTACCGCCGCGGCCCGACCGTGGGGGGACTCGCAGACATCGATGTCAAAATAATCATACATGAAGACCGAGCAGCCCACCGAGGCGGCGCAGATGGTCTTTCCCCGGAGGTGGTAGGCATCGATACATTCCGCCACCAGACGGTGGATGATCCCGTGATGGCAGCCGGGGCAGAAATGGGATGGCACGTCGATTAAACTCTCGGGGCGTTTGAAAACTTGTTTCATTAGTAATACCTCTTGAAAAGCATTTTAACCACAGAGGCACAGAGGGCACAGAGATAAATATTTTTTCAGAAATCGGGAGATACCGATTTCTGAAAACTTTTCTGCCTTGGCACGGGGGGACCTGATTGTTTAGAAAAGGACAGGTTGGTTTTTCTTTGGCGTCCCGCCGCAGGCGGGATCCCGCCAAAGAAAAAATAAAATACTCTGTGTCCTCTGTGCCTCTGTGGTGAATATCGAATATATCACCGGTAAACTTTTTTAATCTCTTCGAACAATTCATTCGGCGTCGGGATCGACCCGGGCGGGCGGCCGTAAAAATCCACTTCCGCCCCTTTGTCCACCGAAAGTTTGACGTCTTCCACCATCTGGCCGGTGTTCAGTTCCACCACAAAAAAACGGCGGATGCGGAGGGACAATTGGCGCAGGGGTTCTTCCGGATAGGGGTACAAAGTGATGGGGCGGAAAAGGCCGACCTTCATCCCTTGCTCCCGGGCCATGTCGATGGAGGACTTGATGATCCGGGCCACGGACCCGAAAGAGACCACCACCAGGTCCGCGTCTTCGATCAGGTAGGTCTGGAAATCGATCTCCGCCTTCATGCTTTGGTATTTTTGGAACAGGTTCCAATTGTGTACGGTCAACTCTCCCTCGGTCAGATAAAGGCTTTTGAGCTTCTGGGCTTTGCGGCCCGCGGCTCCGGTCAGGGCCCAGGGCTTGAAAAATTCTTTCGGTTGGTAAGGGTGCAGGGTGACCGGTTCCTTGATCTGCCCCAGCAAGGCATCGCCCAGGACCAGCACCGGATTGCGGTACTGGTCGGCCAGATCAAAGGCCTTCATGGTCAGGTCGTAATTCTCCTGGGCGGAAAAAGGGGCCAGAACCAGCGTCCGGTAGTCGCCGTGGCCGCCGCCCCGGGTGGCCTGGAAATAATCGCCCTGGGAAGGGGAAATGCCTCCCAGGCCCGGGCCGCTGCGGCTCATATTGACGATGACCCCCGGGATCTCCGAACCGGCCATATAGGAGATGCCTTCCTGCTTCAAAGAAATGCCCGGACTGGAGGAGGAGGTCATGGCCCGGGCGCCGGTGGCCCCGGCCCCGAGGAGCATATTGATGGAGGCAATCTCGCTCTCCGCCTGGATAAAGGTCCCTCCGGCCAGAGGCAGGTGCCGGGCCATGTATTCCGGGATGTCGTTCTGGGGGGTTATAGGATAGCCGAAGTAAAAGCGGCATCCGGCGGCAATGGCCCCCATGGCAATGGCCTCATTGCCCTTGATTAAATCTGTGATTGGGTTGGTCATTTGAACCTCTTCTTTGACACCGTGGTTTTAATCCACTTGAACCTGGTTAAACTCGAAATCCAAAATTCGAATTTAAATCATTTCATTACTTCCAAACTTCTATTACAACGTCCGGGCACATCTCGGCGCAAAGGGCGCAGCCGTTGCAGGGCGCCTCCTCTTTCAAACAGGCCACGTTATACCCCTGGTTATTGATCCGGTCACTCAATTCAATGATTTTTTTCGGGCAGGCTAAGACGCAGAGCCGGCAGCCTTTACAGCGTTCTTCTTGAAATTGGACTTTGGGCATAAAACCTACCTTATTTGATTTTCTTTCGTGTTTCGAATTCCTAACCAAAAATTCAAATATTTTTGGTTAGGAATTGGCCGAAATAAAGGACTGGAAGGTCTTCAGGTCTTCCACGTTGGAGGCGGTATAGGCAAACTCCTTGGGGAGGCATTTTTTCACTAATCCCAGGAGAACTTTTTTGGGACCCACCTCCAGAAATCGGGTGAGGCCGTCCTCCCGCATCTGTTGGACCATATTTACCCAGCGGACGGAACTTCCCATCTGCCGCCCCATGATTTCTTTAATCTGCCCGGGATCCTGAACCGTATTTCCCGTCACATTTAAGTAGATGGGGCATTGAGGCGGCTGAAAGGTCACGGCGTTCAGCACCTCCTGAAAAGACTCCAGGGCCTCCCGCATGAGCGGGCTGTGCCAGGCCCCGCTGACGGCCAGAGGGATCGCCTTCCCTCCTTGTTCCGCCACGAGGCGGCAGGCCTCCTCCACCAGAGGCTTTGAGCCGGAAATAACGGTTTGCTCCGGGGTGTTGAAATTGGCGGCGCCGATGGCCCCCAGGGGCTGCAGTCCGTCCAGTATGGAATCCAATTGCTCCGGGGACAACCCCATAACGGCCGCCATAGCGCCCGGATATTTTTGAGCCGCCTGGTCCATGAGCGTTCCCCGGACCTTGACCAGTTTCAGGGTATCCTCCAGCGAGATGACCCGGGCCGCGTACAGGGCGGAATATTCGCCCAGGCTGTGGCCGGCCACGGCGGCCGGCCGAAATCCCAAGTCATTCAACACGGCCAGCGCGGCCAGGTCGACCGCGGTCACCGCCGGCTGCAAGTTTCGGGTCAGGGTCAATTCCTCCAGCGGTCCCTCGAAGCACAACTTCCGAAGGGGCAGGTCGAGCAGCGTTTCGGCCCGCTCAAACACTTCGCGGGCCGCCGGGTATTGATCGTGGATTTCCCGGCCCATGCCTACATACTGGGAACCCTGTCCTGGAAATAAAAAAGCCGTACCGACCATGCCCCACATCCTTCGGTAAAATAAATATTTATAATCTCAAGCGGGTTATAATTCAAGAAAAAAACAGGGACCGCTTGATCGATACGATAGAATTCTATATTGCGGTCGGCCTGCGAGAGGGTGAATGAAGGATGTCAATTTCCAAAATGCCCCCCATCTATCCTGAACAACCATCCTCTCGCACCCGCCGGATCAGGATCCCGATTTAACCGTCCATCTTAATTGACTTTTACCCGCCTTTCGACTATTCTCATTCCCGAAAAGGAGTACCCATGTCCCTATTCGCCCCCAAAGAGCGCCTTTTTTCCAGTCGGGAGATTCAAAAAAGGGTAGGGGAACTAGCCCGGAACCTTTCCCGGGATTATAGGGGCCGGGAATTGGTCCTGATCGGAGTCCTGAACGGGGCCTTCATCTTCCTGGCCGATCTGGTGAAACGAATGACCATTACGGTCCAAATCGATTTTGTCCGACTGTCCAGTTACGGCAGCGGCAGCGAGAGCCAGGGCCGGATAAAAATTATCAAGCCGACGGAATTTCCCCTGAATGGGAAGTCGGTGCTGATAGTGGAAGACATTATCGACACCGGCTTGACGCTGGATTTTTTGTGCCGGTTTTTAAAGGAGCAAAATCCGGAGTCTATCCGGATCTGCGCTTTGGTGGATAAGCCCGAGCGGAGGAAATTACCCGTGTCCATCGATTATGTGGGGTTTGTCGTTCCTTCGGGATTTATTGTCGGTTATGGTCTGGATTTCAACGAACAGTTTCGGCAGCTACCGGCTATTTATCGTTTGACGGACTTGTGATATGTCCGTTGACTCAGGAGAGATCCGTGGAGATTCAATGCCCTCAATGTGAAACGACTTTTCGGTTGGATGAAAAACGGTTAGGAGCGAGCGGTTCCCAGGTGCACTGCAGTCGCTGCGGTCGGGTTTTTTGGGTCGACGCTCCGCCTCCGGAGGAGAAAATGCTCGAAGAGGCCGACTTTCCACCGGAAGAAGATCTCAGGGCCGCCTTCCGGGAACCTCCCAAGCGTCGAGTGAGAGGCCTAATCGGGTTTTTCTTTTTATTGCTGTTGTTGGTCGTTACCGTACGTTATTCCTATCTGCAACTCCTGCAACCCGACCAGGAATTCGGCGAAATCGTCAAAAAAGTATTTTTTCTGGATTCCGATCCGCGGGGCGCTAAAAAAATCCGATTGCAGGAGATCAAGGGGTATTTCAAAAACCATCCCCTGGAGGGCCGTTTTTTCGTGGTGGAAGGTAAGGTGGTGAACGGCTACCACGACCCCCGGGATTCTATCCGCCTGCGCGGGAACCTGAAAAATGCCGGTCAGCAGGTGGTGGCCACCCGGGAAGTGGCGGCCGGCTGGAGTTTGAATCCGGAGGAACTGGAGACGTTGTCCTTTGCTGAAATCAATGGACTGGTGGCCGGCCAACCGGAGCGTTTTTCTCCGAAAATCCGCCTGGCCCCGGCGGCCACGGCCCCTTTCATGCTGATCTTTCCCCCCTCATCCCAACCCTTAGCCGAATTTTCCGTGGAGGTCGTCGGTTCGCAAAAGAGTTTGACGGCGGCCGGACTTGCCAAATAAAAGGCCATGCCCTTTGCCCGCCGAATTCTGATCAATTGTTTGATTTTCTTTATCATCCTTCTGGGGGGGAGTGTAGGGTTCCTCTTCATCGAAGGGCCTCACTGGAGCCTGCTGGACTCCGTTTATCAGACCATGACCACTATATCTACCGTGGGCTTTATGGAAGTCCATCCCTTGAGTTCGGCCGGTCGGGTCTTCACCATCTTTCTGATCCTAGCCGGGGTGGGTTTTATCTTTTATTTCCTAGCCCGGATGACCGAGATCGTGGTTGAAGGGACGATTAAGGATATTTATGGGAGGCGGAAATTGGATAAAATAATAACCCATTTGGAAGGGCACTACATCATTTGCGGTTACGGCCGGATCGGTCGGACGGTCACCCAGCTCCTGAAAGATAAACCCCTGGAGGTGCTGGTCATTGAAAAAGACCCGGAATACATCCCCCTGTTTCAGGAAAAAGGGATTATCTATCTAATGGGCGAGGCGACCGAGGAAGAGGTCCTGCTGAAGGCCGGGATCGAGAGGGCCAAGGGCCTGGTGGCGGCCGTTTCCTCCGATGCCGATAATGTCTACATCACCCTGACGGCTCGGGGATTGAATGCCAAACTGTTTATCCTGGCCCGGGCGGCTGAGGAGGCCTCCGGCCGGAAGATGATCCGGGCCGGGGCCGATAAGGTGGTTTCGCCCTATGAGATCGGGGCACGACGGATGGCCAATACCATTCTCCGGCCGACGGTCATCGATTTCATTGAACTGGCCATGCACGCAAAAAATCTGGACCTGGCCATGGAGGAGATTGCCGTTCAAGAGGGTTCCCAGCTTCATGACATCACCCTTCAAGAGGCCAACATCCGCAAGGATTATAACCTGATCGTGGTGGCCATCAAGAAGAAGTCCGGAGAGATGATCTTTAACCCCTATTCCCAGACCAAGATCCATCTGGGCGACACCCTGGTCGTCCTGGGGGATCGGGAGAACTTGTCCCTGCTGGAAAAAAAGCTGGGGGTGAGTTAGGCGGAACCGTAACTGTGCAGGCCGGATAAAATAAAATTGACCCCGAAATAAGTGAAGAGCACACAGGCAAAGCCGATAATGGAAAACCAGGCAATCCGTTTTCCGTGCCAGCCTTTCATCATCCGGGCATGCAATAA
>Ga0315287_10004987_pt1 | contig 13006 bp, 13 predicted proteins | sample YL17G11_0_MG_FD_205037 | JGI IMG/M metagenome (GOLD analysis project Ga0315287, IMG submission 205037) | Sediment microbial communities from Yellowstone Lake, YNP, Wyoming, USA - YL17G11_0 | ecosystem: Environmental > Aquatic > Freshwater > Lake > Sediment | place: USA: Wyoming | collected...
AATTACTATGATTACAGTGTTTTCTAAAATTTTCAAATCAAAATCAAAATTTTATATTTAACTATTATTAATATCTAAGATAATATTTGTAAATCTTAATATTCAGGTTCTAGTTTCTTATTATTATTGATATTAGCTTTAATATCAATAAAACATTAATATTAAATTTTGATTTTGGTTAGAAAATTTTAGAAAACTGTTTGTCATAGTTAAAATTCTCATAAATAGATGTTATTATATAAAAATTATGGTGATCAACTTGTTTTCAAAAATTTCTAAGTTAAAATCAAAATTTTATATTTAGACTTTATTAATATTAAAGCTAATATCTATAAATCTTAAGATTCAGGTTCTAGTTTCTTATAATATCTAAATCTAACTTAGATATTAATAAAGTCTAAATATAAAATTTTGATTTTGATTAGAAAATTTTTAAAAACAAGTTGTTATAGTTAAAATTCTAATAAATAGATGTTATTATATAAAAATTATCTATAACAAACAGTTTTCTAAAATTTTCAAATCAAAATCAAAATTTTATATTCGAGTATTATTAATATCTAAGTTAATATTAATAATTATAAGAAACTAGAACCTAAATATTAAGATTTACAAATATTAGCTTTAATATCAATAATAGTTAAATATAAAATTTTGATTCTAATCTAGAAATTTTAGAAAACTGTTTGTTATAGATAAAATTCTAATAAATAACATCTATCTATATAAAAATTATCTATAACAAACAGTTTTCTAAAATTTTTAGATTAGAATCAAAATTTAATATTTACACTTTATTGATATTAAAGCTAATATTTGTAAATCTTGAAATTGAGAATCTAATTTTTAACTGATATATATATATATATATATATATATATATAATATTTTGGATATTAATATGATCCTAACTCAACATGATATTTTCCATTATAATACTTTAATCCTCCCCAAAGATTACGATTTCTCCATACATCATAAAAATTGTAAAATGGTAAACTAAGACTTGGGTAGTTTTCATAATGTTTCATAAATTTTATAGGATCTTTTAATAATTGACTTATAGTGATTATATTATAATGTTTTCTCAAATAATCAAGACGTTTTTTAGCACTGTTATCTCCTTCCTTTATTTCAATATCAAGACGTTTAAATGCATCTTTTATGTCATCTAAAAACTGATCAGGATGCTTTTTAATTATTTCAATATTATGCTGTTTTATTTCTTCATCGTTAGGAATTTTTTGTGCTAATTCATAAAGAATTTCTCCGTTAGTAAATCCATTCTTATTTCTAAAAATATATGTTATCATTTCTTCGGGTCTATCCTCATCAAATCTATCACCTTCACGATAATCAAAAAATACGTTTGGAAGTTCTATAATTATAGCATCTCCAGTATAAACTTTCTTATCAAAATATGAAGGATCTAAGAAATCACTTTCCTCATCCTCAATAATTTCGTTAGTTTTATCTAATATTAAATTAATAAACTTATTATAAGAATATTTTTTGAACTCCCCTAAATCCTCAATCTCTAGATGAATATCATTCAATAAATAATTATGTTTATTTACCATTACGACATCATTCTCAAGTAATATATCAATAATATCGTAAGCTGCATTCTTTAATGCATATTGATAATTTTCTTCAAATGATTTACCATTATCTAAAAACTTTATAATATATCTATAATCTATATTTCTATTTGTTGTTAATCCTAAACGTGCTCTTAATCGTTCTTTCCAGAAATCCTGATTATTTAGAATTTTTCGTGTATAATCATTAACGGTCAAATTGTTTAATTCCTCAGGATCAATTGTTTGTAGTAATATTTTATCTATATCATAAATTCCTGTTATAGTTTCTTTTTCTACTTTAGTATAAAGTTTATTCATAAATCTTAAAATTGTAAGTATATTATCAATATTATTTCCTTTCATACCTAATTTTTTTGCTAATTTATCTAATTCTCCTTTTGATAAATTATTAATCTCACTTTCAGTATAACGTCTATTGACAACGTTGTTTTTTAAAGCATTATAAGCTAGTAGCCATTGGACAATACTAATATCTGCATCATCATATAGAGTAATTTTTTGATTCATTAAATCGAAAGCTTTTTCGTAAATTCTTTCTCTTTCTTTTGGTACAAAAATACCATTTTGTACTAAAAATTTCTTAAGATGATCTAAATCAAGATCGTGTATGTCAGCCATTTTTATATATAAATTAAAAAATAATTTAAAATTATAAAACTTAAATTACTCATTTAAAATTAACATATTAGATGGATTTAGATTTGATAAGAAAATATATCAAAACTTATGGGGAACAAACTACTTTACAAAATTTATTAATTATATTAAATAACTCTGAATATCTTAATATATACACAGATGGGGCTACTCAATTTGATGGTAAAAATAGGAAGTCTGGTATAGGAGTTTATTTTGGAGATCATGATGAACGCAATTTATCCAAATTAGTAAATACCAAAGATAACAATGAATGTGAGATTATTGCATGTATTGAAGCTCTTAAAATAGTTATTAATAAATATAATTTTGTTAATATATTAACTGATTCAAGACTTATTGTAGATCGCATGAATGGAATTTGTCGATCAGATAAGTGTAAAGAATTATTTAATGAACTAAAATTAATTGATGATAATTTTATTGATATAAAATATACATATGTTAAAGGACATTCAGATATTAAAGGAAATATTGAAGCAGATAAATTATCACGGTCATTGTTATAAATAATTATAAAATTATTTTATTCTTAATATAAATAATGAAACGATTTTTAGAGAATCAAGATGGTCAGCTACAAGCACAAATATTGCAGCTTCCATCTAATAATATACAAAATGATAATTTAAGACAAGAAAAATTAGATACGTACTTAGGAATAGCGCGTGGATTATCAGATCCGTTTAGTTTATTTGTTAATGTAACTGATATCCAAGAAAATAGAAATTTAATATATTTTTTTAGTTACTCTATGGGTGTTAAAAAAGTGGTTGTATGGGGAGTATACGATAAATCTAAAAATAAAATTGAAGTAGAAGCAGGTTGCAGATTTACTAGTTGGAAATACATTACTTATATCAATATGTGGAAAGATATGAACTATCAAATACATACAGTGTTAATGAAAAATAGAATTGCCGAAAGGATCAATAAATACATGGGTAATACTGGAGATCCTCTAAAAATTAATAACGAAACAGATCTCAAAGCATGGAAATACATGTTAGCATACTTTGATGACAATATTACCGAAGATGATTTAATATTTTTGTTTGATAGATTGGATATATCAAAATTATCATATAATTATGAAAATTACAACATGGGTAAATCACCTATATTAGATTTTTTTGATTTGTTTAATCTTGATGATCTTATTGATGATGAACAAATAAATAACGTTAGAGAAGACATTGAAGATGAAATACGAACATATGAAAAAAATAAATTAAATATGATTCATGATACGTCGCCTAGTAGTATTAAGGGTATTATTATGAAAATCGCCGAACTATTTATAAATTATATCAGTAAAAGCGATTATGTTGGAAATGAAAGTGTTAAACTATTACCGGTCTGTCCACAAACTATATTTGACTGTGATCCTGATGAATTAGAAGATGAAAACAATGAATGTTCAGTATTTACATTTGGTAAATATTCATTTAGTCGTAAGGATGACCGTTATGGTTCGATTCAATATGAAGATGATTTAACTTAATTATATTATACAAATATATAATTTATATCATAAATTATATTATTTTAAATTTGGAACTTCGTAAACACCTAAAATTCCAAAATGATCAGTTGTATTTATAGGATGACCTTTAATTAATTTATATTCAATACATTTAATTTGATTAGTAGATGGAGTAGTGGTTTTATTTAAAATTCTGTCATGATAACCAATGATCTCCCCATTAATATAAGTAGGATTATGATCTATTTCGTTATTCGCGACCTTATCCTCTTCTTTAAAATCAACATATCCACTAGGTCTTGATCCTTGTCTATATTCGTCAATAAATTGGTCAGCTATTTTAATATATTCATATGACGTTCCATTATAAAATCCAGGTTGGTTAGAAAAATCTCCTAAGATAAACACATGATTTATTCCTTTATTGTTGACAAATTTATCTTCTAATTGCTTGATACATAACCTACCTTGGTCTGGAGTTTTTTCAAGGTATTGAACTCCAATAAATGCTATTTTGCCCATAGGACTTTGTATATACAAGGCTAAAATTGTAGCAGTTTCATAAAATGGTGTTATGCTTCTATCAGGGGCGGATTCACATTCTAAAGTATTATCATTTAATAAAAATCCTTTATTTAATTCAACAGTCTTAATACTGACATCATCGCTAATTATATATATTGACATTCTTAAAACGGTACTAACGTCATCTGCATGCGATATACTAGAATGTTTATCTCTTGTTAATAATCGATAGTTTTTTGACGATGATCGTTTTGTTAGATTTTTAAGTTTATTAGGTATAAAATCGGAATGAAACCAAGTACCATTTGTCAAATCCCACTCAGTCAAAAAGACCAAAACTTTTGGTGTAAATCTTATTATCTCTTTTTCTATTTCATCGAAAAAGAGAGGATTATAACATTCCGTTCTTTTACTTAATCTTCCTCGTGGCTTAGTAATTAAATCAGTCGTTTTATTATTTAAATAATCTTCACATAGAGGAACGTAGTCAGTATTCCAATTAAAACATAATATCTTACTATTGTTCATTTTTTATATTGTTAAAAATAATTAATATAAAATTAAATTTATATAAAATGATGGATAATATGACTTATATCTTTCATTAAGATCTTTAGCAAAATCCAACGATCCAGAATATGATCACCGAGCTGCGGATAGGGCCTTGTTAGATTATATCAACGATCCTGAAGTAACAAAAGCATTTGAGAATATTAAAAAATGGTATACTTAAAACATATAATATTATGAAATATAATTATAATTATAAAATTAAATTTATATAGATTAATCACAAATAACATTTTTTTAGAAAATATGGAAATTACCGATGGATTTCAATGGTCTTATAAAGCTGTGCAAATGGCAAAAGCTGAAAATAAATTTATTTGGGTAGGAAGTGATAAACCTTCTTTTAGATTCATATTAATTGCTATAGAATTATGGATTAGTGATGATGTAGATATAAAAAATTCTTTATTTAATATTAAACATAGGCTTGCAGGAAATCCAGGAGATATTTCTATTATCCTACTGAATTGTGGATTTTCAAGTATTCAAATTAGAGAAGTTTTAGAAGATTGTATAACAAAAGATAATTATAATACTAGTAAAAACGACGAATATTTAGAAGAACTACATAGATTTAAAAAAGTTAAATCAAAAATAGAAAAGATGCACATTCCTAAAGATTTCAAATGGTCACTTGATGAAGCTACTAAAGTTAATGATAAAAATACTTTTTTTAGAGTACTTGATAATTGTAAAATTTGCTCTTATATACCATTATCTCATGCATTAAGATTATGGGATTCTGATGATATAGAATGCCAAAATGAAATTTTCTCTCTTGACTGCAGACTAACAGGGAATCCGCTAAATATTACTAATTTATTAAAGTCTAATAATTATTCTGACATTGAAATTAAAGATATAATAAATAATTCTATAACCAAAAATAATTATAATTCGAGTAAAAAAATTGAATACTTACAAGAATTAGCAAATTATAGAAGATTCAAAAGAAAAGAAGGTAGAAATCCTGATAATGAAGAAATGCCTATCAAAATTTCTTTATGGACAATAGAAAAATTTGAACATTCTAAACTTGAAAATAATTTTATTTATATTAGCAAGGACTCTAGTTGTTATCTAACTTTATCAGATGCTATAGAATTTTGGAAGGGTGATAATTTAGAAAAACAAAATATAATTCTTAACATTGAATATAGACTAATGGGAACGTCAGAAGATATTATTAATATATTTGAATATTTTGGTTATCCGATCGGTAGAATTAAGAAAATTTTGAAAAATTCTATAGATAAAGATAACTTCACTAAAAAAATATTACTTTAAATTGAAATTTTAAAGTAATATTTAAAGTAACAGAATTATTTGAAATTTATATTATTACAATAATATAATTTTTATAAAAGCTAATCTTTGGATGTTGTCATATAAACTAGTTTGCATGGATGATCTTGTATCATGACATATTGACCTTGTCGTAAATTACAACATTTAATTTGATACATATTAGAATCTTTCATTTCTTCTTGTTTTTCTTGTTCTTTTTGTTTGATTATATTACTGATTTTAATATTATATTTTGATAATTCTTCTTCCTCTTTAGATACATATATCAACATTTCAACTGGAAAACTACAAGTAGACAAAGGGATATTATTAGAATCTACTTTGATAGTTTCTATATATCGTAATTCTCGTAGATTTAATCTACAAAAAGTACAAGATATTACGTTTTGTAATAGTTTCATGTCAGAGCAATCTATTTGATGTTTTTTAACTAAGTCAGACAGAGTATGACGACATGTATGTTTATTTTGTGTAATATTTAATTTCATAAGTTCTATGTTCTGTTCTAAAGTAACATCATAGTATTGGTCAAAATACATATGTGTAGAAGGAGATAATCTGATTTTCGTTAAAATTTTAGCTTCTGAATTCTGTTTCATAATATGATTATTTTATATATTAATTTACGATATATAAATTTGTTTTTAATTAGAATATTATTCTACAACCATTGGTATATTATTTTCTTCGCACCATGAAGCAATTTCTATCATCTTCTTCATGCCTATAAATCCTTGCCCAATAGCAGCATGTCTATCTTTATGACAGCCACAAGGACCTTTAGAATCGTTAAAATGTACCAATCTAATTGGTATAGGGTATTTTTCGACCCACTGTTTCATATAAGTTAATGGGTCGTACCCAGAAACAAAAACGTGACAGCTATCTACTGTAAGTCCCAGTTTGGTTCTCTCTTCTTCAGTAAATCTCATAAAAAAGTCTCCTAATTCTTCTAATTTTGTACATATGTCTGTACCTTCCGATGCTGAAGTCTCAAGAAGTAAAGGACATTTCTTAGTGGCATATTGTAATGCTACTCTCACCATATTCTCCATCGTATTTAATGCTTCATCTAAAGGAAGTTTTCCACGAGCTCCAGTATGAACTACCACACCACAACCGCCTAATGCAGATGTCATAATTAAATCTTCATTTAAAATTCTTTGAGCCCAATATCCATCATCACCACATTGATTAGTGCACAAATTAATAATATATGCAGCATGAGTAAAATATTTAAGATTACTATTAAGAATAACTTGAGATGCTTCTACAAGTTCATCATTTGTTTTAGATGAACATTTACCAGTTCTATTATTTCTTAAGAACATTTGACAAGGAGCTCCAGGATGATTCTTAATATAAGAAGTTAACGTATCTACTATATTTTTACCTTTTGATATATGACTTCCTATGTTATATAATGCTAAAGGATTAACATGAACTATATTATTATCTATATTTAATGTAATATAATTATTAGTAGGAGTTCTATCAATAGCCGTTTGTGATAATAATTCTAGAAAAGGTTCTGAGTCCCAATTGCTTAGTCCTATTACTACTAGTTCTCGTTGCATTGGTAATATAAATCCACAGTATTTAATATTTTTATTGGTATGTTTTATTAATGCAAAATACGATAATACTTGTAAACATGATTCCTTAGACATTTTCTTGAATGATGCTGTATTTTTAACATCCAAAACACATATATCAGTTACTATATCAGGATGTCCTGAAAAATATTTATTTTTATATTCAGCATTATATGATATAGTTCCTCCTAGACATTCATCAAGATTATTCCATTTTACAATCAGTTCTTTAATAATATTAATGATAGTTGGTATGTATTTTTCAATATGATTTACTTCAAATAAAAATTCTTCATACATGATAGAAACGATGTTATACGCTGCTATGGTTATATCATTAATATTATTACAACTTTCATATATACTAATATTTTTCATTATATTTAATAATTGATCTTCGGGTAAAGATTGGATCATATGATTAATTGGATCAGTTCCATGATCTATTTTTTGTTTTAGATAGATACGAAATCCGGCACGAACAATGTATTCCATAAAATATCCAAAAAATGAAAAATTTGGGTTTGATTTACAAGAATATACAAACGGTGGATATTTTTTAACTAACATAGCGTTTGGATAATTGTCCATGGGAGTAATAATATCAGGAATTATACCTTCAGATAATAAATGATCATATGATAAATCTTTGATAATTTCACGTACCCGTAACATTTTATTAAAAAAATTATTCTTAAATAAAATTGATTTTATTTTGTGAAATTATCAGTATATATTAAAAATCAAATAATAAATTTAATAATCATTTTAATCCAAATGATAAATTCACAAGATGTTTATGATGATTATATCAATCCTATCAGTTATTCAAAACTATCAGAAAAATGTAGTTTATTTGTTCAAGATGAAATATCTGAAAATTTGGATTCTTTTACATCATTTAGTTCTTTATGGATAAAATATTTATCCTGACATAAATCATATTATATAACCAAAATTGAAAGTCGACAAGAAATACAAAATATTTTTGTATCCTGTTGGGGACCCTTAAAAAATAAAGGTTGGTATGGAATCAAATTTAAAGATGATAAATTTTCTATACCTACTATTTTTTTTGAGAAATCCATCTAGCGATATAAACAAATGAAAAAAAATTATTCTTAAATAAAATTGATTTTATTTTGTAATTATATCAGTTTATATATTAAAATGGAATCAAACAATTTATTTGGTAATTTATCTAATTTAGCTGAAGAAATTAAAATCGAAATTTTTTCGAAATTAAAGTATTATGAACTTATATCATTTTTTAATAAAAATGAGAATTATAGTTATATTTTTTATGATAATGAACTATGGAAGCTATTAATAACCAGGGATTTTCCTTTTTATCATTGTGATATGTTAAATGTAAAAGAAAAATATGAATTATTACATCAATTTTTTTACGAGAAAGCTTCAGATATCGTTTGTAAGTTTATTATATTTAATGGGTGTTATGACCAAACTGAAAAATTTTGTAAAAATATCACTTATTTATTAGTACAATATATAACACTAACTAATAATATTAATGAAAAAGATGATGAAACAAAAAATAGTATTATGAAGGATATAGAATATGACATTTTCCATAAAATATTCAAAGTTTTATCTATCGAAATTAAAGATGATAAAAGCTTGATAGAAACAACACCTTGTTTATATTTTACAAAAGATGCTGATTATGTAGAACTTTACAGGGGTCTAAAACATAGTATGTCTTTTTTAATTCCTAGTTATAAAAGTTCATTTGGATGCTGATTATAATATTTTAGTTAAACAAAAGATATAAATTAATTGGAATATAATATATAACATTAGCTTATATATTAATAATAAATAATATGTTTTCATTTTAGAACATAATTTTTTAAAATATCAATCACAAAAATTTTTAGATATATAATATTTTTAGTAAAAATTTTTATGTATAATTTTAGTTGTAAAATATTTAATTAAATAAAAATGATTATAAAAATATTTAATTAAATAAAAATGATTATAAATATATTTAATTAAATATATTAAATATATATAATATGTTGGAAGAAATAACGAAACTTCATATAGATTATTTATCTCATTTAGATTATGTTGATTTTAATTCTTTAGCAAATACTAGTAAACATTTTTTTCAGCTATTAAATAATGATACAATATTAAGAAATATATTATATAAATGTTGCGATAATGATATATATTTACCACCAGATTTTCAAATATCAAAGGCATTAAATGCTTTATACAATGAAATTAATGCCTTCACATATAAATTATATCCTGATGATATGGAATGGTATAAATGGATTAACATTGAAATCTTCAGAAATGATTTAAAAAGAAATATTTATATTAATTTATATAACCTATATAGTAAATTGTTGTATAATGACGAAAAAGATATTTTAGATGGAAATATAATTATAATTATTGATAAAATGAAAATATCTACTCTAAATCAACCCGGATTAATTTTTCCTTTTATTGCATATAATGATGAGTATTTATGTGACTCAGATATCAGAGATAATAAATTTTATAAACAGTATAATACAGAGTTAAAACTTTCAGATTTAATATTAGATTACTTTAAACATTCATTAAAAAATTTGTTTAATAAATACAATAAATTTAATAGGACAATTGAAAATAATCTTAGTATTTTGTTGTTTATAAGAGATTATACGCATAAATCACGGTTCGAAGTTTGAATATTTTATTTTTAAAAATTAACAATGATTATCATTTTAGATCAAAATTTTGATGTATCATTTTAATTATAAAATTTTTAGATGTTGATGTTAATTGTAAATTTTTAGAAGTATCATTTTAATTATAAAATTTTTAGATGTTGATGTTAATTGTAAATTTTTTAGATGTATAATATTATTTGTAAAATTTTTAGATGTTGATGTTAATTGTAAATTTTTTAGATGTATAATATTATTTATAAAAATTTTGATATATAATATTATTTGTTAAAATTTTGATATATAATATATAATATTATTTGTAAAAATTTTGATGTATAGTATTATTTGTAAAAATTTCAATTTACAATATCAATTACAAAAATTATATATAAAAACGAATAATATTATTATAATTTTTTAATTAAATTATAAATGTTTACTACTATTTCTGATGAAAAACTTGCTGCTGATTTCTTAGATGAACATAAAAATGAAGATCGAGATTCTACTACACAAAATTGGAAACTGCTTTTGACTGAGAAAGAAATTAATACTATTAATGATTATGTCGCAGATGTAATTAATAAGAAATTTATTGGTAAGAATATAGTAATTGCTTCTATACTTAAGGGAGCTGTTTATTTCACAGTTGATCTTACTAGACGATTAACTATTCCATATTCTCTTTATTTTCTTGAAACATCGAGTTATAAAAATAAGCAAACACAATGTGAAGAATTAGAATTATTAAGCAAAATTGTTCCTTCTAAATTTGAAGGTAAAACAGTAATTCTCATAGATGAATTATTTGATAATGGTCTTACTCTTCATCAAGTTAAAAATAAACTACTTAGTGAAATTACAAGTTTGAAAGAAAGTGATATTTTTACATGTGTCCTATTTAAGAAAGATAAAGAAACAAAATATCCAAGTCCAGATTTGATAGGATTTGATATTTTACCTAATGTTTGGGTTGTTGGATATGGATTAGATGATAAACAAGAAAAACGTGGTTGGAAACATTTATTCGCAGTCCCTAAATCAGATGGAATTCCTAAAAATCCAAACGATAATTTATTTGATGATCCAGATTATTATGATTTTTTAAGAAATTCTGTTAAATCTTATATTTCAAACTTACCTACTGGGTTATAATTATCATTTATAATATACATTAAAATATGTATATTATTTTCTTTGAATAAAGAGAAACTGTTTGTTGTTGTATTAAATTGATGTTAAAGATTTGACAAGATTCCATAAATCTGTAGATATTTGATGTAAATAGAAAAGATTGATAGTATATTGGCGATTATTTAATTCTAATGTTACATTTTTATTTATATCAATTTGTTTATTACATAAAAATTTTATATATAACTCATTTAATAAAGTTAGCGGTAGATTAACTTGTGGTAAAATTAAAGATCAGAGTCCTGTGATACGAATAGAATTTGGATCAGTATAAATAAATATTGAAGTTATAGGCGGCGGAAGAATAGTTTCGTCTATAGTCCAATCGCCAAGATATGTACTTACTGATGGAATAGAAAAAGCAATTGGATTATATTTTATTGTATCATAAAGAATTAAATAATCAGAAGAAAATTTAAAATGATTAACTACAACTTTCTTAATTTTCTCCAAGTAATCATTGAAATGCTCATCTTCCATTATATGAGGTATGTAATATGATTTGATATAATATTTATCTAAATAAATATCGACAGAGATATTAGAAGAAATTTGCTGAAAATAAAATTGCCTCCAAGTTATATTAGTTGTTTTAACTACATCAAGAAAAAGAAATTCATTGCAGAATCTTGCATTCCACAAAGTATCGCTTTGTGCATATAAATTGAAACGACGATTAGTATTGCATAAATTAAGTAAATCTTGTAAAGGTAAAGAAATTAATAATGATTCTATTACATCGGTAACTAGATTATTTGGAAAAGATGATTGTTCCATTTTTGTATATTAAATTTTGTATTTAATATTTGATATTTGATTTTTAATATATTATTTTGATAGTATATATAATCATTTTTTATAAACAACTCATTATTAACATAAAATATATAAATAACATACTTAATACGAATAAAATTATTATACCATAACCAAAATTATTTAGCCACATAATTATACACATTATTAATATTAATACTATTACAGCTACTACAATATTCATAAATTGTTTTCGATCAGAAAATAACATGTAAATGCTTGTTATCATTAATATCAAGACAATAAATCCTAATATCAATAATAATATTAATAAATAATTATTATCTATTAATTCTTCCATTTATTTAATGATATAATATCTTTTTTATTAATTATAAAATTTATGTTAATCATTGTTAATTTCAAAATTTATGTTAATCATCGTTAATTTCAAAATTTATGTTAATCATTGTTAATTTCAAAATTTATGTTAATCATCGTTAATTTCAAAATTTATGTTAATCATTGTTAATTTCAAAATTTATGTTAATCAATGTTAATTCTAAAATTTATGTTAATCATCGTCAATTCCAAAATTTATGTTAATCATTGTTA
>Ga0315287_10004991_pt1 | contig 13002 bp, 10 predicted proteins | sample YL17G11_0_MG_FD_205037 | JGI IMG/M metagenome (GOLD analysis project Ga0315287, IMG submission 205037) | Sediment microbial communities from Yellowstone Lake, YNP, Wyoming, USA - YL17G11_0 | ecosystem: Environmental > Aquatic > Freshwater > Lake > Sediment | place: USA: Wyoming | collected...
TCTCGACGGCTTTCCTGGAGGCGCAACACAGTATGTAACAGACGTGGCTCCAGCAGATACCAACATACTTCAGTCCTGGGTTACTCTCAGCGGCAACCCTAATACTACGTTTATTCCAGCTGGTACCGTAAATGTCCATTTCCACGGATATAAATCAGGAGGGACAAAAACCGTAGCTCTATATGCGGAGATATATAAGAGAGCTGCTGGCGGGGCAGAAACACTAATAGTTACTACTGGTAATACCATACCACTGACTACTATCGAAGCAGACTTACCCGTAATAAACGCATCCTTTCCCGACACTATACTACTATCTACAGATAGGATAGTAGTTAAGGTAAGAGAGTCTATCACTGGCGGCGGTAGTGCTCCATCTAGTATTACTATTGGGTTTGCTGGCTCTACAGCAGCAAGAATTGAAGTTCCAGCAGCGGCAGTAACGGCTATTACAAGTCTAACTGGGGACGTATCAGCCACAGGCCCAGGAGCCTCAGCAGCAACAGTGAATGCTGTGGGTGGAAAGACTAGTGCTGCCATAGCTACTAGCGTCAATGACACCATAGCTGCTACTAACGTTAATACAGTCTCTACTATAGTTAAGCGTGACGTTAATGGTGATATTGCCATCAGGGACCTAACTGCTCGTAATATCACACAATCTGGTGCTTATTACTCCTCAGTGGTAGCTCTAACTGACGCCGCTACAATTGCTACAGACGCCTCTCTTGGTAATATCTTTACCGTAACCCTCGGAGGCAACAGGACTTTAGGCGCTCCAACCAATCCAGTTGACGGGCAGAAAATCACCTACAGGATTAGGCAGGATGCCACAGGTAGCCGCACTTTAGCATTCAATGCCGTATTCAATTTTCCTGCTAGCTTGGCAGGACTTAGCCTATCCACTTCCATTAATGCCTTTGACTATATAGGGGCGCAATACAATAGTGTTACTAGTAAGTGGGATGTTCTAGCATTCACATCGGGATTATAAAATGGCTTATGAGTACAGATATATCAATAAACAGGTTTTTGAAAACAGCGTAGCGTATACGTTGCTTTTAGATGACCCAGATGGTGATAAAGAACCTGTTCGTATTGAAAAATCCTTCAAAGCCGACGACCAAACTATAGATGAAGAGTTCCTAAGAATAGAGGCTAAAAAAGAAATTAAAAGAATTTTGACCTTAGTACCAGATCAAGATATAGTAGAAGTTCCACCCGATGAGGCGTTGAGCGATGGCTAATTTAATGGCGTCCACTGGAAATTTTACAGGTTCTATTTGGTCTTCTATAGACACTGTATCTTTTCTTAATTCTGAATCAAATTCTACTGCCACTACAACCTCTTTTGTAAGTTCTTCGGCTTTTACGCCAGGAGCTATCACTACTGACGGTATTGGATTAAAATTACTTTCTCGTACCTTTGGTGGAGCTGGGACTTTCACAGTACGCCTAGCTCAAGCGGGTGTGGCAGTAGCTGGTACTACGGTTACCGTTACTGCGAGCACTTTTGGCGGAGCATTCTGGGGCAACTTCTTAGGTTGGGCTTTCTTTAAATTTTCGGCCCCCGTAACTCTAGCTGCAGCTACCCCCTATACCGTCCAAGTTCAAAGCTCAGTAGCTGCCACTGTTACAGTTTATCGTGATGCTACAGCAGGTAATTGGTCTCGGTTTTTGAGAACGACTGCGGCACTAACAACTGTCGCCGCCGCTGACTATCTTATAGTGTGTGGAGAGCAGACTGGGGTGGGAACCTTTAATGCTGTAACCGTCACCATGAACAATACGGCGGCAACAAACTACAGCGGCGGAATAGAAATAAGCACAAACGGCACTTTGGCTTATGGAACAGCGGCATCTACTGCCTACCAACTAAGACTGTCCAATAACTTTTTATTAAATGGCGGCGGCACTTTTACCATAGGAACCTCTGGAACCCCAATCCCATCTACTAGCTCTGCGGCACTGGAGTTTGTAGTGGGATCAAATGTTCAGTACGGGATTCTTCAAAGAGCAGATAGTACACTCACTACCTACGGAGCTACAAAAACTGGTAGGGCTTATCTAAATGCCGATGCTGCGGCAGCAGCCACTACTATTACTACAGACGTATCTACGGCATGGCTAAGCGGCGACTCTATAGCTTTGGCCTCTACTACTACCACGGTAGCTCAAACAGAATTACTTACATTATCTGGAAATGCCGCCGGAACCTCTGTCCCGGTGTCAGCTTTAGGATTTGCTCACTCCGGCACAGCACCAACCAGGGCGGAAATCATAAATCTAACCAGAAATGTTAAAATCTTTGGTCAATCTGCAAGTTTACAGGCATACGTTTCTTTACAGGGTACCTCTACCACCTCAATCAATTACACAGAATTCTATTTTTTAGGTTCGAGTACTGGGGGCAAAAGAGGGATTGATATGACTAATTCCATTTTTGGTGCAACGGCTTTTACTGGATGTGCGCTACGAAATTTTGAAGCGGGAAGCTCTATAGGGATGCAGATTGCAGGAGCGCAGAATGCCACTATTGAGGACTGCGTTTTTTATAAAGTGCATTCTATTAATATTAACATAGCTGCTGCTACTGATACTACAGTATCCGTAAACAACGTATGGGCAATGTCTAACGTTTTAGCGGGTAATAGTTTATTCGCCATCGCCGCAGCCTGCACAGGAGGAAGCATTACTAACTGTGTAGGAGTAAGTGCCTCTGGATATGCGTTTTCTTTTAACAACTCAGACGCTATTCCCGCAAATTTTGTAGCAAGCAATCTTACAGGACATTCTTGCAATAGCGGATATGTAAACCTTGCTATGGTATCTGGGCTTAGTGAAATGCCTACACTATCCAACATCACAGGATGGAGAAATGGACCAGGCGGATTAAACCTAGTTTGCAATGGGGTTGTTGTGGACGGAATAACCGCATTCGCCGGAACTACCTCTAATATAAGAATTACAGCAGCAGGCGTTTTCAATACATCGCTGAAAAATGTAACTTCAAACGCTGGAACATCGCCAGCATGTGCCATAGGGATGTCTGTCCTCGGCCACTGCTCCAAATTGGTAATTGAAAACTCATCATTTGGGGCTACTACTACTCACTCTACCGGGGACATTGACACCAACGCCGCCAGGGCTTACGTAGCCATTGATCTTAGGAACTGCCTACTCAACTCAACAACGAAAGTATCCACCTTAGCCGGAATGGCGTATGAGGGGTATGTAGCTTCTTCCAGACATCAGCAAACAGCAAACAACTTCACTATGTTTAGAAATCTAGGAACAATCACAAAAGACAACGTTATATATAATACTGCTAACCCAGCGTCTACCTCATCCACCAGGATGACACCTTCCTCTGCAGCAGCAAAGTTGAGAAGTGTAGATAAGCACGTAGTCGTATCGAACGGCAAAGCTATCAAAATTACTGTGTCGGTAAGAAAATCTGTAGTGGGTGACGGTACCGCTTATAACGGAGCCTTACCAAGATTGTGGGTTAAGAAAAATAGTGCTATAGGTTTGACTACAGACACTCTTTTAGCTACTGCTACCGCAGCCTCTGTGGGAGCCTTTGAAAATATATCTGGAACTACTGCCTCAACAACAGACAATGGAGTATTTTCTTTTTACGTTGATTGCGATGGCACAACCGGCTGGGCGAATGTTGACGAGTGGAAAGTAGAGGTAATATAATGGCGACTTTAATATCTAAGGCAACTGGAAATTTTACGGCAGCAGGAACATGGGCTGTTGCAGATACCACATCGCTACTTGATAGCGAAAATACGTCATCTCAGTCTAGTACAGCCTTTGTAAGTTGTCCAGCTTTCGTACCTGGAGCAATTACTGTTGATTCTATCGGCCTAAAAATTAATACTTTAGTAGCAAGTCCTACCGGAACTTTTGCTGTAATGCTAGGAAAAAACGGTAACGTCTCCAGCGTATCTATCGCCAACCCTACTACGATAACAACTTCAGCCCCCCACGGGTTGGTAAGTGGAGAAGCAGTTACGATAGCTGGAACTACCACTAGTACGAGTGTTAACGGAGCATTTACCGTAACAGTTACTGGAGCGTCAACATTTACAATTCCTGTTAATGTAACTTCTGTAACAACGGGAACTGGGACTTGGGCTACTACTAAAGCTGCTATAGTATCTAATACCTCAGCGGCATCGACAGTAATAACAACATCTGTTGTGCATGGGCTAACTACTGGCGCAACAATTACGATTAAAGGTTCTACGGCATCTCCATCTCTGGATGGAAGTTATACAGTAACCGTAATAACTACTAGCACTTTTAGTATTCCAGTAAATACAACTGGAGGAGGTTTTGCTTCCGGTACTGGGGTATATAATATCAATGCCGTGACGGATACTCTTTGTGTAGTTAATACTGCCGATCTGGGCGCTACCAGCGCACTAGGTTGGGCAAACTTCCTATTACCGGCCCCTATTACCCTAGTGGCTGCCGTTCAGTACGATGTTAGATTAACAAGTTCCGTATCCTCGACTTTAACTGTATTCAGATCTGCAACGACGGCAGACTGGGCCAGGTTTCTTCGCACCACTACAACACAAGCTCCAGTAGCTTCTGACATTTTAAATGTTTGTGGGGAATATACTGGAAGAGGAACGTCAAATACGCTCACTGTTACTATGGACAATACCGCAGCAACCGTATTTGGCAAGATTGAAACTAGCGGAAAAGGCATCTTGTCTTGTGGAACTGCAGCATCTACTGCGTATCTTTTAACTACGAACGGCGCTGCCGGTGCTGGTGATTTTCGAGTTAATGGGAATGGGATAGTTAGATTTGGAACCGCTGGAACCCCAATTCCGGCCACCAGCACAATGACTCTAATTATCAAACAAAACGCAGTCGCTGTAACCAATGCCATACTAATTAGAGGAAATGGTAACTTCACTACATTCGGATCAGCCAAAACCCAGAAAGCATTTTTAAATGCTGATGCTGCGGCAGCAGCCACTACTATTACCACCGATACGTCTACTGGATGGTTGAGTGGAGATAGCTTAGTTATAGCGTCTACTACTAGAACTGCTGCGGAGAGCGAAGTAAAAGTAATGTCGGCTAATGCCACTGGAACCTCAGTGCCAATTGCTGCCCTAACGAATGCCCATTCAGGCACAGGCGCAACTAAAGGCGAAGTAGGTAATCTCACCAGAAATGTTAAAATTCAAGGCGAAAGCATAACACTAACTGCCTATGTAAGTCTTGGTGCAGAGTCTGTATTTGACTTTAATAATACAGAAGTATACTTCATGGGGTCAACCACAGCAACCAAGCGTGGAGTAGATGTTTTTACTACTACCGGAAGTGCTACTATTGATGGTTGCGTCTGGAGGGATTTCACCAATGGATCGAGCTACGGGTTTTTATTAAACACTCCAACAAATGCCAATTTTTCAATTAGTAATACTAACTTCTATAACCTTATTAGTGGATTGGCTTTCAACTCTACCTCAATAACGGCAAGCACTATTGTTGCTAATAATATTTTAGGGGTTAGTGCTCCTTTTACTTTCAACAATCAAGCTGGATCTATTACGAATATTACCGCAGTATCCACTACCATGACTTTTGGACAGATAGCGACATCTAACCTCACCGTGAATAATATAATTGCCCACTCTAGCACAGCAGCAGGTATTAGCATATCTGCCAATCCTTTGGAAAAACTGATTCTTGGTAACGTGACGGTCTGGAGAAATTCTGTTAGGGGTATCTTTTTTTCATCTACTAATAATTGCCAAATTGACACGGGAACAGTCTTCGGCAATGGAACGTATGGTGTGGAAGTTAATACCAGCTCATTGATATACCTAAATAATATTACAGCAAATGCTGGAACTACGCTAACACAACCACTAGCGTTAGCTCTTACTACGTCTTCTACTCAGGTATTCTTAGATACTTGTTCGTTTGGAGCAACTACGGCTCACTCCACGGGAGACATTTCTTACGTCACTTCAAAAGCGTTTCATGAAGTATTTATGACTAACTGCTTGCTGGCGTCCTCAACTGAAGTTGCAACTCAAACAAATATGGCGGCTGGATCTGTTATCGGCTCTATTAAGCACGACCAAACCACAGGTACTCATAAGGTATTTAAAAGATCTAGGATAGTAACCTCAGACGCCCTTATAAATTTGACGGCCTCTTTATCTCAAAGACTAACGCCTAATACCGCAGCCACAAAAACACAGACTAACGACAGGATGTTCTCAATACCAAACGGAAAAACTGCGAAAGTTACGGTGGGGGTACGCCGTTCAGTAGCTGGCGATGGTACTGCCTATAACGGAGCACTGCCGAGATTATGGCTTAGGTCAAATAATTCGGCAGGGATTGCGGCAGATACCCTCTTAGCAACCGCTACAGTTGCCTCTTTAGGCTCATGGGAGTTCATCACAGGAACTGTATCCGCAGCTAACGACAACACCATAAATAGTGTTTATGTTGATTTAGACGGAACTACTGGTTGGGTTAATCTCGATGTCTGGAAGCTGGAAATCATTAATGGTTCTGCCAATGGCGTCAACACCAACGGAGAAGATTACTGGAATTATGGAGAGCCCTTCACCGGGATCAACACCTTGATACTGAGAAACTCTGGACATGAAACCTTTTGGCTTCTCGACGGACCATCCTCAGAACTATTTCCTATTTCTGCTGCTGAAACAGGAAAGTTCTTTCTGGCTTTTTAACTAATAAGAGGCATTATGAATAACATACCAAAACCTTATATAGATGCTGGAAGCGCCGTAGCTCAGAAAGCTATAGCTGGATTTCAGGCTATGATGACTGAGTTCGTTGGTGGTAATATTGCTACTCAAATCACAAAAGCTAGCAAGACGGAACTAATAGGTAATACCTTTAGAGAAGTACAATATTGGGGATCTGTAGCATCCCTATACCAAGCCTTAGCAGCCCTAGAAGCTATTCACGTAACTCCAGAGATGGCTCCATTCTTTACTAATACCACAAAACAAGAAATGAAGAACAGAATTGTTCAGATATTGAGTTCATTATGAGTAAATTAATAATTGGGTTTTCTACTCATAAGAAGTTCACTATATTGGGATCAATAATTAAATTAGTGGAAAAAACTGAGTTTTCTCACGTATACGTTAAATTATACTCAAAGTCCTTAGATAGATATTTGATATATCAAGCTTCAGGATTAGTAGTTAATTTTGTTGGCGAAGATATTTTCTACGCTAAAAATAAAGATATTGCTACCTTTTCTCTAGATATTACAAAAGAACAGCAAGTTAAATTATTGCAAAAAGCTGTAGATAATTGTGGCAAACCTTATGGCGTAGCCGATTTATTTGGTATTGGCTGGGTTAGATTAGGTTCTCTTTTAGGCAAAAAATTTAAAAATCCTTTCGCTGACCACGGTAAAACTTATATATGCTCAGAGTTAGCCTCGACCTTATTATTGGAATTAGGGTTTAATTTTAATAATTTAGACGATATTACTCCTAGAGATTTATTCAAAAAACTAGAGGATATTAATGGCCAGACATACCACAAATAAGTCAATAAAAACAACAGAATCAAATATGGTAATTAAAGCAATAGTTTCAGTTAATTTGCTGATATCTATAGCTATTTTATATGTGTTATTAAAGGGTTGACATATACTATACTAATAATATAGTGAGAATATTTCTAAAGGGGGGGTAGCTTGTATATATGTCTGACAATATGGAAATACAATTAAAAATATTAGATAAAGTAGAAGCTACGGAATCCCGCCTAGGGGTTATCGAAGTAAATATGGCCAGAAACACAGAATCACTAGACTATCATATTAAACGGACAGACGACCTTCAGGAATTAGTAACTCCCATTTATAAGCAATTCCTAAGTACTCTAGCCGTAGAAGAACATAAAGCAAAAGAACGAGCCTTACTTAGTTATCGCCTAAAGCTTCCAGTACTGATAGTAGGTTGTATCGTAGCGATAGGATCAATAATAACTTGGTTTACGAGGTCTTAAATGGCAGGTGTAGTCAATCCAGCAGCAGGCACTCGTACAGAACCTAAGGATAGCTACATCTTCGTTAGAGGAGGAGTAGCCACTTTTAAGACTACTTTTCAAAATGAAAATATTCCGGTAACTTTAGATATTACTCCTGCTCCATCTGCTACTATTCTACAACCAGCTTTTCTAAGCCTAGGCTCCCCATTTCCAGTAACTATAGCAGTGTTACCGGGAACTTTAGTTGCTGGTCAACAGTTTGAGTATAAATTTGATTGGACTATCCCAATCAGTACTCAACCGTTAGATCAATACATAATCAGCTATAGCGGATACCTCGGCGGTCAGTTCTACGTATGGGGAGATGAATACTTCACCATAGTAACGCAAGCTGGGCAAGTAGGAGTAGTATCTCCTTCTTACGCTACTATCTCAGATGTACGTCTACAGAAATTTAATATAGACGACTTCTTACCGTTAGCTACAAAGGAAGATTTAACTTCCAGAAATAATATTATTCAGTACCATCTAAACAACGCTGCTACTAAGTTAAGAGAAGAGTTAGCTCTGTTTAGACAAAAAGGTAATACTGAAAACTATAGACTATTCTGTATATATTATACTGTATATACAATCCTATTAGGTTCCAGAGGAGAGAATGGCTCAAGTGTCTCTGATCAGAATCTTCAATTTTGGAAATCTGAATGGAGTGCAATCTTAGCTCAAGAGAAACGTAAAGGTCAAGCACAAGGGATTTCACTAGGTCGAGGCTAATAATGTCTAAAACAGAGTTTAGAATAGTCTCAGTAGTTACTAAAAAGGATCTAGAGAAATTCCAAAAACAGTTTACTAAAGATATAATACAGAATGGCTTAGACGCTACGATTAAGAAATCTCTATCCAAACTACAAGCCACTCTTCTGACAACTGTGAACGAGACTGTTAGAATAGAATCTCCCGAGGTTGCCGCTAAAGTTGCTGATCCTACTCAAACAAATGAATTAGAACAACCAGTAATTAATCCTCCTAAATCTGAGCAAGAAATCTTAAAGCTGCTTACTGGTGGGAAGACTGACCTTAGTAAGTATAACCAAGCTAAAGACTACACAACTCTATCAGAAACCGGAGTAGTATTTGCACACTATAGTACTGGTCAGACTAAGGCCAATAGAGTAAATCTAAGAATGGATATAGAAGAGAACGAAACAGTATCTCAGCAATTTATAAAAGCTAATCAGTTTTTCCACGAAGCGATATTTGCTGTACCTGATACTGACGGCACAATTAGATACTATAAAAATCCTGGTTTAGATATAAGTTCCTTCGTTAAGATTAAGTGTTCTACTATGACTGGAGATGGAGATGGGCAGCCATTTACAGGTATGTCCCCAGCTCAGAGACTTCAAAGAGATCGTCATAGAAAAGGCTTCGCCACTTGGACCCTGCGACAAAAAGGCATAGATTTTATCCGTAAGAGCTTTATAGATTTAACTGATCCTATAGAAGCCATTAAAAACGGGGACCTAGATTTAGCCAGTAGATTATTGAAGCAAAAAAAATATGCTGTTAAATCAGACGGCGAAAATGCTAATAAGATGAAAACAGAAGTTGATACGGCTATCGCAGACAACGTTAAAGATAAAGCCTTAAAAGCTTACTTAGATGCCGTAACACTAATACGCAATATTCAAGTAACTAAGAAAGTTGAAGATAAATCAACTACCTACAGTTTATTCTCTTATAATGCTAAATCAGAAGCTGCGGAAGATTCGGAGTTTACTCCTAAGATATTAAGAGCTATTCGAGCTTGGGTTGTTTCCGAAGAAAATGACTGGTTCTCAGATTTATTAATAAAAGTGGAAAAATTGATTAAAGACTTTGAATCGGGAGTATAATTATGACAATTAGAATACTCCTAGATACTGAAGAAGCTATTAGTAGAGAAGTTAGAAGAATAGGGTTCTTCGATGATAGGTCCATAAATTATCGAGTTCTAAAAGACGTATTTGATCCGTTCACTGGACTAACTGTTAAAGTTAATGTAGAACCAGATTTTTACGATACTAGTGCTAATACTAATATGATTCAGTACCCACACTTCTTCATCAAATTACTTAGGATGAAAGAAGACAGAACTACTGGTCGAATAGTCCCTCAGTACGGTAATACCGATAAGTGCTACGTAACAACTTCTCCTAAAGCCTTCCAAACAATTATTTACCAAACTGACGGCGTAATTGCGGCTCCAGGTAACGACCTTACCACTTCTACCTTCGGCATTAGAAAAGCCCAGCCAGGGCACCTTTTGAGGCTCCTGACGGGCAATAACGTAGGTACCTACATAATAGATACAGTTACTCCTTCCCTGTCCGGTATCCACACAATAACCGTATCTAATACATTACTAAACGGACTACCTAGCCTTATATTCGATTCAGTAACTAGAGTAGTTAACTTTGATTCACCAATAGATCTAAATACAGTAATTGTTGGTGATACTTTAGTAGATTTTAGTGCCGCAGTTTTTAACATTACTGCTATAGATTTAGATAAGAATTCTATTACTATTGACGGAGTTACTACTCCTAATCTTTCTGTTCTAAGTTCTATAGTAAGAGTAGGACCTGTTTTTCTTACTGTTGACCCTAGTTTAGATACCTTCATGGTAATGGACCCTACTAAGCCCGTACTTAGTAGTTCTTTAGGACAGCAGACTACTACCTTAGTTACAGCTAACCCAGCAGTGCCTTTAGATCTATACTACTTAGTAAGAATAGAATCTAAAGAAAGAGCTACTCACATAGAAGTAGCTACTAGGATGTGGGAAGAATTTAACCCCCCAAGAACGGGTTTACCTACAATAGTTAGAAATAGAAATAGCGCCGAGCAAGATATTACCGTGGACGTTCTAACTGGCGGAAGTAATACTCTAACAGTTAAAGATAATTCAGGATTCAACGTTAATGATCCCGTAGTAGTGTTTAATAAGTTTACTCCTACTAAAGATGTTCATGGACAAGGATTTCAAGAAGTATTTTCAGCCAAGGTAATTAAGTTAATCGGTACTACTCAAATAGTTTTAAGTCAAGTAGTGCCTGACACATTTTTAGTGAAAGATAAAACTAAGATTGTTAGCAATACTGATTATAAAATATATATGTTTCATTTACAGGACCACGTAACGAAAGACATAGAAGGTTCTCAATACTGGTCACATGAGTTTACGTTCTGGATACAAGTTTGGATTGATCGTCAAGGCGAACCTCTTCAATTCGACGGCGTTATTCAACAAATTGTTACTACTGGCGAAAATTTAGACGATAATACAGTCATTATTTAGATTAAAGGAGTTTTAATGTCAGATTTAAATACAAATATCGGCCCTGAACGAGTACAAGTGTTTCCTAAAGCTCTAGGTACTGTTCAAGTCCCTGGAGCTGGAATTTCAAACTGTGCGTTCCTAATTAGTACTACTCTTGGTGGAGCACCTGTTAATGTTGCTACTCCAGTAACAACTTTAGACGCTTTCGTTACAGCCTTCGGCGGCCCAGACGAAGTAGCTAATGATGCTTACTACGCAGTCAAAGGTTTCTACGACAATGGTGGCACAGGCAACACTGCTTGGATCGTTAACGTCGGTACTACTCCTACTGCCTCAAGCTATATAGGCTCTGGCTCACTAGGAACTGGCTTAAGGGCTTTAGATTCAGTAGATTCACTAGGTATGGTCACTGCCCCCGGCTTACCTCTAGATCAAGCTTACCTAGTTCAATCGGCCCTATTCGATTACACTGAAACTATTCGCTCTGAGTACGGTGCAGCTCTCTCTACTTCATTCTCACTTGCTTCTGTTCCTAAAGAGATCACCAAAGCTAACACAGACACTACTGTAGTAACAGCTCAGTTTCTTAGTGTTGCTGGAGCAGGTCCTTGGGTTATGAGTATTGATACAGTATCTACTTCAGTAGCTGCTACTGGTACTTACACTGTAGTAGATTATACTATGTTAACTGGCGCTACAGCTACCGTTGCCGGATTTGTACTAACTGAGGGAGTTGACTGGACTGCTGCCGTAAGTAACAACGCAACAGCCACTTCTTTAGCCGCAGCTATTAACGCACTAACCGCAGTTAACGCCTCAGCAGTCGGCGCACTAATTACTGTAGTAGCTACCCCAGCAGGCGCAGCAGGTAACTCAGTAACCCTAGCTACCTCTGACGCAGTTAATCTTACTAAGTCTGGCGCTACCTTAACTGGCGGTACCAACGGTAACGTAGCACTAGGCCCTATTACTGCTGGTATGATTGTAAAAAACAACGCTGGTACTTACACTGGTGTTATCTCTGCTCGTGATGACACACTAGATACAGTAACAGTTACTCCAGATCCTACTACATTCTTCACTGTCGCTGCTGACGTTAAATTAGTTCTACCTTCAGCAGTAACTTACAAGAAATCAGTAGTATCCAACGCAGTTTCAAAAGCTGGCGCTTGGTATTACAATACTGTAGTAGTTGTTGACGAATCTTCAACTGCTCTTCCTGGCGACTTAGTAGTATGTGACGCAATTGGTCACGTAGCTGGTGTAGTTGCTCGTATTGACGCTCAAAGCAATATCGGTGGACCAAGCCATGCTCCTGCAGGACTTCAGTACGCCTCCATTGCTGGTATTAACGGCTTAGGCTTAGCTCTATCAGAACGTCTAGATGCAGAACCTCTACGTCTAAACTTCATTAACCGTATTACTAGCTTCCCAGGTTCTGGTCCAGTAATCTTTGGTGGATACACGGCTGATAATGGCGTAACTCCAGTATTCACTGCCGACGAACAACTTATCCAAGTAATTCGCTCACTACAATTTATTAAAGCTTCCCTAGAGCCTGGTCTACGCTCATTCATCTGGGAAAACTTTAGCCCTGCTACTCAAGGACAGATTAACGCTGCTATTGAATCTTTCTTACGTAATAACTCTTA
>Ga0315287_10004992_pt1 | contig 13002 bp, 12 predicted proteins | sample YL17G11_0_MG_FD_205037 | JGI IMG/M metagenome (GOLD analysis project Ga0315287, IMG submission 205037) | Sediment microbial communities from Yellowstone Lake, YNP, Wyoming, USA - YL17G11_0 | ecosystem: Environmental > Aquatic > Freshwater > Lake > Sediment | place: USA: Wyoming | collected...
TGGGGTGTCGTGATCGGAGGAAGGCATGGGCTCGCGCGGGACGCTAGCATCGGCCGCCGCCGCCGGGCAACGACCGGTCGCTGCCCGGCGGCCCGCGGGCGCACCTCGCTGAAACACGTGAGCGGCCAGGTGTAGACTCCGCCGCGCTGAGGGGGTGGCCTCCGGGTTCTCCGCCCGGGCGCCTCGCCGCCTCATCGTCGGCCGGCCGTCGGCGCCCAGCGGGTGACCGTTCGTCAGGAACTCAGTGACCAAGGAGCCGAACATGAGAGTCCTTCGGTGTGCCGTAACAGCGATCGTCCTGCTCGTGGCCCTGACGGTGTCCGCCGCGCGTCCCACGGCCGCCCAGACCGACGCGGGTCCGCTGGCGCGGCGCGTGCGCGAGATCGCGGCACGGTTCGTCGCCGAGCCGGCGGCGCCCGACACGCTCTTCCACCCCGACTTCCTGGCCCAGATCCCCGCGGCCCAGCTGACGGGCATCTTCCGGCAGTTCCACGCGCAGGCCGGCGCCGTCGTGCGGACGGTCGAGACCTCGTCGCGGGGCACCGACTACGGCGAGTATCGCTTCGAGACCGAGAAGGGCATGTCCTTCCCGGCGAAGGTCGGCATCGAGTCGGGCGCGCCGTACCGGATCCACCTGCTGTGGTTCGGGCCGCCGCAGTCCGCGACGCAATCGCCCGACGAGATCATCGGGAAGTTGAAGGCGCTGCACGGCCGGACCTCGCTGGCCGTCATCCGACTGGACGGGGCGGCTCCGCGCCTGCTGCACGGTCTCGATCCCGGCGCGCCGCTGGCGATCGGCTCCACGTTCAAGCTCTACGTCCTCGGAGCGCTGGCGCAGGAGGCCGCCACGGGCCGCGTCCCCTGGGAGCGCGTGGTCCGGATCGAGGAGGGGCTCAAGTCCCTGCCTTCGGGCGTGCTGCAGTCGTGGCCCGCCGGCACGCCGCTCACCGTGCAGGCGCTGGCGAGCGAGATGATCTCGATCAGCGACAACACGGCTTCCGACCACCTGCTGCACCTGCTCGGCCGCCCGGTGGTGGAGGCCGTGCAGAAGACGATGGGCCACGCGACGCCGGAGCGGAACGTGCCGTTCCTCGCCACGCGCGAGTTGTTCCAGCTGAAGACGAAGGACCACCCGGAACGCATGAGCGCCTACCTCGCCCGCGATGCCGCAGGACGCCGCGCGTACCTCGACGACAGCCTGAGCCGGGTGGCGCGGCCCGAGATCACGGGGTTCGAGTTGCGCACGCCGGCGGCCATCGACCGGATCGAGTGGTTCGCCTCGACCGCGGACCTGTGCCGCGCCATGGATTGGCTGCGCGCGCGCACCGAGGGCGAGGCCAACCGTCGCGCGGCGCCGGCCCGCGCCATCCTCGCCATCAACCCGGGCGTCGAACTGGACCGGAAGGCCTGGACCTATGTCGGCTACAAGGGGGGCGGCGAGCCCGGCGTGCTCAACATGACCTGGCTGCTCGGGCGGCGCGACGGCGCCTGGTTCGCGGTGTCGGCGAGCTGGAACGACGAGGCGAAGACGGTGGACACCGCCGAACTGGCCACGCTCATGCAGAGTCTGGTCGGGCTGCTCGCCACCGCGGACTGACCGGGCGGGGCTGGCCGCCCGCCTACGGCCAAACCATCGCGGCGGTGCTCACCATCGAGCCGTCGGGTTCGTCCGACTGCTGGTAACGCAGCAACCGGCCCGGGCCGGGCTCGCAGGCGCGCAGCAGCAGGTAGGTGGGCGCGAAGCCGCAGATGTGCGTGGAATCGTCGTGCCCGGCGATGGCCTGGAACCAGCCCTCGGCGTCGCCCTGCAGGGCCGCGGCGAGCGCGGCGCGGTCCTTCTCCTCGACCTCCGCCCGCCTGCGCTCGTCGAGCTTCGGCTCGCGTGGATCGAAGCGCGGGCCCACGTGGGACAGGTCGATGGCGCCGACGTAGATGGTGGCGCCGCCGTGCTTCCGCTCGGCGTCCCGCAGCGCGGCGACGAAACGCTCGACCTGCTCGTCCTCGCGCGCCGTGATGCCCTGGTCGAGCAGCGCGCTGAAGCCGCCGCACAGGATGGGCACGAGCTTCACGGGCCGCGAGCCGAGGCGGAGCTGCAGGTAGAGCGCCTGGAACTCGATCGAGTGCTCGTCGCGGTGCGCCAGCTCCCCGCGGTACGGGTCCTCGCCGAGTGCCGCGGCCACGGTGTCCACGAAGGCGGTGTCGCACTCGAGCTTGCCGAGCGGGGTCTGGTAGTGCTTGCGCGTCAGCCCGAACCTGTCCCCCTGGAGCGAGTGTCCCGTGCCGAGGACCACGACGCGCAGCGGCGCTTCCTGCTCGGGGCCCAGCTCGAGATAGGCGCGCGCAATGGTCGCTCCCGCGCGGCGCGGGTCGAGATGCGGTGCGAGCAAAGCGCGCGGGCGCGCGTTCGCCGCCGCCACCGGCTCGCCGGCCACGGTGCGCAGCTGCTCCGCCTGGGCGAAGTTCGAGTCGAGGAACGCCTCGAGCGCCCCGCGTTCGGCGGGATAGGAGTGCCCTTCGAGGGCGGCGGGGCGGACCTCGAGCGGATGGTAGGCGTCGCGCAGCCCGCGCCAGGCGGCCTGGAACTTCGGCGAGTCGAGCATCAGCAGGCCGTCGAGCTGGCGGATGAAATCGCGCACCATCTTGCCGATGCGGATGTCCCGGCTCTCGCGCATCAGCGCGGTCGTGATGTCGTTCACCGAGACGCTGCCGTCGAGCAACTGCAGGATGCCGAGGGCCTCGATGCCCAGCACGGGCTGGCCGGCGGTCACGCCGAGCGGATCGCTCACGATCAGCAGCTCACGGCCCTTGTCCGTGATGGGCGTCAGCATGAGCGGGCGCAGCCGCGGATACTCGGGCAAATCGTCGGGCTCGTCGAGCGAGACGCCCGGCGGGATCACGATGCGCGGCGTTTCGGCGTGCGGCGCGGACTCGGAGCCGGGCAGGATGATGCGCCCGGGGCGGGTCGGGTCATTCGGATCGTCAGGCGACATGGGATTCCAAGGTTGGAGAGGCAATGTGTGTGCCGAAGATTCGAAGTGCCAGCCTACCTTGAGCCGACCGGCATGGAAAGTCGGCGTCACGACCATTGGCGGCGCGGCGGGCCTGCGGCTAAGATGCATGCAACATGAACGAGACCAGAACGGACCTGCCCACCGGAGCCCTGCGGCCGTGAATCCCGGCGCCGGCAGCGTGCCTGCGAGCCTCATCGAAGTGCGCCTCGAGCGCGGGCTGAGGCTGCCCGGACGCGTCTGGTGCGCCGAGCGGCCGCGGGCCCTGGTCGCCGTGGTCCACGGGCTGGGCGAGCATTGCGCGCGCTACGCCGCGCTCGCTGCCGACCTGGTGCAGGCGCGCTTCAGCGTGGTGGCGCTCGACCTGCCGGGGCACGGCGAGGCGCCGGGTTCGCGCGGCGACGTGACCTCGTGGGCGCAACTGCGCGAGCAGGTCGTGCCCGCCATGTTCACCGCCCTGCGCGGGCTGCCCGGCCAGCCCATGGACCTGCCGCACGTGCTGTTCGGGCACAGCCTGGGCGGGGTGCTGGCGCTGGATTACGCGATCGCGCACCCGCGCACGATCGTGGCCGCGGTGGCAACGTCGCCGGGACTGCGCAGCGCCATGCCGCCGTGGTGGAAGCTCGCACTGGGCCACGCGGCGCGCTTCACGGTACCGGGCGCCGGTCTTGCGCACGGGCTCGACGAGAGCGGCATGGCACGCGACCCCGAGGTGCTGGCGCTGCGCCGGCAGGACCCGCGGGTGCACGACCGCATCAGCCCGCGGCTCTACTTCTCGTTCAACGAGGCGCGCCAGCGCGTGCTGTGCGAGGCGCGACTGCTGCGTGTGCCCACGCTGCTGCTGCAGGGGATGGGCGACCGCATCGTGGACCCGAAGGGCGCGCTCGAGTTCAACGCCGCCGCGCCGCACGGCATGGTGCGGCTCTTCACCTACGCCGGTGTCTACCACGAGGTCTTCAATGATCCCGTTCGCGACCAGGCCGTTCGCGACCTGCTCGGCTGGCTCGACGCGGTGCTGGTGGTTTGAGGGAGTGAATACCCGGCTCGCGGCACCGCGCCGCGCCAGCCTTCTTCCCAGCGAAAGAGGCAAAGCATGAACCTGCTGGTGTTGTCACTTGCAATCGTCTCCGCCCTGGCCGCAGCGCCCCGGTCCGGGCAGAAGGCCGTCCCGCTCAATCCGCCCATCCCGGTATTCGATCCTGTCGGTTGCACGTCGATGGTGGATAACCCGTACTTTCCGCTGCGACCCGGCACGATCCTCGTGTACGAGACACGCGCCGGGAAGACGACCGAGGTGGACACGGTCGTCGTGACGCGCGAGACGCGGACGGTCCTCGGGGTCACCGCGGTGGTGGTGCGCGACCGCACCTATCGCGGCGGGAAGCGGGTCGAGGAGTCCTTCGACTGGTACGCGCAGGACCGGAAGGGCAATGTCTGGTCCCTGGGCGAGGACACGAAGGACCTGCGTGACGGCGAGGTGGCGAGCACGGCGGGCTCCTGGGAGGCGGGCAAGGACAGCGCCTGCGCCGGGATCGTCATGCCGGCGATCCCCGAGGTCGGGATGGAGTACCGGAAGGCGTACCGCCGTGGCAGGGTGGAGGACCTGGCGGAGGTGCGGAGCCTCGACGCGAAGGCGACGGTGCTGGGCGACACGTTCACCGCGTGCGTCGAGACCGAGGACTGGTCCCCGCTCGAGCGCGGGGTGCGGGAGAAGAGCGTCTACGCGCCCGGCCTGGGCCTCGTGCTGCGGGGGACCGTCGGTGGGGACGAGCGGATGAAGCTGATGAAGCTGATCGCGCCGTAGGGGGTGCGGATGGGGCGCATCCGGCTCCCGGCTGCGCGGCGAAGAAAGAGCCTCCGGGGCGCTCGGCCCCGGAGGCTCTTCACTCGGTCAGTCGCCCTACAGCGCCGCCATGCGCGGCCAGAGCTTCTGCGCTTCTTCGCGGGCCTTTGCGCGCAACTCCTCCAGGTCGCCGCGCACCAGCCTGCCCTGGTCCACGACCACCTGCCCGGCGACCGTCACGCGGCTCAGCTGCGCGGGCTGGTTGCCCTCGCCCGCCGCGTAGACGACCTGGTCGCCGTCGAGTCCGGTGTCGCCCGGTGCGCCGGCGAAGCGTTCGGCCGCCAGCGCGCGGCCGGTCACGAGCCGGCGCGTGGCGGCGTCCACCTCTTCGTGCACGCTGCCCGCGCTCAGACGCTCGAGCGCGGCGAACTCCTTCGGCATGTCGGCCTCCCAGCCGTCGGTGCCGAGCGCCACCTTGCCGCTCACCCACAGCGACGAGGCGTAGCCGACCCGGTTGCCCTCGTTGGAACGCGGGTTCTGCACCAGCCACAGGCCCTGCGATTCGGCCATGCGCACCTGCGATGGCTCGAGGTGCACGCCGTGCGCCATGATCGAGCCCGGGGGCAGCGCCTCGGTCGCAAGCAACCGCTCGAGCGGGCCTTCGTAGCCGCGCTTGCGTGCGTCCTCGACGTCGGCGCGGTCCTCGGCCATGTGCACGTGCATCACGGTGTCCAGCTCGCGTGCCGCCTCTCCGGCCTCGTGCAGCGTCTCGTCCGAGCAGGTGAACGAGGCGTGCAGGCCGATGACACCGCGCACCAGCGGGCGGTGGTTCGCGCGGAGGAAGCGGCGGCACTCGGCCAGTCCGCGCCGGCCCTCCTCGCGCCCGCCGTTGCGGTCGGTCGCGCCGTAGCACAGCACCGCGCGGATGCCGAACTCCTGGCAGGCGTCGGCCAGCACCTCGAGCGAGCCCTCGATGAAGGCGGGCGACTCCTGGTGGTCGATGAGCGTGGTGGTGCCGTAGAGCAGGGACTCGGCGGCGTAGAGCCGGGCCGAGGCACGCAGCGAGCGTTCGTCGAGGGCGCGGTCGAGCCGCCACCAGACGCGCTCGAGGATCTGCACGAAGTTTTCGGGGGGGGGTGCTGCCGGCGGCATGCCGTAGGGCGCCAGCGCGCTGTAGATGTGCGTGTGGGCGTTGACGAAGCCCGGGACCGTGCGGCTCGGCGTGGTCATCGCAGACCCTCCCCTGTGCTCGATTCGCCGCGCGGCTCTGGCAAGCGCCGCGCGGCGGCGTCAATCGCTTCGGCGATCTGCAGGTGGCCCCCGCCCCGGCGCCGTCAGCCGGAGAGAGCCACGCGGTTGTCTCACTTCGAGTCGCAGACTATACCGCTTTTGAGGGTGGGCCTTCAGTCGAGGCCCGCGCCAGGCCGCCCGCGTTCCCGGTGGCCCGCCGCGACGGGCGCTTCCGGGCTACGCCGGACCGGGGAGCGTGCGGTCGAGCGCCCCGGCGACGCGGCGCAGTTCCACCATCATCGCTTCGAAGCCCGCGAACGTCAGGCTCTGCCGGCCGTCGCTGACCGCGCGCCCGGGCTCGGGATGGACCTCCACGATCAGGCCGTCGGCGCCCGCGGCGAGCGCGGCCCGGGAGAGGGCGGGGACCCACTCGCGGCGGCCGGCCGCATGGCTCGGATCCACGATCACCGGCAGGTGCGTCAGTTCCTTGAGCACGGGTACGGCCGAAAGGTCGAGCGTGCCGCGCGTCGCCGGCTCGAACGTGCGGATGCCGCGCTCGCAAAGGATCACGCGCGGGTTCCCGGCCGCGGCGATGTATTCCGCCGCGAGCAGCAGCTCGTCCAGCGTGGCCATCAGGCCGCGCTTCAGCAGCACGGGCCGCGGCTGGGCGCCGACGGCCGAGAGCAGTCTGAAGTTCTGCATGTTGCGGGCTCCGATCTGCAGCAGGTCGGCGTAGCGTGCCACCAGCTCCACGTCCTCGGGGGCCAGGACCTCGGTGACCACCGCCAGCCCGGTCTCCTCGCGCGCGGCGGCGAGCAGCCGGAGCCCCTCCTCGCCCAGACCCTGGAAGCTGTACGGCGAGGAGCGCGGCTTGAACGCGCCGCCGCGCAGCATTCGCGCTCCGGCGGCGGCCACGCAGCGCGCGGTGGCCAGCAGTTGCTTCTCGTCCTCGACCGCGCAGGGGCCCGCGGCCACCACGATCTCGGGGCCGCCGAAGGTGACGCCCGCGACCCGGATGCGGCTGTCGGCCGGGTGGTAGGCGCGTGCGGTGAGCGGGTAGGGGGGCGCGCTCATGCGCACTTCGCGCACGCCCGGCAGGGCTTCGAGCCGGGCCGCCAGCGACTCGCTGGCCTGCCCGACCACACCCACGAGCGTCTCGTGCTCCAGCTCGCTGACCTGCGCGCGCAGGCCCTCGTTCTCGATCAGCCGGACGACCTCCGCCTTCTGGTGCATCGGGCAGCCGGGCTCCAGAACGGCGATCATGTGCGCTCCTCCGAGTTCCCGGGTGACGGGGCGGTCCTGGCTCGCAGCGCGGCGAGGAACGCCGCCGGGTCGCGGCCGCCCTCGATCGCCTCGATCAGCGCGCTGCCCACGATGAAGCCGTCCGCATGGCCGGTGAGTGCCGCGACCTGCTCCGCGTCGCGGATGCCGAAGCCGGCCAGCAACGGCACGGCCGACGCCGCGCGCGCCCGGTCCAGGTAGGAGGCGAGTCCGTCGCGCGCCGCGGCCAGGCCGCCGGTCGTCCCGGTCATGGTGACGGCGTAGGTGAAGCCCTGACTGGCCGCGCCGATCTGCTGCAGGCGCTCCGGGGGCGTGACCGGCGTGACCATCCCGATCAGCGCGATGCCGGCCGGTGCGAGGATGGAGCGCAGTGCCACGCTCTCCTCGAGTGGCAGGTCGGGGACGATGACGCCCGAGATGTCTGCGGCGAGGGCAGCGCGCGGGAGCCGCTCGAGGCCGAAAGCGAGCAGCGGATTCAGGTAGCTCATCAGCACGAGCGGCGCGGGGGGGCGCGGCGCCAGCGCGGCGAGCGCCTCGAAGATCCAGCGCAGCGTGGTCCCGGCGGCGAGCGCCGCCCGGCTGGCCCGCTGGATCGTGGTCCCGTCGGCCATCGGATCGCTGAACGGCACGCCGACCTCGACCACATCCGCGGCTGCGGCGACCACGGGGAGCAGGCCGAGGAAACGCTCGCGGTCGGGGAAGCCGGCTGCCAGGAACGCGGCGAGCGCCAGGCGTGGTGCCTGCGCGTCGCCGCGGATGGCCTCCGCGAGGCGGACGCCGCCGGCTGGCATCGCGGCATCGCGCGTGCTCATCGTGCGCTCCGTCCGGTCGCATCGCCATGGGTGCCAGCCAGCCCGGTCCGCAGCGCGTCGAGCGCCGGGAGGTCCTTGTCGCCGCGGCCCGAGAGCCCGATCAGCAGCACCGCGCCCGGGTGCGTCATCGCGTACCGCCGTGCGCCGGCGAGCGCATGCGCGGATTCGAGCGCGGGCAGGATGCCCTCGGTGGCGCTGCACTCGTCGAGCGCGGCCAGCGCCTCGTCGTCGGTCGCGGTCTCGTAGGTCACGCGCCCCACTGCGCGCAGCAGCGCGTGTTCGGGACCCACGCCGGGGTAGTCGAGCCCTGGCGCGATGGAGTGGCTTTCGATCACCTGGCCATCGCTGTCCTGCAAGAGCAGCGAGTGGCAGCCGTGCAGCACGCCGGGCGTGCCGTGAGCGAGCGTGGCCGCGTGCTCGCCGAGCCCCGGGCCGCGTCCGCCGGCTTCGATGCCAACCAGTTGCACGTCCGCGTCGCCGAGCAGCGGGTGGAACAGGCCGATGGCGTTCGATCCGCCGCCCACGCAGGCGAAGACCGCCTCCGGCAGCCGGCCGCAGCGCGCCAGCATCTGCGCGCGTGCCTCGCGTCCGATCACCGACTGCAGCTCGCGCACCAGCCACGGATACGGGTGCGGCCCCACCGCCGAGCCCAGCAGGTAGTAGGCGTGCTCCGGGTCGGTCACCCAGTCGCGCAGGGCCTCGTCGATGGCCGCGCGCAGCGTCGCGTCGCCGGCTTCGACCGGCACGACCTCGGCCCCGAGGCGGTGCATCCGGTCCACGTTCGGCGCCTGGCGCTGCATGTCCAGCGCGCCCATGTAGACGCGACAGGGGAGGCCGACGCGCGCGCAGGCGGCGGCCGCGGCCACGCCGTGCTGCCCTGCGCCGGTCTCGGCGATCACCCGCCCGGCGCCGAGACGCCGGGCGAGCAGCGCCTGCCCGATCGCGTTGTTGATCTTGTGCGCGCCGGTGTGCGCGAGGTCCTCGCGCTTGAGCCAGACCTGTGCGCCCCAACGCTCCGACAGTCCGCGGGCCGGCGTCAGCGGCGTCGGCCGTCCGACCCAGTCGCGCAGCTCGCCCTGCAGCGCGCCCTGGAACTCCGGATCCGCGAGCGCCGCGGCCGCTTCCTGCTCGAGCCGCGCCAGCGCGGGCATCAGGGTCTCGGGCACGAAGCGCCCGCCGAAGGGGCCGAAGCGTCCGCGTTCGTCGGGCAGGTCGCCCCGGATGAGGGCGGCGAGCAGCGCCGCGGGGTCGAGTGCTTCCGGTCGCAACTCCAGGCTCATGTCCGCTCCCCTTCGCTCTCGGCCAACCGTTCCTCCGCCTCGCGCACCGCTGCGACGAACGCGCGGATGCGGCGCTCGTCCTTCACCCCGGGCGCCGACTCGACGCCGCTCGAGACGTCCACCATCGCCGGGCGGACCGCGAGGATCGCGGCGCCCACGTTCTCGGGGGTGAGCCCGCCGGCGAGCACGAGCCGCGCGCGCCGGGCCACCCGCCCGGCGCGGTCCCAGTCGGGGAGGACACCCTGCCCGCTGACGCTTCCTTCGAAGAGGAGCAGCGGTCTCTCGCCCGGGCTCCGGCCGAGGAACTCCTCGAGCAGCGTACCCGCGGCGGGTGTGTCGCGGAACACCGGGAGCCGCTGCGCGGCGGGCACGAGCCCATCCAGCCGGTCACAGGCCTCCGCATCGGCCTGCACCAGGTCCAGCTCGAGGAGCTTCGTGAGCTCGCGCACCCCGACCGGGACCACCGAGCCGAAGACGCCGACCCGCAGCAGCGTGGGAGGCACCCCGCGCGCCAGCCTGACGGCCTGGTGCGGTGTCAGCCGTCGCGGCGAGGGCGCGAAGACGAAGCCCACGGCATCCGCGCCCGCCCGGGTCGCGGCTTCGATCGCGCCGGGAGAGGTGACGCCGCAGATCTTCACGCTGATCCTCATAACGCCCCCGCCTCGGCACGTCCCGCCGCGACCAACCGTGCCACCATTGTGCCCGGGTCGGGCGCACGCATCAGCGCCTCGCCCACGAGGGCGAGGCCGTAGCCGTCGCGCACGGCCCGGCGCACCGCCTCCGCATCCGCGATGCCGCTCTCGGCGACCCGCGGCCGTCCCGGCGGGATCGCCTGCGCCAGGCGCGCGTGGCGCGCGGTCTCGCTCGTGAGGCCGGCGAGGTCTCGCGCGTTCACGCCGAACAGGATCGTGCCCGGCGCGTCCACCGGGACGAGCGCCGCCGCCCGGTGCAGGTCCTCCTCGTCGAACGCCTCGAGCAGCACGAACAGGTCCAGCGCGCTCGCGGCATCGAGCAACTCCCGGGCACGCGCATCGTCCAGGATGCGCAGGACCAGCAGCACCCCGCCCGCTCCCGCCGCGCGCGCCTCGATCACCTGGTAGGGGTCCACCAGGAAGTCCTTGCGCAGGGTCGGCACCGGAAGGTCCCGGGCGGCCTCCTCGAGGTGCTCGAGCGCTCCGCCAAAGGCGTCCGGCTCGGTGAGGACCGAGACCGCCGCGGCGCCGCCGCGCGCGTAGGCCATGGCGCGCGCGGCGATGTCCGCCGGTGTCGAGCGGGGCGCGAGGCGTCCGGCCGAGGGCGAGCGGTGCTTGATCTCGGCGATGAGATCGAACCCCGCAGTGTCGAGCCGCAGCGGCGGCGCGGGCGCGGTAGCCCGTGCGCGCCGCCGCAGCGCCGCCTCGGGCTCGCGGCTCCGAGCCTCGGCCGCGCGCTCGGCGCTCGACTTCGCCATCGCCTGGAGGAAGTCACGCATCGGGGGCTCCGCGAAGCCGGGCCAGCAGGTCGGCCGCGCGCCCGTCCGCGATCGCGTCCGCTGCCATTCGTGCTGCAGGCCGCGGCCCCGACACCGTGCCCGTCAACTCCAGCACCAGCGCGGCGCCGAGCACGAGCGCGTCGGCGTGCGCACCGGGCTCGCCCGAGAGCGCGGCGGTGAGCGCGGCGGCGTTCTCCGCGGGCCCATCGCCCCGCAGGTCCACGGGCCGGCAGCGCTTGAGCCCGTAGTCCTCCGGGTCGCGCACGCTGCGGGTGACGGACCCCGGGCGCACCTCGAAGAGCATGAACGGACCAGCCGGCGTGGCCTCGTCCCAGCCGTCGCTGCCGTGCACCACGAACGCCCGCTCGACCGCCAGTCCCGAGAACGACTCCGCGATCAACTCCGCCGCCCGGGGCGAGAACGCGCCCACCAGCTGGAACGGCGGCTCGGCGGGGTTGGTCAGCGGGCCCAGCAGGTTGAACACGGTCCGAATGCCGAGCGAGCGCCGCACGGGAGCAAGCGACTTCATGGCCGGATGGTAGTGCGGAGCGAAGAGGAAGGTGAAGCCGGTGCGCGCGAGCAGGGCGCCCGCCGCGCCCTCCTCGAGCGGGAGCGGGAGTCCAAGCGCTTCCAGCACGTCAGCGCTCCCGGTGCGGCTCGACACCGAGCGGTTGCCGTGCTTGGCGACGCGCAGTCCGCACGCGGCCGCGAGCAGTGCCACGCCGGTCGAAAGGTTGAGGCTGCCGGAGTCGTCGCCGCCGGTGCCGCAGGTGTCGACCAGCGGCGTTCCGGCCGGCAGCACGGGACGGCGCGCCAGCCGCCGCATCGCGCGCGCGAAGCCGCGCAGCTCCTCCGCGGTCTCGCCCTTGGCCCGCAGCGCGGCGAGCACTGCTCCCGCCAGGGCAGGCGGGTAGTCCTCGGCCGTGAGCGCCGTGAGCAGGTCGGAGGCTTCCTGCTCGGCGAGGTTCCGCCCCGAGACCAGCCGCTCGAGCACGGTCTTCATGGCACGCGCTCCCCGGGCTCCAGCTCGAGGAAGTTCGCGAGCAACTGCGCGCCCTGCGGGGTGAGCACGCTCTCGGGGTGGAACTGCACGCCTTCGGCGGGGAAGCGCCGGTGCCTCAGGCCCATGATCTCGCCGTCGGAGGTGTAGGCGCTGATGGCCAACTCCGCGGGCAGCCCCGTCTCGGCTACGGCCAGCGAGTGGTAGCGGCCGGCGGGGAACGGGCTCGGCAGTCCCTGGTAGAGCGTGCGCGCGTCGTGATAGACCGGCGAGGCCTTGCCGTGGCAGAGTTGCCGCGCCGGGCCGACCACGCCGCCCAGCACCGCGGCCAGGGCCTGGTGACCGAGGCAGACGCCGAGCACGGGAACGCTCGGCAGCAGGTCCTCGATCAGCGCCATCGAGACGCCGGCGTCCTCGGGTCGGCCCGGGCCGGGGGAGACGACCAGGTGCGTCGGCTCGAGCGCCCGCGCGCCGGCGACCGTGATCTCGTCGTTGCGCCGCACCGTCACCGCGGCCCCCAGCATGCGCAGGGCCTGGACCAGGTTGAAGCTGAAGGAATCGTAGTTGTCGATCAGCAGCACGTGCCGGTTCACAACCCCTCCTGCGCGAGGTCGAGGGCCGCGGCGAGCGCCGCCCCCTTGGCGAGCACCTCGGCGTGTTCCCGCTCCGGCACGCTGTCGGCGACGATGCCGGCGCCGGCCTGGAACGCGTAGCGGCCCGGGCCGAAGACCAGCGTGCGGATGGCGATGGCCTGGTCCATCGAGCCGCCGACCCCGAAGTAGCCGACCGTCCCGGCGTAGAGCCCGCGCCGCACCGGCTCGAGCTCGTCGATCAGCTGCATGGCGCGGACCTTGGGCGCGCCCGTGACCGTGCCGGCCGGGAACGCGGCGGCGAACAGGTCGAAGGCGTCGAACTCGGGCGCGAGCACGCCGGTGACGCCGCTCACCAGATGCATGACGTGACTGTAGCGCTCGACCGCGCGGAAGGGCTCGACCGTGATCGAGCCGGTGGTGGCGACGCGCCCGAGGTCGTTGCGCGCGAGGTCCACGAGCATGACGTGCTCCGCCGCCTCCTTGGGATCGGCCAGCAACTCGGCCGCGAGCCGCTGGTCGGCTGCGTCGCCCGCGCCCCGCGGGC
>Ga0315287_10004993_pt1 | contig 13001 bp, 8 predicted proteins | sample YL17G11_0_MG_FD_205037 | JGI IMG/M metagenome (GOLD analysis project Ga0315287, IMG submission 205037) | Sediment microbial communities from Yellowstone Lake, YNP, Wyoming, USA - YL17G11_0 | ecosystem: Environmental > Aquatic > Freshwater > Lake > Sediment | place: USA: Wyoming | collected...
AGGAATTCGTCCCAGCTCGTGGTGCGCGCAAAATCCAGGGTCGAGCGGTAATAGCTGTAGTTCGCGTCCTTCTCGGTCGGCTTGCTGACGTGATAGATCGTGACTCCATGCACGTCGGCATAGGCATTGGTGTGCCCTTCCCAGAGCACTGTCGAGCCGATTGCGCTGATGACCGCCTGTGCACGTGACCTGATCACCGGATCGCTGACGGCGAGGTTGATCTCGTTCGCCATGTCGTAGAGGTCTTTGTCCATCGGCGCCTGCCACATCGTGCGTGTAGCGCCAAATGCACGATCGTATTTCTTGCGGTTCGCAGCGAGACCGTTCGTGAGCGCGATTCCGAACTGGTCCGTCGCCGTCAACAGGGAGGCCAGCCGCGCATCGACCGCGACCGCCGACCACGTGCGCTCGCCACCCTGGACGATCGCCGACTTGGCAGTCGCCACGGCGACTTCGTCCGCACTCATGTAGGGGTTGGCACGCAGCTGGGCGATGACGGTGTCGTATTCGATGCCGTTCCAGTTCACGTACTCCTGCGAGGCGGCCACTGCGGTGGCTTTGCCCTGCCAGAGCTTGTAGACCTCGATGGAAGCCATGTTGCAGCCGTCGAACCCGACGACGTCGATGAAGCCAAGCTGCGGAATGGCAGTCTTCAGTTCGTCGTAGTCGAGCGAGTCGACACTCGTATCGTCTTCCATCACGTAACCGGGGTGCCAGTTCCAGCCGTGTCCCCAGAAATAGAGCGCGTACCGGTCAGCCGGATGATTGGCCTTGGTCCACGCGACGAAGTCGATCAGCGTCTGCGGATCACCGAAGTTGCGCTCACCCCAGTCGGCGGTCGCGGCTGCGGCATCTGCGACGATGCCCTGCGTGACGTAGTACAGCTTGGTGCCCTGCCAGTCGCCACGCGTGGTGTCATAGCCGGGCCCGCGGTCTGCCAGCGCGACGATCTGCACATCGGCGTTGGAGCCGGCGAGACCAAGCTCCTGCTCGATGTCCTTGACGATGTAATCCTCGAGGTTGTTGTCGCCCGACATGTAGACCATCACGGTCCATCGGGCCTGGGGCGCCGGCGGTGCCGCAGCGGCCGCACCCGCCAGCATCGATCCGCTCAGCGCAATCACCAGGACGTGCCAGCACATTCTTGTTTTCATGGCCTTTCCTCGTGTCATTTCGAGTCTCCCTGATGCATCGAAGCTACCTGAACGGCGCGACACCCGCCAGCAATGGCGCAGGGTGGCCAGCCCGGGACAGCCGTGACATGATCGCCGGCCAATGATGCACACGACGCGACGACTCCTCCTCGCGACGCTGTTTGCTGCAGTGCACGCAGTCACTGCGCACGCCGCGGTGCAGGTGATTGAAGGACCGACGCCTATCCCCGACGGGGAAGCCGCGGCCGCGCACGACATCACGGTGATGAACGAGAAGGTCGCGTTCGCGATCGCCGTCGAAAGCCCGGTTCCGTATGGCGTGCCTCGCGGCGCAATCATCGACATCGGACCCGTGGTGGGAGGAAAGCCTGCACGGGACCGAGTCGTATTCGCCGACTTCATCCCGGACAACTGGTCGGCATGGCCCAACACCTATCAGAAAGTGGACATCGTCGAGCGCGGGCCGCAGCAAGTCGTCGTCAAGGCAACGCGCGACTGGGGCAAGGTCACGATCGCGACGACCTACACGCTGCGGTCGAACTCGGACCGGATCGAGATGCAGACGGTCATGACCAACGGGGGCGACGCGCCACTGGCGGACCTGTTGTCGGGCCAGACCTTGTGGCCCAGCGCCGGCTACTTCTTCGGCATCCCCGGTCTCGGTGACCTGCAGGAAGGCAAGTCGACCGGAGCGCTGGCCGACCGCGCCGTCGCCTACGACGAAGACTGGAGCATCACGCTCCATGCGCCGTACATGAACTTCGTCGGCTCGCGCTCGAAGGACCTGTTTTTGCAGCACACGCTGCAACCGGGCGAGTCCCGCACTTTCGATGCGTGGCTGCAGGTCGGTGCGCGTGGCGACTTGAGCCCGGTCGTCGGTGCCGAGATCGAGCGCGGCCACCTGCCAGCGGGTACGCTGCGTGGCTCGGTCAAGACTCGCGACGGCAAGGCGGTGCGTGAGCCCGTCGTCGTCATTGCGAAGCAAGGCACGCCCTACGCCTGGAGCTTCGGGCACGACGGCCGTTACGACGTACCATTGCCCGCTGGCGACTACGTGATCTATGCGACGGGCAAGGGCTATTCGCAGAGCAAGCCGGTTGGGGTGACGATCACCGCGAATAACGTGACGACGTCGGATTTCACGGACGTCGAGCCGCCGGGTCGGGTCGACTTCACCGTCGTAGACGCACGCACTGCGCAGCCACTGGACGCCCGCATCGCCATCACCACGGGCCAGCGGCAACTGGTCGAATTCCTCGGCCGTAACACGTTCTTCACCGAACTCGATCCGAAGGGGAGGTTGCAAGCCTCGATGGCGCCGGGCCGTTACGGCTTTACGGTCTCGTCCGGTGGCGGATTCCTCGGTCCGAACCAGGCGGTGACGCTCGACGTGCGGCCGGGCCAGACCGCAGCGACGAAGATCGCGCTCACACGGCTCTTCAATCCGCCCGCGAGCGGCTGGTATTCAGCTGACTTGCACCATCACGCGGATCAGGCCGAGGGTGTTACGCCGCCTGAATACCTCGCGCGTTCACAGCTTGCGGCGGGACTCGATCTGCTGTTCGTCAGCGATCACGATTCCACTGCCAACCACGCGCCGCTGCAGAAGATTGCCGATGCGCGCGGGGTGCCGTTCATTCCGTCGCTCGAACTGTCGCCATCGTGGGGACACTTCAATGCGTGGCCGCTCAAGCCGGGCCAGAAACTGGCGATCGACACTGCGACGGCCACCATCGACGAAGTGCTCGGTGAAGCGCGTCGCCAGGGCGCGATCGTCGTGCAGTCGAATCATCCGTTCATTCCGTACGGCTACCTCGCGAGCCTCGCCGCCGGACTGGTGCCGGGCGGCTTTAATCCCGCGTTCGATCTCGCGGAAATCAATTCCGACGTTCCCTACGACACGGCCGTGCTGGGAGCGATCTGGCTGTTGTGGAACGATGGGCACCGCTACTACCTGTCGGGCGGCACCGACGTGCACGATGTCTGGAACCACGAATCGGGACGCATCCGCACGTTCGGTTACGTCGACGGGCCGCTCACACCGGTCACCTACGCCGAGGCCGTGAAGAATGGCCACGCGTACATCAGCTACGGCCCGTTGATCGAGCCGGACGTGATGTTCGGCAGTGATTTGAAGGTGAAGCCCGGCGTGCCCTTCCCGCTCGCGTTCGGATTGCGGTCGGCGACCGGGCTGAAGCAGGTGAAGCTGATCGGCGCAGGCACCGTGGCTTTCACGCAGGTCTTCAGCGATGGGCCGCGGGAAGCACGCGGCGAGTTCAAGCCCACGGCGACGGGGCATACGTGGTACGCGCTCGAGGTCGAGGACATAGCCGGTCTGAAGGCCTATTCGAATCCCATCTGGATCGACGCCGTCGAATTGCCGAAGTTTCCGACGCGGCCTTGAAGCGCGATGTACGGCGAAGAACCCCATGGCCAACGGCGCTGGCCGCAGGCAAGCAGCGCACAGAGTGGTTTCGTACCTGGCGTTTCCGACATGCGAACGCCTGAATTACCGGTAGCGGAGGCGGGATTGACGTTTCCGCGGAAACGTCCGGGTCTGGATAGAAGCCGGCGTTCGCGAATGCTTCAGTTCGGCCAGGAGTGACCGATGGAACTGGCGTTCCAAAGACGCCGTTCCTTCACGGCGGTCGTGGCATCGTGGGCAATCGCAGCTCTTCGACGCCTTGCAGCCTACGTCACTGTCGGCTCAATTGCGTCAAACCGCTACGCGTGAAGGCATCACGGGCCGAATTGCCAGACGTCGTTCTCGATCAGGAATGCGTTCACGTCGGAGGGAAGGCCGAATCGCTCGCGATCGCCGCCGAAGGTCAGGATCGAAGGCTGCAGGCCGGCGCGACCACCGGAGAAGACCAGGGCATCGAAGTCGTACCTCATGTCCTCCGAGGACTTGCCGTTCCACGGCGGCGCTGCCGGTGCCTTGAGCTCGGTCCAGGTCTTGCCATCGCGACTGGTCCACATGTCGGTCGGGTTCGCCGGGATCGGCGGTGAACCAGGAATCTCACCGTAGCCGCCGAAGCAGACGATCTGGTTGAGGAGTTCGACGCATTGGTGTCCCGGACGCGGCGACCAGCCTGCCGCCGCCGTCACCAGCTCCCACGATGCGCCATCTCTCGAGCGCCACACGTCATTGAAGTACAGCGTCCGGGTAGCAGGCTGGCATGGGTTCGGGCCGAATCCACAGCTGAAGCCCCTCTCGCCGCCGAGCAGGTAGATATAGCCGCCCATCGAAACGACGGCGGCGCCAGCCCGCGGCGTCCACCGCGGCCCCACGCCGCTGAGCTCGGTCCAGGTGCGGCCGTCGCGCGACATCCAGACGTCGTTGAACAGGATTCTGCCGGTACCGCCGGTCGAGACATCGTCGCCCTGGCTGCCACCGAGGACGTAGATTGCCCCGCCATGAACGACGGCGGACAGACCGGCGCGACCTGCCCACGGCGCATCGGTCGTCTCCGGAATCCACGTGACGCCATCCTTGCTGCTCCATACGTCATCGAAGAATGTCGAGTTCGGCACGATCGGCAGGCAGGGCACGCCCGGCGGCAGGAACGCGCAACCATCCGGGTAAATCGGGTTCGGCTTCGACTCGAAGTTCTGGCCGCCGATCACGTACATGCGGCCGCGATGAGTGACGGACCCGAAGTACGCGCGCGGCTTCCACATCTGCGGGGCGCGCTGGTTGGGCTGCCATTGCGCAACTTTCGTCCAAGTGGCGCCGACGTCGCTGCTCTTCCAGACGTCGCCGTAGAGCGCGGTCTCGGTCTCGAACGAGAACGGCCCTCGGCCGCCCATCACGTAGAGATCATTGCGCAGTTCGACGGCCTGGAGACCGGCGCGCGGTGCCCATATCGCAGGGTTGAACGGCACGGTCGGACGCACGTTGGTCCAGCGATAGCTGCCAATGTTGGCCGCTCCGCCGCCAGCATTCGCCAGGCCGCCAGCCGCGACGACGCAGCCGAGAATGAACGTGGCACGCGCAATGGTACGCAGCGATTTCATCTTGTCCCCCTCCTCGGCATTGACGCCGGCCGGCCTTCGAAGGAGCGGTTTCCGGAGTCGTTTCATCACGACATTACGCCACGACAATGAAGTTGGCGAGTCGCAGCTGTTGGTCAACCGGCGACCACCGGGATTCTGTCAAATCCGGGTGACGGATAGCGCTGACGGGGGACGATCAACTGACGGCAGCGCTCGCGTGTCGGCTGCAGAAATCACGGCTCGTTCGTCGAAACTGGGGAGCGCCGTTCGCGAGCGTCCGCTTCTTTGCAGGACCACGGGGTGCTTCGGGTCGTTATTCGCGGTTAACCGACGGCTTTCGGCGGACGGTCCTGCGACGTGACCGCTTGGACGTTGCTTGCGCCGTGCGAATTCTCGGGCTTTGACGAAAAAAAATGCTCAGGCGCGGTCGATCAGGCGTTCGTTCCGGGTCTGCTCCGGGCGAGCGTGTCTGCCTTTCCGCTCGCCCGGAGCAGACCCGGAACGAACGCCCTCACCGACTATCCGAAGGCGAGTGACGTGCAATCTCAACCCGCAGCTGGCGCTCGCTGCTTCAGCGTGAGCGACACGAACCCCATCGCCATCACGCAGCAGAAGATCATCGTCGTGAACACGCCACCCCAGCCCCAGTGGTCGGCGATCCAGCCGACGCCCGTGCCGGCGATCGCTGAGCCGAACGCGTAGCCGAAGAAGCCGGTGAAGCCGGCCGCCGTGCCCGCCGCCTTTTTCGGCACGAGCTCGAGCGCGTGCAGGCCGATCATCATGATCGGACCGTAGACGAAGAAGCCGATGACGATCAGGGAGGCCATGTCGATCCACAGCGGCCCGGTGCGATTCAATCCGTAAACGACCAGGCCGAGCAGCGTGAGCCCCATGAACAGGATGGTTGCCGGAGCGCGGCGCCCACCGAAGATGCGGTCCGACACCCAGCCGCACAGGATCGTGCCCGGGATCGCCGCGTATTCGAACATGAACCACGCCGCACTCGACTGGTGGAACGAAAAGCCCTTCGCTGTTTCGAGATACGTCGGGATCCAGTTCTGCACGCCGTAGCGCACGAAGTACACGAACGCGTTCGCCGCAGCGATGGCCCAGAGCAGCCGGTTGTTGAGCACGTGCGAGAAGAAAATCTCACGGAAGCCGAGTGTCCGTTCGGAGTGCTCGGAGTAATTCGGCGGCCTGTCGTTGCGGTACACTTCGATCGGCGGCAGGCCGCAGGTCTGCGGCGAATCGCGCAGCAACACGAACACCAGCACGGCAATCGCTGCGGCTACCATCGCGTTGAAGTAGAACTTGGCGCCCCAGTCACCGAACAGGCCGACGCCTGCCACAGCCAGAACCGCGATCAGGCCGCCGCCGACGTTGTGCGCCGTGTTCCACAGCGAGACGACGCGCCCGCGTTCATTCCCGCTGAACCAGTGCACCATGGTCTTGCCGCTCGGCGGCCAACCCATGCCGCTGAACCAGCCGTTCAAGGCCTGCAGCAGGATGATCAACGTCAATGAGGCGTAGATGCCCTTGAAGAGACCGAACGACGCCGTAACGGCGGCCGAGAGCAGCAAGCCAAGCGGCATGAACCAGCGGGGATTGCTGCGATCGGAGACCGAGCCCATCAGGAACTTGGAGACGCCATAGGCGATCGACAGCGCAGTCATGGCCATGCCCAGCTGCGCCTTGGTGAAGTCGGGGTTTTCGCGCAGGATGTCGGGAATCGCGAGCGACAGGTTCATGCGCACCAGGTAGTACGCGGCGTAACCCACGAAGATCGCGAAGAAGACCTGCCTGCGCAGGCGCTTGTATTCGGCGTCCGTCCGGTCCAGCGGAAGAGTGTTCAAGCGGAGCCCCCTGCAGTCGATACGTCGGGCGCCTGCGCGGTCGCCTTGGTGTTCTCCTTTCGTCCGCTATAGTACCGGTCGGCGGACCCACCCGGTCCGTTCTCGCATCAATGGTCCCGCGTCCCGATCAAGAGGCCAGAATCCACGATGAAAATAACGCAACGACTGCTCGCGAGCGGCCTGTTGGCGCTGAGTTTTACTGCAGTTGCGATCGCAACGGCCACCGAAGCACCGAGCCGCACAGGCATCGATGCGCCCGAACTGGCCGCGCTCGGCAAGCATACCGTGGGTGTGCGGTCCATTACGCTGATCGACCGCGACCAGCTCGACCTCAGTGCGATCGACCCGAAGACCGGTGTCCCGGCGAGGCGCGACCGTAACCTCAAGGTCGAGATCTGGTACCCGGCCAAGGCAGTGGCCGGCGCCAAGCCCGTGACCTATGAAGACGCGATGGAATCGGAACCCCCCGCGCCACCCTCGAAGTTCCGCATACCGGGCCTCGCAGTACGTGATGCAAAGCCGGACGGCGGCCGCTTCCCGCTCGTGATCGTGGCGCACGGCTACGGCAATGTCCCGGTCGGCATGAGCTGGCTCGCGGAGAATCTCGCCTCCAAGGGCTACGTCGTCGCGGCGATCCGGCACGAAGACATGTACCTGAACCCGGTCGGCTTTCCGCATGCCGCCCTGCGCCGCCCGCTCGACATCGCGTTCGTCGCGCGGGAATTGCAGGGTTCGCTCGGCAAGTCCGGCGAAGTCGATCCGACGCGCACCGCTCTGATCGGCTATTCGATGGGCGGCTACGGCGTGCTGGCTGCCGGTGGCGCCTCGCTCGACCCCACAGGCGGTCTCGTCTCACGCGTACCCGGCGGACTCCTGCAACCCTTCGCACGCGGAGGTGCACTCAGTGCCTCGCTCGTCGCGCCGAACGTGAGGGCCATCGTCGCCTTCGCGCCGGCGGGCGGCGCATTCGGCGCGTTCGGTGCCGAAGGCGTCGCGGGCATCAAGTCACCGCTGCTGCTGATCGCCGGCGACCATGACCTCACCGTCGATTACACGACCGGCGCGCGCGCTTACTTCGACCAGGCGATCAACTCGAATCGTTACCTGCTCACGTTCCAGGGCGGCGGTCACGCCGTCGGTCTCGGCCCCGCGCCGCCCGAGATGCAGTCGGACCTGTGGAACCAGGACTGGTTCGAGGACCCGGTGTGGCGCAAGGACCGCCTGATCGCCGTCAGCCTGCACTTCATCACTGCGTTCCTCGACCGTTACGTGAAGGACGACGCCAGTCGCAGCGCGTACATCGATGGCCTGGTCGTGGAGTCGAGCGCGGGCAAGTGGGATGCGCCGCAGGGCACGCCGTGGAGCGCCCGCAGCCCGGGCGGCGACGTCACGCTGTGGAAAGGCTTCCAGCGCCGGCACGCCACCGGGCTCAGCCTGATGCATCAGGAAGCAGCACCCGCAAAATGAACCTGCGCCTGCGCATACCGCCTCCGATCTGGCTCCTGTTGTTCGCGAGCCTGATGTGGGTGCTCGATCGGGTGGCGCCGATCGCGGTCCTGCTGGAACCACCAGTGAATCGCGCCGGATGGACGCTGGTCGTCGCCGGCGCGGCGATCATCGTCACGGCCATGCTGCAGTTCCGGCAAGCGCGCACTACGTTCAACCCGCACACGCCAGCGAAGTCGAGTTCGCTGGTGAGTTCGGGCGTCTTCGGCTACAGCCGCAATCCCATGTACCTGGGTCTTTCGATCGCGCTGTGCGGATGGGCCGTGGTGCTCGGCAGCCTGGGCCCATGGGTGGCGCTGCCGCTGTTCGTGCTCGTCATCACGCGACTGCAGATCGAACCAGAGGAAGCCGTGCTGGCGACGCTGTTCGGCGCCGCGTACGCAGACTATTGCGCGCGCGTCGGCCGCTGGTTCGGCCGCAGGGGCTGAACCCGCGACATACGGGCTCGGCGGCCCGCAGCAGGTTCAGCCGCGCAGCCGCAGGCCGTCCGGATCGTAGAGCGGCTGCAGGCGCACGGTCGCCTGACAAAGGTTGCCGAGGATGTCGATTTCGAAACGCTCGCCATCCCGCGCGAGCGCCGTCGGCACGTAACCTGCCGCAAGACTGCGCTCGACGCAGTGCCCGTACGCACCCGACGTGACGTAGCCGACGGCCTTGCCGTCTTTCATGATCGATTCGTAGCCGACGACGTCGGCGTCCCGCGCTTCGACTTCCATGACGACGAAACGGCGCTGCGGTCCGTTGGCGCGCTCGGCCAGCGCGGCCTCGCGCCCGATGAAATCCGCCTTCGTGAAATCGACGAAGCGATCGAGCCCCGTCTCGCCCGGCGTGTAGTCGGGACGGAAGTCCTTGTTGAACGAACCGTAGTTCTTTTCGAGACGCAGCGACGACAGCGCACGGCCGCCGAACAGCGCGAGGCCCGACGACTCGCCCGAGGACTGGCCTGCCTCGCGGAGGTCGTCGTAAAGCGACGCGAAGTAATCCGGCGTGGTCCAGATCTCGTAACCCAGCTCGCCAGTGAAGCCGGCCCTCGTGACGATCGCGGGCGCGTAGCCGACGGCCGTCTCGGTGACGTCGAAGAACTTGAAGGCGGCAGCGGAAAGATCTTTGCGCACGAGGCGCTGCAGGATCTCGCGTGAGTTCGGGCCGGCAAGCGAGAAACCGCACAGGGTCGAGGCGGCCGAGCGCACGCTGACGTCAGCCGGCGGCTCGCAGGTCCAGAACCAGCGCAGGTGGAATTCTTCGGCGAAACCCGAGCCGACGATGAAGTACCGGTCCTCGGCCAGGCAGGCGATCGACAGGTCACCCACGATGCGGCCGGCGGGATTCAGCATCGGCGCGAGGCCGAGGCGTCCGGGCCGGGGTATGCGGCAGGCGAAGACCTTGTCGAGCCAGGCGCGGGCGCCGCGACCCGTGATTTCGTACTTGCCGTAGTTGGTCGTCTCATAGAGCCCGGCAGTACGGCGCACCGCGCGACATTCTTCGCGCACGATCGGGAATGCCTCGGAGCGCCGGTACGTCGGCGTCTCGGTCGGTGAGACGCCCGGCGGCGCGAACCACAATGCATGCTCGAGTCCGAAGTTGGCGCCCATGACCGCGCCAGCGTCGAGCAGCCGGTCGTAGATCGGCGAACGACGCACGGGACGGGCCGCGGGCAACTCTTCGTTCGGATACGCGAGACGGAAGCGGCGACCGTAATTCTCGGGTACCTTGATCGACGTGTACTTCGGCGTCGCGAAGCGCCCGAAGCGCGCGATGTCCATCGACAGGATGTCCTGGCCCGGATCGCCCTCCGCCATCCAGCGCGACAGCACGAGGCCGATGCCGCCGCCCTGGCTGAACCCCGCCATCACGGCGCAGGCCACCCAGTAATTGCGCAACCCGCGCACCGGCCCGACCAGTGGATTGCCATCCGGGGCGAACGTGAACGGCCCGTTGATCGCCTTGCGGATGCCGGCGCGGCCGAGCGCCGGGAAATGCTCGAAGCCGACTTCGAAGTACGGCGCCAACCGCTCGAATTCGTCCGGCAGCAACTGCATGGAGAAATCGTCGGGCGTCTTCACCGGCGACCAGACCTTGCCGTGCGGCTCGTAGGTGCCGATCAGCGCGCCGCCGCGCTCCTGGCGCATGTAGATCTCGCCGGCATAGTCGGTCGTGTTCACGATTTCCTGCGGCCGGCCCTGCAGTTCAGGAATGTCCTCGGTCAGCAGGTAGTGGTGCTCCATCGCGAGCACCGGCAGTTCGATGCCGACCATCTGTCCCACTTCGCGGGCCCAGAGTCCCGCGCAGTTGACCACGTGCTCAGCGTGCACCGTGCCCTTGTCGGTGACGACGTCCCAGGTGCCATCGGCGCGCGGGTTCAGTTCGAGCACGCGCGTGAAGCGCTCGACCGACGCGCCCAGCTTGCGCGCCGCCTTGACGTACGCGTGCGTCGTACCCGAAGGATCGCAATGACCGCCGTCCGCGCGCCACAACGCGCCGATGAAGTGCTGCTTGTCGATCAGCGGATTCAGCTCGACGGCCTCGTCGAGCGTGATCATCTCGGTTTCCATTCCGAGGTAGCGCGCGCGCGAACAGATGAGCTTGAGGCTGTCGAGCTCCCCCTGGGTCGCGGCGAGCATGAGGCCGCCATTCGGGTGCAGGCCGCAGGACTGGCCGGAGAGTTCCTCGATCTCGCGGTAGAGGTCGATGGTGTACTTCTGCAGCTTCGAGATGTTCGCCTCACCGTTGAAGGTGTGCATGCCACCGGCCGCGTGCCAGGTGGAGCCGGACGTCAGTTCGCTCTTCTCCAGCAGCAGCACGTCGGTCCAGCCGATCCGCGCCAGGTGATAGAGGGTGCTGGCGCCGACGACGCCGCCGCCGATGATCACGGCCCTGGCAGAAGACTTCATGCAATCGCTCCCCGGATGGACGGGCGATGTGACCATGCCGCCCGGTGATTGACAAGCACGGACACGGCCGCGCTGCGTGTTGGACTTGACGGCCTCCGCCAGTCCGGACACCGTGGCGCGACCGTGGCCGCGGGCCATGCGTGGAGGTTGCCGTTGGCGCGCGTCCTGCAGACGATCACTCTTGCGCTGTTGCTGCTCATGGGCGCGACGGCGGCCGCGGCTGCGCCGCCCGTGGTGGTGTCGTCCAAGCTGTCGAGCGAGTCGGCGATGCTTGGCCAGATGATCCGCCTGCTGCTCGAGCATCACGGCATTCCAACGGTTGACCGGATGACTCTCGGCGCTACGCCCGTGGTACGCAGGGCGCTGCTCGCCGGGGAGATCGATCTTTACGTCGAATACACGGGCAACGCCGGGTTCTTCTTCAACCGACCGGGCGACCCGGCGTGGAAGGATCTGCAACTCGGTTATGAACTGGGTTCCAAGCTCGATCTCGAGGCCAATCATATTGTCTGGCTGGCGCCGGCGCGCGCCAGCAACGCCTGGGCACTCGCCGTACGACGTGACCTGGCCACTCAGCATCGGCTCGTGACCATGAGCGACTTCGCGCGCTGGGTGCGAGAAGGCGGCGATGTGAAGCTGGCGTGCTCGGCCGAGTTCGCCAATGGCGGCACGCTGCGATCGCTGGAGAAGACCTATTCGTTTCACCTCGAGCCACGGCAGAAGATCGTGCTCGCAGGAGGTGAAACGGCCGCGACCATCGGTGCCGCGGCCGCGCGCACCAACGGCATCAACACGGCCATGGTGTACGGCACGGACGGCGGCATCGCCGCGGCCGACCTCGTCCTGCTCGAGGACGACCGGAAAGACCAGCCCGTCTACGCGCCAGTGCCGATCGTGCGCGAGGCCGTGCTGCAGGCACGCCCTGAGATCGCCGACATCGTGCGGCCACTGATGGCAAGCTTTACGCGCGAATCGCTGCAGGCCCTGAACGCGCGCGTGCAGATCGATGGCGAGTCCGCCGAGGAAGTCGCGGGGGATTACCTGCGCGCCAAGGGCTTTATCGAAGCGGCCCGCAGCCGATGACCAAAGAGGTCACACGCGTGCAGCGCATCGATCAACTGGGCGTGCTGCTGAGCCTGGTGGGAGCGCTCGCCCTCACGCTGCTGCCGCTCATCGTCTTCAAGGCGAACCGCATCGTGCCGGGCGAGCCGCGCGCGTTGCTGGACCTGCTGCCGACTGCCGCGCTCGCCCTGTATTGCGCGCTGACCGCTGCGGCGGCCATCGCCGTGTTCTCCCGGAGACCACGGATTCGATTGCTGGTCGCTCTCGTCGGCATGGCAGCGCTGGTCGTCACGATCGCAGCGGCAGCCAGCTCACTGACACCGGCCGGCAATCGCGTCGTGCGCGTCGCGCCCGGAGCAGGATTCTGGATCGTGCTGATCGCGCTCGGCCTGCTCGCCACCGACGCCTTGACGCGCATGCGGCTCGGCCCCGTGCTGCGCGTAGCGACGCTGGCCGGCTTCCTTGTCGTAACGCTCGCCGCACTCGCTTCGGGCTTCTTCGACGACCTCTCGATCATGCGCGAGTACGCCGTGAACGCC
>Ga0315287_10004994_pt1 | contig 13001 bp, 13 predicted proteins | sample YL17G11_0_MG_FD_205037 | JGI IMG/M metagenome (GOLD analysis project Ga0315287, IMG submission 205037) | Sediment microbial communities from Yellowstone Lake, YNP, Wyoming, USA - YL17G11_0 | ecosystem: Environmental > Aquatic > Freshwater > Lake > Sediment | place: USA: Wyoming | collected...
AAGGCGTGGTTCGCGGCAAGACGCTGCCTGAGCTGGTATCTATCCTCGGTTACCTATGCGACAACCCGCAGCAGCGATGACCTCGGCTTTTCCCGGGCCAGCCACCGCACGCCCGCGCTGCGCCAGCTCAAGGGTGTCGACATGCGGCTGCAGCACAATAAGCCGGCTAGCCTGAAAGTTGCGGCTTCGTGCCTTGATGGCCTTGTGTTGAAGTCGGGGGAAACATTTTCTTTCTGGCGCCTGGTTGGCAAGCCGTCGCCGCGGCGGGGCTTCAAGGCCGGCATGGTGCTGCGGAACGGCACCATGGCGAAAGGCAGGGGTGGCGGGCTGTGTGAGATGACCAACATGATCTACTGGATGGCGCTGCACACCGAGCTTTCGGTGACCGAGCGCTGGCGGCATGGCTTTGACGTGATCCCCGAGGAGTCCCGCACGCAGCCCGTCGCGTCCAGGGCCACCTGCTCCTACAACTATATCGACCTACAGATTTCCAACACCTGGCAAAACACCGATCAACTGCGGCCGCGGGTCGACGGCGATTATCTTACCGGAGAATGGCGGGCCGACGTGCCGCAAAGGTTCAGTTGCGAAATTGTCGAGCGCGATCATTCCATCAGGACGGGGTGGTGGGGTGGATATAGCCGGCACAATACGCTTTACCACTTCAAACGCGATATCATGACAGGCGCACCCTCGCAGAGGAATTCGTCACCGAGAATCATGCCATCATGATGTATGCACCGCTCCTGCAGAATCCGGAGTTTCAGGCATGAATGTGGTTTTTGATCTGGGAAATGTTGTGCTCAAGTGGGATCCCCGGTTTCTCTATACGCAGTATTTCGACAGCGAAGAGGACATGGAGTGGTTCCTCGCCCACGTCTGCAACAGCGCATGGAACCTTGAGCAGGACAGGGGACGCTCCTTTGCATATGCCGTGCAGGAGCTGGTGAAGGAATTTCCGGAGCACGCCGCGGCGATTTTAGCCTACGACACACGCTGGCATGAAACGCTGCCGCACGCCATAGACGCAACGGTGGCCATTCTAGACGATCTCAACGCAGTCGATACCCCACTCTATGCCATCACCAACTGGAACGGGGAGAAGTTTCGGGAAACGAGACAACGCTTTCCATTTCTGAACAGATTTCGCGATATTGTAGTGTCCGGCGATGAAGGTCTAATAAAACCTGACCCCGCCATTTATGAGCTCCTGCTTGCCCGCAACGGCCTGAGAGCTGCCGACTGTCTGTTCATTGACGATAACCTGGCCAACGTTCAGGGAGCAGTGAATGTGGGCATGCAGGCACATCACTTCACGACTCCTCAAAGCCTGAGGAATTTACTGGAAGAATTCCACATTTTGTAACATTGCGGCGATTGAGCGACAGCGGATTTCATATCTACCGCTGGGGCAGAGACCAAAAAACCCCAAGGTTTGATGGCAATTCAATGCAACAACGACGGCGCGTCCTCGCTTGACTTGTTCTGCCCCTGTGATTGCGGCAATGGACGAATGGCCACCTCGGCCGTCTCCGGCTTTTCGGCCTTTCCGCCATTGATGCGACCCATGCCATGGGCGAAATCAGCATCGACGCCCAGGATGAAAGCGAAAACTTCGAGACCAGGTGGGCCCTACGGCAAGCCCAGTTACCTGTTCGGCCGCTGAAACCTGTTAGAACTCAGTCACCACAGTAACTCCGTTGTTTTCAAAGCGATCCATGTTCATAAGGGCTGGAATTGCTGCAGCAAGGCTGATGGTTTTGCCGACCAGCCTGTGAGGCGCAAGCTTGCCCGCCTTTATCATGGCGAACATGGCATCATAGCGGTGGGCCTGCATGCCGTGGCTGCCAAGTATTTCAAGTTCATGGGCAATGACCTTGTTCATGGGAATTTTCGGCGTAGTGTTAACTCCCAGCATGAGGCCCACCTGGATATGGCGGCCACGTTTCCTCAGGTTGCTGATGGAGTTGAAGCAAGTTTCGGGATGCCCGAGGGCGTCGAGCGAAACATGAGCTCCGCCTCCCGTTATTTGCTTGACCGCCGACACCACACGCGGCGTTGTCGTCGAATTCACCGTAGCCACAGCTCCCATGGCCTTTGCCAACGCAAGCTTGTCGTCGGCGATGTCGATGGCCACCACATTGGCGCCCAGGGCATTGGCAATCATGATGGCGGAAAGGCCGACACCGCCGCAGCCGTGTACCGCCACCCACTGTCCGGCGGACACCCGGCCCTGATCGACAATCGCGCGGAATGACGTGACGAAGCGGCAGCCAAGGCTTGCCGCCGTGGCGAAGTCGAGGTTATCCGGCAAGCCTACCAAATTGGTATCGGCGTAATGGATCGACACGTATTCTGCAAATGAACCCCAATGGGTAAAGCCTGGCTGAAACTGCGCATCACAGATCTGCTGGTTGCCGGAACTGCACTGGGGGCAAGCCCCGCACCCACCCACGAAGGGTACGGTCACCCGGTCTCCTTGCTTCCACTTAGTGACGCGCGAGCCCACGGCCGCAACGGTTCCCGCCAGTTCGTGGCCAGGTACATGCGGCAAGGTAATATCCGGATCATGTCCCACCCAGCCATGCCAGTCGCTGCGGCATACGCCGGTCGCCATGACCCTGACCACCACACCGTGACTTTCGGGCGTCGGATCACTGGCGTTCACAAGCTTTGGCGGAACTGAGAAGGCTTCGTACAAAATGGCTTTCATGGATTGGCCTTCCAGGGGTCAAGGAAGCTTCGACTATTAGGGCATGCTCTTCAGAATCAAACGGCTTTTTGCAAATCCTTGCGGACTTTTCGACGCATTGCCTAAAGCGCTTCTAAATCTCATGTTTTACAATGTCTTATGGCCTATATCCATTTCTTGACACAATTTGGCACCGCAACTATGGTGCGCTCGATTTCAAGGGGTGGAATGAGCTGCTTTAGACGCGTTATTGGGGTGGTACGGTGAAAGACTCTGACCGGCTCAAAGACTTCGGCAAAAAGCTTGATAAAACCCTGCAAGAACGGAGCGGTTCGCCTGACGAGGCAAGTCAGGAAGGATCTGCTGCAGGTCTTGCGATGCGGGCAGTCAGCGAATTACTCGTAGGACTTCTTGTGTGCATGGCTTTAGGCTGGGCGGCTGACAAGTATCTTGGCACCGCTCCTTGGATAATGTTGATTTTGATGCCGCTGGGTCTGGCGGCCGGTGTCGTAAATGTCATGCGGCTATCGAAAAGCAAGCAGGCTGAAGAATTACTCGGCGGCAAGGGTGAAATACCCCCATCCGTCAAAGACGATGATGAGGACTGAACGTGGCAGTTGAAGCGGGCGAAAAAATTATCGATCCTATCCACCAGTTCGAGATTGAGCGGCTGGTTCCGCTGCATATCGGCGGAGTAGATATTTCCTTCACAAATTCTGCGCTGTTTGCCGTCATTGCCATCGTACTTGCCTCACTGCTCTTCATTCTCGCGCCGCGCAACCTGGTCCCCACCCGGCTGCAGTCGGCCGCCGAAAGCATCTATGAAGTGGTAGACAATATGACCCATGAGGTGCTGCATGAAAACGCACGCACCTATTTCCCCTTTGTGCTGACGCTGTTCACCTTCATTCTGTTCGCCAACGTGCTGGGCCTCATTCCCTACGCTTTCACGGTCACCAGTCATATCGTGGTGACACTGGCCCTGGCCCTAGTCGTCTTCATCGGAGCTACCATCATCGGCTTCATGCGCAATGGCGCTGGCTACCTGAAGCTGTTCGTTCCGTCAGGCGTTCCCGCCCTGCTCTTGCCGCTGGTCATCCTCATCGAAATCGTTTCCTACTTTATCCGCCCCATGAGTCTTTCCATTCGGTTGTTTGCCAACATGATGGCGGGTCACATGATGCTGAAGGTAACAGCCGGTTTTGTCGTCATGCTCGGCCTTGCCGCCGGCTGGTTGCCGCTGGTTGCAATGGTCGGTCTTATGGGACTTGAACTTCTCGTGGCAGTCCTTCAGGCCTATGTTTTCGCACTATTGACCTGCATGTATCTGAACGATGCCATGCATGTCGACCACTAACCAACCCACCCAATCCACAGGAGAAGCAAAATGGACGTAGATGCAGCAAAAATGATTGGTGCAGGTATTGCAGCGGTTGCCCTCGGCGGCGCCGGTATCGGTATCGGCACGATTTTCGGAAACTACCTCGCAGGTGCGCTTCGTAATCCTGCCGCAGCAGCCAGCCAGCGTGGTACGCTGTTCCTGGGCTTCGCCTTCGCTGAAGCAACAGGCCTCATCGGCTTTGCCGTTGCCATGCTCATCCTGTTTGGCTGATACCGCAACCTTTCGTTTTTGGACAGGCGTTGTGTTAAGGCAACGCCTGCTACACTTTTCATAGGGCCCTCGCATGCCGCAACTTGATATTTCGACTTGGCCACCTCAGCTTTTCTGGCTCGCCGTCACCTTTTTTGCGCTGTACTATGTGATTTCGCGCGTGGTCATTCCACGCACAGGCGGCATCATCGCCTTGCGCAAATCCACCATCGATGGCGACCTTGCTGGTGCTCAACGACTGAAACTCGAGACGGAAAACGCGATCAGATCCTATGAGGCAGCCCTGGCTGACGCAAAGGCCAAGGCCCATGCCATTGCCACTGAGAACCGTAATTTCCTGAATGCCGAGATTGAAGGTGAGCGGGCCAAGCTTGATGCTGCGCTTGGCGCCAAGATTGCAACCGCTGAGAAAAAGGTGGCCGCAGCACGCGACAAGGCCCTGCAGGACGTGAGCGCCATGGCAGCTGACATTGCGGGCGACATCGTCCAGCAGCTGACAGGCGCCAAGGTCACCAAAGCCGCAGCAGCCGCCGCTGTTTCCGAGACTTTGGGCAAGTAGGAGAGTTCCCATGTTCCATGAAGCTGAAACCTGGGTTGCTGTTGCCTTCCTGCTCTTCATAGCAATGGCCGTCTACCTTAAGGTGCCAGCAATGGTTGCCAAGATGCTGGACGAACGCGCCGACAAGATCAGCAAGGAACTTGCCGAAGCTAAGCGGTTGCGGGAAGAAGCACAGGCCCTGCTCGCTGAATACCAGAAGAAGCGCGTCGAAGCCGAAAAACACGCCGCGGAAATCGTTGCCCAAGCCAAGGTTGAGGCTGAAACCTATTCTGTTGAAACTCGCAAGAAGCTGGCAGAAACCATCGAACGCCGCACCAAGCAGGCCGCCCAGAAAATCGCCCAGGCAGAAGCTGCCGCCATCAAGGAAGTTCGTACCTCCGCTACCGAGGCTGCCATTGCCGCTGCCACCAAGCTGGTCGGCGAGGCCATGCAAGGCACCAAGGGCGCAAAACTGGTCGACGAGACAATTGCCGCCGTAAAGAGCCGCCTCAACTAATTCATAAGTCATGGTGAATTCAAACTCCGGCCCATCGGCCGGAGTTTTTTGCATTCACAAGCTAAAAGTTGACAGGTCTGAATAAGCGTGTTTCTCGCGGCTCGGATTGTCAAAATCAAGAGTTGTAATTGCCCGCAATGCTTTGAACAAGTCCGCTCCCGTACCGCGCTGTTCAGTTGATCGGATATCAACTGCAGGCAATATTGTGGCAACATGCTTTCTATTCAATCTTATCTGTTGATGACTCCTGACTGTATCAGCCTGAAGACCTCGCTAAGCTCAGCTTGGTCCTCTTCTTACGTCCAAGCGCGTGAACTTGAGTTTATCTCCGCTTCAAATCCTCAACCAACACTACTCCGCCGCTTCCATGTAGTTTGCCATGGGCGGGCAGGTGCAGACCAGGTTACGGTCGCCGTAGACGTTGTCGACGCGGGCCACCGGCGGCCAGTATTTGTCGTTGGCGTAGCCCTTGAGTGGGAAGAAGGCCTTTTCCTTGGAATAGGGATGCTTCCAGTCTGCCAGCAACAGCCGGTGGGTGTGGGGGGCGTTCTTCAACACGTTATCGAGCTTGTCGGCTTTGCCCTCCTCCACCTCGGCGATCTCCTTGCGGATTTCGATCATCGTGTCACAGAAGCGGTCAAGCTCGCGCTTGCCCTCGGATTCAGTGGGTTCGATCATCAACGTGTCCACGACGGGGAAGGACATGGTGGGGGCATGGAAACCATAGTCCACCAGGCGTTTGGCAACGTCTTCAACGGTCAGGCCCGTACGCTCCTTGAGCCAGCGCAGGTCGATGATGCATTCATGCGCCACAAAGCCGCCGGGGCCTGTATAGAGCACCGGGAAATGTGGATTGAGGCGCTTGGCCATATAGTTGGCATTGAGAATGGCCATAATGGTGGCCTTCCTCAGGCCTGGCCCACCCATCATGGCGATATAGGTCCAGGAGATCGGCAAGATGGATGCAGAGCCCCACGGTGCCGCCGATACGGCTCCCTGCGACTGATTGCGGCCGGCGGCAGGGTTCACGCCATCCACCACGACATGGCCTGGCAGGTAGGGTGCAAGATGCGCCTTGACGCCGATTGGGCCCACGCCGGGCCCGCCGCCGCCGTGGGGAATGCAGAAAGTCTTGTGCAGGTTCATGTGGCAAACATCGGCCCCAAGTTCGGCCGGGCGGGTGACGCCCACCTGCGCATTGAGGTTGGCGCCATCCAGATACACCTCGCCGCCATTGGCATGCACGGCAGCACAGATATCCTTGATGGCGACCTCGAACACGCCGTGGGTGGAGGGATAGGTGATCATCAGGGCAGCGAGATTATTGCGGTGCGCCTCGGCTTTTGCCTTGAGATCATCCACTTCCACATTGCCCTGCTCGTCGCAGGCCACGACCACCACTTTCATACCGGCCATGACAGCGGAAGCGGGATTCGTGCCGTGCGCGGAGATGGGAATGAGGCAGATGTCGCGGTGGGCCTGCCCACGCGCTGCGTGGTAACCCGCAATGGCCAGCAGGCCGGCATATTCGCCCTGGCTTCCGGCATTGGGTTGCAGGGAGACGGCATCAAATCCGGTAATCTCGGCCAGCATGGCCTCAAGCTCCTCAAACAGCTGCTGATAACCTTGCGTCTGCTCGAGCGGCGCAAAGGGATGCAGCAGCGAGAAGCCGCGCCAGGTCACCGGAATCATTTCGGTGGTGGCATTCAACTTCATGGTGCAGGAACCAAGCGCAATCATCGAGCGATCGAGGGCCACATCCTTGGCCTGGAGGTGACGCAGGTAGCGCAGCATCTCGGTTTCTGAATGGTACATCTCAAAAACTGGGTGGGTGAGATAACGCGACGTGCGTTGCAAAGATTTCGGAATGGTCTCCTTCACACCCGTGTCGATGGCGTCGATGTCCACTGCCGCATCGGTTTTGAACACCGTGAGGAGGTGTTTAAGCTCCTCGCGCCGTGTCGACTGGTCAAAACTGATACCGAGATGATCGGCGTCGACGAAGCGCAGGTTGATGCGCTTTTCCTTGGCGCGTGCAAACAGCGTGTGGGCACGGCCCGGCACGTGGACGGTGACGGTATCGAAGAAGGACTTGGTTTTCACTTCATATCCGTAGCCCGCGATGACGTGGGCAAAGATTTCCGCCATGCGGTGGGTGCGCGCCGCCATTTTGCGAATGCCGGCAGGACCGTTGTAAATGGCGAACATGGAGGCTATGATGGATAGCAGGACCTGGGCTGTACAGATGTTGCTGGTCGCCTTTTCGCGCCGTATATGCTGCTCACGGGTTTGCATGGCCATGCGAAGCGCCCGGTGCCCTTCGGCATCCACCGACACGCCAATGATGCGGCCCGGCATGGCGCGCTTGAATTCATCACGGGTGGCAAAGAAGGCTGCGTGGGGTCCGCCATAGCCCATGGGTACGCCAAAGCGTTGCGAGGAGCCGATGGCAATATCAGCGCCAAGTTCACCAGGAGACGTAAGCAGCGCCAGCGCCAGCAGATCGGTTGCCATGATGGCCATGGCCCCTGCCCCATGAAGCTTGTCGATGATGCTGCGATAGTCGCGCACCTCTCCAGATGACCCTGGATAGGACAGGAGGGCTGCAAAAATGGAGTCTGGCTTGAGATCCCCGGCAGGATCGCCGATGACCACATCATAGCCGAGGGCACTGGCTCGAGTTTGTACGACACCGATGGTTTGCGGATGGGAATCTTGGTCAATGAAGAAGGTGTTGGCGGTTGTCTTCATGAGGCGCTTAGCCATGGCCATGGCTTCGGCGGCAGCGGTTGCCTCATCGAGCAGCGATGCGTTGGCAAGTTCAAGCCCGGTGAAGTCCACCACCACCTGCTGGAAATTGAGCAACGCCTCCAGGCGGCCCTGGCTCACCTCTGCCTGGTAGGGCGTGTAGGCCGTATACCACCCCGGGTTCTCCAGCACATTGCGCAAGATCACCTTCGGCGTCACTGTGCCGTAATAACCCATGCCGATCATCGATACGAAGACCTCGTTGCGGTCTGCCATCTTACGCAAATAGGAAAGTGCGGTGCGCTCGGCCTTGGCCTTGGGAAGGTCCAGCGGCCTTGCCATGCGGATCTTTTCCGGCACTACCTTGGCGATAAAGTCTTCCAGCGACTTGGCACCTATCTCGCGCAACATTTCGCTTGTTTCGGTATCGCTGGGACCAATGTGGCGGCGGATGAAATTGGGGCCTGGCTCAAGTTCGGCAAGCGGTTGGCGCGTCATAGTCAGCATTCCTTAAAGTGAGGCGACGAATTTGTCGTAGGCAGTTTTGTCCATGAGATCAGTGAGTTCAGCAGGATTGCTGATTTTCAGCTTCATGAACCAGCCGTCCCCCTCGGCGCCGCGATTGACAAGCGCTGGATCGCCTTCAAGTTCCTGGTTCACCTCGATGACTTCACCGGTCAGCGGAGCGTAGACTTCACTGGCGGCCTTCACGCTTTCAACCACGGCAGCATCACCACCCTTGTGAACCTTCTTGCCGACAGCAGGCAACTCAACAAACACCACGTCACCCAATTGCTCTTGCGCATGGTTGGTGATGCCGACGGTTGCGATGTCACCCGCAACGCTCACCCATTCATGGTCTTTCGAAAATTTGACGGACATTGGTTGGTCTCCTCAGCGTTTGTAATTATGGGAAATGAAGGGGAGTGTGACGACCTCTGCGGGCAAGAGCTTGTCGCGTACGCGCAACTGCAAAGGGGTTCCAGGTTTTGCAAAGGCCGTCTCCACATAACCCATGGCGATGGGGCCATTTACCGTAGGGCCGAAGCCACCGGACGTGATGGTGCCGATAGCCTGGCAGTTGATATCGGCGATTACCGTTCCTTCACGGGCAGGGGCACGGCCTCCGGGTTTAATGCCGACGCGCTTGCGCGTAGGACCATCCGCAATTTCTTTCAACACGCGGTGCGATCCTATGAAGCCACCTGCAAGGCGCCGTCGCTTCTGGATCGACCACAGGAGGTCAGCCTCAACCGGGCTGGTGGATTCATCAATGTCATGGCCATAGAGGCAAAGCCCCGCCTCCAGCCGCAGCGAGTCACGCGCACCAAGCCCAATGGGCTCTACCTCAGGATCGGCAAGGAGGAGTTTCCATAGCTTTACGGCATCCTCATTGGTGACCGATATCTCATATCCGTCCTCGCCCGTGTAACCGGAATGGGAGACATGGGCCGCAATACCCTTGAGGCAAAGCATGGCAGAATACATGAACTTAATATTGCGGCAGGCAGGATCGAGCTTTGCCAGAACATCGCCAGCGCGAGGGCCCTGCAGGGCCACCAGAGAAAGATTGTCCCAGCGCATCAGTTTAATGTGCGCAGCGAGGTGCTTTGAAATATGGGCATAGTCCTCGTTCTTGCGGCCAGCATTTACAACGACGTAAAGGCAGTCTTCCATGCCCTTCCAGATCGAGCGCGTGACCATCAGGTCATCGAGTATGCCGCCATCCGCGGCTAGCAACTGCGAGTAGCGCTGCTGGCCGGGCTGCAGGCCAAGTATATCGGCAGGAACCAGCGTTTCGAGGAATTTTGCAGTCGTCTCAAAATCGGGGCCCACAATGGCGCATTGGCCCATGTGGGATACATCGAAGAGACCGGCATTGGCCCTGGTCCAATTATGCTCCGCGAGAATGCCGGTGGAATACTGCACGGGCATGTCGTAGCCCGCAAAGGGGACAAGTTTGGCACCAAGTGCTGCATGCTGGTCGTACAGGGCAGTGCGCAGATGGGGATTTTCGATCAAGATGATCTCCTGACAATCACGGGCCAAGCCCTGTGCAGAATTGCCCATGGCCTGCCCCCTCTGTCAGAGAACCTGAGAGTTTTCATCCGAACCGTCACTCCGACACGGCCAGACTTGCTCCTACGGTGAGGCGGACACATGCCGCCTACTCTCCAGAGTTCAAAACGCGGCGGTCCTTTTGCCTGAGAGTTTCCGGGGCGGTTGCTCCTTCGGCGCCGGGATTTTCTCCGGGTCTCTCCCGCTTAGCGTTTAAGCGAACGGTCTTGAAGCTAGAACGGTAAAGCATGAAATGCAAGAGCGACCCTTCGAATATTGACAAGCGGCCCCAGCCCTCGCATGTAAGCGTCATGTCGAAGCCTCCCCTCACTGTTCTCCTGGCAGCACCGCGCGGATTCTGTGCGGGGGTGGTGCGGGCCATTGATATTGTGGAGCGGGTGCTGGCCCTTTACGGAGCACCCGTCTATGTGCGCCACGAAATCGTGCATAACAAATTCGTGGTGGACGATCTCAAGTCCAAGGGCGCCATTTTTGTCGATGAACTGGATGAAATTCCTCCCGGTGACCGGCCGGTTATCTTCTCCGCACATGGGGTTCCCAAGTCGGTTCCCGCTGCTGCCAGCGCCCGCAACCTGTTCCAGATCGATGCCACCTGCCCGCTGGTGACCAAGGTTCACAAGGAGGCGCTACGCCACCACGCTGAGGGGATCGCCATCATTCTCATCGGACACCGCTTCCACCCCGAGGTGATCGGTACCATGGGGCAATTGCCGGATGGTGCCATTACCCTGATTGAAACAGTTGCGGATGTGGAAAACCTTGTGGTGCGCGATGCGTTCAAGCTCGCCTACGTGACACAGACCACGCTGTCCATCGACGACACGCGTGACGTGATCATTGCCCTGCAGAAGCGTTTCCCTGACATTCGCGGGCCCTTGCGCGAGGATATCTGCTATGCCACGACGAACCGCCAGGAGGCAGTGAAGTCCATTGCCAGACGCATTGATCTGTTGCTGGTGGTGGGTGCACCCAATTCCTCCAACTCGAAGCGTCTGGTTGAAGTGGGTGAAAAGAATGGCTGCGCCCGTGCGCTGCTCGTGCAGCGCGCCACTGACTTGGACTGGACTGAGCTCAAGAGCCTGCGCACCATCGGGGTAACGGCTGGCGCATCGGCACCTGAAATCCTGGTGAATGAAATCGTTGACGCCTTCCGGCAGCACTACGAGGTGACGGTGGAGAAGGTCGTCCTGCGCGAAGAGAATGTGTCCTTTAAGCTGCCGCGGGAACTCCGCGATGCTGCGCGCACATGAAAGAAAACGTCGTCGTCATACATACCGATGGTGCCTGTTCGGGCAACCCAGGTCCTGGTGGCTGGGGTGCGATCCTGGGGTTCAATGGCACCCGCAAGGAACTTTCAGGGGGTGCTGCTGAAACCACCAACAACCGCATGGAACTCACTGGCGCCATCATTGCTCTGGAAAGCCTGAAACGGCCCTGCAAAATAGAAATGCACGTCGATTCAGCCTACGTGAAAGACGGCATCACGAAATGGATCTTCGGCTGGAAACGCAATGGCTGGAAAACCGCTGACAAGAAACCCGTGAAGAACCTCGATCTCTGGCAGCGGCTTGATGCAGCTCTCGCCAAACACAGCATTTCCTGGCACTGGGTCAGGGGTCATGCGGGTCATGCGGGCAATGAGCGGGCCGACGAATTGGCGCGTGAAGGCATGGCGCCTTTCAAGACTAGAGCTGCTCGAGGATAGTCTCGGCACCCGACACGTTCACGCCGGGTTTGTCCTCAACGTTCAATACCTTCACCACGCCGTTTTCCACAATCATGGAATAGCGTTTTGAGCGTTCGCCCATGCCGGCGGCAGTAAAATCGCGGTTCAGTCCGACGGCGCGGGCAAAGTCGCCGTTGCCATCGGCCAGCATGACGATCTTGCCATCCACGCCTGCGTGCTTGGCCCAGGCATCAACCACATAAACATCATTCACGCTAATACAAGCAATGGTATCCACACCCTTTGCCCTAATGGCGTCGATGTTGTTCAGGTAGCCAGGAAGATGGTTCATGCTGCAAGTGGGTGTAAAGGCACCCGGCACCGCAAACAGCACAACCTTGCGGCCGGTAAAAATCACGTCGGTCGAGACCTTCTGCTGCCCATCGCCGGTCATGGTCAAAAAATCAATCTGTGGAAGCTTGTCACCGATGGCAATGGTCATGGAAAATCCTGCATGAGGTTGTTGGTTGGTATTGACTTAGTTCACTGTAATGCTTTGTTCAATGCCCGTGTTGCCAGCCGAAAGCGTAACCTTGAGGCTCAGGTTCTTCAGGGCGGCAACGTCCTTGCTGTTGGCGATCGGCAGCCAAGCTTCACCTGGCATGATGTCAAAGCGCGGATGGCCGAAGTAGATATCCGTGTCGGACTCGATAAAGACATCCTCAAAGGTACCTGACAGGTCCAGCACCAGCATGGGTTTTCTTTCCCGCTGTTCGATGCGCGCTCCTAAAACCACGGGAGTTGCAGCGACAACCGGCACGCGCTGCTGCCATGACGTAATCAGGGCACTGGAGGCGGAGGCTGCCAGACTTGCCTCAAGCAGGGCGTTGGCAGGGATGCAGACCACCTTGCAGATTGCAAAGAACATCTTGAGTTTCAATTGAACGTCCTGGTCAGTCTTGAGCGGGGTCACAACAAGCGGAAACAGGACCTTGTCATGATAGCCGATGGCTTCGCCGCTAGCGTCGCTGAGGCGGGTGGGGATAGGAAACTCCACATCAATCGCCTGCATGTTGATTGAACCGGACCAGTCGAATTGAGGTGGAATACCCGCGTCACCCGGCACCCGCCAATAGGTTTTCCACCCTG
>Ga0315287_10004997_pt1 | contig 12997 bp, 11 predicted proteins | sample YL17G11_0_MG_FD_205037 | JGI IMG/M metagenome (GOLD analysis project Ga0315287, IMG submission 205037) | Sediment microbial communities from Yellowstone Lake, YNP, Wyoming, USA - YL17G11_0 | ecosystem: Environmental > Aquatic > Freshwater > Lake > Sediment | place: USA: Wyoming | collected...
AACGAAGACGCCGGCGCGGCCGCCGCGGTGGCCGTCGTCGCCGTGGCCGGCCTGGCGGGCAGGATGGAGCGGCGCCGCCTCCCGAGGACGACGGGGCGCCGCCGCCCTGATCCGGGGCGCCAGCGCTTGGTTCAGGCGCGGTGATCGGCCCGACGATCGCGTAGCCGGCGCACCTCGCTGACGAACGCATCGACCGCCTCGTGGAGCGCTTGCCCGATGTCTTCACCGGTGCGCGTCGCGACCAGTTCCTTGCCGCGTGCCTGGCAGGCGATGTGCACTTCCTGCCCGCCGTGGCGGTGGTGGTTGTTGGGTTTGGCGGCGATGCGCAGGTCGATCAGATCGGTGTGACCTTCTGCGAGCGCCAGCAGGCGCCGCTCCACTGCATCACGTTGTGCCGCCTCGATCTCGTCCATGTTGCGCCAGTGAATCTCCATGCGTCACCTCCTGCACTCTGGTTGGGGCTCGTTGCAGCAGCTCGGGTCAACTCGGATCCTGGAAACGCGGCGCGCGCTTCTCGAGATTCGCGCGCACCGACTCGATCTGGTTCGGGTGGCCGATCAGTCCGAGTTGGAGTTTCTCCTCGAGACGCAGGCCGTCGGCGACGGGTACGACACCCGAGGCGTCGAGCAGGTGCTTGGCGGCGCGGATCGCGTCGGGCGACTTGGCCGCGATCTCGGCGGCGAGTTCGAGCGCTGCCGCACGCGGATCGGCGGCGACGCGCGTCGCGAGGCCGAGTTCGACCGCCTCGGTGCCCGAGACGACACGGCCGGTGAAGGTCAGCTCCTTCGCGACATCGAGACGCACGAGCCGCCGCAGCGTCTGCGTCCCGCTCATATCCGGCACGAGCCCCCATTTGATCTCCATCACCGAGAGCCTGGCATCGGCCGTGACGAAACGGAGATCGGCGCCGAGCGCGATCTGGAGTCCGCCGCCGTAGGCGACGCCGTGTACCGCGGCGATCACCGGCACGGGCACCTCGGTCCATACCCAGGCGGCGCGCTGCGCGAAGTTCGCCGGGCTCGACGCGTCGCCGCGCGAGAGCAGGTTCGCCGCGGGCTTGTCGCCACGCGGGCCCCCGCTCATCGACTGGAAGCTCGAGAAGTCGAGCCCAGCGCTGAAGCAGCGGCCTTCGCCCGACAGCACCACCGCGCGCAGTGACGGGTCGCGTGCGAGTTCGGTTCCGGTCGCGACGAGCGCCTCGAACATCGAAGTGTCGAGCGCGTTCATCTTGTCGGCACGATTGAGGCGAACGTCCGCGACGCCGCCCGGCAGTCTCGTCACCACGACCCGATCCGACATGCAAGCCTCCTAGCGCAATCCCGCGTTGCGCAGATGATCGATCTCGTTGAAGTTCTGGAGCGACCACACGAAGCCCGTCATGCCGACCGGGCGCGACTGCACGACCGCGTAGGCGGCCAGTTCCATTTCGAAGCGGTTCCACTCCCACGGCACGCCCTGGATATCGAGCAGATGCGTGATCGCCACCGCGTTGGTGCCACCGTGGGCGACGATCGCGATGCGCTGTCGCTGCGGCGGGAGCTTCCAGACCGTGAACTCGTCCTCGCTCTCGCGCGGCACGCCGTGGCGCAACAACAGCGCGGCGAGCGTCCTGGTGACGCGCACGTGGAAGTCGCGAAAGCTCTCGCCACCGGGCCAACCGTGCCAGTGGTCGCGCAGCGGCCGCTGTGTCGCGCGGTGGAAGTAGCCGTCGACATCGGTCTGCGACAGGCCTTCGAGCGGAATGTCGATCTCGGCGAGTCCTTCGATCGTGATCGGGGTGATGCCCGTCGCCTTCGCGACCGGCGCAGCGGTTTCCTGCGCGCGGCGCAGCGGTGACACGTAGATTGCGCTCACCCCGAAGCTCGTGAGCGCCTGCGCGGCTGCTTCCGCTTGCAGCTGGCCGCGCGCGGTGAGCGCGGCATCGCGGACCGAAAGGCCGCCGGCGGGTGTCCAGTCGGGCTCGCCGTGACGCAGCAAGATGATTTCGATGGCGGTGTCGTCGCGCTGGCGCGCCTCTCGACGGGAGATCGCGCCGGGCTCGGGAACGTCGAGCACGCGCGCGGAAGGTTTCGGAACCAAGACTACCTCCGTCGAAGGCTGCGCCACGCGCGGACTATCATAGCCACGCGGAGGAGTCTGGCGCGACGTGCAGCAGCGCGGGCGCTCGCAGTCCCGCTGAATGGAACGCAAGCGCCGCGTTCCGCCGATCGAAACGCACTTTTCGGGCGCGTGGGCGATGGCTAGGTTCCGGTCGCGTGCCATTCGGGAGACACCATGAGCGACGCCAACGACGAATACGCCGGCGCGGTCGATCGCGGACTCGAGGGCGTGGTCGCGTGCAGCACCGCGATCAGCACGATCGCGGGCACGACGTTGCTGTATCGCGGCTACACGATCGAGGACCTGGCTGCGCACGCGACCTTCGAGGAGGTCGCGTATCTGCTCTGGTTCGGGCAGCTCCCCACCGCCGACGAGTTCGCGCGCTTCCAACGTCTGCTCGACGACGCGATGGCGCTACCCGCGGAGTCATTCGGCTGGTTCCATGGCCTGCCGACCGACGTCCATCCGATGGATTTCCTGCACGCGGTCGTCGCCGGACTCTCGCTGCACGACCCCGACGCCAACGTGCTCTCCTACGAGGCGAACCTGCGGAAGGCGGTTCGCCTGACCGCGCGCCTCGCGACGATCATCGCGGCCTACGACCGCGTGCGAAACGGCCAATGGCCGCTGCAACCGATGCCGGGACGATCGATCGCGTGGAATTTCCTGTACATGCTGCACGGCAAGGAGCCGTCACCGCGCCGCGTCCGCCAATTCGACACCTGTCTGGTGCTACACGCGGATCATGAGTTGAACGCATCGGCGTTCTCCGCGCGCGTCACGTCGAGCACGCTCTCGGGCATGTATTCGAGCGTGATGGCGGCGATCGGAACGCTGAAAGGGGAGCTGCACGGAGGCGCCAACGAGCGCGTGATGCGAATGCTGCTCGAGATCGGTTCGCCGAAGCGGCTCGATGCGTATCTCGACGACGCGCTCGCGGCCAAGCGCAAGGTGATGGGCTTCGGTCACCGCGTTTACAAAGAAGGCGACCCGCGCGCAGCGATCCTGAAGCGGCTGAGCGCCGAAATCACCGCCGAGACCGGTCGGCCGGAGCTCTACGAAATGAGCGCGGCACTCGAGGAGTACATGCACGACCGCAAGGGGCTGATCCCGAACGTCGATTTCTACTCGGCGACCGTCTACTACAGCATGGGGATCCCGATCGATCTGTTCACGCCGGTGTTCGCCGCGAGCCGCGTCGCTGGCTGGTGCGCCCACATCCTCGAGCAGTACTCGAACAACCGCATCTATCGGCCACGCGGCAACTATGTGGGCCCGCGCGATCTCCGCTACGTCCCGATCGACGAGCGCTAGCCGCAGGGGTTCGAAGGCGGCGCCCGCAAAGTCCGAAAAGTTCGCGCGACTTCTTGTCATCAATTGTAATACAACCTAGCCTGCCGCCAATCGAGGGAACCGGAGGCGGCCATGGGTGATGAGCGCGAGCGGCTGCGCGAAAAGCGGCGGAAGGATCGCCTGGTCCAGACGCGCGTGCCCCGGGACCTCGAGTCCACCCTGAAGCGCGAAGCGCACCGGAGGCGGCTCACGGTGTCCCATCTGATTCGAAACATCCTCGAAGACACCTTTCAGCTGGTCGACGACGTCGTGGCCAACGTCGACGAGATCGTGACCGAGTCGGTCGAGCTCGCGCGTCGCGTGGGTCGCGACGCGCGCCGGGTCGCCGACGCGGTACGCGAGGCGGTCGTGGAGACGGTGGGTGACGAGACCATGAATCGAACCTCCGACCGATCGGAAGTCGATGCGGCACCCGCCATGGGCGTGGACCTCGAAGCGACGCGCGACGACCAAGCCCCGCTCGCGCATGTCTATGCGTGGAACCGCGTGATGCTGAATCGCCCGGCGCGCTGTGCTCGCTGCACGAGACCGCTGAAGCGCGGAAGCGACGGCTTCGTTGGTCTCTCGGATGAACCGGACGCTCCGCGCGTGTGGCTCTGCGCGTCGTGCGGCGAGTCGTTGTAATGGTCGCGACGACTCGCAGCGCAGCATCGCGCAGTTGGTTCGCCAAGCTGGACAATCTGGTGTCGGGAATCGAAGAAACCGCGTGGGGCGTGCGCGAGATCGCCGAGCGTTTCGTGGCACTCGGCCTGACCGTGCGCGATGACTGCGTCGCGCTCGTGGACGACGCGCGCGCGCTCAGCGCCGAGGTCGAGCGTTGGCCGGCACGCGGCGGCCGCGCGGCGGGCGTCGGCTGGCTGCTCGCGCAGATCGCCGCGAGCTATCGATTGCAGGCGATCCAGTCGGCATTCGTGCCCGAGCGGAGCGCCGATGCGCAGCTCGACGCGCTGCACGCCCGCAATGCGAAGCGTTTCGTCGAGGCGAGCCTGCGCCACGGCGGTGCGTTCCTGAAGGTCGGACAGCTGCTCTCCTCGCGACTCGACCTGCTCCCGGAGGTGTGGTCGCAGCAGCTCGCGCGACTCCAGGACGGCGTGCCGCCCGCCGCGTGGCACGACGTTCGCCACATCCTCGAGCACGAACTCGGGGCCCCGCTCGCCGAGGTCTTCGCTGCGTTCGATCCGGAAGCCGTCGCGGCAGCCAGCATCGCGCAAGTACACCGCGCACGGACGCGCGACGGCCGCGATGTGGCTGTGAAGGTGCAGCGCCCCGGCATCGAGCAGATGCTCGCGCTCGATCTCGATCTGCTCGCGACATTCATTGCGTCGATGCGCTCGGCGTTGCCGACGCTCGACTACGACACGATCGTCGCCGAGGTACGTGCGAGCATCGGCGCCGAAACCGAGTTCGCCCGCGAGGCGGATGTGCAGCAACGTCTCGCGGATTTCTTCGCGGCGCATCCCCGGATCGCCGTGCCTCGCCCACTTCGCGAGCTCTGCGGGGAGCGCGTGCTCACCAGCACGTTCATGGAGGGTCGTCGCATCACGCTCGTCCTCGACGAGTGGCGAGCGCAGCGCGATGCGGGCGATCCAGACGCCGGTGCGCGTCTCGATGAGACGCTCGGCCTGGTGCTCGAGGCGTATACGCGACAAGTGCTCGAAGCCGGCGTGTTCCAGGCGGATCCGCATCCCGGCAATCTGCTCGTCGCGGACGACGGCACGCTCGTGCTGCTCGACTTCGGTTGCGCACGCGAGCTCTCGCCCGTAGCGCGGCGGCAGTACGCGCAGCTGCTGGTCGCGTTCCTCGGCGGCGACGTAGCGAGCGTCGCCGCCTTGCTCGCGGAGCTGGGCTTTCGCACCCGAAGCGGCCGGCCCGACACGCTGCTGCAATTCGCGGACGCGATGCTCGGCGTGTTGCGCCAGGCCGCGCAGGACGGCGGCGGCATACCGTGGCTCGATCAACAGGAACTCGCCGCACAAGCGCGCGCGCTGCTCGCGGCCACGCGCGATGATCCCGTCATTCGCATCCCCGAGGAGTTCGCGATGCTGGCGCGCGTGTTCGGAGCGCTGGGCGGGTTGTTCCAACACTACCGGCCGCGACTCGACTGGGCGCGCAGTCTGCAGCCGGTGCTCGCCGCGCTCGCGCCAGACTGAGCCCGCGCGATCAGCTCGGGACGCGCGTCGCGGCGGCGGTCGCGAACATGCGATCGGCGTTGGCACCGAGGATCGCGGTGCGCGCTTCGGGTTTTCCTTCGGTGACGAGCAGCACCTTCGCGAGCGTCGCGGCGAGCGGGTAGAACGGCCAGTCGCTGCCGAAGAGCACGCGCTGGTGCCCGATCGCGTTCATCAGCTCCCCGAGCTGCGTCGCGCCCTGGCAGGCGATCTCGAGCCACACGTTCGGGTACTGCTGCGCAGCGGCGAGCGCGTCGCCTGCGTCGCGCGCGCCCGCGTGGCCGAGCAGGAACTGCACGCGCGGGTACGCGGCGATCGCCGGCACGTAGTGACGGATCAATGCGTATGGGCGGATCGACTCGGGCTCGATGCCCGAGCGGCCCGCGTGAAAGATCACCGGCAGCCCGAGTCGCTCGCATTCGGCGTAGATCTGCATGGCTTCGGGATCGTCGGGCGCGAACCGCATCATCTCCGGATGCAGCTTCACGCCGCGCGCGCCGCGTGCCGCGAACGTCGCGAGCTTCGCGCGCCAGCCCGAGTCGCGCGGGTGCACGGACGCGAACGGAACGAAGCGATCGCGAGCGGACGACACATCGATCGCGTCCATCCACTGCTCGGTCAGGTGGTCGCCGAACGGCAGGCCGAGCGCCATGCCGAGCACGGCGGCGCGCTGGAACTTCATCGCATCCAACTCGGCGAGTAGATTGGCGAGCGTGTGGGTGCGCGCGGCACTGCCGCCCCAGGGCAGGAGCTGATCGCGCATCTGCGCGGTCAGCGCGTCGTGCGCCGCTTCCGAGAAGTTTGCGTTCTGGTAGACGTCGAGGTCGAGGTCGCAGCCCGGGTCGCTGGCGTCGCAATCGAGGTAGTACTGGGTGCGGGGTGTGCGCGCGGCGAGGTCGATGGCGGGAGCGAGCAGCAGCGCGATGCCAAAGTGCGTATGCAGGTCGATCGCGGGCGGAATGTCGATCGCGAGCCGCAACGTGCCGTCGGGCGCGAGTTCGAAGTATGGAAGCTCGGCGAGACCGCGATATCCGCGGTAGCGCAGCGGACCGAGGGGGCCCTTTCCGGCGCGCTCGGTCTCCTCGCGGCGCTGGCGATCGAGCGCTGCGCGATCGGCGTCGGTGTACTCGAGCCCGGAGCCGCAGCCGGGCGCGACCCAGAGCGATGCGAGGGAACCCAACGCGAGCTTCCCGAAACCGCGCCGATCGAGGCGGGGATCTCGCAAGCCCGGCTACGCCGCCGAACCAGCCTGAGGGCCGCGGAGCAGTTTGCCCGGCAGTGCTCCGGTGGGCTGTCCGCCGTCGTAGATCACCTGGCCGCTCTGGATCGTCATTCGGTAGCCGCTGGCGTGTTGCACCATCCGGCGACCGTTCGCCGGCAAATCGAAGACGACCTCCGGTGGCGCGATGCGCAGATTCTCGAAGTCGATCACGTTGACGTCGGCGCGCAGCCCGGGCGCGAGTGCGCCGCGGTCGCCCAAGCCGAACAGCGCGGCGGTGTTGCGGGTCTGCATCCGCACCACCTGCTCGAGCGGAATGCGTTCGCCGCGGCTGCGGTCGCGTACCCAGTGCGTGAGCATGAAGGTCGGCAGGCTCGCGTCGCAGATGATTCCGCAGTGTGCGCCGCCATCGGACAGGCCGAGCACCGTCTGCGGGTGCATCAGCATCGTGCGCATGTCGTCGAAGTTGCCGTGCGTGTAGCCGAGGAGCGGGAAGTAGAGCAGCTCCTTGCCGTCGCGCGCGAGCATCAGGTCGTACGCGACCTCCTGCGGCGATCGACCTTCGCGTTCGGCGATCGCCTTGACGCTCTTCTCGGGTCCCGGCTCGTAGTCCGGCGGGTCGCCGAGCGGGAACAGCTTGTGGAAGCTGGCCGCGATGTAGACCGCGACCGGCATCGAATGGCTCGGCGTCTCGGCGAGGATGCGGGCGCGCACGGCCGGGTCGCGCATCCGGCGCACGCGCTCGGCGAGCGGCAGTCCCGCGATCTCCGCGTAGCTCGGATACGTGCTGAACGGATGGAAACTGCTCTCGAGACCGAGCAGCAGGCCGGTGGGCCGACCCGCAACTTGAGGCACCACGCGCGCGCCGCGCGCGGCGCACTGCTCCGCGAAGTGCAGCAGGCGCTGCCATTGATCGGGATTGAGGTCGTTCTGCAAACACGCGAACGTGATGGGACGTCCGGTCGCCGCCGCGAATTTCTCCATCCACGAGAATTCGTCGCTCTCGGGCGTGAGATCGCTCGCCATCTCGAAGACGCCGTGACCCACCTGGCCGAGCGCGCGGCCGATGCCGAGCAGCTCCGCTTCTCCGGCGAATGTGCCGGGTACCGGCTCCCCGTCGACTGCGCGGTGCAGCAGCGTGCGCGACGTCGAGAAACCGAGCGCTCCCGCGCCGAGGCCTTCGCGCACGAGTTCGGCCATGCGCTCGATGTCGTCGGCGGTCGGCGGCTCGTTCTTGGCGCCGCGTTCGCCCATCACGTAGGCACGCACTGCACCGTGCGGAACCTGGGTCGCGACGTCGATCGCGCGCGGCATGCGCTCGATCGCGTCGAGATACTCGGGAAAGGTCTCCCAGTCCCACTGGATCCCTTCCGCCAGCGCAGCGCCCGGAATGTCCTCGACGCCTTCCATCAGTCCGATCAGCCAATCGTGGCGATCGCGTCGCGCGGGCGCGAAGCCGACACCACAGTTGCCCATCACCAGCGTGGTCACGCCATGCCAGGACGACGGCGTGAGATACGGATCCCAGGTGACCTGGCCGTCGTAATGGGTATGGATGTCGACCCAGCCAGGTGTGACGAGCAGGCCCGACGCGTCGATCTCGCGACGCGCTGCACCTGCGTTGCCGCCTACCGACGCGATCCGGTCGCCGTCGATCGCGAGGTCGCCGCTGCGCGCGGGCGCCCCGGTTCCGTCGACCAGCGTGCCACCGCGGATTACCAGATCGTGCATGGCGCATCTCCGTCTGCTGTTGCGCATCCACGGTACCACACAAAATTTCTCCGAAATGCGCGGCTTTTCGGGTAGGATGCGCGCGGGTGGTGGCGGGCTCGGAGGCGGTATGGCGCGTCTCTCGGCATTTGCGCATTCGACACTCGCAGTCCTGATGGCGATCACGCTTGCGGACGCTGCTGCGCGCGCGGCCGAACCGATGGATCTCCGCGATCCGCAGCCGCGTTGGGTCTTGGTCCGCTTCGAGAACTCGCCGTCGGATCGGCCCGGGCAGCTCGCGACGGACTACACGGCCGAGCTGCCGGCGTGGTTCGAGCCCGACGGTGGGAGCAACCGGGTGCGCGTCTCGATCGCCGGGTCGGCGGTCGAGACGGGATGGTTCCGGCAGCAGCGGCTCCGCGCGGGTAGCTTCAGCGACTTCGTATGGATCTTCGATAGCTCGTCGGGCGACGTGCTGTCGGCGCGACTGCGCGGCACGTTGATCCAGCGTCTCGATTTCGGCGTCTTCGGCTCGGACGTCGATCTGCCTTTCGAGGCCGAGATGACGACACGCTCGGCTGTCGGGTTCGAAGCGGGTCGTCGTACGCTCGGTCAGCTGGTGTTTCCGTTCTGCGAGCGCGCCGAGCGCGGCTGCACGCTGGTCGCGCCCGTCCGCTACGACGCCCGCAGCGGGTACGTGAACGCGGTGGGTTCCCTCGTCGCGCGCGCGGTGGGGGCGGTCGCACGCACCTTCTCTCCTCTCGGCGAGGCGATCTTTTCGGAGCGGGATGGCGCGCCGCGGGTCCGAGAGGGCTTTGCCGCCGCGCATTGAGGAATTGCGACGACGATCGAGTCGTTCGCCGGGCGCCGCTCAGGCCTGCGCGGTCGGGGACGCGCCGAGAACGACGCGTTCGACCGCGTCGGGCACCTCGTCCGGCTTCCACAGCGCAGACCGGAACAGTTCGAAGCGCGCCCACGGTGCCGCGAGGTTCGCGTGCCAGGCGGAGCCCGGGTCACCGCTCGGTCCCGACGAGTGGGCGAACCAGGCTTCCTCGGGATGCGCCAGGTCGCAGACGAAGCGGCTCGTCGCCCCGACGAACGTGCGCAGGTGCTTCCCTTCGTCGAGTGCGCGCGACGGGCTCACCGTGTAGTCGTCGCCTGAGAACGGAACGTCGAGCGCGAGCAGGCGCGCGCCGACACCGGGCAGTTCCGCGAGCAGCGTGCCGAGTCGCGCGCGTTGGACGCGTCCCCACGACCACTCCGACTCCGCGCCGCAGATCGCCGCGATCCGGTCGAGCCCCGTGCGCAGCGCGTCGGCGACGAGATCAGCGAGTGGGGCAGCGGCCGCCTCGATGTCGGCGCGCAGCGAGTCCGCCGAATCGACGAGCAGCCGCTGGAGGCGCGGAATCGCGCGGCGACTGGCCGCAAAGCGCGGTCCGACGCGCGGCCCCAGCAGCGCGCGCGCCACGCGCTCGGAGAGCGACTTCTGCGTGAAGAAGAAGATCGCGGCGCCGACCGAGTCGATCGGAAAGCTGCCGTCCCACGCCGCGAGCGTCGCGACGGCGCGGCCCTCGCGCGACGGTTGGTCGCGAAACGGCGCGAGCAACTCGACCAGCGCGTCGCGGAGCGGCGGCGCGTAGTCCGCCACCACATCGGCCTGGATCGACCGGAAGCTCTCGACGTCGTGGAGCACACGTTCACCGAGCAACCGCTCGATGCGCTGTTGGCGGTGGCGCGGTTCGAAGTGTACGAGCGTCGCGATCGGGCCGATCTGCGCGGCGTCGACGATCGAGTTCGCGGTCGCGATCGCGCCGCCGGCGGGATTCAGCTGCTTCGGCATCTCGGCAAAATCGAGGAAGCCGTCCCACTGCGCCTCCGGATCCTGGGCATCACGGGCGAAGAGCCCGTCGTGACGCCGGCGCGGGAGGCGGCCGAAGAGCTCCCAGCCGAAGTGGCCGTCTTTGTGGGCGTAGACGTGGTTGAAGTCGAACGGCCCCTCGTTCATCTCCGCGAGTGCGGCGCGGTGCTCCTCCACGGACGTCGATGCCGCGAGTGCCAGATAGCCGGCGAGATAGCGGCCGGCGTCAGAGGAGACGTAGCGAACCGCGAGATCTGCGCCGTCGTCGTGCTTCCAGCCCGGGTACAGGATTCCGTGTTCGCAGGACTCCCACTCGAGCGTGACGGAGCGACCGAAGCGGGCCGGTCGCTGCTCCCGGTGCGCGCGAATCGCGCCGGTGCCATCGACCGTGCGATAGCGGGTGTGATCGCCGGGGACGCGGTGCACGCGGTAGAGGTCCCACCCGTCGCGGAAGCCGGTGGTACACCCCCACGCGAAATGGCCGTTGTGCCCGAAACCGAACGCCGGATAGCCCGGGAAGACGCCTCCCTGCACGCGCGTGCCGGGCCACTCGAGATGGGCGTGATACCAGTAGGTGGGCAGCGGCACCAGCGGCACATGAGGGTCGTTCGCGACGATCGGCGCGCCCGAGATCGAGCGCGCTCCGGAGACAGCCCAGTTGTTGCTTCCACCCGAGGGAACATGCACGGGTGGCTCGGGGAGCGTTCCTTCGCCGTGTCGCTCGAGATCGGGCCGATGCTGCCACGGTGCTTCGGGATAGATCCGCCGCGCCAGGTCATCGCCGACGTGACCGCGTACGGCGTCGAAGACCAGCTCATTGTCGAGATTCACCAGCGATACGACGAAGCCACAGGTGCGTGCCGCGAGCAGGCAATCGGCGGGATGCCACGGACGCGCGCGGCCGAGCAACAGGTATTCGGCCGGGTAGACGCCGTCCATCGCGCGCAACGCGGCATTCACCCCGTCGGTGAATGCGTCGATGCAGGAGCGCGCGTGCGCCGGCATGCGCGCGAGATCGGCGTGGCTGGTGGCCTCGAAGTCGAGCGGGCGCACGAAGCCGTCGAGATCGGCGATCGCGCGCCCGGAGAAGAGCTCTTCGCCGCGGCGGGGAGCGCGCCAGTTGCCGAGCAGTGCACAAACGCGACCCGCGCCGAGATGGCGGATCAGGTCGAGCAGCACGAAGCGATCCGCCGCCTGCAGAAAGCCGAGCAGCGCATGGGCGTCGCGCTCGTGTTCGGCATGGATATGCGGGACGCCACGACTGTCGCGCCGGACCTCGACGCGTCCGCGCAGCGCGGGGGCGGTGCGCGGCGTGAGGGCAGGGCGCGTACCCACGAAGCGCCTTCCGGCGAACGCAGCCACGAGGCGCGCGGCCATCGCGAGGCGGCGCTTGCGCGGCAGCGGCAGGTCGCGGGATTGGGTCAACAGAGTCGGCTTCCCGTCTTCGGTGGTCCTGGTCCGTCTCTGGTAGGCTCGTACACTGCGCTGAAGTGATATACCGACGGCGCCTCGCCATTGCGAGGGAGGGAGGAGACGATGACCGGCCATGCCGACCTGAAGCAGCAACTGATGGAGCGCCTGACGATGCTCGAGGAGCGCGTGGGTCGCATCACCGGCGACTTGCGCCACGAGTCGGATCCCCTCGAGCAAGACTTCGAAGAGCAGGCCACGCAGCGCGAGGGCGAAGAGGTGCTCGGCGCTCTCGACGAAGCCGGTCGTCGCGAACTCGATTCGATCCGCGCTGCACTCTCTCGCATCGAGTCGGGTGACTACGGGACGTGTCGTCGCTGCGGCGAGGCGATCGCACCGGCGCGGTTGCGCGTGCTGCCGACCGCACTCGAATGCGTGGGCTGCGCGGGCTGATTCGAGCCGGGCGCGCTGCTTCGCATCGCGCGCCGCAGTCGATCAGAGGAAGCCGAGGCGACGGTCGGCTTCTTCCGCGTCGTAGTCCTCGAAGTGCAGGATGCCGAGCCGATCGAACGCCTCGCGCACCCGCTGCGTCAGCAGCCCGAGCTTCTTCAAATTCGGAACGATGCGCATGAACAGAATCTTGCGGAACATCTGGGACGGCGGCGACGTGAGGAAGATCTCGCGCAATTCATCGGCGTTCCATCCCATCGCATTGGCGATTTCGTCGCCGACCAGGCGGTTTCGCATCAACTCGCATGCGTAGATGATGAAGTCCTCGCGGTCCTTGAGTTCGTTCGCCGGCATGTCCTGGTAGTAGCCGCGCAGCGAGAGCACGCCGAATGCGACGTGGCGCGATTCGTCCTTCATCACGTACTTCAGCAACTCCTTCAGCAGAGGCTCCTGCGTGAGCTGATAGAGATTGCCGAACGCCGCCATGGCCAGGCCTTCGATGATGATCTGCATGCCGAGGTACTTGAAATCCCAGCGGCTGTCCTTGATGGTCGCGTCGAGCAGTTCCTTGAGACTCGCGTTGATCGGCCACTCCCATTCGAGCTTGTCGTGGACGTAGCGGCTGAACACCTCCACGTGACGTGCTTCATCCATCGTCTGGGTGCCGGCGTAGTACTTGGCGTCCATCCAGGGGACGCCGCCGACGAGCTGCGACGCGACGATCAGCGC
>Ga0315287_10004999_pt1 | contig 12996 bp, 3 predicted proteins | sample YL17G11_0_MG_FD_205037 | JGI IMG/M metagenome (GOLD analysis project Ga0315287, IMG submission 205037) | Sediment microbial communities from Yellowstone Lake, YNP, Wyoming, USA - YL17G11_0 | ecosystem: Environmental > Aquatic > Freshwater > Lake > Sediment | place: USA: Wyoming | collected...
GCCGGACGGACCCAGTAGTAGTCATTGGCCTGCGGCGCAGGGACTGCGTATTCAAAGTGCAAGCGGTCAACCGCAGGATCCCCGGTAGCCACGTTGAGCAACAGGTCGGCAATGAACACGACCAGGGAAGTTGCATCGTTCGACGCGGGGTAATCGGCCACATCAGCGCTGGCGTAAACCAGGTAGCCGCCCAGGCAGTTTGTCTGGAAGTTGGCGCCGATCGGTGTGAGGTCCCCGATGTTGATCTCGCCGTTCGCATCGCCATCAACGCAGAACGCCGCTGTCGTAGGGTCAAATGGTCCCAGCTCATTGAAGTGGATGCCGAGCGGCGTCAGGTCGTTGATGCCTACCTCGCCGTCCTGGTTGTAGTCACCCTGGACCGTGTAATCCCAGGACAGCGTACTGGTACCGGCGTCCCAGCTCAGCAGAGCTTTCGAGGCATCGCTGACAGGTGGTGCGCTCACTGTCCGCAGTGCGCTGGCGGCAGCGGACTGGCCGAGCGTGAAGCGGGCGACGACGCCGTCGCCCTCGAAGCCCCACTGCTCCTGCGGGTGGATGAGCACGGCTCCGAAGTAGGCCTGGCCGGGCTGGTCGAGTACGGCAAGGCTGAGCAGCTGCTGCGGGGTACCCCAGACTGGTCCGGCCTTGGCACTCTGCGCGGCATACTGCGCTGAGTCGTAGTCCAGACGGCAGTAGCATGAGCGCAGGCGCTTCGCGCCCACCACCCGCACAGTGATCTCAATGCCGCCGGCGGTGGGTACGGAGTCCAGCATAAACCGATCGGCCTGGGGCAGGCCCAGCCGCGGGTCGTCCAGCAGGTACAGCGAAACACCGCCCGCAGTGGCCACTGGTGCCGCGCTGGCCGGGCCGAGCGGCGCAGGCTGATTGGCGCGCCCGACGCAGCCGGACAGCGCAACCAAGTTGAGAGTGAGAAGCACTAACCCAATGAATATCCAGCGTCCAGCGTTAGACGTCGCCCGCATGAGTAGCCTCCTGGGCCGGTTCAGCGCTGCACTGGCAGCGCCCCCAGCCAGCGCTATTGTACTCCGCTGGCGAGCCGCGCCGTTTTCAGCCAAGAGCGTCGCTGGATTCCGCGCTCCGGCTAGAACTGGCCAAGCCCGGTCAGATCCGGCGGTGGCAGGATCAGCGTAAACGCTGCGCCGCTCGAGTCATAGCCCAGCACATCGACAATCACGTCGCCCTTGGCGGCATCGGCAGGCACGGTGACGTGAATCGCCGTGTTGCTCCAGGAGCTGGCGGTCGCCGTGGTCCGCCCGCCGCCATCCTTGGCGAACGTCACTGTGCTGGTGTCCTGCAGGCCGCCGAAGTTGCTGCCGTTGACGGTGATCGTGTCGCCCAGCTTCGCGCGCGCGGGAGAGAGGCTGCTGATACTTGGACTGGCGTCGATGACTTCATAGTCGTCGACGAACCAGCCGCTGCCGTAGTAGTCGTCGCTGTCGCTGGTGAACAGCAGTTCCAGGCGGAACGGCGTGTCCTTGAATCCGCCGAGGTCAAATACCTGCTTCACCCACGAGCCGGCGGGCGTGCTGTCGCTGCGGTACTCGGCGAGCGGCACTGCCGTGGCCTGGCCGTTGTCGTAGCGCATCAGCAGCAGCTTGGCGATGTCACCGCCCCCGCTGTCCTCGACATCGACCTTCTGCCACAGCCGCAGCATCGGATGCGCGGCGCTGCCCGCGTTGTGCAGCGGTGAAAGCAGGACATCAGACTCATTAGCGCCGTAGTTGCCGCTGCCATCCGGGCCCATCTTGGCGTACTTGCCGCCGGTGTGCGGGCTTTGCGTGGCGATGCGCCATTTCGCAGTCCCGCCGCCCCAGGTGAACCAGTCGCCGTCGAAGTTGGAGCCCGCGGCGCCGCCCAGCGTGGTGATGTTCTCGAAGCCGTCGTACCACGTCGGATTGCGCGTCGGGTTGGTCACCGAGAGCGAGATGTCGTCCCGCGTCACGAAGTCGTCGGGCTGGCCGTTGCCGTTCTCGTCGTCGTAGGCCAGCGCGGTGAGCAACACGCCGCCGTTGTAGATGTAGCGGCTGTCCCAGTTGAAGGACAGTGTTTTCGTGGCCAGGCCCATGTCGTTGTCCGGCAGGTCGGTAAAGATGAGCTTGCCTAGCGCCGGCGGGCTGGCGATGATTTCCACGCGCACGGTATCGTCGCTGATGGTGAGCTGCACCGGCACCAGCCCGGAGACGCTGGCACCGTTGCTCGGCGAATCGATGTTCACTGTCGGCGGCGTGCCGCTGGTGCTGTTGATCGAGACGTCGTCGATCCACATCCCTTCGTTGGAGCCGCTCAGCGCCAGCACGTTCCACCCCAGGCGGATTTCCTGGCCGGCGAAGCTGGACAGGTCAACGGTGATCGTCTGCCAGTCGTGCACCGTGCCGGTGCCATTCCACTCGCGGTAGTGGGTGTAGTCCACGTCGTCCCCCGTGACGACAAAGAAGCAGACGTCGCCCGAGCTGAGTTTGTACCGCAGCTTGAAAGTGAGCGTGGCCTTGGCCTTGCTGCCCAGGTTGATGAGCGGGGCGAACAACCAGTCGTTGCTGCTGGCGGCGTAATTGTCGTATGTGCCGCTGCAGTGCATGGCCGGCGCGGTCGGCGGCGCGGAACCGGGCACCGTGTTATAAGCTCCCCAGGCGGTGTCGCCGATGGACTCGTTGCCGTCAACGCTGTACCAGCCGCTCGGCACATCGTCGTTTCCTACGCCAGTGAAGTTCTCGCTAAAGGGCAGCGTCTCGTGCGTATTGCTGCAGATGACATGGATCCTGGACTTGACGATGTTGCCCTTGTTATCGTAGGCCTTCGCCGTCAGCTCCACCGGCCCGTTGAACTCCCAGGCCGTGTCCCAGGTCGTGCGCCAGTAACCGCCGAAGATCGATGTGGAAATGCCGATCAGGTGCGTCGGCGTCTCAAACTCTACCTTGCGGATGGTTCCGCTTCCCCCGCTGATGGCGACGCGCAATCCGACGCTGCCGGACAACGTCGCGCCATCGGTGGGGTTGTTCCAGCTCACAGTCGGCGCGCTGTAGGGCCCGTTGTTGTACAGCTGCAGCGCGTCGTTGACGTTGACGAAGCGCACCGGATTGTTGGTGGCGTTGTCGATGAAGCCCTTGGGGTTGGAGCCGTTGTTGAAGTGCGTCATCTCGCGGGCGCTGGACTGCAGCAGCGCGCGCACCTTGTCCGCCGTCGGGTCGCTGATATAGCTCCACAGCAGCGCGGCGCAGCCGGCGACGTACGGCGTGGCCATGCTCGTGCCAGCCCAGCCGAAGGCGTACGACGTATCCGAGACGCGCGAAATGCTCATGACTGACTGGCCGGGGGCGGCGATATCCACCCACGGGCCGTAGCAGCTGAAAGAAGTCTTGGCGTCGTAACGCGTGTCGACGGGCAGCGCGTTGTCGACCAGGCTGAAATCGGCGTCGTTGCTGCTGTTGACGAGCACCGTGGCTCCCACGCACAGGCATTCCGGGTAGTAGCCGGGGTAGAAGCCCCAGCTGTTGTTCCAGTTACCCGCGGCCACGCAACTCAGCACGCCATCGGCGGCGCACTGCCGCGCGGCGAGCTGCGTCGTGCGGTCGGGGAACGGCCCGCCGAGGCTCATGCTGATGATGTTGGCACCGAGGTAGTCGGCGAGCAGCATCCCCTCCGCTACCTGGGAGTCAGTGCCGTTGCCGCTGGCTGAAAGCACCTTGACCGGCAAGATCGTGACGTTCCAGTTGACGCCCGCCAGGCCCTTGCCGTTGTTGCCCTTGGCGCCGATCTCGCCGGCGCAGAACGTGCCGTGCCCGTGGTCATCGTTCGGGTCGTTGTCCTTGTTGATCACATCAGTCAGGATGCCGGGCGCGTTGTAGGGAGCGTCGTTCTGCGGATCGATGCAATTGTCGACGATGTCCTCGTGCGTATAGCGGACGCCGGTATCGACGACGGCGACGACGACGTTCGAACTGCCCGTGGTGTACGACCAGGCCTGGTCGAGGATCGCGCCGATGCGCCACAGCCCCCAGGTGCCGCGGCCGCTGCCATTGTCTTCACCGCTGTGGTTTACGTAATAGGGATCCGGATTGTCGTAGTTCGGCGCGGTGCTGGCAGACTTGCCGTCGGGGTGGACATCCTGGGCGGGTCGGACATCCTGTCCGTCGCCTTTTGAAGCCACGGACAAGATGTCCGTGCTACCAGTGTCGCAGGCCTGGAGGTAGAAGTCGTAGCACACTTCGCGTACCAGCCCGCCGTTTTCGTGCAGCACCTTGAGCATCGCACTGTCGAGGTCGGCGACGCTCTGTACTTGCGGTACGGTGAACACGGCAAAGTTCACGTGCTTGTAGAACACGCGCGAGTCGAGCGTCAGCCCGTACTTCGCTGCCATGTTGTAGCTGACCTTGCGGAAGAAGTCGTGCGCCACCAGCGGCGCATTGTCAGTGGCGCGCACCGCGTCGGCCGCGCCCGACAGGCCGGGATCGAGATACGGAGCCAGGGCTGCAGGCTGTGGATTCTCGTCATAGAGCACGACGAAGCGGTTGCTGGCGAAGTCGATGCCCGCCTGCGCAGCCTGCCGTGGCAGCGGCGGCTGCTCCTCGTTGTCCGGTGCAGACTTTGCGCCCGCCAGCAGCGTCGGCTCGCCTGGAATCGGGCTTAGCCCGTTATCCGCGCCGCCGCCGGAGCTGTCAGGTGCTGTCACCCCAGTCGCCGGAGGCACTGCGGGAATGCCGCGGCCGCACGCTGGCAGCACCGCGCTCAAGGTCAGCAGCATCGCCAGCAGGGCAATGCCGATGCCCGGCCAGCAGCGTGAACCTATGCAACGTTCCATGCCTGCTCCTGATGAAAAGCCGCGTCGGAACCTTGCGGTGCGCGGCTGGACAATGTGCTGTGCACGCAACATTATGCCGTAAATACCCGCAAGGGTGTACGTCCTATTTTTATGTGGTTCCCAGAAGGCATCGACAGCCGGTGCGTGCATGAACTAGTGCCTGCAATGGTAATCGCACAACAGCAGCGCTGGGTAGTCACGGCGATACTCACTGGCGTAATAGAATCCCCGGGGCATTGCGCCCCGGGGGGGGTATTGCTTCTGGTGATCGCTCACTGTGATACTACGGCGTCAGCGTGACATCTTGGCGACTGGCGCGTCGTTGTCGCCGTAGCCAGTGTCAGGAATTGCCGGGTTGCTAGGCGTGATGAGCTGCGACGACGCGCTGGCGGTGGAAGTGATCAGCCTTCAGCTATCGCGCCACCTGCGCTGATCGTGTACATGGCACCAGCTCTGGATTGCCAATCAATGAACCAGCAGCAATGCCGCGCGTTGATAGCAGCTCAAGCGTTGGCTTGGTGACCGGTTTCGGGAGACACATCCTGCAACTTGCCCAACTCGGACTGGACAAACTCGGCTAAGTCGTCGAGCGGCATCGCTTCGGCCTGCGCTTTGGTGCGGATTCTCTCAGCAGGAGGAAGCCCGGTAGCGGGATGCTCAATGACCGCGAGGCACTGCTCCAGCAGCTCGCGTTCCGCTGGCTCATACTTGAAACCGAGCAGATTCACGTGATGCTGCGCACCGTAGAGGCATGTCGCGGCGGCTTGCGGCCGCTCGCGGGCGATGAGAAAGCAGCCCCCGACGGCCAGACTGTCGCAGACTCCATAGCGGTCGCCGATCTCGCGGCGGATGGCCAGCGCCTCAGCGTGCAGCTCGCGCGCGGCGCTCAGATTGCCCTGCATGCTCTCCACTCTTCCAAGATGGTGCAGACACGTCGCGGTTCCGCGGCGGTCGCCGATTTCGCGCCGGATGGACAGCGCTTCGGCGAAGAGCTCCCGCGCCGCATGGCAGTTGCCCTGGGCAAACTCCACTGCCCCCAGCCCGCTGAGGGAGAAGGCAATTCCGTAGCGATCGCCGATTTCGCGTTTGATTTTCAATGATTCAGCCTGGAACTCGCGGGCCGCGCTGTATTTTCCTTGCACGCACGCCACCAGTCCCTCGCTGTTCAGCGAAGATGCGATGCCGTAGAGATTGCCACTGGCGCGCCGCACAGCCAGGGCTCTGGCGAAACACTCGTGCGCGGCATTGAAGTCCCCCTGCTCGAACTCGACGTTACCCAGGCCGTGCCACGAATACGCCACTGCCAGCTGGTCACCAAGGGCTTCAGCCATCGCTCGGGCGTATTCGAGTTCAGTGCGGGCGGCATCGTAGGCGCTCAACCGCTGTTGTGCCCAGCCAGTGATCACCATCGCCCAGACCAGCAATTGCTCAAGTCCGTCGACGCGCGCGGCAGCATCTCGAAGCGCCCGGTAGTGCTCCAGCATGCTCCGAAATTCGCTCGTCATTTCCAGGTACTGCCCGAGCCAGCGCACGATCGGGCGCAACATCGCCGCCAGCCCGGCAAGGTCACTACCGTCAGTGTAATCAGCTTCCGTGCGTGCCGATGCTGATGGATGATCGGTCGGAGTGCCGGCGCAGCAAGTCAGGCGAGTCAGCAGTGTATCGAGCGTCTCATAGATGTTCAGCAGTTCAAGCTTAATTGCACTCAGCGCTGCCAACTGGTCGTGACCGTGCAGTCTCGGCCCCTCGCGCTCGATCAGTGCGGAAAAGTAGCGCGCGTGAGCCATCACGGCGTGCTCATACAGGTCACCCGCGAGCGCCAGCGGCCCCGCCGGTGTTTCCTGGCTGCCAGCCACAGCGGGTTTCCCTTTCGTCGCCGTCAGCTTTTCGAATACGTACTTGTGGCTGGCAATGTCGCGGATAAAGAAGCGCGTCTGGCCGTCAATCGGGCGCGAGAACAGCCAGCTCTTGTCGGCCAGCCCAGCCAGCGCATGGCGCAGCGCCATACCCTTCATCTCCAGCACAGCAGATGCGGCATCTGCGAAGCACCCACCGTGGAACGGCGCCAGCGCCATTAAAATTCTGCGCTGTCCCTCGCTGAGGAGGTTCCAGCTCCAGTCCAGGCTGGCTCGCACGCTGCGATGGCGCTGCTGCACATCCGACAGACGGGCCGTCAGTTCCAGCTGGTGCGCCAACTCGCCCAGCAGTTCCGGGAGGGTGAAGCTGTCGATCCACGCTGCCGCCAATTCAATCGACAGCGGTACGCCTTCCAGAGTTGTACTGACCTGCTCCACGAGTGGGATGCTTAGCGCATCAAGCTTGAAGCCTGGGCTGACTAACGCGGCGCGGTCGGCGAACAGCAGCGCTGCATCTGAAGGGCGCGTCTCCGTACTTAGTTTAAGCGGCCGGCTAGGGGCGTTAACGCCATTGGCCGTCCAGCCGTTGCCATGGCACAGCACGTGCAGTGGCTCCAGAGTGTAGACCTGCTCGCCGCTGATCCGCAGCGGCTCACGCGAGGTGATCAGGATCTTCACCCGCGGAGCGGCCTTGATGATTTCAGAGATCAGCGGCGCTCCGTCCAGCACATGCTCGAAATTGTCGAAACACAGCAGCAGCTCTTTTTCGCGCAGGTAGTCGATGATCTGCATCTGCGGGTCACGGCTGCCGTAAAACTCGAAACCAGTGGCGTAGGCGAGCTGGTCTACGATGCGTGAGTTTTCGGAAAGCGGCGCTAGCTCGATGAAGAACACCCCGCGCTCAAACCAGGGCAGCAGGTCGGCGCAGAGCTGGGCCGCCAGGCGGCTCTTGCCGTATCCCCCCGGCGCAGTGATCGTGACCAGGCGCTGACGGCTGAGCAGCTGCTCAAGCTCGGCCAGCTCGCGGGCGCGCCCGATGAACAGGTTGGGCTGCTGCAGCAGATTGTTGGGCCGGTTGTTCAGCGTCGGCAGCGGCAGGAACAAGCGCCGCGGCAGATCGGTGTCATCAAGCTGGTACAGGTGCTCAGGCGCGTCCAGGTCGCGGAGGTGATGGATGCCCAGGTCGAGCAGTAGCACGCCCTTGGGCGGCTCGCCAGCCATCGCCACCGCCGCGCTGAGCAGCACCTGCCCCGGATGGCAGACCTGGCAGATGCGACTGGCGCGGTTCAGCGCGGGGCCGAAATACTCAGCCCCGACGGGTCTCAGCTCGCCGCGGTGCAGCGCCGTGCGTACCAGCAGCGGTGCATCCTTCGCCAGCGGCTCAAACTTGGCGAATCCTGCAGCCAGCTCCCGCGCGCATGACAGGCTCGCTTGGGAAGTGGTGAAAAGCGAGATGTAGCCGTCGCCGGTATGCTTGTAAATCTCGCCGCCATTACTTGCTACAGTCCGCTCGGTCAGCGCGTTGTGGAGCCGGAGCGCGTCGTGGTAGCGCTCGGGGTAGGCCTCCGCCAGCCGGCTACTTCCGGCAATATCCGTCAGCAGAATGAACCGATCTGCTGCTAACCCATCCACGTGTTACCCCCTTCTATGAAGTAGATTCTAACACTCTGTGCTGCTGTATCATGGTGGCTGCAGGAATACGCAAGAATGGCAGCACTCAATGCTGTGAGCACAACTCACTGACGATTAGGGTAACACAGATCACGCCGCTCTGGCTGGCATACGAAGCTTGCCTGGGTGTATTCGCTAGCCGGTTCGGCGGGCAGGTCGGGCAAGGTAATGCCCGTTGCCTAATCACCGAAGTTCCAGCTAAAGATTACTGCATCTTCTTCAGCTCCCTCGGCATCCTGAACGAGTGTTAGATCAGCGGTCGTACCTGATAAGTCGACGGGCAAGTTGGCTACCGCGCTGCGGGTGAGCGTGATACTGTGGATCACGCCAGCAAATTCCTCAGTGCTGATCAGGAGATCCTGCCAACCGCCATAGGGATGTGCCGCAGCCCCCACCAGGATCAGCGATCCGCCGGGGCTCACCGCACATGCGGCTGGATAATCGTCGCGGAAAGCAGCTTCCCAAAGACGAGTACTATTCCATGCTCCGGTTGTTTCGCCGAACAAGACAATGATGTTGTCGTTACTGTCCAACGTGTAGTCCCGGCCAGCAACTATCAGGTCTGTAGCGTTGAGAATCAGCTCATCGTATGTCTGCAGGCGTTCGCCATTCCACATGCGAGCCCAGTCAAGAGCGCCAGCTGGGCTAAAACGGCAGACGAGTCCGCCGGCCCCGGTGGCATAGATATTTCCGCTGGTGTCGCTTTGCATTGCATAGATCGCCTCGTATGCCGCAGAGCCGAATGTCTCGGCCCAGCCGACGGTGCTATCAGCATCCAGCTTGCACAGCAGCATGTCGCGGCTGCCTTCCCCGATCCCTTCAACAAAGCCACCAATGTACGTGCTGGCACCATCGCTGGCAATCCCGCAGACATTCTCATCCGCGCTGCCATCGTAAATCCAGCCGTCATTGAATGTGCCGGAGCTGTCCCATCTCAACAGGACGAGATCACTATCATTGTCCAAGTCATTGAATGTGCTGCCTGCCAGCGTAACTCCGCCACTCTCGTCAACCATCAGCGCTTCGCCATAGTCATAGCTGCCGCCGTTCCAAGCCTGCTGCCAGAGCAGCTCGCGATTGCTGCCGAACTTGAGCAGCAGAATGTCATCGTCGCCGGCTTCGTTTTGCACATCGCCGACGCAATACAGGCTTCCTGCTGGGCCGAGCGCCATGTCACTGATCCAGCTATTGGCCCATGCACCGGCTGTATAGACGAAAGTGTGCTGCAACGCGCCGCTCGCGGAGTACTGCGCGATAAGCGCACTATATGAACCTGGAACGTGGGAACCAGTGCCGCCCGCTGCATATATGCTCCCATCATCAAGCATCGCCATGGCGCTGAAAGCATCATCCGCGTTACCGCCCAGCGTATGCACCCAGCCATCCGGGCTCGGCTCGGCCGGATATGAATACAGAATGAAGTTTAGGCTTGTCGGCGGTCCGAATGTGCTGGCCACGGATACGCTTGCCACGTATGTGCCGGGAGCGCCGAGGGTGATGGTTGGAGTCGGTTCAGTGCTTGTCCCAGGCGTTGCGCCGCCCCCAAAATCCCAGTCATAGGCGAAAGGCGGGGTTCCTGATACGGCAGCGGCCATAGTGATACTCGTGCCAGACCGACCGTCAACCGGCAGCACTGCGCTCACGTCGACCGGAGTGGCGCCAGAACCATTGCTGAAAGCCAGCAAGTCACCTGCAGCGTTGCAGGCATACAACACCCCGGTACAGCCCAGCGCCAAGCCAGAACCTATAGAGGCATGCGTCTCATACCGCCAATGCAGGTTACCGTCGGGGTTGATCGCATCAATTACACCGGTCGAAGTTCCAGCATAGACAATCCCATCTGCGGCGATGAGCGGTGTAGCCCAGATCGACGATCGCGTGTCATAGCTCCACCGTAAGCTGCCGCCTGACTCAAGCGCATAGATATAACCGCTATCCCCTCCAGTGAATATTGCCCCGTCTACGCCGAGGGCGATACCGCAAGTTATCCTGTCTCCTGTGGAGTAACGCCAGCGCTCTGTGCCGTTGCTTGCGACCGCGTACACGTGGCCATCACCGCTGCCGAAATAAACCGTCCCGTCCTCGCCAATTGTCGGGCTGCCATCAATGTCGCCTGGCGCTGTGAAATGCCAATTCTCCGAACCGTCCGGGCGAATCGCGTACAAGTAGCCTGAAACATTAGCGGCATAGATCATGCCATCCGTGCCGATGGCCGGGCTGCTTACGACGTTCTGGCCAGTCGGGAAAGTCCAGTCAATGGAGCCCGCCGGATTGACCGCCACCACGTCTCCAGCGAACGTGCCAACGATAATTCTGCCGTCTGAGTCAATTGCCGGTGAGCGCACATCGGAGCCAAGGTCGACGCGCCATCCCAGCGAGCTATCGGGATTGATCGCGTACAGGTAGTGGTCCGTACTGCCGATGTACACTGTGCCATCCGTCCCGATCGCTGGTGTTGCCCTGATCGCCCCTTCGGTGGTGTAAAGCCAGAGCTGCTCGCCATCAGGCGTCACAGCATACAGCTGAGAATCCTCGCTGCCGAAATAGACAACACCATCACCTCGCACGACGGGAGCGCCGACGTTGCGGTCGCCGGCAGTGAAGGTCCAGGCCAGGTTGTCGTCCCGCGGGCCGAAAAACGGGCTGCAGCCGCGGTGCTGCGGCTCTCTCCCTTCCATCCACCAGTCGCCGCGCCATTGCTCTGCGACATAGTTAGAAGCAGCGCCGTCGCTTGTGCCGTCCGATGGCCGCACCCAGTAGAACTCTCCTGCAACTGGTGCTGAAACCGCGTACAGCAGCTGCCGGCCACCAGGAACTGCAGTGAACTCGGCAAGGTCTATGCTGCCCACTAACCTCGCCCCCGGACCATTAGGTGAATCTGCGGCGTCGGGATAATCATCCAGGCTGGCACTGGCATAGACTTTGTACGCGCTGGTGCGGACAAGGTAGTGCTGGCCGATAGGAGTGATATCGCTGATGTTGATCTCCCCATTGCCATCGCCGTCAGCAGCCCGCGCCTCGTCCCAACCCCACGTGGCCAGCGAAGCACCGAAATACATCCCGATCGGCGTCAGGTCGCTGATATTGACTTCGCCATTGCTGTCGTAATCCCCGACGGCATGGTGGGTCCACGCAAGCTGCAGGGTGGCGGCGCCGGGGATAATGTGCAAGTCGCGGGCTGCATTCCTTTCACCAGCCGGCGGTGCGGCAGCGGCTTTGTCCCGTCCGTAGTACGCTACCTGCCGCGCCAACTCTGCTGTGAGCTGGCGCCACAGTGATGGCTCTACTCCGCGCGGTGCCGGAGCTTCCAGGATGTGCTGGATAGCGGCGATTCCATCTCGCTGAAGCTGTGGATGACTCGCTGCGCCATCGGGCGTAAATGAGGTTCGTCCGCCGTTGCCGCATGACCCGACGGAAGCTGCGACGGCCGCAACAAGGATACTCAGCAACAGTCTGATGCACGCTGGCTGTCTCATTTGCGCCTCCCTGCCAGGCAATGTATGCCTGCCTAAATACTAACACGGGACCCGACGCGCGGGCCGGCTACTCAAGCCAGCGTCTCAGGCTTGACGTTCGCTGCGTGTCGGAAGTGCCTCCGGGCAACAGCTGTGTCGCGAGGTCGTTCATGGTGCTCGATATGTGGCAGCACAGGCGAGTGGCTCGCTAGTCTGGCGTGGCAGGTGTTGGTTGTTGCGGGAGGCAATTGGGGTTTTGCTGGTATCAGGGCAGCGGCCTCAAGCCGGATCGAGTCCTGCTGCTGTGCGAGCAACTCGTTGACTTAGTCGCGCTTTGGCCACGGGGCTGCGTTTGGATTGCCTCCGATGCGCCAGGCGCACTCATGCTGTTAGGATATATGCAGGATCGGGTTCTGCTGCAGCAGACTGCGCAGCGGAGGAGGAGATGGGTATGCTCACGCGTTTTGGGATTCACTTGGCATTGGCAGCTATCTGCGCTTTCTTTCTTTGTGCTTGTGGCGCCCACAGCGGGCACCCGGTAGCGCTTGATAATGCACCTGCAGCAGGGCAGCAAGGAACAGCTGGCATCGGACTGCCGCTCAACCTTAACGAGTTGCCTGCGGCGCGGAAGAAGCTGAGCATCATCGGGCCGGGCTGGACGCCGCTTGAGCCGCAGGAGACCATCGCCGCGCAGAACACCGCCATCGGACCCGGTGACGCGCTGACGCTCAACGCCGCCGGGGACATGGCTTTCGCCATTTACGGCCTGGCGGGATTTGACGGCGACAACGGGCCGACGTCTGCCAGGATCGCCCAGTCCGCGCTGACCGGCGAGTACTTCGTGGCCTTCTCGGATTACGTCAGCAAATCATGGCGGACGGCGGGGCCGTTTACCGGCGACGCCACCGTCGAGATCCCGCTGCCCAGCGGCGAAGCGTCGAGCTCCTACACCAGCCCCAGTGCGTTCTGCTCGCCGCCTGGAACGTGCTACCTGGCGGTGATCGTGCCCACGGGTGGAGTGCTGACATTGACTGGCGTAGAGCTGGGCGTGCAAGGCGGCCATCTAGGGCCGATGTGGACGTCGATAAGCAACATTACGGGAGGTCCCAACGGTTGCCTGGTGACATGGATGCACTCGATCGACTACACAGATCCTGATTTTGCGGGCTACCTGCTGGAGCGCGCAGCGCTGCTCAGC
>Ga0315287_10005000_pt1 | contig 12995 bp, 10 predicted proteins | sample YL17G11_0_MG_FD_205037 | JGI IMG/M metagenome (GOLD analysis project Ga0315287, IMG submission 205037) | Sediment microbial communities from Yellowstone Lake, YNP, Wyoming, USA - YL17G11_0 | ecosystem: Environmental > Aquatic > Freshwater > Lake > Sediment | place: USA: Wyoming | collected...
GCGGCGCCCGTCAATTCGTCGGGGGGGAGTCCGCCAAAGGTCACAAAGCAACGGTCATTGAGGTTCTCTGCTCCGGCGGAGGTGATGAATGCTTCTTCCATGCAACCGTCGGGGACCATCAGTTTGGCCGTTAATCCCGCGGCGACGAGATCCTTGGCAATCTGGCCTCCTTTCGACTGCGTCGTCCCGCCGAAGTAGATCAGATCCGGCCCCTTGGTCTTGATCGAGACCATCAGCGACTTGAACTCTTGCGCCTTGGAATCAATGCTCTCGTGACCGAGGATCTCGAGGCCGATGTCTTCTGCGTGTTCCTCAAACAGATTAGCGATGCCCCGGCCATAAACTTCGTTGTCGTCGAGAATGTAGATCTTGAGAAGGCCCATCTCCTTGGCCCAGTCGGCAGCCAGCGTCCCTTGCAGGTCGTCCGCGGGGACCACGCGGACGTAGTTCAGTTTTCCCGTGGGGCGATAGACTTCCGGTTCGCTGGGATCGCCGGTTTCCGGTTTGGTCAGACCGGGCCAGGTGTTCGCCGGACTGACCATGAGCAATTGGGCTCGGTTGAGGATCGGCATCGCAATTTTGGCGGCTCCACTGTTGTAGGTCCCGATGTATGCCATTACGTTGGGGTCTTTAACCGCTTGGTCGGCGTTGGAGGTTTCCGCTTCAGCCGTCCACTGACCGGCCGCTGCCGTGGCGTCGTCAAGATCCAAAAAATTGATCTGAAACTCACCGACCTTGCTCTCGATATCGTCGATGGCCATCTTGATGCCGTTCACGATCGTGTCGGTCTGTTGCTTAGCACTGCCGGTGCGTGGGAAGCTCGACACAATTGTGATCACGTTCGGAGTGTCGCTCGTTGTTGCGGTACCGTTCGCAAAGACGCCATTTCCGGATGCGTTTTTCGCCGGAGGATTGCAACCCACCACAGCCAATCCGGCAATTAGAACGGTGTAGGGAAACCACAGCGTACGCGCGGGAAACATGTCAAAACCCTTGAAAGACAGATTGTGATGAACGCCCCTGAGTATAGGGAGATGATAAACCAACCGCCAACGAAGACGCCGACTCTGTGAGGCGTTATTCCGAAACGAGAAGATCAGCGGTGTTGTTTGTCGTCGCTTGCACAATCTCTTTGGTTCGGTCCACTTCAAGTGGGAGGGCTGGAGGATCGGATCACGGATGCATGAAACGCGGCGCCCTTTGGGGAAACACGAAACTCTTTGGTGCTGTCTCGAAAACAGCCTGCATCGGAAAGGTAATTCCACACGGGAGGTGTTGAGATTGGCCAGAAACGTTCAACCCAAGACCGGCGAGCCGCATATCATAGGGCCGATTTTGCAGGGGGTGGGGGGGGGCTCGTTGCCATCGTTGAAAGACATTTGGCCGTGAGTGGCCTAAGATTCGCGGTGAAACTGTTGCCGCCTCGGAAGGCCGGAACGGAACAACGGACAGAGAAAAAAGAGGAGTGGCACCGTCAGGCGTTGTGGGTGGTCCAGAGATGTCCTTTGTTTCAGTCAAGGGCTTTGATAGGCTCGGTGAGATGTTTCCTTGAGGTCAGCAGACGAGACACACGCATGAAACGAAATCCCCGTGTGGGTCACTGGATTCTTTTCGTTTTCCAGTACGCTGTGATGAGCCGACTCGTCATCCATCCGCTGCATGCGGAAGAAGATCGCTTCGACTGGAGTGGGGCGAAGGAGTTGTCTCCCGGAGTGCGTTACGTGCACTTCGAAACCGAGCTTCCACGGAAGATGGTGACGAACTGCCTGCAGATCGATTCGCAGGCTCCGGGGATCAAGTTTCTCTCGACTCCCCGACGCAAAGGGTGGGAGCTTGGAAAATCCGAGACCAATCGTCAGACGGTGCGAAACTTCATCCGCAGTTCGCGAAACACGCGTTGCAAGCTCGTGGCTGCTGTGAATGGGGACGCGTTCTCGCCGTGGCCGGCTCCGTATCAGAATGAGGATCCCACCGATCTCAGTGGCTTGGCGATCACCAACGGAGAGATCGTTTCTAAGTCAACGGGCACGCCTTCTCTCCTCGTCATGAAACGGGGGACACTGACGTTCGCAACGATGTCTCCGGACGACGATCTCTCAGAAATCGAAACGGCGATCAGTGGATTTGGATGGTGTCTGGTTGATGGACAGGCCCCCGCCAGTGGTGATGAACGGCACCCCCGTACGGGTTTCGGTCTGTCTCAGGATGCACGTTATCTCTTCCTGCTGACGATTGATGGGCGACAACCCAACAGCATCGGGGCGACCACTCATGATCTGGGGCAGTTGCTCAAGATGTTCGGAGCCCATGTCGGGATCAACATGGATGGCGGCGGATCGACGACGATGGCGTGGTGGAATCAGGACGCAGCGGAAGCGGACAAGTGCCAACTGCTGAACATCCCCGTGGGGGCGGGGCGGGTTCCGACGCTGGCCCAAACGGTTGCTCCACTAGTCGCCACAGAACGTGCCAACGGGAATAACTTCGGAATTTACTATCTTGCTCCGTGAGGGTATGAATCCTTTCGCTCAAGAGTCTGTGGAACACATCTCGCTCCAGCGCCGCAAAGAAAACGGAATGTCCGTGCTGGGTGATGTTTGGACACCGCGATTTTGAGGGTTGATTCGTGACGGATTGAGAACCGTATTTCGGCGCGATGGGTCCTCTGTGGGTGTGGGTGTGGGTGTGAATGGGTACGCTCACGCGGGAACTGAGGTCTGCACTCGCTGGACCTGTGACGTTTGCTGCTCACATCGTTCGGCCAAAAATCGACAAGGCGGGGGGAGCGTTTCAGCGACCAGGAGAGGTCTTCACCGGACCTGCGATTTTACCCATGGAATGATCGGGATTGGGAAAGAACTCTTTCAAAGGCAGCGTCATGAGCTCGACGGACTCCGTTTCGTACAATCTCGAGGCAGCCTCACCGTCGATGATTGATCGGGTGTGCGGCATGACGGTCGCCCCGGCTTGCGTAGCCGGTTCGCAGGTCCATAACGGGACGACCTACGTCTTCTGCTCGATCGCGTGTCAGCGACAGTTCATCGCGGCACCCGATCGCTACACGGTGCCGCAGTCCGAGCATTCGTGCTGCTCCTCAAAGTTGCCGGTGGGACTGCCGGCAATTGACCCTGTCTGTGGCATGACGGTGGTTCGCGACGAAAAGGCCGCCATCGCGCACCACGGCGGGCAGACCTGGCACTTTTGCAGCACGCACTGTCAGAGGAAGTTCATCGCCGATCCCATGCGCTATTTGAAGAAAACACGTCCGATGGTTGAGACGGCGGCAACGCAAGAGGTAGGGTACACCTGTCCGATGCACCCGGAGGTGGTCAGCGATCATCCCGGCCCGTGCTCCAAGTGCGGAATGGCCTTGGAACCCTGCACCATCGCCTTGCAGGACGGGCCAAGTCAAGAACAGACGGACATGACGCGGCGGTTCTGGAGGAGCCTTGTCCTCGGGTTACCGATCTTCATGGTGGCGATGGCCGACATGTTCCCTCACAATCCACTCCACCACTGGGAGACGCTGCTCAACGGGGGCCAACTGCTGCTTGCCACGCCGATCGTCTTCTGGTGCGGTTGGCCGTTTTTTGAGCGGGCATGGCTGTCGCTCCGCAACCTCAGCCCGAACATGTTTACACTGATCGCGATGGGTGTGGGATCGGCCTACGTCTACAGCCTGATCGCCACGGTCGCACCGGGAGTCTTTCCAGACGGCTTTCGCCACGCGAACGGTTCGGTGATGCCGTACTTCGATACGGCGGTCGTGGTCACCGTACTGATCCTGCTCGGTCAGGTCGTGGAGCTTAAAGCCCGCAGCCAAACGAGCGGAGCGATCAAGCGACTGCTGGGCCTTGCACCGAAGACAGCATGTCGAGTGACATCCCTTGGCGTGGAACAGGATGTGTCACTGGAGCTGATTCGGCCGGATGACTTGCTCCGCGTTCGACCCGGTGAAAAGCTGCCCGCTGACGGCATCGTTGTCGAGGGACGTAGCTCGGTCGATGAGTCGATGATCTCCGGGGAACCGATCCCGGTCGAGAAACAGCCGGGAGACAGCATCATCGCGGCCACCATCAACGGCACAGGCAGTCTGTTGATTCGCGCCGAAAAAGTTGGTTCCGAGACACTGCTCGCGCAGATTGTCAGTATGGTTGGCGACGCCCAGCGAACTCGTGCTCCCATTGAGCGGTTGGTTGATCAGGTGTCGCGGTACTTCGTCCCCGCAGTCATTGGCGTGAGCGTGTTGACGTTTGTCGTCTGGAGCCTGTTTGGAGCCGAACCAAGGCTGGCTCACGCACTCGTGAATGCTGTCGCCGTTTTGATTATCGCCTGTCCGTGCGCGTTGGGTCTGGCGACGCCGATGTCGATCATGGTCGGAGTCGGACGCGGTGCGGAGAATGGTGTCCTGATCAGGAATGCCGAAGCGTTGGAAGTCCTGCAACGAGCCGACACGCTCGTGGTGGACAAGACCGGGACGCTCACCGAAGGCAAGCCGCGTCTGCTCAGTGTCGAACCGACAGAAGGCTTCATGGCCGACGAGGTGTTGCGACTGGCAGCGTCACTGGAGCGAGGCAGCGAACATCCGCTGGCTGATGCCATCGTGAAGGGAGCCGCAGAACGGGGCCTGACGCTGGTCCACGCGAATGAGTTTCAGACGATCACCGGCAAAGGAGTCACCGGCCTCGTGGAGGGAAAACAAGTCGTGCTGGGCAACGCGCGAATGATGTCAGATCACGGAATCAACATCGCAAACAAAGCCACTCGGATGGACGAACTGCGTGGTCAAGGGCAGACCGTAATGAGTCTCGCCATCGACGGACGCTTCGCGGGACTGATCGGTGTGGCCGATCGGATCAAGACCACCACGCCGGAGGCGATACACGCACTGCACGAGGCGGGATGGAGAATCATCATGCTGACTGGCGATAGCCGCCGCACGGCCGATGCGGTCGCCAAGTCATTGGGGATCGACGAAGTGATTGCCGAGGTACTACCGAATCAAAAGCTCGAAGTGATCAAGCGTTTGCAAGCCGAGGGGTCTGTGGTCGCGATGGCCGGAGACGGGATCAACGATGCCCCCGCGCTGGCTCAGGCTCACATTGGTATCGCGATGGGTTCGGGCACCGACGTGGCGATGGAGAGTGCCGGGATCATACTCGTGCGGGGTGATCTGCGGTCGCTGGTGCGTGCTCTGCGCCTGAGTCGGGCCACGATGGCCAACATCCGACAGAACTTGTTCCTGGCGTTCGTCTACAACGTGGCCGGTATTGCTGTGGCAACGGGGTTGTTCTATCCAACCGCCGGCCTGCTGATCTCACCTGTCTGGGCCAGCGTGGCGATGAGTCTTAGTTCGCTGTCCGTGGTGAGCAATGCGCTCCGATTGCGGAGAGTCCCACTGTGACGTCATCCGCGTGCACGATTCTCAACCTCCATCGGGTCCGAAGACCAACCGACGGACCCTGTCAGACTGTTATCGGCGAATGCGATTCGGCCCTCGTCAAAGTTAGTCAGTAGGCACGCACTCGAGGAGTGGCAGACCCCGATCTGGCGACCGAGGGAACCGTGACTCGCATTGGCTTCGTGGTCGTTTTTGCGAGTTCGATGCGCAAATTCTGCTGCATGAATCGCAGGACATCGGCAGGAGAAAGAAGCGATCGGGCGCTTGCGAAGGTTCCGTTCGCTCCTTAACTTCACCGAGGATTCATCAGGCGTCACATCAGTCATCAATCGCATGGAGGAGCCTCGAACATGGCAGCAAGGAATGGACGTGCCACGGGCAGAGGGGGCGTGAGTGCAAAATCGATCGAGGCTGGCAGCAAACACCCTGGAAAGAGCATCACGCCGAACCCGCGTGCTCAGCCGGTGAAGACCGCAGCGACGCAGGCTGGCGCCGCGAGTGGAAACATCTCGCGATCGACTGGCATTCAGCCCGTGAAGGGCAATGCGGCGACGAAAACGTCCGACTCGCTGACATTGAAGGATCGTTTGTCGCGTTTGACCTATGCGCGTGCTGTGCCGTTGCTCGGCGAAAACGGAGCAAAGTTGATTGTGGCCGGGTCGCGCCGTGAGATTGATCTGAAGCAGCAGGTGTACAACGGCAGAGATCTTTTTCGCGTGACGTTTCCCGGCACAGGTCGAGGTCCGAGCGAGGCGATCGTGACATTGACGTTGCTGACCATGGGACCCGATCGACTTCACTGGAATTGCACGGCATGCAAGGTTCCTTGCGAGCATGTTGGGGCCGCATTTTCCTTGATTCTGAACCAGAAGACGGCTCTCGGATTTGCCGTCGTTCCCCGAGATGAGGACGAGGTTCGACCGACCACCGAAGAGGAACTGATTCATCAAGCACTGGCCGAACGGAGTCAACGAGCACAGGTCGAGAAGATGAATGTCACTTCGGCAGATCTCTCGACGCCGTGGGCCGATTACGCAGTGACTTCGGCGCTCTCAGGCAAGACGTATCGCGTTGCCCTGCGTGGCACCGCACGTGGAGATTCGTACTGTTCCTGCCCGGACTATCGCATCAATACGCTGGGGACCTGCAAGCACATCCTGCACACGTTCGACAAGATACGAAAGACGTTTTCCGCCAGCGACATGAAGAAACCGTACCAGCGGACGTCGTTCAGCGTGTCCGTGGATTATGCACGCGACCTCACACTCCGGTTGCTCATGCCCGCAACGCTTGATCCGGAATCAGCGGCCATTGCCGAGACACTGCGAGGACAACCGATTGACGACGTACAGGATTTGCTGAAGCGGATGCGGCAACTGGAACGTCTCGGTCAGCGAGTGGCTGTCTATCCCGACGCGGAAGAGTTCATTCAACAGAAACTGTTTCAGCAACAAACGGCCGAGCGGATGGCCGAGATTCGTCGCGATCCCAAGTCGCATCCGCTGCGAACGTCACTCCTCAGAACAGAACTGCTCCCTTATCAGATGGATGGGATCGCCTTCGCGGTCTCGGCGGGTCGGGCCGTCCTGGCCGATGAGATGGGGCTGGGGAAGACGATTCAAGGGGTCGGCGTGGCGGAGATGTTGGCTCGCGAATCTGACATCAAAAGAGTACTCGTCGTCTGCCCTGCCTCGCTCAAATCGCAATGGCGAAATGAGATTGAACGGTTCTGCGGTCGCAGCGTGCAACTGGTCGGCGGCGCCTCAGCCGAACGTGGCTCGCAGTATGGTAGCAAGGCGTTTTTTACGATCTGCAATTATGAACAAGTGCTGCGGGATATCCTCGAGATTGAGCGGATGACATGGGATCTGATCATTATTGATGAAGGGCAGCGAATTAAGAACTGGGAATCGAAAACGAGCCGTGTCATCAAAGGCTTGCGTTCGCGGTTTGCGTTGGCGCTGAGTGGGACGCCGCTGGAGAATCGGTTGGATGAGTTGTATTCCGTGGTGCAGTTCATCGACGACCGGCGGCTGGGGCCCGGCTTTCGTTTTTTCCATCATCACCGCGTTGTTGATGAGCGAGGTAAGGTGCTGGGCTACAAGAATCTCGCCGAGTTGCGGGAAAACTTGGCGCCAATCCTGCTCCGTCGCACACGCAGTTCTGTCCAGCAACAGCTGCCGCCACGCACCAACGAGATCATCCGCATTGCACCCACGGCGGAGCAGGCGGAGATGTCCACATCGCATCTGCAACAAGTTCGCCGTATCACGAGCAAACGATTTCTGACCGAGATGGATCTGATCCTGCTGCAGAAGGAGTTACTGCTCTGCCGCATGGCGGCCAATAGTACCATTCTCGTCAACAAGGTGCAGCCCGGTTTTTCCAGCAAGCTCGCAGTCATCGACGATCTACTCGAGCGATTGTTCCAAGAACACGGTCGCAAGTCGCTCGTATTCTCGGAATGGACGACGATGCTCGACTTGATCGAACCGATTTTGAAGAAGCATAAGCTGCCGTTCGTTCGATTGGATGGTTCGGTCCCGCAGAAGAAACGTTCGGCGTTGGTTCACGAGTTTCAGACCAATCCCGAATGCAAGCTGTTTCTGACAACGAATGCGGGATCGACGGGCCTCAATCTGCAAGCGGCCAATACGGTGATTAACGTTGATTTGCCGTGGAATCCGGCCGTGCTCGAGCAACGCATTGCGCGGGCCTATCGCATGGGGCAGCAGAACCCGGTCGATGTCTACATCTTGGTGACAGAAGACACACTGGAAGAACGACTCCTGGCCACACTCGCCGCGAAGCAAGACCTTGCTCTGGCGGCGCTTGATTCCGAATCGGAAGTGGATCAGGTCTATCTCGCCAGTGGCATGGAAGAACTCAAACGCCGCCTCGAAGTCCTGCTCGGTCCGCGTGCTGAGGCACACCTGGAACAGAGCCTTGGCCAGACAGAACGCTCGGAAACGGGTCAGTTCACGCCCACTCCCCTCGTCACCACGCAGGACTCTCCGCATTCCCCAGAGACGCGAAACGGCACGTCATCGCACGATCCCGCGAACGCTGGTGGCTTCGCATTTGGCAACCAAAGGGCTTCGCCAGAAGATGCCGCACGCCGCGAACGAGTCTCCGTAGCGGGAGGCCAACTTCTCGCCGCCGCCGTCGCGCTGTTGAGTGAACTCCTGCCCAGTCGTCCCGAGACAGAGGCGTCGCGCCAGTTGGCGGAAACTCTCAAACAGGGATTCGCTGACTGTCTTCATCGCAACCAATACGGCCAAACGCAACTGACGTTCACCCTGCCTGATCCCTCTGTCTTGAATCACTTGGCTGATTCGCTAGCGAAGCGACTGACCCGTTGACTACGATGGCTTCCCGTCAGTGGACTCAGTTCTCGTTTGTGGAATGCAAACGTCAGTTCATCGCTCGTCGCTGCAACCGCGGCAACGACCGATGGAAATTCTTCTCTTTCAATAAGAATCCAATCCCCGAGAGGGCATGTCATGGATAATCTCCTCTCGGGCATTCATCAGTTTCACGCACAGGTCTTTCAGCGTGAGAAAGAGTTTTATTCGGATCTTGTCGCGGGGCAGAGTCCCCGCACGATGTTCATTGGTTGCTCGGATTCGCGTGTCGATCCGACGATTATTACCCAGTCGGGACTCGGCGAACTTTTCGTGTTGAGGAATGCGGGGAACATCGTGCCGTGCTATGGGGCGTCGAACGGCGGCGAACCAGCGACGATTGAGTACGCAGTGACGGCGCTCGGAGTCAAAGACATCGTGATTTGTGGGCACTCCGGCTGCGGTGCTCTGCAGGCGATGCTCAACCCCGACCAAATGGTTAAGCTCCCGCTGGTCAAGAGTTGGTTGAATCATGCCGAAGCGACGCGGCGAATTGTGGAAGAAAATTACGCGCAGGCGACGGGAGCGGCCTTGCTGGATATTGCGGTGCGCGAGCATGTTCTGGTTCAGATCGAGAACCTCCAAACACATCCCTGCGTCGCTGTAAAGCTGCAACGAGGCGAACTGACTTTGCATGCGTGGGTTTATCTGATGGAATCGGGAGACATTCTCGCGTACTCTACAGCAGACGGCGGCTTTGCATCACTGACAGGATTGGCGCGTCACGAGGCCTCGCAACGGAGGGTGGCCAATCCACGTCAATCCAAGAAATCGTGACCAATGTCGTGGAGGATTGATGCCATGGCAACCGTGATTGCCGAGCCCGAGTCTAGCAGCCTGTTGGGACGCATCGAGGAGGCGGTGCTGTGGCTCGACGAGTTTCTGTGAAAAAAGACAGGCGAGGTGTCCGGGCTCGTTTTTTTGGCAGGATCTTTCCGGCTAGAGAAATGCGTCGAGCTTTGGAAACGCGGATCAACGACACTTGCCACGCCGGGCCTAACCCACGCGGCGATACGACCCTTGAACACCGAGAGAGACTCACCGTGGCCGTTCACATGTTTGCCGACTCCCCGCCTGATGACACGCCGAAGCGGACCATGCTGACAGAGGGTATTCGTGAGAAACGTCAGATTGAGCGTGAGTTTGGCGTCCCCGTCCCTGGTGAAATCTTGCCGATCGAACTCTGGACCAACACCGCGTTGAAAGCGATGCCACCAGAACAGCCTTGCAATTGGAAAATGCTGTTTGAACGAGACGCTCCGGTCATGCTCGACATCGGCTGCGGCAACGGTCGCTCGACCCTCTCCTCCGCCGTCTGGAGACCCGGATTTGACCACCTTTCCACTGATGTATTGCCCGTCGTCATCCGCTACGCCACACGACGAGCCAACCAGCGTGGGCTGACAAACGTGAAGTTTGCCGTTATCGGTGGGCGAGAACTGTTGGCCGAGTACATCGCGCCGCAGTCCGTTGCCGAAATCCATGTCTATCACCCGCAGCCGTATTACGAACACAAGCAAATTCACAAACGACTCATCACGCCCGAGTTTATCGCGTTGGTCCATCGGTCACTCGTGCCCGGTGGATTATTCGTCCTGCAAACAGATAGCCCCGCCTATTGGAAGTATATTCAGCAGATCGTCCCGCTCTTCTTTGAGTTTGAAGAGCATTCTGGCAAATGGCCCGATGCGCCCAAAGGTCGTACACGCCGCGAGATCATCGCCCTGCGCGAAAAGCTGCCCGTGTTTCGGAGCACGGGAAAGCCTCGCACAAACATCTCGGCCGCCGACGCGATCGCCTTGGCGGAGTCATTACCGGCTCCTCGCTTCGACGCCGATCGTGGGTTGATGGCCCTCGACAAAATGGAGCGAGAATCGTCGAACCGCCCGCAGGCAGGTGGACGGCGAAACAAAGGTGTCAGTCCTTCCTGACAGATTTGCTTCGCCACACACAGCAGATCCCGCAAGGCCTCGTCAAAGCCTCGTACGCGGTATTACCCACGCTGATCCGTTGGCACGGGTCTGCGGCCCTTGCCTGTGTCCTCTCTGTCGCCCCGCTCGGAAGTGTCATGGCGATTCAGCTGCACGCCCAAGAGTGGCTGAGCAGCGAATCGTGGCTGACATGGGGTTGCCTGCGCTAGGCACACACGCAAGGGCTTCTCTTCGGTTGGCTCAGCAATGTGTTCATTGCATTCCTGTATTACGCGGTACCTCGACTGGCCAACCGGCCTGTGATCAGCGTTAGACTGGGTTGGATTTTGTTCTCGGTGTGGAACTTTTTGCTCGATTTACCAGGCTGGATCTTGGTGCACATCGGGATCATCCAGCCGCTTGAGTGGGCGGAATTTCCGCTGCTTGTGGATGCCGCCGCAACACAAGATTTGGTTTTGGCGTGCATGCAGTTCGTCGTCCCGCTTGCTGCTGCGGAGCATTCGAAGGCGACGACTTTATTGAAGGCAGAGTGCGCAATCTACTACGGGAACACGGGGCGTGGAGATGGTCTCTCCGCACGGCGACTCGCTCCCGCGCCGACCAACGTTCGTGAACAACAACCGACGCAGGTTATGGCCGAGTTGGCGTTGAAAAACGGCGTTCGCGGCACGTCGATGCCGAAGTGGCAAGGCACGTTGACTTTCGATGAACAACGCATGCTGGCGCGGTACGTCGAAACACTGTTTGCATTGAAGGAACCACCGTCATGGCCGTGAATTTGATCGTCATCGCGATCACGTGTTTGATGACGGGTTTCATTGTCGTGTGGTTCGGTCCATCGCCCAGCCGTCGTCGGAGGATCGAGGCCCGCCAATACCAGACTTTTGGAATGGGACAGAACGGAATGACGATGGCAACCGCCGTCGGAGGATCTGCGGTCCGTCCGCGGAGTTGACCGACTGTCGATCCGCTTCGGAACGGGTATCAGACTGCCGAATGTCGATGCCGATTCCATGTGAGCAGATGCCGAGGCCATCGCTGGAACAGGGGCTCGCAAGGTCGGTCGCCGGCAGCCAAGATTCGCTTGTCCGTCGCCTATGTCATCAGATCCGCTGCTGGCGGAGAGTGGTTGTTTTTTTTAGCCAAGTGGCGTCTTTCGGCTGCGATCCGGTTGTGCCGAAAGCCGCAGGGAATCGCTACGAGCAATCTCGCGCGTGCTAGGACTGCCGTCCAAGGGGCCGAACACGGACGTGTCCCCTTGGAGACAGTGCTTCCAAGCAAGCCACCTCGCAACAGACGACGAACTTCTTCGCATGTTCTTCACAATCGGTCGCGAACAACGCTAAACAGTCGCCGGATTTCTCTTTTTCGCGCTCTCCTTTTGTGAATTTTTTTTCATCAACTCAACATCAAGTCTTGACGTGATTGCGTTCCAATCCTCTCACCATTGATGGTCGGGTTTGGGGCTGATCACCCCGGAGTTGCTGAATGCGGACGGAGTCGTGTTTAGCCCTGAGAAACGTTGCTGCTGACGGGAGTGTCGGCGAATTGAAGGGTTGTCAATGGACGATTGGTGACGAGGTCGCTTGCCAGTGTCGTCCGTGGAATCGTGTGCTCCAGACATTATCAAAAATTCCTAGTTTTCAAAAACTCGTTCTAGAAGGAAGAATCAAGTATGACTAAGTTAAGGTTTTCTCGTCCGGCTGCCGCCCGACAAGGTTTCACGCTCATCGAACTGCTGGTGGTGATTTCGATAATCGCCATTCTCGCGGCACTGCTGTTGCCTGCGATTCAATCGGCCCGCGAGGCGGCTCGAACCGTTCAGTGTCAGAACAATCTGCGTCAAATCGGCATTGGCTTGCATGCGTTTTCGAACTTCGATCCGGAAACGCGTTTCTCGACAGGAGCTTATGATTCAAACCGTGACGGCTGCATGGACACGTACGGGTGGGTGGCCGACATCATCAAGGTTAAGGCGGGGTACCCACAAGCGTTGCGTTGTCCTTCGAACGTCATTCGTGGGTCTGAAAAGTTGAATGACATGCTCGGCATCAGTTCGTCGAATGCGAATGCCGCACCGGTCGATCGCCTGAACAAGGGCGCCTGTGCCGCCATGTTCGCCTTGCCGGCGAACGATCCGGTCCGCGTGGCACAGATGGGTGAGTTGCTCAAGAGTGGGCACGGAACGAACTACGCAAGCAGTTGGCACATGGTCCGCGGCGGTCCTCTGTTGGTAAACGGTACAGGCAATGTCCTGTT
>Ga0315287_10005001_pt1 | contig 12994 bp, 15 predicted proteins | sample YL17G11_0_MG_FD_205037 | JGI IMG/M metagenome (GOLD analysis project Ga0315287, IMG submission 205037) | Sediment microbial communities from Yellowstone Lake, YNP, Wyoming, USA - YL17G11_0 | ecosystem: Environmental > Aquatic > Freshwater > Lake > Sediment | place: USA: Wyoming | collected...
ACTTGTGTTATTGTACCGGCGATGGATCAGCTTGCACCGCGCGTGGCGGTTGTGTCGATCGGCGACGAGGTGCTGCGCGGCGATACTGTAGACACCAATATGGCGTTTCTGTTCGCCGAGCTCTACGAGCGCGGCGCGCGGCCGCAACTCGGCCTGACGCTGCCCGACGACCTGCCGGTGATCGTCAAACAGCTGCGCGAGCTGGCCAGCAGCTTCGACTGGGTGCTGACCGGCGGCGGCATCGGCCCCACGCCGGATGACAAGACGCGCCAGGCGGTGGCGGAGGCCTTCAAATTGCCGCTGGAGATGAACGAGTTCGCGCTGGCGGAATACGCGCGCCGGCGCGGCACGCTGCTCAACCCCGGCCAGCGCGAGATGTGCCGCCTGCCGGCTGGCTGCGAGCTGATCTGGGGCGAGGGGACGCATGCGCCGGCCTTCCGCGTGGCCAACGTGTTTGTGCTGCCCGGCGTGCCGCAGGTGCTGCGCGCGATGTGGGCGGCGATCGCCGAGCGCTTCCACGGCCCGGCGGTGCACGTGGCGCGCTTCCGCGCGCGCAGCGGCGAGTCGCGCTGGGCCGACCTGATGGCGCAGTTCGTCGCGCGCTACCCCGAGCTGGAGTTCGGCAGCTACCCGCGCATCGAAGGCGGCTGGTATTCGGAGCTCACCGTGCGCGGCCACAACGCCGAGCTGGTCGAGCGCGCCGCCCGTGAGTTCCAGGCCGCGATCGACAGCCTTTCGGACCAGTCACAGCAGTAGCCGGCTGCTGGCGCAAACTGAGCTAGGCATCATCACTTGCGTCGCCCAACAGCTCCTGTACGAAACGCACGGCGGCGCTGCGCGTGTCCTCGCCGCTGAAGCCGCGCCCGGCAAGGTAAGCGGCGACGGCGGCGCTGAGACGCAGTCGCAATTGCATCGCCAGCTCGCGCTCACTGCGCGCCGCGGGCGCAAGCTTGCGCCTGAGCTGCGCCAGCTTGGAGCTGAACTGCGGGCGATGGCCGGTCAGCAGCCGCGCTACTTCCCCCGCCTCGTCGATGGCGCCCGCCTGGGCCTGCACGATTTCGGCGGCCAGTGCCGGCGGGCAGCCGCGCGTGAACAGCTCCTGGCGCAGCTTGGCGCGGCCGATGCCGCCGCGGCCGAGCAGCTGCGCTACGAAGGTCGTCGCCGCGCGCCGGTCGTCGAGGTAGCCCATGCGCTTGCACTCGCCGATGACTCTGGCGACGTGCGCCTCGCTGACCGACGGCGCTTGAAGCTTGCGCTGCAGCTCGGCGACGAAATGCTCGCGGCGCGAGAGCAGCCGCAGCGCCTTGTCATACAGCAGATCGTACGCCGACTGCGCGGCCAGCTCGGCCCACAGCTCGGGCGCGATGGGCTCACCGGCCGCCAGCCCGGCGGGTATATGCTCGTTCGGCAGGCGCAGGCTGTCGCCGCCATCGATGACGATCTCCGTCCAGGTCCGGTTGCGCCGCGGGATGAGCTTGGCGATCAGGGGCATGGCACAAGCATAGCGCTTGCAGACGGCGCCGGTGGCGCGGCCTCTGCTAGCATAACCGCGTGAGCCTGGAGTACATGCTGGCCGAGCTGCGGCGCCCACCGCGGGTGCTGGCCGCGCTCGCCGGCATCCCGGGCCTGTACCTGGTGGGCGGTTACCTGCGCGAGCTGTACCGCGGCGGGCAGTCCCAGGACATCGATCTCGTGGCCCCGCAGCCGCTGGCGCCTGTGCTGGCCGCCATTGCCGAGACACTGGGCGTGCAGCCTTTTGAGATGAACCAGCGGTTCCAGACGTATCGCTTCGAGCACGGCGGGCTGCACATCGACCTTACGCCGCTGCATGAGGACGGGCTGGCGGCGGACCTGGCACGGCGCGACTACACGGTGAACACGCTCGCCGTGCCGCTGGCGCGGCTGGGAGCGCAGCTCAGCGTCGACGATGTGCGAGCGCATGCGCAGGCATTCGCCGACCTGGACGATGGCGTGCTGCGCATGCTGTCGGCGGAGAACCTGGCGGACGATCCGCTGCGCATCATGCGCGGCTACCGCCTGGCCGCCTGCGAAGGCCTGAAGCCTGAGCCGCAGACCCGCGCCGCGTGGGCTGCGCTGGCGGCGCACGTCACCGAGTCCGCGGCGGAGCGGCTGCACGAGGAACTGCTGGCCTGGCTCGGGCGCGCATCGCAGGTGGCCGAGACGCTGCGCTGGTGCGCCGAGGACGGCGTGCTGTGGCAGCTGCTGCCACCGCAGCAGCAATGCGTGGGATGCGAGCAGAACGGGTACCACCATCTCGACGTGTGGCAGCACACGCTGGAAGCGCTGGCGCAGTTCGATGCCATGCACGCGCAGCTGCCAGCGGAGCTTGCGCCGTGGCGCCGCGAGCTTGCAGAGGCCTGGGACAAACCGGTCTCAGGCATGGCGAACGCCGGCACACTCACGCGCCTGGCGCTGCTGCTGCACGACATCGGCAAGCCGGCGACGCGCGCGCTGGAGGCGGATGGGCACATCAGCTTCCACGAGCACCAGCGCGTCGGCGTGGAGCTGGCAGGCGAGCTGCTCAGCCGGCTGAAATTCGCCGGCGCCGAGATCGACTACGTCAGCCTGCTGGTGCAGGAGCATCTGCGGCTCGGCTTCTACAGCGAGCACGCGCCGCTGCCGCCCAGGCTGGTGTATCGCTTCACGCTGCGGCTTGGTGCCGCCACGCCGCTGGCGCTGCTGCACGCGCTGGCGGATTGCGCCGCCACCCGCGGGCCGCTGAACGACGGCAAGCTGGCCGAGCACCTGCGCGCCGCGGCTGAGATCCTGTCGCATTACTACGCGCAGGACGTGGTGGCGGCGCCGCCCGTGCTGCTCGACGGCCATGCCATCATGCAGCTGCTGTCCATCGGCGCCGGGCCGGAGGTCGGGCGGCTGAAGGCGGCGCTGCTTGAAGCCACCGCGGTCGGCGAGGTCAAGTCTGTGAAGCAGGCCGCGGCGCTGCTCCGTCGCTTACATCAACAGCAGCCGGGCGGCGCTGAATAGGCGCAGCAGCGCAGGCCAGGCCTGCGTCCTTTCATGCCAGCCCGGTGCTTACTCAGTGTGTGCCCCTGAATCTACCTACTTAGTGTGCACGTCGCTGCGCATTCAGCGCCGGTAAAATTCTGCACCTTGTTCGGCGATTTTCCGCGTAGCTGAAAACAAGTAGTCCTATGCAGGGTAGTAACCTTACGGACTAATGGTCATGAAACAGAGTCTCAGTCGCACCCCGCGCAGTAGCGCACCAGGTCAGGGCTTGGCTGCGGGCGGGACATCCCTTAGCTCTTGAACGGAGGAGCGTGATGCGCATGACAACTACACATAGCTTCATTTACTGGCTCGACCGGTTAGTAATCATCGGAGCGTTTGCCGCGCTGGCAGGCTGCGGTGGGACCGCAGCCGAGCGCGTGGCCCTCGACCAGCCGAGCGCTGTGCCCTTCGCGGACATGCTGCCGCCGGTGCCACGTGATGCGGGCGGCGGCCACCAGGCCAGCGTTGCGCAAACCAACACAGTCAACGGCATTGACAGTTTCAGCCAGTCCGGCGGGGCGATGGCCGATGGTACGGGCATGAACCTGCCAAGCGCGGCAGGCGGCATCCAGTGGTCGATCTACCGTTACATGACGGGCGGCAACACGCCGGTCAGCATGTTCGTCGACTACACCGTGCACACCGGCACTTCCACCTGGCTTGGCGTGGCGGACTTCGTGCGCGGCGCCTGGGTCATCGACGGTCCCTACGCCAGCGGTGACGTCAAGACCCTCAGCAGTAACAACATGTCGCCAGGCGGCGACCTGTTCTTTCTCGTCGTCACCTATGACGGCACGGACACGACTGTCGACAGCGCCACCATCACCGTTGATACGGGAGCGCCGCGCTTCAACATCAGTGGTACCGTGCTTGCGGACGGCGCCACGCCGCTGGCCGGCGTGACGATGACATTGACGCCGGGCGGCAGCACCGTGCTGACCGACGCTTCCGGCGTCTACACATTCGCTAACGTCCTCGATGGCGACTACACCATCGCGCCGTCGCTCAGCGGCTACAGCTTCTCGCCAACCAGCTCGCCTGTCACGGTGAGCGGCGCTGCAGTCAGCGGCGTGGACTTCACGGCGCTGGCAGTACTCGGGCACTTCGTCGGCGGGACGGTGCTGCTTGACGGCACCACGCCCCTGGCCAACGTCACGATGACGCTGACGCCAGGCGGCACCACGGTGCTGACCAACGCCTCCGGCGTCTACGGCTTCAACGACGTGGCCGACGGGAGCTACACGGTTGCGCCGAGTCTGGCGAACCACAACTTTACGCCGACCAGCAAGCCGGCGGTAGTCAGCGGTGCCGATGTCAGCGGCGTGGACTTCTCGGCCACCGCGATCCCGCAGTCGTACAGCATCAGCGGCACCGTCAAGAAGGATGGCACTTCGCCACTGGCCAACGTGACGATGACGCTGACGCCCGGCGGCACGACGGCGACCACCAACGCCTCCGGCGTGTACACGTTCAACGGAGTGTCGGCGGGCAGCTACACCGTCACGCCCAGCCTGGCGAACTACAACTTCACGCCGACGAGCAAGCCGGTGAATGTCAGCAACTCCAATGTTACTGGCGTGGATTTCTCGGCCACGGCGATTCCTCAGACGCACAGCGTCAGCGGCACCGTGAAGCAGGACGGCACCTCGCCGCTGGCGAACGTGTCGATGAAGCTGACGCCCAGCAACGTCACGGTGACGACCAACGCCTCCGGCGTCTTCACCTTCACTGGAGTAGCGGCGGGCAGCTACACCGTTACGCCGACGCTCAACGGCTACACGTTCACGCCGGCCAGCAAGAGCGTCAACGTTTCCAGCGCTGACGTGACGGGCGTGGACTTCAGCGCCGCGGCGGTTGTGTCCGTGACGTACACCAACGACATCAAGCCGCTCCTAAACCTGAAATGCGTCGGCTGCCATGGCAGCTCTGGCGCCGCGGCGGGCGTGCAGCTGCAGGATTACACGCACGCCAAGGCCAACGCGTCGCTGTCGCTGGCGGCGATCAAGAACAACTCGATGCCGCCGGGCGGCCCCCTGACGCAGGCCCAGAAGGACCTGTTCCAGGCCTGGGTCGACGCCGGCGAGCCGCAGTAGTCAAACAGCCACCCAACCCACAAGTGCCTGCACCGCCATCGCGGTGCAGGCACCTTGCTACCCGCTCGCAGTTCCGCGGCAGCAGGCCGGGCGCATCATCATCCGCTAGAATTGATCCCGTGATGGCTGCTGATACTTCCCAGAGTAGTAGGCGCTTCTCGCGAGAGGAGCTGGCTCAGTTCGATGGCAAGGAAGGCCGCGCGGCTTACGTGCTCTACCGCGGCAAGGTCCATGACGTCACGGGCAGCAAGCTGTGGCGAAACGGCAAGCACGTCAATGCGCACTTCGCCGGCAACGACCTGACCAGCAACATGGCAGCCGCTCCGCACGAGGAAGACGTGCTCGATCGCTTCCCCGTGGTGGGCATCCTGTTCGAGGAAGTGGAGAAGGCTGCCGCCGGTCCGCCGAAGCTGGTGCAGCTGATCCTCGACCGCCACCCGCACCCCATCTCGGTGCACTTCCCGATTGCGCTGGGGCTGGTGGCGGCGCTGTTCACGGCGCTGGCGCTGCTGTACCACGAGCAGCCGGTGGCTTACACGTTCAGGGAATCGACGTATTACCTCCTGCTGGTCTGCGTGCTCAGCACCCCGCCGGCGATTGCCACCGGCCTGCTGAGCTGGGTCTACAACTACTCGACGATCTGGACGCCGATCTACCGCATGAAGGTCGGCCTGTCGGTGGTGCTGGTGGTGCTGTCTCTGGCGGCGCTGATCATCCGCTGGGCGGTGCCCCCTGAAGTACTGCACGGTGGGGTATGGTACTGGACGTACACATTGATTGTACTGGTGCTGGGCCCGGTGGTGGTGGGGCTCGGCTACTACGGCGGGAAGATCACGTTCCCGTCATAGCATCAAGGAGCGGCGATGAGCAAAGAAGACGAGCGCCAACTGGAACAGATGATCGAGATCGTGGCGCGGGCCATCCCCAAGGAACGGGACGCGGCCAGGCTTTATCGCGACACCGCCAAGCGCTCCAAGCGCGAGATGGTGCGCATGCTGTTCGACAAGCTGGCGACGCAGTCCGAGGAGCACGAGACCAAGCTGCGCGCGGCACTGGACGTGCTGCGCCGCGAGCTGGCGCAGCATCACGCCGCGGCGGGCCAGGCGGTGCCCCAGCAGGCGCTCGAATCGCAGGCTTTCAACGTCAACATCCGCCGCACGCTGCGCGTCACCAAAGAGATGCAGCAGCTGGCCCAGCAGGGGCTGGCGGAGGCCAATGACCCGAGCTGCCAGCATATGTACGAGACGATGCTGGAAAAGGCGCAGCTGCTGCGCGAGCTGGCGGAAGCCGAGGCCGAGAAGCATATCAACGCTGAGAAATGGGACTGAGCCGGCTGCCTGCGCCTGACTGCGACCTGGCGTCGACGAAGCAGTTCCCTTGCATGAGTTAACGTCCATCCGGCTGGGATGGGGTAGTATTGTGAGACAAGGTTAAGGAGGCAGCATGCGTAAGTGGCGTTGTATTCCCTGCGGTTACATCTACGATCCCGCGGAGGGCGATGCGGACGGCGACATCGCGCCGGGCACGCCGTTCGAGGACCTGTCGGACGACTGGATGTGCCCGATCTGCGGCGTCAGCAAGGAAGACTTCGAACCACTGGACGAAGAGTAGCCAGCCTTGCCGGAACTGCCGGAAGTCGAAACCGTAGCGCGGCAGCTGGCGCCGCTGCTCGCCGGACGGCGCGTGCGCGCGCTGCAGATCCTGGACCAGCGGCTCGCGGGCCAGTCCTGGCCTGACTTAAGCGGCTACTACATCGCCACAGTCGAACGCTGCGGCAAGCGTGTCGCCATTGCCCTTACCAGACGCAGGAATACGCCCCCCCAGCGCTGGCTGTGCGTGCACCTGCGCATGACGGGCAGGCTGATCTGGGTGGCGCAGACGCGGGGCGCGACCGCTGACGAGCGTCACCTGCGTGCGCGACTCGATCTCCACGGCGGCAGCCTGCTGTTCTACGACGCCCGGCGCTTCGGCACGCTCGAGCTGTGCGACGCGCATCCGCTGGGTGCAGAGAAAGGCCAGGATCCGCTGTCACCGGCGCTGACTGCCCTGGCGCTTGGCGAATTGCTGGCTGGCAGCCGGCAGGAGCTCAAGCCATGGCTGATGCGTCAGGACCGGCTGGCGGGCATCGGCAACATCTACGCCAGCGAGATCCTGTTCCTGGCCGGCATCAATCCGCAGCGGCCGGCTGGTGCGCTGGATACAGCGGAGGTGGCTGCGCTGCTGTGCGCTACGCGTACCGTGCTGCGCAAGGCGATCAAGCACTGCGGGACGACCTTCAGCGACTTCCAGGACAGCAGCGGCGAAATGGGGGGCTTCCAGCGCTTCCTCAAAGTGTACGGGCGAGCGGGCCAGCCCTGCCGCCGCTGTAGAGGGAAAATCGAGCGCATCATGCAGGGCCAGCGCAGCACGTTCTACTGTCCCGCCTGCCAGCCCTTGCCGCTAAAGCCGCGGCGCGGCAGGCGATGACGGCAGGTCGCACACGCTATAATCGCCATCCCCGGAGGCAACAGGCACTGCAGCGGGCTGAGCTAATCAACATCATTGAGGAGCACTGAATGCAGGAATTCACATCCGTCGACGACGTACTCGACTTTGCGATCGGCAAGGAGCAGGAGGCGTTCGACCTGTACTACGGCCTGTCGCAGCAGATGGTGGGCGAGGACATGCGCCACGTGTTCAAGGAGTTCGCCGCCGAGGAGCAGCGCCACAAGGCCAAGCTGGAGGAAGTGAAGGGCGGCAAGCAGCTGCTGAGTTCCGCGGCGCGCGTCAGCGACCTGAAGATCGGCGACTACTTGATCGACATCGTGCCCAGCGCCAACATGACCTACCAGCATGCGCTGATCCTGGCGATGAAGGCCGAGAAGGCGGCTTTCCGGCTGTACATGGACCTGGCGGCGAGCGCCGCGGACGCGGGGATGCAGGCGCTGTTCGAGTCGCTGGCCGTCGAGGAGGCCAAGCACAAGCTGCGCTTCGAGGTCGAGTACGACGATAACGTGCTCAAGGAGAACTAGCCCGAGTCACCGGCGAGACGCAGACGGCCTGCCGGCGCGGAAATGGATGCGCGGGCAGCCGTTAGATGAGAGCATGTCTCATTTGGACTGGGCATACATTAAAAAGCCACGCGGCGGAATATGAATTGCTAGTCCATCTGTACAGGGATTGGTAATGACTGAACGAGGCGCCATCTACAAGTGCACCCAGTGCGGCGACATGCTGGAAGTAGTGCATGAGGGCCCCGGCGGGTTCGTCTGCTGCGACCAGCCGATGAAGCTGCTCAAGGAGAACACCACCGACGCGGCCACAGAGAAGCACGTGCCGCTGGTGACGCGCGTGCCGGGCGGCGTGAAGGTGGTTGTGGGCAGCGTCACGCACCCGATGGAGGAGCAGCACTACATCGAGTGGATCGAGCTGCGCGCCGGCGAGCAGGTGCTGCGCCAGTTCCTGCGCCCGGGCCAGGCGCCGCAGGCGTTCTTCGCCACCGAAGCGCAGCACGTGACGGCGCGCGAGATGTGCAATCTACATGGTCTATGGAGGAATGAAGCATGATCGGCACGAAGGTAGAGAAAGCGCTCAACGACCAGATCCGGGAAGAGCTGTACTCGGCGTACCTGTATCTGCAGATGTCCGCCTGGTTCACGACGATCGACCTGCACGGCTTCGCCAACTGGATGCGCGTGCAATGCCAGGAGGAAATGGTGCACGCGTCGATCTTCTTTGATCACGTGCTAACGCGCAACGGCAGCGCAGTGCTGCAGGCGATCAGCGCGCCGCCCGCCAAGTGGGATTCGCCGCTGGCGGCGATCGAGGCCGCGCTGAAGCACGAGCAGCACATCACGGCGTGCATCTACAAGCTGGTGGATGTGGCCAACGCCAACCGCGATTATGCCGCCACGGCGATGCTGCAGTGGTTCATCACCGAGCAGGTCGAGGAGGAGGCCAACGCCGACGGCATCATCCGCAAGCTGAAGCTGATCGGCAGCGACAAGGGCGGGATGTACCTGCTGGACCGCGAACTGGGTACGCGCGTCTTCACGCCGCCGGCCGTGGCCGCTGCGGGGGCTGCACCGCCTGCGCCTGGTGCCTAAGGCGCAGCCGCCGCTAGGCGCATGAGTACTGGACTTCTAGCCAGCGTTGCAGTGTTAAGCATCGCTGGGAGGAAGGGAAGCAGTATGGAATTCAACCTGCATGAGTTGTTCGAGATGGCCAGGCAGATCGAGCGCAACGGCGTGCGCTTCTACTCCCACCTGGCCAACATCAGCGTCGATCCGGTGCGCCAGCAGCTGTTTGCTGAGCTGGCGGCGATGGAACACCAGCACGAGCAGGCCTTCACCGAGATGCGCGACAAGCTGGCCAGGGGCGCTGTGCGGCAGCAGGCTGCCCACGCGGCTGGCGAGCAACGCATGGAGTATCTGTGGGCGTGGGTGGACAAGCACGTCTTTGACACCAGCGCCGACCCGCTGGCAAAGCTGCAGGGCAGCGAAACGACGAAAGACCTGCTGCACATGGCAGTCGGGCTGGAGAAAGACTCCATCGTCTTTTATCAGGGGCTGCGCGACTCGCTGCCCACCGCTGACACGCAGGTGGGCGTCGCCGAGATCATCGCCGAGGAGATGCAGCACATCGCCAGGCTGGCGGGCATGATCGGCTCGCTGGAGGCTGGAACTTAGCCCAAGCGCGGGCGGCGGAAGTAAAAGCCAGCCGCGAACGGTACTTGATTTTTAGACGCGGCAGGAAATGGCTGCAGCGAGAGACTGCCTGAATCGCGGGCACGTGCGGCGCCAAGCATGGAGGAATGTTGATGAGTGCATTTGCTGATCGCCTGATGCAGAAGGAGCCCTGGGCCGGGCTGCTGATGGGCAACCACGCGCTGGTGCGGGCGATGCTGGAAAGCGGCGTGATGGTGGCTACGACATACCCCGGATCACCCACGCCGGAGATCGCCGACGCCATCCTGGCTGTGCCCGAAGCCAAACGGCAGCTGCATTTCGAGTTCTCGGTCAACGAGAAGGTAGCCCTGGAGACCGCCTTCGGCGCTTCGATCAACGGCCACCTATCCACCGTGTTCTTCAAGTCGGTCGGGCTGAACGTAGCGCTGGACAGCGCCGTGCAGCTATCAATGATGGACGTGACCGGGGGCATGGTGATCATCCTGGGCGACGATCCCGGCGCCAACTCCAGCCAGAACGAACAGGACAACCGCCACACCGCGCGCATGGCGTACCTGCCGATGTTCGAGCCGGCCACGCCGTCCGAGGCCTACGGCATGTTCAAGGAAGCAGCCGCGCTGAGCCAGCAACTGAAGTTCCCGGTGATCGTGCGCATGACGACGCACGTCTGTCACGCGCGTGAGGTGATCGAGTTCGGAGCCATCCCGGAGCATGCCTACGACTGGACGCCGCGCTTCGCCTACGAGGGCGCGCAGTACTGGCCGATCACCACCACGGTCTTTCCACTCAAGCGCAAGACGCAGGCCAAGCTGGCCGCAGTTGCCAGGCACGCCGAGGAGTCACGTTATACAGAGGAATACGCGCCGCAGGGCAGTACGCCGCCAGGCGAGCGGCGGCTGGGCGTGATCAGCGCCGGGCTGCCGGCCATGGCCCTGGAAGAGAACCTCGATGAGTCGGGTGTGAAGCTCGATGTGCTGAAGCTGGGGATCACCTATCCACTGCCGCGCGAACGGGTGCTCAAGTTCCTGCGGGGACACGACGAGGTGCTGGTCATTGAGGAGCTGGACCGTCTGCTGGAAGCGGAGATCAAGATGCTGGCCTTCGACGAGGGCATCTCGACGAAGATCCATGCCCGCACGGACAACGAGCAGCTGATGCGCGAGTACACCAGCGACCGCACCTGGGAGCTGCTCGCGCAGACCTGGCCGCAGCACTTCGCGCCGCGCCAGCCGCGCCCGCAGTACGGCGAGGAGGTCTCGCCGCGCCTGCCGCAGATGTGTCCCGGCTGCGGCCACCGCAGCGCCTTCCACGCCATCCGCGAGCTGCTGCAGGAGGAATTCCCCAACGCGATCACGGTAGCCGATATCGGCTGCCACACGCTGGGGAGCATGGAGCCCTACGAAATGGGCAACGTGCTGCTGTGCATGGGCCACAGCAACGGCACCGGCGCCGGCCTGGCGATCGGCAACACCGAGCGGCCGGTGATCACCTTCATTGGCGACTCGACGTTCTATCACGCCGGCATGCCGGCCCTGGCCAACGCCGCGGTGCACAATCACAACATCACGCTGGTAGTGATGGAGAACTACACCACGGCGATGACCGGCCACCAGCCGACGGTGGGCAACGGCGAGATGGGCGACAAGCTGGCGATTCCGCAGGTGCTGGAAGCGCTGGGCGCGAAGTTCATCAAGAGCGTCGATACTTACCGCCAGACGGAGCTGAAGGACCTGCTGCGCGAGGCGATCAACTACCCCGGCTTTGCCGTGGTGATCGCCAAGCACCCCTGCATGCTCAAGTTCCTGCGCGACAAGCGGCACAAGGCGGCGGCAGCGGCCGCGGCGAAGTAAGCGGAGCCGCAGACGGCGCAGCATGGCACATGACTGTGTACGGTTATCTGGAAATGCGAGGACGGAATGGAACCAGTAGCGATTGACGAACAGGCCTGTACCTGCTGCGGCATCTGCTATGAGGTGTTCGGCTGCCCGGCCATCGGCCGGCGCGCTGACGGCGTGGCTTTCATTAATTACGACCTGTGCAACGGCAACGGCAGCTGTATCCAGGTCTGCCCGGAGAAGGCGATCATCCGCCGCAAGAAGGAGCAGGAGGTGCCAGTGAGATGAAACCAATGAACATCTACCTGTGCGGAGTCGGCGGCCAGGGCATCGGCCTGCTCTCCGAGATCATGATCCAGTCCTGCCTCAAGGCCGGGCACGCGGTCAAGGGCGTGGACACGCACGGCCTGGCGCAGCGCGGCGGCATCGTGTTTTCCAACATCCGCCTGGGCGAGGGTGTGCACACGCCGATGATCGCCCCCGGCGAGGCCGACCTGATCCTCGGCCTGGAGCGGCTGGAGGCGTACCGCGGCATCGTCAGCATGCTGCGCGACGGCGGCAGCGTGGTGTACTACGACTGCGAATACCAGCCGATCCACGTGCGCATGGGCAAGGCCGCGTATCCGTCCGTCGAAGACGTGCAGCAAGCAGTAGCGAAGCGGCACGGGCACGTGCAGCGCGTGCACATCGATGACCTGGCCGATCCGCGGATGCAGAACGTCGCCCTCCTCGGCCGCGTGGCGACGATGGGGATCATCGAAGGCCTGACGCCGCAGGTGGTTGAGCAGAGCCTGCGCGACGTGCTGCCCGGGGCGCTGATGGACGCCAACCTTGAGATCCTGCATCGAGCAGCGATGAAGACGCAGGCCGGATCCTAGCGCCAGAGCCTGTGCTAGCATGGGTTCTTCCGCTGAAGGATTGCTGATGGATATACCAACAACAGCCGCTGCGTTCAGCGAGCAGCGCGCGCGCCTGATGAAGATCATGCAGCGCTATGCCGGCCGCAACATGAAGCGCTTCCTCACGCTGGAACAGCAGGCGTTCGCAGACGGGGCGCTGCCGACCAAAACCAAGGAACTGCTGGGCCTGGTGGCCTCGGCGGCGCTGCGCTGCGACGATTGCATCATGTTCCACCTGCTGGGCTGCCGCGAGCAGGGCGTGAGCTCCGCCGAGATGGAGAAGGCGCTGAACGTGGCGCTGGTCGTCGGCGGCTCGATCACCATCCCGCACATCCGCCGCGCGTTGGCGGCGTGGGATGAGCTGGAGCAGGGCGGGTAGGGCGGCTCCTGGGCCACCCGCGGCGATTGCGAGCAGCTGCTTGCGCGCCCGATGTTAGACTCTTCGCGGTCTCTCTAAGCTGCGCGGAGAA
>Ga0315287_10005004_pt1 | contig 12990 bp, 10 predicted proteins | sample YL17G11_0_MG_FD_205037 | JGI IMG/M metagenome (GOLD analysis project Ga0315287, IMG submission 205037) | Sediment microbial communities from Yellowstone Lake, YNP, Wyoming, USA - YL17G11_0 | ecosystem: Environmental > Aquatic > Freshwater > Lake > Sediment | place: USA: Wyoming | collected...
CGATCATCATGATCGCGGCGGGGTTGCTGCCGGGCCTCAACCTGATCGACGTTGGCAGCGCGCTCGCGCAGGAATCGGGCGCGGGGATGCTCGCCGGGCAGGCTATCAACCTCCTGGGGATCACCGTTTCGGTCTATCTGGCGCGGCGCTTCCTCGACAGGCGCTCGTTTCGCAGCCTGGGCCTGGAGCGCGCGGGCGCAGGACGCGGCCTGCTGTTCGGCGTCGTGCTTGCCGGGCTGATGATGGGCTTCATCTACGGGGTGGAGTCGGCGCTGGGCTGGCTGCGCTTCACTGGGATGGCATGGCAGACCCAGGATGCGGCCGCCGTGCTGGGCAATACCTTGCTCTGGCTGGCGATCTTCGTGATGGTAGGCTGGCAAGAGGAGCTGCTGAGCCGGGGTTACTGGCTGCGCAACCTGATCGACGGCCTGAACGTACCATTGGCGGTGTTTCTCTCGTCGCTGGGGTTCTCACTGCTGCACCTGGGCAACCCGAACGTCTCATGGACGGCCATCGTCGGGCTGGTGGCGGCCGGGCTCTGGTTCGCGTTCGCCGCGCTGGTCACGAAGCAGCTCTGGGTACCGATCGGCGCACACATCGGCTGGAATTTCTTCGAGGCGACCATCCTCGGTTTCCCGGTCAGCGGGATGGACACCTTCGGGGTGATCCGGCAGGCGCCGACCGGGCCGGTGGTCTGGACGGGCGGCGCGTTCGGGCCAGAGGCGGGGCTGATCGTCCTGCCGGCGCTGGCGCTGGGCGCGCTGGCGGTGTGGTGGGCCTACGGCAGGAGAAGGATGAAGGATGAAGGATGAAGGTCAGGTTCCGCCCTCATCCTTCAACTCACAGGCTTTCGACGACCTTCTGCAGCTTCGCCCGCACTTGCATCCCGATCTCTGCCAGGCCCGGGTTGTCCACCGCAGCCATCGAGGCAATGGGGTCAATCGCCGCGACCTCGACCGCGCCCGGCGCCAGTTCCTGCACGATCACGTTGCACGGCAGCATCGTGCCGATTTTGTCCTCGGCCAGCAGCGCCTGATGCGCGAACGGCGGGTTGCAGGCACCCAGGATGCGATAGTTGCGGAAGTCGACGTCCAGTTTCTTCTTCAGGGTGGCCTTGACATCGATCTCGGTCAAGACGCCGAAACCTTCCTTTTTCAACTCCTCGGTCACGCGGGTGATTGCCTCGTCAAACGGCAGATTGATGGTCTTGCTGAAGTAGTAGCTCATGGTTTCGTCTCCTGGCAGATTGCGGGACGCTGCTCGCGTCTCGCACTGGGTTGGATGCTCCCGCCAGAGGCAAGTTACACGATCAAGCCGGACAAGTGTACCGCATAATCGCGCGCCGCTCGGACGGCCGCGCGACCTCGACGAAGCCGGTCTTGCTATACGCAGAAGCCAGCCCCATGTAGCCCGCCGCGCTGCCGGAGACGCGCTGCCCTGCGGGCGGATCGGCCGGATAGCCCTCGACGATCTGCGCGCCCTGAGACGCGGCATAGGCCACCGCGCCACGCAGCAGTTTGACCATTACCCCCTGGCGGCGATACGGTTTCGCCACGAAGAAGCAGACGATGCTCCAGACCGGCTGCTCATCTACGCGAACCAGGCTGCGCGATCGTTCCAGCGGCGGGAAGGTCCCGCGCGGGCCGAGCGAAACCCACGCGATCGGCTCATCGCCCGCATAGGCCAGGATGCCGGGAATCTGACCGGAGTCAACTAGGCCCTTCAGCCCGGCGCGGCGCTGCTCGGCGGAACTGCGATCGAACTCGCTGCGGCGCAGTCGCCAGAACATGCACCAACAGCCGGAGTATGCGCCGCGCGGCCCGAATAGCCGCTCCAGATCGGGCCAGCGGTCGGGGGTGACAGGATGGAAGACGAGGTCGAGGTCAAGGCTGAGGGTTGCCATGAGACGCTCCTCGATGCCGAGGCGCAAATGAAGCGGGTGTATTCAGAACGAGTTGTAGGGGCGGGTTTGCTCGCTGTGATGGGGAGCTTGCCGGCGCGGCGCGACTGGCCTCACAGGCAGACCCGCGTCAACCACGGGAAAGCGCCCCTGCGCGGCCAACTGACTTTGAACACACCCAAACGAAACGACCGCTGGAGAACACCTCAGCGGTCGAGTGACTGTGCTGCGAGAGCGACGACGAACCACGCAGCACGAGCATATGGGTCCCCCGGGATTCGAACCCGGGACCAACCAGTTATGCATCCCACTTCGGTTTTCACCGCCCCTTTCGGGTTCGTGGGCTGGACTATCCCTTCACCCTGGTCACCAGGGCGCCTGCCGTCTAGTCTCTACACCTTCCCCGGATCGGGGCTTGGCTCGGGATTACCAGGCTTGACGCCGGGGGCTTCCCCGAATTTGACAGGTGTTCACCTGAAGATTGCTCCCCAGGCAGCCCTTGTACTACGAGCCGGCCGCTCTAACCGCTGAGCTAGGGACCCAAGGAGCGGGCGACGAGATTCGGACTCGCGACATCCTGCTTGGAAGGCAGGCGCTCTACCGCTGAGCTACGCCCGCACAACTGCGGTCAGTCGGGGCGCGGAGATTTGAACTCCGGACCTCTTGAACCCAAATCAAGCGCGCTAACCGGACTGCGCTACGCCCCGAACTCGATCCAGTATAACCGAAAGCCGTTGCGGCGTCAAAGACGCGCTGAGGCGTATCACTTCAGGCCGACCTGCCCGCGATACTCGTAGATCGTCTTGCCCTGCGTGTTGACCAGGGTCACCGAAACATCCCCGCGGTCGGGCGCGCCCGCGGGCAGCGGGATCGCCTCGCTGAACGGCTGGGCCGGGCTGGTGCTCACCGTCTTGACGATGGGCGCCGCGCCGGGCAATGCGATCCGAATCTCCCCCTGCACCGGCGTTGTCGGGAACAGGCTGACGCGCAGGGCGCCCGGCTCAGGCGCCAGATGCAGCGCGGCGGCCGCCGTTGCGTGCGTCACGCCGCCGATGCCCGCCACGGGATACCACATCTCCTGCCAGCTCACCTGTCCGTCGGGAGGCAGCTCGTACCACTCATCGAAGGTCGGCATCAGGCCACCATGCAACTCGACGTAGCCGGAGCCATCGTCGGTCCAGGTGCTCGGCGGGATAGGTTGGCTCCAGCCCGGCGCGAAGCCTTTGGCGCCGCGGGTCACATCGCTGGGGTAGACGCGCATCATCCCCTCGTCGGCGGCCGTGTCGTAGACGCCCATGAAGCCCTCTGCCCCGTTCGGGCCTGAGACGCCTTGCGCGGCTGGCCGCTCGAAGAAGCCGAGGTAGGATCCCCAATTGCCCAGCCGGCTCATGTCGCGATCCTGGTAGACCGGCCACGACATCGGCTGGCCAGGGGCGGGCAGGTTCGGATCGCCGGTGCTGTGCACCGTCACCTCGTTGACCGGAAAGATGAAGCGCAGATCGGGGCCGGGCTTGTTTGCCGCGCCGGGCGCCAGCATGGCGCTCGACCACCACTTGACGCGCGCCGGCGCTTCCGTGGGATTGGCGACGGTCGGCTCGACGGTGAAATAGGCGGCCTCAGGCGCCAGGGTGATGTTGACCGTGGCATACGGCCGCGTGGGGTCTTGCATGAGTACGCTGACCAACATGCCGCCATCGGGCAGCCGGACCGAGTCGTAGCTCCATTCCTTGCCCCACTCGGTGCCGTGCTCTTCCATCGGAAAGCCCCATTCGATGCCGCCTACGCCCAACCACCAGTTCGCGCCTGCCGGACTCGCTGGCCCCCACTTCGTCGGTTTGATCACCGGGTTGCGATAAAGCTCGTTGTTGCCGGTCGGCTTGAAGACGGCTTCATAGATGCGCCCGCCTAGCTCAGGCAGAATGCTCACCCGCAGATAGCGGTTTTCCAGGATCAGCAGGGTGTACGTGATCGGCGTGGGCTTCGGGTTGGATGCCTCGTAAGCGGCGCGATCCAGCGTGAGCACGGGATAGCCGTCCAGCGATGGATCGGCAGCGGGATGCAGGAACGCTTTGTACGGGTAGGTCGGGATCGTGACCTGGGACACGCGGAAGCTGACGGGCGCCGGTCGCGTGGGTGTCGGCGCGACCACGGTGGGGCTGGGGGATGCCGTCGCACCGGCGCGTTGCGTGGGTGTGGGACTCGGCGTGACCAGGCTGATGGTCGGCGTCGTTGTCGCCGTGATCACTTGCCTGGCGCCGATGATGAGCGGCAGCCACGCCACCCCGGTGTTGCCGGCCGCGTCGGTCGCGATCGCCGTGAGCGTGTATGTGCGTCCCGGCTGGATTCCCGGAATCTCCGCCGGCACGAGATCGAAGCCCAGCTCGCTCCCCTCGGCCGCAGCCAGCGTTTGGTCTTCCAGCGCCAATTCGATGTCGAGCACGCCGGCATTGTCGGTGGCGACGGCGCGCACGTGCGCCTGTCCGTGCCACGGTACCTGAAACGCATCCATTTGGATCTTGACGACCGGCGACTCGTTGTCTTCCAGATCGGGCGCGTACGTGGCCTCGCGCCCCGCCTCCAGGGTGACCGTTTCCGAGAAGGGCGTGTAGCCTGCCGCGCTGAGCGCGATGCGATGCTCGCCGGCCGGCAGCGTCAGCGTCAGCGGTGACGCGCCCAGCACCTCGCCGTCCACGATGACCTGCGCGCCATCCGGGCTGGGGAGGATCAGCAATTGCGCCATGCCCTTGGCGATGCCCGACGCCGCAGGCGCGCCGACCGATTGTGGCGCTTGCGGGAGCGGCAGAGCCGGCTTCTGCGCCGAGCACGCCGCGGTAAGCGCCAACATGATCACGAGCACGAGCCAAAAGCGATAGGGGGAGTGTGTTGTTCGCATGGGTGACCTCAAGAAAAGCTTGCATATTATACACATGACCGCCGTCTCAGGCAAAGCCCAATCGCAGGTGCGTTTTGTGCTCTGCCTTCGCTGTGTTAGAATCTCGCTGTTATGTCCGAACGTGAGAAGGAGCCCGCACGTGGCTTACAAACACGCTGATCTGAGCCGGTGCGCCTACCGGGATGAGGTCGCTCACCGGCACGTGGTCGCCATCAGCCGCTTCCATCGCATCCAGGCCAGCCCCGGCTTTCGGGCCGCGGCCGACTATGTTGTGGCGCAGCTTGTGATGGCTGGCGTGCAGGTGGCGGTGAAGCGCTACCCTGCCGATGCGATCGTCCGTTTCTGGGCGACGCCCAGTTTTCTGGAATGGACATGCGATGACGCCCGGCTGGCGCTGCTCGATGAGCGCGGAGACACCAGCGAGACCCTCTGCGATTTCGCGGCTGTGCCCATCAGCCTGATCCAGCGCAGCATCCCTATCGACGGGGAGTTCACCGTGGTGGCGCTCGGCGGTAAGGGCGGGAAGGATGAGGCGGACTACGAGGGCGTCGATGTCGCCGGCAAGTTGGTGTTGACCAATGCGCCGGTCGCCGTGGTGCAGGAATACGCGGTCCGCCGTCGCGGCGCAGCCGGCATCCTGTTCGACGGGATGAAAGCCGGCGGCCGCAGCGAGTTCGATCTGCCCGATGCCCGGCAGTACACCTCCTTCTGGTGGGAGGGCCAGGCGCAGCCCGATGGCTGGGGTTTCGTCGTTAGTCCGCGGCAGGGTCAGAAGCTGCGCGCCAGTCTCGCAGACGGCAAAGCGCTGCGCGTGCGCGCGAAGATCGCCAGCCGGTTCTACAAAGGCAGTTTCGAGGTCGTCGAAGGCTTCATTCCCGGCAGTGGCGAGTCGGACCAGGAAGTGCTGCTGGTCAGCCATCTGTGCCATCCGCAGCCGGGCGCGCACGACAATGGCTCAGGCGCAGCCGCGCTGATCGAGACCGCTGCCACGCTGGCCCGGCTGATCCGCGACGGCAGCCTGCCGCCGCCCCGCCGCGGCATTCGCTTCATCTGGCCTCCCGAGATGACCGGCACCTTTGCCTGGCTGGCCGAGCACGAGGCCGATGTGCAGCGTGGCCGGTGGATCGCCGGGCTGAATCTCGACATGGTGGGCGCCGATCAGTGCCAAACCGGCAGCGCCTGGCAACTGGTCGATCTGCCGCAGGCGGGCGCGGCGTTTGCCGATCACCTGCTTGCCTGGCTGCGGGAGCCTTTCCTGGGCGGCGAGACCTCGGAGGCCGCGCAGAAGCCCAGCGCCTGCCGCCACGAAGAGACCCCCTTCAGCGCCGGCTCCGACCACTACATCCTGGCCGATCCGACCGTCGGCATCCCCTCGCCGATGCTGATTCAATGGCCGGACAAGTTCTACCACACCTCAGCGGACACCCCCGATCGGGTGAGCGCAGACAGTTTGGGGCGCAGCGGCGCGCTGGCCGCGGCATATGCCGCGTGGCTGGCGACGGCGGGCGAGCGGGAGGCCGATTGGCTGGCACATCTCATGCTGGCGCGCTTCGCGACCGAGGCGAATCGGCGGGCGATGCGGGCGATCGAAGCGGCGCGGGAGGCTGGCGACGCGGGAGAGCGCGCCCGGATCCGCCGCGACTACGAACGCGGCAGCCGGTTCCGTGCCGAGAGGATGGTCGCGGCGCTGGCGAGCCTGCTCCGGCTGGCCCCGGGGATCTCAAACCACATCGCCGGCTGGCGCGATGAGGTGACGGCCGCGGCCGCCAAGGCGGATGCCTGGGTGTGCAGCGAGATCGACGACGCGGCGGCGCCAGCCGGGCCGGAACCGGCGTGGCGGGTCGAGGCAGCCACTCTGATCCCGAGGCGGCTGTTCCTTGGGCCCATCGACGTCGGCATGGCACTACAGGCAGATGCGCGGCACCTCGTCCCGGCCTATTGGGAGTTGAGCGACAAGGCGAGCGGCAGCTTCTACGAGCACGGCGCGTTGCTGCAATATTGGGCCGACGGCAAGCGCACCGTGGCTGAGATCGCCGATCTCGCCGAAATCGAGACGGGCCAGGCCGCGGATGAGTTGGTCTTGCGCTATTTCAAGCTTCTGGCGGAAGCTGGAATGATTGAGTTGAAAGCTGGTTGAGAGTTGAAAGTGGTAGGGCCTGAGTTCTCAACCTGCCGCCTTCAACCTTCGACCTTAAACCCGGACCGTGAGGCCCATGAACCAAGTCGACCTGCACACCCACACCACCGCGTCCGACGGCGTGCTTTCCCCAACGCAGCTCGTCCAGCGAGCCGAGAAGCTGGCGGTGAAGGTCCTCGCGGTCACCGATCACGACTCGACAGAGGGCGTAGCTGAAGCTGTGGCGGCGGGGCAGGCCTGCGGCGTCGACGTGATCCCCGGTGTCGAGATCAACACCGACGTGCCGGGCACCGAAGTCCACGTGCTCGGCTACTTCGTGGATCCCGCCAACCCGACGCTCAGCGTCGAGCTGGCACGATTGCGGGACGGGCGGATCGGTCGGGCGCGCCGGATGGCGGAAAAGCTGGCCGAGATGGGCGCGCCGGTCGGGTTCGAGCGCATCCTGGCGATCGCCGGCGAAGGTTCGGTGGGCCGGCCTCATGTCGCGCAGGCGTTGTTGGAAGCCGGCCATGTCGCCAGTCGCGAAGAGGCGTTCGACAAATACATCGGCCGGAACAGCCCGGCCTACGTGGAGCGGATGAAGTTCACTCCGGCCCAGGCGTGCCAGCTCATCCGACGAGCCGGCGGCGTGCCGGCGCTGGCGCACCCGGTGTTCTTCGATCGCTACGGCGCGATCAAGTCGCCGTTTGATCTGGACACGATGCTGCCGGATTTGATCGCCGCGGGGCTGATAGGGCTGGAAGTGTACTATCCCCGCTACGACGCCGTCACTATCGAATACCTGATGGCGGTCATTCGACGCTATCAACTGGTGCCCACCGGCGGTACCGATTTTCACGGTCCCCGCGCCGGTTACCCCGACCTGGGGGGCGTCTACGTGCCGATGAAGGCGGCGCGGCGGTTACGCGAGGCGTGGCAGGCAGCTCGCTGACGACGGACGACTATAGTCCCCGGAGCGGAGCGCAGTGGGATGGACGACCGACGACCGACGACTTTCAACCCAAATCGCCTGGCCTACTTCATCCTCAAGTCGGTGAATGAGGCGGTGCGGGAATTCGACATGTTGCGCTCCGGCGATCGGGTGGCGGTGGCCGTGTCCGGCGGCAAAGACAGTCTGTCGCTGCTGCGCTTGCTTCAGATGCATTGCCAGTCATCCGAGAAGCCCTACACGGTGGTGGCAATCCACGTGCGCGGCGATGCGACCGGCATCACGCAGCCGTATTTGCCGTTGGAGGAGTGGCTCGCCGGGCAGGACGTGCCCTACCGCGTGGTCGAACCGGAGATGGCCGGAGACGATATACCGCCGCTCACCTGCCAGCGCTGCACCTGGCTGCGCCGCAAGGCGCTCTTCCAGGCGGCCGACGCGCTGGGCTGCAACGTGGTCGCCTATGCGCATCACGCCGATGATGCCGCCCAAACGACGCTGCTGAACCTGCTTTACGGCGGCGATGTGCGCACGCTCCAGCCCGCGGCCGACTACTTTGACGGCAGGTTCCGATTGATCCGGCCGCTGTTTTACGTGGCGGAGAGCGAGCTTGTTCGGTTTGCTCGTGCCTGTGGCTTCCCACCGCCCCCACCGGCTTGCCCGCGCTCCGGCGATTCTCGGCGGAAGCTGGTCGCGGATATGCTGAAGCTGCTGGGCCGGGACTACCTGAAACAGGCGCGGCCGAATTTGATCCGGGCGGGGCTGGGGAGACGACGGACGACGGACGACTGACGAAGGACCAAAGACGAAAGAGCAAGGACGAGAAGGCACCGCGCGATACGTGAGTTTTCGTCCTTCGTCTTTGGTCCTTGGTCTGTGGCCCAGAAACAAGGAGTGATCACCGCATCATGCGCGAATTCGCGATTGAGCTGGCGCGCCGGGCCGGCGCGTTGTTGCTGGAGTTTCACCACGCGGCCTCCGAGGGGCAGGCATTCGACACCAAGAGCAGCCCGGTCGATCTGGTGACGGCGGCCGATGTGGCGGCCGATCATCTGATCAACGAGGCGCTGGCCGCGGAGTTCCCGTCGCATGTCGTCTTTTCAGAAGAGAGCGCCAGCGGGCCGCTGCCGACGGCCGAATGGCTGTGGGTCATCGATCCGCTGGACGGCACGACCAATTTCGCCCACCGGGTGCCGTTTTTCGGGGTGAACATCGCCCTGGCGCATCACGGCGCGGCGGTGATAGGCGTGACGTACGAGCCGCTGACCCGGCAGGTTTACTGGGCCGAGCGGGGCTCCGGCGCGTGGCTGCGCACCGATGGCGCAGAACGACAGTTGCGCGTTTCGAACATCAACGATCTCAGCCGGAGCCTGCTATCCACCGGCTTCCCCTCCGACCGGCGCACCAATCCCGACAATAACCTCCCGGAGTTCAACGCGTTGGAGCGGCGAACGCACGGCGTGCGGCGTCAAGGCTCGGCAGCGCTGGAGCTGGCCTGGGTGGCAGCCGGGATTGTGGAAGCTTTCTGGCACCCTCGGCTGAAGCCCTGGGATGCCGCAGCCGGCTGGCTCCTGGTGGAGGAGGCCGGCGGACAAGTCACTGAATACGATGGCCGCCCGTGGCGCCTGGATAGCGAAACCATGATCGCCAGCAATGGTCAGCCGGCCCTACATGCGGCCATCCTGGATACCATCGCAATCGCGCGAGCGTCCATCAACGTGCCGGGCACTTCCCAAGTGCCCGGCACATGAGCCTGCCGGAGTAGGATATGTACATTGACCGGCGATATCATGGACGGCGGCGTCGCTCGCCGTGGCCCATCGTCGCCTTGCTGCTGCTGATGGTTGCAGGCGGCTACCTGGTAGCCACGCGCACCAACTTCATTGTGAACCCGTTTAGCCCGCTTCAGCCGACGCCAACACCCACACGCTCGGCGACGAGCTATCTGGCGGAGGCCGAGGAGCACACCCAGGCGGGGCGATTGGGCGCCGCCACCAAGGCCTACGCGCGTGTGACCGATCTGGAGCCGGGCAACCACGAGGCGTTCGCGCAACAGGCGTGGCTGCTGACCCTGCGCGGCCATCCCGATCAAGCGATCGACCTGGCGAAAAAGGCGGTCGATCTGAATCCCAGCGCCCACAATCTGAGCATGCTGGCGATGGCCCAGGACTGGAACGGCCAATTCGACGAGGCAATCAAGACCGCGCTGAGGGCGGTGGACAAAGATCCGCTGTCGGCCGAGGCGCACGCCGTGCTGGCCGAAGTTTATGCCGACAAGAACAACTGGTTTCGAGCGCTGGAAGAAGCCAGGACCGCGGTCAAGCTCAAACCGGACAGCCCCCTCGCCCAACGCAATCTGGGCTACGTTCTGGAGCGCCAGGGCCGCCACGAAGAGGCTCTCGATGCCTACGATCGCGCGGCCAAGCTCGCGCCGAAGCTCGGTTTCAGCTACATCGGCGCGGGCAACACCTATGTCGCGAGCGGCGACTACGACAGCGCGCTCGCGCAGTTTCAGAAAGCCGTCGAGGCGAACCCGGATAGCCCGGTGGGCTACGACGCGCTGGGGCACGGCAGCGCCACCTCCGGCGATCCGGATCGGGCCATCTCGATGCTGCGGAAGGCGATCGAAATCGATCCGACCTACGGCCAGGCCTACGCGCACCTTGGGCGCGTGTACTACTCTCTCTTGAACTGGGAATCAGCCATCGACAATTTCAACAAAGCGATGGAGTTGGGTGTCCGCAACGAGATGGATTTCTACGAGTTGGGTCTCTCCTACGCCTATCTGAAAGAGTGCTCGAACGCCGTGAAGTGGTTGGAGAAAGCGCTCGAGCTCAACCCGAACTCGAAACCGGCGCTCGATGGCTTGAAGCTTTGCGCCAGTGGGTAGGGGCGGGAACCTTCCCGCGGCATCCGGCGTCCCAAAATGGCGTTTCGCTGGTAGAGCGGCGGTGAACTCTCATCCAGCCGCAAAAAGCCCTCCGGCTTTGGGACATGCATGCGCGCCGTGCTATAATCGGAATGCTCGTTGCCCGCCGGTCGCCCGCTGGACAAGCGGCGCGGAACGCTATCTTCGGGCAGTCTCGCCCGTGTTGAGGTAAGTTACCTGATGCGAAGGAATCTGTTTCTGCTCGTGGGCCTGGCCCTGGCAGCTCTGGTAGTCGGCGGATGTGCTCAATCGACGCCGAAGACGCCAGTGGCGACCGCAACCAAGACCCCCAAACCGACTTTTACAGCTACAGCGAATGCCCCGGCTGCGCCACTTGACATGCCGGCGGCCACGAAGCCGCCCGCCACGCCGACCACAGCCGCCACGGCGACGGCCGTGCCGAGCCCGACGCCCGTTCCAGCGACCCCGACGCCGGCCGCGCCGAAGTTGACTGCCAATCAAAACGTCAACGTGCGCGGCGGACCGGGCGCGAACTACGCCAAGATCGGTGAGCTCACTGCCGGACAGTCGTTCGACATTGTCGGCAAGAACAACGCCGGCGACTGGTATCAGTTCAGCTTCAACGGCCAGCAGGGCTGGGTGCGCCAGGACTTCGTGACGCTCAACGGGGATGCTGGCGTGGTGCAGATTGCGCAGAACATCCCGGCGGCGCCACCGACCGCGCGTCCTGCGCCGCCGCCCCAACCGCCCGCGCCGCCCGCGCCGGTGGCTCCCCCTGCGCCGGTGGCGCCGCCCGCACCGACATATCCGTTTTCGTTGGTAAAAGGTGCCGAACGGTGTGATCCGAACGTCGGCAATACCTACTTCAACGGCTTTGTGCGCAGCCGTGATAACTCACCGCTCAATGGCGTCTGCGTGCACGTCGCCTTCTACGGGCCGCGGCAGACCAAGTGTTCAGGTTGCGGCGGTGCGGGCGATGGCGTTTGGGGATTTTCGCCTTTCGGCGGCCCGGCCCCCAAGGGCACGACCGTCGAGATATTCGTTGTCTCGTGCGAAAAAGTGCCGGAGAGCGGTCAAAGCGAAGCCACCGGCTTCAGCAACCTGACGCCACAATCAGAAAAGTGGGTGCACACGGTCAATGAAAGCGAGCAGTGTACCGGTATCACTTTTGTGAAGAACTAGCGAAAGCATCCTAAGCGGAGCACGGTGCCGTTTACCGTGCGCAGTCGAAGGATGCGGCTGGACCTCAACAACTCGCGTCCTTCGACTGCGGGCCGCCAAACACCAGCGGCCCTCCGCTCAGGATGCTTGCAGTAACAGATGATGGAAGGCCGAAGTATTCCGGCATGACGCGTTCCCCACGGTCATCGCTTCTTCCCTGGCTGGTCAGCCTTGCGCTGATCGGCCTTTTGCTTTTGGGCATCGCCCTGATCCGTCCGCAACTTTCTGATACGCTGTACGATCTGACAGGTGAGGAGAAGCTCTTCGCCCAACTCAAGGGCTTGACCGATCTCACCGCGGATCTGTTGCGCCCGCGCCTCAACTTGGCGACCGACGCGCCGGTGCAGCACGCCGATCTCAGCCCCTACGGCATCAATGTCTTCTTGAATGAGGAAGTGGATCCGGCCAAGCGTGAGGAGATCGTCCGCCTGGCGGCAGAGGCGGGCTTTCACTGGCTGCGCCAGGAGTTCCCCTGGCAAGACATCGAGATCCACGCCAAAGGCGACTTCGAGGACCGTCGCAATCAGCCCTACCGGCCAGCCTGGGACAAGTACGACCAGATCGTGGCCCTGGCCGAGAAGTACAATATGGAGCTGATCGTGCGGATCAGCACGCCGCCGAAGTGGAGCCGCGCTCAGGGGGATGCGGTCGGCACTTTCGCGCCGCCTGACAACTACGCCGACTTTGGCGACTTCGTCCACGCGCTGGTCGACCGCTACAAAGGCCGCGTCCGCACCTACCAGATCTGGAACGAGCCGAACATCTACCCGGAATGGGGCAACTATGCCGTCAGCCCGGAGAAATACACTGAGCTGCTCAAGGTGGCAGCCACGCGTGCACGGGAAGCCGATCCGAACGCGGTGATCATTGCCGGCGCGTTGGCGAGCACCATCGCGCTCCAGCCCGAGGCGGCGCCGCCGAACAACGCGCTCAACGACCTGTTGTTCCTCCAGCGCATGTACGATGCCGGCGCAGCGCCCTATTTCGACGTTATGGCGATGCAGGACTACGGCCTGTGGTCCGG